>Ga0172375_10003380_pt1 | contig 24227 bp, 10 predicted proteins | sample LakKiv1m_FD_114537 | JGI IMG/M metagenome (GOLD analysis project Ga0172375, IMG submission 114537) | Freshwater microbial communities from Kabuno Bay, South-Kivu, Congo - kab_092012_11.1m | ecosystem: Environmental > Aquatic > Freshwater > Lake | place: Democratic Republic of the Congo... | reverse complement strand
TTAGCCTCATCCCCTTCAGCGGCGACACAGCCCGTCGCCACCGCCAACACAGCCCCGACTATCCATTCTTTTCGCATTATATCCGTCCATTTCTGTTTGTTTTTCGGTTATTTATTTGCCCGTTTTCAATTCCGCTTCCACGGCCTCTGCCACCCGCCGGGCAAGTACACGTGAGCCCTCCGGTGTGAAGTGAACATTCTTCGGAAGTTGAAGTTTCGCGACCTCGGGCAGAACAAGCGTGTAAAGGTCATTGACCTTCACGTTATTCGCGGCCATGATCTTCAGCGCCGCAGCGTTATACTGCCCCGGCGCGTCCTGCATGCGCAACGGATTGATCGTACCCGGCACCACAGGCGTCGTGGTGGCGAAGATCAGGCGGGCACCTGTCGCCTTTAATTTTTGAACCAGCGTCTCCAGATTTTGGGCGTACTGCTCAACCGGATTCAGTTCGGGATCAGCGGGATTATTCGATATTTTCCCGCGGTTATCCTTGGTGACGCGCTTCATGTCGTGCAGGCCCCAGTTGAAGTGGATGACATCCCATTTTTTGTTATCCAGCCAGCGCTCCAGCATTCTCAGCCCAGCGCCGGTATCCCCGCAGTTGGCCACGCCCTTGCCGTTCGCTCCCGCCGGCCTGAAGACGTTGGCCTTGCCAGCCAGCAACTTCCGGACCTCCAGCGTGTAGCCGATGGAGATCGAGTCGCCCAGCAGCAGGACATTCGGCAACTTGGGGTCAGGCGTGAACGCCCATTCCGAAACGCCCTTCTTTTCCGCCAGCGACCCCTGTTCAACACCCGAGGAGGCAGACACAAGCACCCCTACCGACAACATCATCCCACTCATCATAACCTTGACGTTCATCTCATCGTTCCTTTGTTGTTTCACTCAACGCCACTCTATGAACACAGGTCCTTTCAACCCCGACGATATTCCGCTCCGGTATCCAGTCGGGATGCCGATGAAATGATTGCCAAGCGTGTTGCAGACCAGAACCTCGATCCTGTTCTCACCCGGTTTGACCATCCCGCTGATATCAAACGTCCACGGCGGCGCAACCTTCACGCCAGCAACCTGCCCATTGATACGCACTTCAGCGGATGCCGCAACATCGCCCAGATCCAGGACAACCTGTTTGGCCGCCGGAATGGTGACCAACTTGCGATACCATATGCCGCCCGAGTAACTCACCAACCCCTCGTTTCGGGTCAATTCGCCGGTTCGAATACGGCCCTTGCCGCAATGCAGCTTGATGTATTCAGGGATCGTGGCGCCGGCATAGTAGCCGCGTTCCTGTTCAATCCGCATCATGACCGTGACCGGGATCTCGGAAGGGATTTCCATCTCAAAAGTGCCAGCCTTCGTCTCTTTCATCGGCTTCCCGTCGGCAAAGGCTTCCACCTTACCCCGGGCAACCAGGGTCATTCCATGGAAACCAGGCGGGGCTTCGAATTTATACCATCCAACCGGTTTCGAATCATCCGGACGCACATCGAAAGGCAGCACGTTGGCGTTGTTCCACCAGCGCGAAGCCAGATTGTTTGCCCGGAACTTCCACTGCCCTTTGTCCGTCAATTCCCATCGATTTACGGGCGGGGTGCGGTCCGGCTTCTTGGAAACCACGAAGTACGCCGGTCCTGGCCGGGCATATTCCAGCACCAGCGGATTGGAGCCAGCCTTCAGCCGCACGGCTTCTCCGGTAACCGCCTCGCCATTCAGCCACACCTTGTAAGGTTTCAACTCGCCGGCAACGATATAGGCCGTCATGTCGCCGGGAGCGGCCACCGACGTGATGTAATAGATCGTTCCATCATCTTCATACAGGTCTATCCCTGGGTTATATTTCATACCCTTCCGGGTCCGTTTGCCTACCCCCAGGAACTCATCGTATATCTCGGCCTTCAAGCCATGATACCCCTGGTTGAGGATCTCATTCTCGATACCCCATCGCCAGGAGAACGCCACTGGCCGGGTATCGGCGCCGGTGATGTTGCTCACGAAGTCACCGTTCTTGTTGTACACATACCGACGGGAAAACTCCACAGGCCTGGCATCGTCACCGGCAGGCTTGGTCTTCGACCTCAACATTTGCGGACCGTACGAACAAGTCACCCGCCGCCATACCCCTGTGGTGGAATCTCCCTCCTGATACCAGAGCTGGCGCATTTCAGGACCGATCAACTCCTGGGTCGGCGGCCACTGGTAATCCCCGAACCGGTTGTCGCGCGTCGGCGCCAGTTCACACTCCCAGTCACCGTCCAAGGCAATTTGAGATTTGAGATGTGAGATTCCAGATTCACCTTGATGCGGCTGGCCCGGGCTGAAAACGATCAACTGGAGTTCCGTTCCGGTGAGCGGGAGTTTCAAGCGCGTGCCTTCCCGCGTCCGGGACACCACAGACAGCGGACGCGTCGTGCCGGTCCAGGGGTCCCACAGTTCAACCTGCCCCGTTGCCCGGAAGAAGCATTCGGCATTATTCGTTCCATTATACACCGCATAGAGGTCGCGCGGTCCTATCCGGCGATGCTGGACGATCCCCGGTCCGTCATAATCACGGCTTGACGGCAGCGCAGCCAACAGATCCGGTGTGGCTCCTTTCGGGAACAGTTCCTCCACCATCGCGGCAACCTCCGGATCGTCGCGCCCGATCCGGTCGCTGGCGATCGGCAACGCGCCTGTGGCAATAACGACACCGCCGGCCCGCTGAAACGCCAGCGCCTTCTGCAACGTCGAGTGGCGTAGGGCTCTCATGCCCGGCAGGATCAGGACCCGATACACCTCGCCCGAGACATGCAATTCCTTGCCGACGATCTCCGCGCGGTCGAGCGATTGGAAATCCATGAAATCGAAATCAATTCCCTTCGACCACAGAGCCCCGGCATCCTGGAACGCCGTGTGCCTGCCCAAACCGGCTTCCGCCGTGGCAACCGGATAGAGGATGGCCACGTCACAACGATGATAGCCTTGCGACATCAGGTAGCTCAACCGCTCCACGCACTGCATGAACCCGCGCAGGTGCTTCCAGTACGGCTGGCGGAAAGTGTTGTCCGGCGGCGCCCATTCCCACCAGCCGCCCTTTGTCGAATAATACATCCCATGGAAGGAAAGCATATTGTAGCCCGCCACGAAATTCGCGAACGTTGCGTCCACGATTTTCTCTGGCGAGAACCCCCAACCGGTACTGTGATACCCCTCCAGCCACACCCGGGGCCGCAGGTAAAGATGCGCCATGGATGACGCGACCTTGGGACGGATCAGATCATTCTTTCCCTGGGTGCCTCCGTGCTGGTCCGCGCCCGGCCCCTGGTTCCAACGCTGGGTTCGGAAATAGTCCCCGAATTCCAAAACATCATGACCGCGCCCGCCGTGATCGCAGCCCAAGGTCATGCCCCGCGCCTGATGCCAATCATAGATCGGCTTGAAAAACCCCTCCTCGCTCAAGGCGACCATCACATCACTGTAATCCATCCGGATCTTGGGCGTCCGTGGCCCGGTGTCCTTGAAAAGCGAGAGCAATTCAGGAGTGATGTCGTAGCCTTTTCGTTTCTTGAATTCATCAGCAAAACGGTCCGACCAGAGCCACTTCTTCTGGAGCTTGACACCGAAGGTCAGTTCATCGGAAAAAAAGTAATTCACCCCTTTTCCACATTCATCCGGGAACCGGCGCTCAAACTTCCCGTAAAACTTTTCGATCCACCATTGTCCCAACAGCGGGTTCATGGGATCCACCGATAACGGGACCTTCTCGGGCACCACCGTGCCATCCTCATTCATTTTCAGGCACATGCCTGCCACTTCGGGATGTTCGCGCAGGATCTCGTCCACAAACCAGCCCTGCCCAGCCAAGGCAATGGTGTAATCACTCAAGCTGACCGAAGCGCCCTGTTTCCTGGCCTGCTCCTTGAACCAGCCGACCAGATTCCACCAGTCCTCCGAAAACAACGCCGGTTCGCTCGGTATGGTCAACCCGCACGACTGCCCGCCCTTGTGCGAATGCGCGTAATTGATCTGATACCCGGAAATGCTCATGCCTTCCATCTGCTCGAGAATCCAGCTCAGCCGCTCCTTGGTCAGCGGGTCGCCGAGCCACCAGAAGAACGGCACATTGCCGAAGCCCGCCGGCGGCTTCTGGAAGCCGGGCAGGACATCCAGATTCGGCGAGCGATCCGCCTGCCCCACCGCCCAAGACGGTGGCGGCATGGACTTGGCCGGATCACTGAAGGAGAGATCAGCGGCCCTGAGCGTCAAACCAAGCAGCAACATCGATCCGATCACAATGTTTCTCATCTACTTTCTCCCCTATTTACTGCTTTTCTCCGTCCTGAACTGATAAGCCGTCAATCCCGCCTTGTTGTAGAGGTTGCAAACAGGATGCTGTTCCCAGGCATAACGCACGGCGAGCGGTTTGGCCACTTTGTCCGACCATACCTCAACCGTTGAGTCCGATGTAATCTTCGCATCGGCCCACACCCACTGGTTGCTCGTGCCGCCCCCAGCCAGAGCCGCCGCTCCATAAATCGCAAAGCCCTGCACTTCGCTGTTTGGACTCGGCAACACCAGCGGCTTCTCGCCAAGTTCAGGTTTGGTCAGATTAACCTTGTAGGTTGCAGGCAACTTCCTGGCCACGAGCCCACCCTCGGCATTCTTGAACTTGATGACGGCCTTGCCGTTCTCGAGCCGCATGGATTCAAATGTCGGTCCGCAGGCGACGACGCTGTGATTACCATAGACATTCGCCAGCGCCATGAGCGCCGCACGCCGCCCCACTTCCTGCTTGTTCCTGGGATGAAGTTCGCCATCCTCACAGGTATCCAGCAGATTGACCGTTGAAACATGAGATAGTTCGATCGCCGCCTTCTGCTGAGCTTCGCGAATCAGCACCCAGCCGTCTTCTTCCGCTCCGGGTTTTTCAGGTCGCTGGCCGATGTCGGGCAATTGACAGATAACAAATGGCAAATCAGCTGAACCCCAATGCTGCCGCCAATCCTCTACCATCAGTCCCAGGAGTTTTCGATATTCGGAAGGCCTTCCACCATTGTGTTCACCCTGGTACCAGACAAAACCGGCGATGGAATAAGGAGCAAGCGGCAAAATCAGGTGATCGAACCAGCCCGAGGTGTAGTGGTAGTACACACCTATGCCAGGCGCCTCGCTCGGCTCCCGTTCCGCGCCTTTCGGATAAGGCGCATATTCGGTCTCCACCTTGCACAGCCAGTCACCAAAAAGAGGAATGCCATTGCTGCCCCCAATGTGGCTTTTTGAAATGCGAAAATATTCGGTACGCCCGTTTATTGTTCCAGCGCCGGAATAGGACTGCAGTCTGATCGCCACGACGTTCTTGCCTGAGTTGATGAGCTGCTTCGGTAATTTCGCGCAATAAATAAGGCGGCGTCCTTTTTCAACGCTGGTCGTGAACAGTTTGACGCCGTTGAAATACACCGCAAGGAAGTCCCGGATACCGGGCAATGTAATCCACAGCCCCTCGGTGTCACCGGCCGGTATTTCAACTTCCCGGCGGAACCAGGTGATGCCGCCGTGCCTGGCACCGATTTTGATGCTCGAACCAGGAAGCGTGACCGGCTTCCAATCCGACGTGTCGGCTGTGACGGCTGCCATGGCATTGCTGTCCGCAGGCGCGCCCGCATCAATCCGACCATACTTCTCCCGCCACACAGCGTGAGCAACAAGGTATTCCGCATTTCGCCGCTTAGCGCCAACCGTGACATCCTCGGCCTGTTTGGCGGCCAGCTCCGCAATTTTGGGATCGGACAACAACTTCTCGCGGCTGATCCAGGCCTCAATCGGTGTCGCGCCGACCGCCGCCGTTATAATCGCTACCGGAATCTTCAGACTCTTCTGAATCTCCCGCGCGAAGAAATATCCTGTAGCGGAAAAGTTGCTCGTTGTGTTCTTATCAGCAGCGCTCCATGTTCCAGCCACAGTCTGCCTGTTTGCTCGAAAGTCATGCACAACGTTAAACTGACGCAGCAATGGGTTTGCGGATTGATTGATTTCCTCCTCGTAGTTGAGCGCGCCGCCTGTCCAGCTTACATATCCCACCGGCATTTCCATGTTCGACTGGCCGGAGCAGAGCCAGACGTCACCAATGAGCACATTGGCGAATTTGAGATTTGAGATTTCAGATTTGAGATTCGATGACGTGACCGTCATCGTCTGCGGCACGGCATTCGCCGACAGGGGGTCGAGCGTCACACGCCATTCCTGATTTGTGCCTGTTACTATTGCCGTCTTTTTCTGACCCGCAAAATCAACGGTCACCTCCGTCCCCTGCTCCGCCCAACCCCAGACCGGAACCGGCTTGTCGCGCTGCAGCACCATGTTGTCGCTGAAAATGGCCGGCACCTTCAACTGGGCCGACCACACAGACGGACACACAACCGACAACACCAGCATGACTCTGTTCAACTTGACTCTCATATGATCTCCTGCTACTTCTGCTTGACATTCCAGGCCTCAACGGCAAGGCCGTCGGCATCGTTGACGTCAACCTTCTTGATCTCGCCGGCATCAAGCCAGAAATAATTATCACTAACCGTGAATGTATCCAGGTGGCCCGGCCGCCCGATGTTCACACCCACCGCCGGCCAGTTGCCGGTGTTTCTGACCGTGACGGTTTTGTCCTTGGTCGTCATCTCAAGAGTTGTCGCCGGCAGGTTGAACAGACTATCTTTCACCTGCTCATAGTTGATGAAGGTGTAGTTGCGCTGAACCAGGCTTCCACCCCGGCTCACATCCAGCACCATGAACAACGGCGAGGTCTTTGTCTGCGCCGGGTCCAGACTGAAGTCGCCGAGTTTCCGTACGTTCTGGATACTTCCTTCCCCTGAGAATTTCGCATCCTTGATCAGCTTCAGCTCCGAACCGTATGCGCGGACCACCACCTCCCACTTGGCGCCGTTCAAACTGTCGGCATCATCGAGCAGGAATACCGGCACCGTCAGGTCTTTTTCATACGAGGCCGCCGTATTGAAGATGGCCACCGCGACGAGCGGCGAGAAGCTGTCCTGTATCAGGTAATGCCCGATTTTCGGCGCGCCATACCAGTCCACCGTGGCCCACGACGCCGCCGGGCAGTTGTCGTTCAACTTGTAATACAGCGCGCCGGTACTGATCGGCCGCTGGGTGCGCATACGCTCCAGCACGGCGCGAACCCCCATCGCCTGCGCCAACTGGCTGCCGACAATGAAGCGCTGCATCGTCTTGCCTTCGGTAAAGGACTGCGACAGGCGCGTCAGATTCTGGAGATCCTGGCGGGTGTTGAAGATCGGCGTGTGGAACGCGAAGGTTCCTTGCTCAGGAGCAGGCCACAGGTTTTTCTCCGCCTCCGGAAGAAATCTCTGCACCGATTCATAATTCGGATAGGATGCCAGACCGAACTCACCGAAAAACATCGAGCTGATGGGGTAGATCTTGTCCAGCGGATCTCCCCACCAGTACACCTTGTAGTTATGGGAACTTCCGCCCCATGCTTCGCCTCGATGAAAATCCCTCGTGCCGTCCAACTCCATGTTAAGGCGTCCCATCATGTCGATGGCGGGGCCAAAGGGCTTGGAGGACTCGTTGCCACCCGTGTAGATGACCAGCGCCGGATGATTACGGAGACGCTGCGTGTTGTACCGCACCGTCCGCTCCAGCAGGTCGAAGGGCTGGCTGCCGTGTGAATTCCCGCCCGTCGGCCATTCCTGCATGACCATCACGCCACTGCGGTTGCAGAGGTCATAAAAATCCTCCGTTTCCACCAGCCCCATGCCCCAGGCCCTCAGCATCTGAATATGTTGCGACACCGCCATGCTGATGAAGCGCTCATAACGCGCCCTTGAGAAATCCATCATCGCATCCGGAGTACACCAGCCTGTGCCTTTGACGAACATGGGCCGGCCGTTGATCACGAAGGTCCTATCGAAAACAGCGGGATGGGGCTTGCCATTCGCGGGGGCCATTTCAATCGTGCGTATGCCGAAGCAAATATCCTGCACATCCGCCCTGGCGCCACTGTCCTTCGGCTCAAACGCCAGCTTCAGCCGGTACAGGTTGGGTTCGCCGATATCCACCGGCCACCACAGTTTCGGGTCCGGCACATCAAATCGATAGTGTACCTCTTTACCCGCAACGCCGCTCTCCAGATCCTTACTGAACCGGTACGACTCGCCTTTGAAATTGTCCGGCGCAATGACCGCCGTCAACCGCCCGGCCCACCCCTTCGCGGCTCCCTTGAATGCAATGACCAGATCCATCGTGCCCGTCCTCACATCCCGGGTGGCAATGAACGGCCAGTCCATCTTGACGGACGGCTCGCCCCGGATCTTCACCGACTGCCAGATGCCCAACGGCGGGAACTTGGAGTAGTGCCAGCCGTAGCTGTTATTGAACACTACGGTCTTCTTCCAATCCAGCGCCGAGTCCAGTTTCACCACCAGCGTGTTCGTGTCCTTCAGCCGGCTCTTGACCGGAATCTCCACCGGATCAAACATGCCTTCGTGCGTCGCGATCTCCTCGCCGTTCAACCAGATCGTGCAGCGGTTGCAGATTCCGTCAAAGACCAGCGTCTCGTCCTGTCCGGCAGGCGGACGCGGAAACACTTTTCGATAATAGTACGTCTTCTTCGACCACGGCGCCGTCAGGTTCTGGTTCGTGCCCACAAACGGGTCAGCGATCACTCCGGCCTTGAACAAAGCCGTATGCACGCTCCCTGGAACCGGCGCCGGTATGGCTTTTTCCCAGGCGCTCTCCGCGTTCACGTCCAGGTTGCTGCCTTCGAGCAGTTGCCATTCGCCATCCAGAGAATAGGGCCCGGAAACTGTCGGCATCGAGGCGCTGCCCTTTTTCAGCTCAATCTCCAGTGCCGGTGAAGCCAACGGCGAATCCCCGGCCTTGTAACCTATGCTGTCCTTCTCGCTCATGGACGGCCATTGCCCAGCCAGAAGCACAGCCCGGGACGATGCATCTTTATACCCTTGAACCACTCCAGCCGGCTCCTCAAAATGCCACAGGCCCTCGGTCGCGGCGTCCGGCTTGAACGGCTCCGAGGGGATGCCGTTGATGGCACGAAGCCCGCTGGATATCCTCAGTTCGTCAATGAAGCCATCACAGCCGAAACCGCGAACGGCTGATCTGGCCTTGCCGACAGAGAGAAACCCATCTTTGGTCATGCCGCCGACGAACGGCCGTCCCGCGGCCCTGGCCGCCTCGCGCCCATCCACATACAGCGCCACTTCATTCGTGGCCACGGTCATCCCGACATAGTGCCACTGTCCGTCCGCCACATTGCCTGAACTCACAAGGTCAATCGGATAGCGGAAACCGAGGCGGGCCCGGAGATTGCCGTTGCCCTTGCTGGTGAACAATTCCCAGTGCGTGTCCGACTCCTGCGGTTCGTTTGCAACCAGCACATTGATCCCGTCACCGCTGTTGAGCTTGCACCACAACTCCACAGTAAAGGGCACAGCCTTGTACGCCTCCATAGTCTTTACCGACACATAAGCCTTGTTTGTTACGACAACCCCGTTGCCAAACCTCCCTGGGACCGGATTCCAAGCTTGCCCGCCAACAGCAAGAAAAGGCGCCATTACCAACACAACAACAGCAAAGAGTACTCGCTTCAACAGCATACCCATACTCGTTTTCCTCTTACGGCCTCAACGGCCTTATCCGAACCTGACAGAGAGCATAACGGACGACAAGCCCGCCACAAAAAACCCCACGCAAACAATCGTGCGGAATTTCATTTGATACTTTGCTCCACTTTCTCTTCACTCTTTCTCAATTATGTCCAGCTCAGTGAGCGCACATTGCGTCTTGTTCCCATCAAACACCGCTTTGACGACAAATTTTAAGTAGCGGCCCTTTGCAGGCTTGTCGAACAGCCACGTCTCGCGCTCGTCGCTGTTCCTTAATTTCCCGCTCACTACCGGTTGCCCGAGGTCTTTCTCGTCGTTCGCGATATACACCTCGCAGTCGGAGGGCTTGCCCTTCTTTGTCCATAAAGGCGGCACATAGGCAATTCCCTTCACCGTAAGCTCCTGACCAAGGTCAATCACCAGATAATACGGAAGCTTATCTTTCTTCGGCGCCCACCGGCTGTTCCAGATCGTGGAGAGATTACCATCCAGGACATTGGAACCGGGATGTCTATCCTGCTCACTGCTGACGGCGATCACCCTGGCGCCGAGTTCCCGCACCCGGCTCTTAACCAGCGGGGAGCAACGCTGCTCGACCCACGTCGCCGACAGTTCGGAGCTTGGCTTGAACTTATCCGAGCCGACATATCCGTAAATGCTGCGCAGAAACTGACGCGCCGTCACATCGGTCTTAGCCAAGTCCGGCAACGGAATGCCGCACATCAGGAGCTTACCCTTGCCCACCCGAGCCTCAATCATGTACGCCAGCGAGCGGTTCATCGCGAAGTTGTCTATGCACCGGATGACCGGAGTCAACGTCGCCGGCGCGTCTTTCAGGCTGAAGGCACGCGCCTTGCTCAACAGGTCGTACCACTGCCAGTTACTATGGAATTCCGTCGGGAACGCCGCGAATACCGGGTGCGCCGGATCGCACAACATGCCCATCGTCGCGCCAGCCCCGAACCAGACCGGACTCCAGAACACCGGCTTGAAGCCGCCCCCACCCGTCAACATCGGATTCCATTGGTTTGGAAAAAGTACCACTTTCTTCCCGTCCTGGAGCGCCGAGAACGCATCGGCTAACTTGCGAGCCACAACCACGTCTGCCGGCACCGATACCTCATCCGCCGGGTAGGCCCAGATGTCCCAGTCGTTGGTATAGCCCGCGCCCTTAAGGGAGACAACCACGCTCAGCTTGCAGGGCGCTTTCGCTTTGGCAAACGTGGCCGTGAACAGTCCCACCGGCGTTACAGCGCCCGCCGGCAGCGTCATTGATGGAAAAGCCCCGTGTGAGACTTCATTCCCTGCATCATCCCGCAGGGACCACGCAGGAATCACGTCCTTCAGGTCGCCCGGCGCAAAGCACGCCACTTCGACTCGCCCCGTGAACGATTCATCCACGGCGTAGGTCCGCTTTGGAATCCTGAGCAACGGCACAACGGGTCCGCAGTACTGACAGTGCCGCTCCGGAGTCACGCAGCCCTTGGAATCCCAGAAAGCGTCCAGTATACCAGTCAACGCCGTTCCCTGCGATGCATAGTCATTCAGCCCCAGCAGTTGGAACCCGGCATGGCCCGGCGTGCGGAACATGAGTTCAATCTCCTCCTTATAGAGCAGCGCCGCCAGACGGCCGCTCGCCTTGAAGAATTGCGGCGCCAAGTCCAGCAGGCCTTTCTTCGTCAGATCGTCCCGGACCGACTCGAAATTCGTCAGACGCATCACGCCTGTCCACTTCTGAATCTCGTTCAGATCAGGATAGACTGCCCACTGCCCGACTTCATGACAGATATATGGGAGCGCCGGAAATTTCGCGACGATTTCCGCGGAGTCATGATCGGTGCCCCGGCCCTTGATCCCGCGGCTGCTGCCCTGCACCGTGAACTGGCGATTGGTTGCCTGTTTCCCGTTCGATGACGATGTGTAGAGATGGCGGGGATCATCCCGCATCAAGCTTTCAAGCTGGCCGCCCACCCACTCATCGCTGCCCGAACATTCATTCCCAAGCGCCATGAGCACGAAGGATGGATGGTTCCCATACGACTCCACCATCCGCTGGAATTCCTCCGCGAGGAAAGCCTCACGATCCCCGCCCGCCACATTCGCCATAGGGCCTTCAACCTGCAAGAATATTCCCTCCTCATCGGCTGCGGCAAATGCCGCATCCGGTGGGCACCACGAATGGAAACGCATGTGATTCAAGCCATACGACTTGATGATCCCGAAAATCCGGCGCCACGAGCCGGTATCGGTCGGCGCATAGCCGTGAACCGGCCACCCGTGCGATTCCGTGGTGCCCCTCATGAAGACCGGTTTTCCATTCAGCACCAATTGCCTGCCCCTGGTGGAGATCTCGCGCATACCGAACCGTATGGTCCGCGCATGGTCGCCCAGCTTCACGGTCAACTCACTCATGACCGGCGTGAACTCATCCCAGAGTTTCGCCCCGCTCATATCCACCTCGGCCTCTGCCTTGCCGCCATCGGTTGTCCAACTCACAGGCACGCTCGTCTCCCCGACACTCAGCGTACCGGTGCCGGCTTTTCCGGTGGCATTGCCGATCCGCACCTTCACGAGGGCGGACTTCTTCGCAAGGTTGGGAAAAACCTGCACATCGTCAATCCAGACCGGAGGCGTGGCCTCCATTTCGATCCTGCCGGTAATCCCATTCATGTTGCCGGGCGTGGAGCCCCAAAATACTGACATGATGTTGCCTAATTCCAGTTTGAACGTGTTGTCCAAGCACACCGTCAGACGATGGCGGCCAAATTGAAGTTTAGTCCCGAGATCATACCGATGTGGCGCCACGAGGCTGTCGCGCGAGCCAACCAGCCTATCATCCACCCACACGGTCGTGACCCAGCGGCACCGTTCGAGCAGGAGCGTCACCCGTTTTCCGGCCCAGGCTGCCGGGATTTCAATATCGCGCTGATACCAGGCCGCGCCGATGTATTCACAAATCCGGCGGGGCCCCAGCAGTTGCGGCTGGAGCACGCCACCCAACCCGGGGGCCTGGAGCGCCGGGTCATCCACATTGACCTCAAGTTCACGCCGGGCTTCGACTTTGCCTGTTCCCTGTACCGTTAAGGTCCGCGCCGCGACGGCCTCATCAATCGTGCCAGGCAACGGAATAGCGACATCGCATTTGAGCGGTGCGGCAAACCACTTCTCCTCAACACCCGTTTTCTTCTCATCGAGGCGGAACCGCCACGGCCCAGCAAGCGAAGTCGCTTCGCCTGCCAGAGCCAACTTACCAATTACGAGCCCCAAACCAACTAACATCCCGACCAGGCAAGCAGTTCTTCTTCTCATATAAGATCGCCTTAAGTCTTGAAATCCTTCTCGTTTCTTCGATTATTTTTTCACCCTGAACTGATATGCAGGCAATCCATCCTTGTTGTAAAGGTTGCAGACAGGATGCTGTTCCCAGGCGTAACGCACGGCCAGCGGCTGGGCCACTTTGTCAGACCATACCTCAACGGTTGAATCCGATGTAATCTTAGCGTCCGCCCAGACCCACTGGTTGCTGGTGCCGCCCTCAACCAGAGGCGCCGATCCATAGACCGCAAAACCCTGAACCTCGCTCTTGGGACTAGGCAACACAAGAGGCTTTTCACCTAGTTCCGGCTTGCAAAGGTTAACCTTGTAGGTTGCAGGCAACTTTCTGGCGACCAGTCCGCCATTCGTGTTCTTGAACGTGATGACGGCCTTTTCTTTTTCAATGCGCATCGCTTCAAATGTCGGTCCAGAGCCAACAACACTGTGATCGCCATAGACATTGGCCAGCGCCATTACTGCCGCACGCCGTCCGACTTCCTGCTTGTTCCTGGGATGAAGTTCGCCGTCCTCACAGGTATCCAGCAGATTGACCGTTGAAACATGAGATAGTTCGATCGCCGCCTTCTGCTGAGCTTCGCGAATCAGCACCCAGCCGTCTTCTTCAGCTCCCGGCTTGTCCATCCGCTGACCGATGTCGGGTAATTGACAAATCACGAACGGCAAATCATCGGAGCCCCAATGCTGCCGCCAGTCCGCCACCATCAACCCCAGGAGTTTTCGATATTCGGCAGGCCGTCCTGCATTGTGTTCCCCCTGGTACCAGACCACGCCGCTAAGGGCATAGGGAATCAAGGGCCTTATAACCCAATCGAACTTGAGCGCCGTGTAGTAGTAATGGATCCCTGGGCCGTTTTCCATGACCGGCCGCGCGTCAGCCCCCCTGGGCAGCACGGCAAATTCCGTCTCGACCTTGGCCAGCCATTCGCCGGCCAGCGCCGTTTCAGACCCGCCGCTCTTGATCTTGAATTGGTCGGCATTCCCCCTGAAGGAAGGTACCCCCAGGAAGGAACGGGCCCGGAATGCCACGACGTTGCGGCCTGCCCGCGCCACGCCTTTCGGTATCCAGAAGGCATAGATCCTGCGCCCGTAGCCATTCGTCAGACTCGCAGACCCGCACGGCACGCTGTTCACAAAAACGGAGAACACATCCCCCGCGCCACCCATCCAGAAATGCGCCCCGTTGGTACAGGCGGCCGGAAGCTCCACCTCCCGCTTCAGCCACATCACGCCCCCGCTCCGACAACCGAGCCCGGCGGTTGAACCGGGCAGGCTGACGTTCTTCCAGCCTGATTGATCCGGAGAAGCCGCAGTCCAATCTTGAATCGCCCCCTTGACCCCTTCCTCCTTGCGCCCGTACTTTTCCTCCCACACTTCATGCTTCGCCGCCCACTCCTTCAGCCGCCGGAATTGCCCAAACTTGGAATCCTCCGTCTGCGCCTCTACCTGCTTCCGGCACTCGGGATCAGCCAGCATGGCTTCCCGGCTCATCCACCACTCGATCGCCGTTGCGCCTTGTGACGCATGGATGATGGCAACAGGAACCTTCCGTTTCTTCTGCAACTCCCGGGCAAAGAAATAACCCGTGGCCGAGAATTTTTCCGTCGTTTCCGGTCCTGCGGTCAGCCAGGTGCCGTCGCCGTATTTCGGGCTGTACCCCCTGCGATCCCACTCCACCCTGAATTGCCGGATCAGCGGATTCGCCGAACGCTTGATTTCCTCCTCGTAGTTGAGCGCCCCGCCTGTCCAACTGACATACCCCACCGGCATCTCCATGTTCGACTGACCCGAGCAGAGCCAGACGTCACCAATGAGCACATTGGTGAATTTGAGATTTGAGATTTCAGATTCGAGATTCGATGACGTGACCGTCATCGTTTGCGGCCTGCTGTTCGCCAACATCGGGTCCAGCGTCACACGCCACTCGCCATTGGTGCCGGCGACCTTTGCCGTTTTTTTCTGGCCCGCGAACTCGACCGTCACCTCCGCCCCCTGTTCCGCCCAGCCCCAGACCGGGACCGGCTTGTCGCGCTGAAGCACCATGTTGTCGCTGAACATGCCCGGCATTTTCAATTCGGCTGCCGAAAACCCCGCCATCAAAAGAACACAAGCGCCAACCAAACACGCACTCATTTTACGCATGACCGCTTTCCTTTTTTGTCACCCTTCTGTCCACTTAATCCATACCCGCCGGGGTTACGCACCGCCACCGTTTCTTGGCTCGGCATCCGAGGGATGCAGCTTGGCTGCACGGTCGAACAGACGCTCCACAGTGTTCTCTCCGGGCTGTCCCTCGAGACCAAGCGGATCGGACGGATCAACATCCATCCGCGGCCAAACCAACTCACCTTTCATCTGAGCAAGTTCACCATGATAGGCACCCAACCGCGGGCTATGACAATCGAGCCAGAGCGTAAGCGTTCTGTAATCGGCGTTTGACATCCGGCCAGCCTTCCAAGCCGCATGCGCCTCGTTCCCGAGAAGGCTCACGCGCGCCCCGTAAAAGCCGGGGATCGTTCGCGACCCGCCCGTAACAGGCCTGTATAGTTCGCCCCTAAAGCCTCCCGCAAAGTGGAAGGTCACGCCGCGCAGCTTGCCATAATCCAACTGCTTCGGGCTTTCCAAACAAGGCAAATCCGACCGTTCAAGGATCGGTTTGATGTGCCGAACATAAGTCATAGGCTCGCGGCCCATCGGTTCAGCCTGCAACACGGCGGGATCATTCCTCAGCGCGATCGGCGTTCTTCCTCTACGATGATGTACCGCAAATGGATTTTCGTGACATCCCGCGCAACTCAAATGTTCCCCCTTATGCACAAAGGTAACCGAGCGCATCGAATGTACCGCCCGAAAGTCCTCGTCGAGCAACTGGAAAATCAACTCTTTATTGGGAGGCGCCCAGAATGATACCGAACCGTCCTCGGCCACCGGCACAATCCCCAGAGACATCCGCGGCGTGTTCTCAGCCCCGAAACCAATCCGGGGAGTATCCATTTTCGGATCCTCTTTGACAAAGTTCTGGATCACGCGCAACCAACGTATCTTGACATCGGCTGGCAAAGGAATATCCGTATTCCGCACATCTAAGACACTGATCTGGGCTCGCCCACTGCCTGACTGCGGCGCATCAGGCCATTGATTGCTCTGCTCCGGAAGTACAGGCGGTTTCCGTCGGGCCTCCAGCGGGATCGGATCGCATAACCGCATCGCTGGATCGTCCGCTGCGCGCGGCACTTCCGTCCGGGCCAGGATCAACTCTTCATTCCCAAACCGGTCCAGCACAACCAGATCTTCCCAGGACGTGCAGAGGAACAAATCCTCCGATAGCGGCCAAGGCGTGCCATACTGATAGTTGGACCGGTCTCGACATTCGCTTTCCGGAAAAGGCTGGTAAGGGGTCACGCGCGCCAACTGCTCCATCCCGTTACTGAAGTCAGGAATGGACGGGTCGAGGATCGCGATCGCCCCATAGTGCTCGCCATGATGCGGCGCGACCGTGCAGATGATTTTTTGGCTTCCAGGGATGGCTCGGAGGCCCATCTCAGCCATGATCAAACGCGGTGGTCCATTCGTGTGCTTCGCCAGTTCCGGCTCCTGCCGCGTAGTCCACGGATAGGGATAGTTGCCGTGTGTGCTGCGAGGATTGGCCCCGTCAGGCGAGCTGGTCCACAAGGTCGATCCCAGACAGTCTTCGCGATCCGTGTAATCCCAGCGGGCGAACAAAAGTTTGCCATTGCCGTCCACTGAAGGATTCCATTCGCTTGTCTCGTAGAAGCTGAGCGGATGAATGGCCAAACCGTTGTCACGCATGCGATGCAAAACATAAGTCGGCACGCACAATCCGTTGAAACACCGGATATACCCGCCCCTCCGTTCGCTGAGGAAAACGATGTTGCCATCGGGTAACCAGCATGCGTCGAAATCGTTAAAAGCCCCTTCCGTAAGCTGAGTCAACCCGCGCCCATCCACATTCATCTTGAATATTTTCCACGTCGTCTCCGGCGTCCACGTCCAAGAGTTGGACGTGGAATAGCTATGGGCGAAAAGAAAGGTCTTCGCATCGTAAGATAATTCAAGCGAATGCACTGATCCGGAGAGTTTCCTCCCTTTCCAAACACCTTTCTCGACCGTACTATCCGAAAGCGGCTCGTGCAGTTTGGGTGCCGTCTTCCATTCCGCCGTCACCCACAACCCGCCTCCGGGCTTCGTGATAAACCCGAAGTGCTGCGTCGCAAAATGCCCTCCCGTCGCATCGCTGTTCTTCTCGCAGGTCAGGCACGTGCCGGCCCAGGTGCCGCGGCTGATAAAGGCCAGACGATCAAACGAGAGAAGCGGATCGGAAAACATGAGACGACGGCGCAACGCGCAGGCAACGTAATAGGCACCTTCCCTTTCGCGCCATTCCGCCTTTTTCGTCTCGCGTTCAAAGGCCACGAGCTTGGCGATATCCCCGGCGATCCCCTCCGGCACACTGGCGGGCGATTTAGCAAGCCTGTGAGCCAACAGCACCCGTAAGCGCCTCATGACGGTTCCCAGCGCATCCTTGTCGTCGGGCTGAACCAGACTGTTTTCATCATACAAGTTGCCTTGCGGCTTCTTCATGCCAGGATTCCACAAGAACACCCGCTTGCCTGGCTCGGCCCAGTTCCACCACTGCCGAAGAAGCGCCAGTCTTGGACCGAACTCGTCCGCCGTCAACGAGCGAAGCTCCAACCGCTTGCCTGCCTCCGTCATAGAGGCCAGAATGCCGTCGGCGATCTCGGGATCTTTGAACTCCCGCGTCTGCTGCGCGGATGCTGTGAGCATGCTGCCACCCGATTGACCGAAAGCGGTGATGGCCATGACGCCCTGTACGAGCATCAGCGCCGTCATGTTTTTCAACCTGTTACTTTGTTTCATGGTTTCATTGTTCCTTGAACGGAAACGCGGGAAGCCCAAATTCGTTGTACAGATTGCACACCGGATGATCCGCCCAGGCATAACGCACCGCAACGGGCTTGACCACCTTGTCCGACCAAACCTCAACTGCTGAACCGGACACGATCTTCGCGTCCGCCCACACCCACTGGTTGCTCGAGCCGCCTCCCGCCAGCGGCACGGCCCCGTAAACAGCAAAGCCCTGCACCTCGCTGTCGGGACTCGGCAGCACCAGCGGCTTCTCGCCCAGCTCAGGCTTGCGCATGTTGACCGGACAGGTCGCGGGCAGCTTCTTGGCAATGAGCCCGCCGCCAACCTGCTCGAACTCTAAAACCACCTTGCCGTTGTTGATCTTCATGGACTTGTAGACCGGCCCGCTCCACGCCACATCCTTGAGCCCGTAGGTGTTGGCCAGCGCGACCCGCGCGAGCCGGTCACCCACAGCCTGCTTGTTCAGCGGATGCAGGTCGCCGTCGGCGCAGGTGTCGATCAGGTTCGCGATGCCCGCATTGCCCATCTCGCGTGCCGCGGCGAACTGCGCTTCGCGGATCTCCGCCCATGTACTCTCCGACGGCGCCTCCGCCGGCTTTCCGTAGCCCGGCAACTGGCAGATGAGAAAAGGGAATTCACCTTTTGGCGCACCGGAACTGAACCGCTGGCGCCAGTCCTTAGCCAGCAGTTGCAGATGACGGCTGTAGCGCTCCGTCCTGTTCATGTTGCTTTCACCCTGATACCAGACCGCGCCCTTGAGCGCATACGGGATCAGCGGATGGATCATGGTGTTGAAGTGCGCCGGGATCGGCGTCCAATGCAACGTCAGCGCGCGTGGCGGCACGGGCGACTTTTCCGCATCCTTGGGGATGGGCTTGAACTCCGCCTCCGCCTTGCATAGCCACTCGCCGTTCAGCGGGATCGGCTTCAGCTTGGGACTGAAGGGCAACACGATCAGGTTCCCGCCCGCGATCCCGCCGTCGCCGGGATAAGCGTGAAAACGGAAGGCGAGGATGTTCTTGCCCGTTCGCAGGGCCTTCCTCGGAAACCCGGCGCGCGCGCCGCCGCTCCCGACCACACCATTCACGTAAACCGCAAAGTTGCCCTTGAAGCGCGGAATATCCAAACGCCACGCACTCCCCACTTCCGGCGGGATCTCAACCTCCCTGCGGAACCAGACCACCCCGCCGCCGGGATACCCCGCCTTTGTCAAGGTACACGGGAACGTGACCTTCTTCCAGTCAGCCGCATCCGTTAATGCGCAAGCCCATTGGTTGCTGTTGCCGGGCACGCCCGCCGGATCGTTCACCCCGTACTTCTTCTCCCAAGCCAGAAGATCCTGCTCATAGCGGGCCTGATACTTCTCCCGATTCACGTACAAGTCATAATTCGTGTTCATTTCCGTGATATAATCCGGACACCCTTCCTTGAGCAGTATCTCGCGGCTGATCCAGTTTTCCACTGCCGAACCGCCGAAGGAGGCGTTGATGATCGCCACCGGAATCTTCAGCCGCTTCTGGAGTTCACGCGCAAAGAAATAGCCCGTGGCGGAGAAATCGGCAGTGGTGTTCGTCGCGGCTGAAGTCCACTGTCCCTTGCAGTCATTCGTCGGCGTTATCCCAACCAACCAATTCACATAGAACTGGCGAATCAGCGGGTTGGGCGATCTACGAACCTCCTCCTTGGCATTCGCCACCCCGCCGATGAAAAGCCAGACGGTCTTGCCATCCATCGTCATGGCCATGTTCGACTGCCCGGAGCAGAGCCAAACGTCGCCGACGAGGACGTCGGCGAATTTCAGATTTGAAATTTCAGATTCCAGATTCGATGCCGTAACCGTCATCGCCTGCGGCGCGCTGTTCGCCGGCATCGGATCGAACGTGACCTGCCACTTGCCCGTCTCATCGGCCTTCGCCGTTTTCTTCTGCCCGGCAAACTCAACCGCCACTCCGGCCCCCGCATCCGCCCAGCCCCACACCGGCACCTGGGCCTCCCGCTGCAACACCATCCCGTCCGAAAAAACGGACGGCATCCGCAACGTCGGCGCGGCCCCAAAAGCCGTCCAAGCCATCGCTAAAACCAAGAAACAACTGTTGACTACCGACCTCACACCCCGCTCCTTTCGACTCGCCTTCCCGGCCTCAATCCCGGCTCCGCCTGAACGGCGCCGCAGGCAAGCCCGCCGTGTTGAACAGCGAGACCGGCGGATCGTCGTACCAGGCATAACGCACAGCCTTCGGCTCAACGATGCCGGGCGCGGACAACACCACGTTGTCACCCATCACTTCCGCGACGGCAGGCACATAGACTCCCTCGGCGCCGGCCAGCTCAAAGCCATTCGTGGCGCCATTTTTCAACACCAATCCCTGCGCTTCGCCCCCCGGATCAAACGAAAGCACAACCGTGCCGCCCTCGTAGGCCGCCTTCTTCAGAACCGGGCCGGAAGCCACGACGTCTTCCCCGTATACCTTTTTCATCGCCACGAGCGCCAGCCGCCGCCCGACCTCCTGCTTGTTGGGCGGATGGATTTCATGGGCAACGCCAAGATCCACGCCGACCGCGAGACCACAGTGCGGCACCGTGTCCGCGAGCTGCTGTTGCGCCTCGCGCAGCTCGGCAAACGCCGTCTGCGGCTTCCCCGGCCCCTGTCCGAAATTCACGAGCTGCATCACCAGGAACGGAAACTCCTGACCCCAAGCCTTCCGCCACGAGGCGATGAGCCGCGTCATCAGCGCGGCATACTGATCGGCCCGCGGACGGTTACTCTCTCCTTGATACCAAATGACGCCCTTGATCGCCATCGCCGTATACTTGGCGATGAAGCCCGAATAGTTGCTGCCGGCATAATGAATGCGGGCCGCATCGTCGTAGCGCTTCGCCTCGTCCCTCGACAGCTTGGACGCGGGCTGGCGCGGCAGCGGCTTGCCTTCGCGTTTCGCCGCGTCGTATTCCCGTTTCCACGCGCCCATGGCCTTGCGGTCCTCGTCAGCCAACGGTTTCAACGCATTGAACGTCTTCTCCGCCGCGGCAATCTCGGCGTCGTCGAACAACGCTTCGCGCGGCGCCCACGATTCCGCATCCGTGGCGCCCATCGAGCCCTCGGCGATCCCGATCGGGACCTTCAAGCGCCGGTGCAGTTCGCGCGCGAAGAAATATCCGGCGGCCGAAAACCGCTTGACCGTTTCCGGTACGCACACCTCCCAGTTTGTGACGCCGAAATTCTGGTAGAGGCGGATCTCAGGAACGTTCGCCGCAGCCACCTCATTCGTGGCGTCAAGCACGCCCCCATAACCGCACCAAGGGCCTTTCATGACCGCCTGCCGCATGTTCGACTGACCGGAGCAAATCCAGACGTCGCCGACAAGGACGTCGTCAAATTTGAGATTTGAAATTTCAGATTTCGGATTCGACGCCGTAACCGCCAGCGTCTGCGGAGCGGCATTCGCCGGCATCGGGTCGAGCGTCACACGCCACCTGCCCGTCGCATCCGATTTCGCCGTTTTCTTCTGGCCGGCAAACGCGACCGTGACCTCAGCCCCGGCATCGGCCCAGCCGGAAACACGTGCCGGCAGATCCCGCTGAAGCACCATGTGATCGCTGAAACAGACATCCACTTTCAACGCGGCCTGAGCCACGCCCACCCCCAACCACAGCAACGCACCGACCCCCGCACACATTGTTTTCATACGCCTGATTTCCCCTTGTAAACGTTCGTGCCCCAAAACTCACAATTCCCGCTCGCCCAGCAACTCGGGGTGGGTCTGGTGGATCTTCACCACCAACTCCCCGAAAAGCGTGTTCGCCCACGCGAACCATTTGCGCGAAAACTCGGCGGGATTGTCCTTGTGAAAAGACTCGTGCATGAAACCGGTTCCGGCATGCGTGGTTTTGAGCAGGTGAAGGCAACGGCGTATCTCCTTCGGGTCCTCGCTCGTCAGCGCGCGCAGAATGATGCCCATGGGCCAGATGGTCTGCTTGCCCGTGTGCGGGCTGCCGAAGCCCTCCGCCGCCTGACCGCGCAGATACCACGGGTTGTCACCGCTCAGAAGATAGCTCCGCGTGTTCCGGTAAAGCGGCTCGTCCGGACGGCTGATGCCCAAATAACAGAGGGACAACAGGCTCGGGACATTCGCATCGTCCATGAACAAACGGTTGCCGTAGCCGTCGGCCTCGTATGCGTAAATCCGGCCGTAACCCAGATGCTCGGCCGTCCCCCACTTCAAGACAGCGGCCTCGATCTCGTCGGCAAAAGCGGCGCACTCCTTCGCAAAGGCCGCTTCGTTCAGCACGCGGGAGTAGAGGTCGGACAACTGCCGCAACGCCTGCGCGGCAAAGAGGTTCGAGGGAATCAGAAACGGCAGGATCGTCGCGTCGTCCGACGGACGGAACATCGAACAGATCATGCCCACCGGGCGGACCGGCTGCCCCGTGCCTTTGTAAACAGGGGCGTCGATCATGTTGGCCGTCTTACGGATAAAATAGTAAGGCGAAGTCCCGTCCTTGCGCTGTTCGGTTTTGAACGTAGCCACGACCAGCCGCATCGCGCGGTCCCACGCCGCATCAAAACAAGAGGCGTCGCACGTGAGCTCGTGATACCGGTAGGCCAGCCGGACCACATAGCAGAGCGAATCGATTTCCCACTTGCGTTCGTGGATGCCCGGCAGCATTTTCGGCAGGTCCTGCGTATGTTTGGAAATGCGCGTCAAATCCTTGTAAAACGCATTAGCGTAAGGGTCGCTCAACACACACTTGGTCTGCCGGTTGACCAGCCCCTGGATCAGGCAACGGAGCTTTTCATCCGTCGTGATCAGCGGCAGATACGGCCACACCTGACAGGTCGAGTCGCGCAGCCACATCGCATCGATGTCGCCCGTGATGATGAACGTGTCGGGCTTGCCGTCAAGCACCTCAAAGTCCGTGGTCGTGTCCAGCGTGTTCGGATAGCAGTTCTCGAAGAGCCAGGCCACCTCGGGATCACGGATCGCGGCCTTGACCTCCTTGATCTTCCGCTCGACCGCCTCGCTCGTGAACGTGCGCTTCTCCGGCGGCGGACGCTTGCTCTCAAAGACATTCTGCGTCGCCTGTCCGAACAGGTTTGCGGCCTGAAGGGCAAAGGCGGTGTACGATGCCGTCTGAAGAAATGCTCTGCGAGTATTCATTTTACTTGACCTTGTTCTCGGTGCCCGACAGCCGGACTTCCTGCAAACACAACCAATAGCCGGAACCGGGCGGATTGGCAACGCGTTTGTTCTTGGGCGCGTAATTGGCCGAATAGCACAGCCACAGAGTCAGGCCGTCGCCGCTGATGAACGCGGAAGGGACGTTGACGAAATACGCCTGGTCGCCAAAGTTATCCATCCACGCGACGCGCCGCCAGGGACCGGTCAGCTCCGGCGCCTCCAGGATCAGCGTGTCGTTGGCGTCCATCCCGCTCTTGCCGCCGTTGGTGACGCACATCAGGAAGCGCTTGAGCGCGGGATTCCAAGTGGCCGTGACGCAGCCCAGATGATCGTCCCATTCCAAAAGCGGTTTGCAATCGGCAAGCGTACGTGTCCAGAGGGGACGTCCCTGCGCGTCGCGCCCCGCAAAAAATTCATAACTGCCGGCATCGTTGATCGTCTCGGGCGAAGGCGCGACCCGTGCGAGATAAACCTGATCGCCGGAGATCCAACTGCAACTCGCCCCCTTGCGCACCGCCCCGTGACCGACCAGATAAGCCTTCCCGTCGGGCGAATGTTCCAGCTCCTTGCCAAAATCCACGAAATGCGGAGCGCCCATCTTCACCTTCGGCATCGCGTCAACCTCCCCGTCGGTCATCCGCCGCACGTCCAGAACCTCCTCGACTCCGCGGGCCGCGTGTCCGGCGAAAGGCGCGAAGGTCTCGCCGAACAGCGGGTTGAGCGGCGTCCGAGGCGTCGGCATCCACGTCTTGCCGAAATCCCGCGACACGTCGAAACCGACAAACGGCCCCAGAATATCGTAGGGGTACTTGTGCGTGGCCAAACAATAGGTCCCGTAATACCAGACCCCTTTATAAACGAGCGAGCCGCAGGGATAGCGACCCTTGTAGGGCGCGCCCGGCGCCTTGCGGAGTCCGAGCGGAACCACCTTCAGCGCCAGCGGGTCGCCGCCCTCGATCCGCGCACAGCCGACGTTGAAGGCCGGCGCGGCGCTGACGCATTTCGGCGCGGATCCCACAAAACCGTCCGTGAACGGCGAATACTGGTTGCCGTCCGCTGCGCGGGAGAAATACCAGGTGTCCGCCTGCGTGTATTCCGCGCGGCGCCCCGTGAACACAAGCCCTGTCACCACGTCGGACTTGGGGAAAGGACACCCTTCCGGCGCCCGGTC
>Ga0172375_10003378_pt1 | contig 24234 bp, 17 predicted proteins | sample LakKiv1m_FD_114537 | JGI IMG/M metagenome (GOLD analysis project Ga0172375, IMG submission 114537) | Freshwater microbial communities from Kabuno Bay, South-Kivu, Congo - kab_092012_11.1m | ecosystem: Environmental > Aquatic > Freshwater > Lake | place: Democratic Republic of the Congo... | reverse complement strand
TATCACCTGAACCAGGGAATTATCTCATTAAATGGGAGTAATCATTCAGAAGCGGGTCAAACCTATCTTACTGTCATCGCTCACGACTATCTCCCAAGCAGGGGAAATACATTACCGGGTGTTTATCGTGGAAACTACACATTTAGTGTTAAAATAAGCATCACTGGTGGTGATTACGGGATTGATGCCCTTGGTTTCCAGACCTGGAATCCTTTTATTTTTGTTTACAATTCATCCCTGACTAATAAAAGAGGTCACGAAATTCACCTGGCAGGCCATATACCTTCAGATATGGTTCAGATTAACCTTTTCGATTCGGCAAATGACGGATCAAGTTATCCGACAGGTGGGATTTCGGAAGATTTATGGTACAAAACCAATGAAAAAGCTTCGATGTACGGTGATTCGGTTGGTCAATATTTCCCATGGGGTTTAGATATTCCGGGTAATTTTAGCTGGACAATTGAGGCTGATTCGGTAAATGAACCCGCAAACGGGTATTACCGGCATACCATTTGGTGGGGCTACAAAAAGTTCAAAGTCTGGGCAGGAAGCAATGGCCTTGAAGCACAGGATTGGTATAGTGGTACAGGTACTGCGTATCGCGACGAAGATTTTATTTACTCACATTGATGATTAATTAATAAAAGGTGATATTGAAAACCCACCAAAGTCCGGCGGGTTTTTCTTTTTACGGTTAGAATAATTCTGAATTCAGAATACAATTTTGATAAGAAATTCCGAAAGATTTACTTTGCATATATTTTAAATCAAATCAGCACATGAAATTTAAACGTAGCAGTGGTATTTTGCTCCATCCAACTTCACTCCCAGGCAAATTTGGCATTGGTTCACTTGGAAAAAATGCTTTATATTTCCTCGACTTTCTTTCAAAGGCAAATCAAACCATCTGGCAGGTTCTTCCAATGGGGCACACCGGCTATGGGGATTCTCCGTATCAGTGTTTTTCGATTTTTGCCGGAAATCCGATTCTCATCGACATTGAGACTTTAATCGATGAAGGTTTATTAACTGAAAATTCCCTGAAAGAGACGGACCACAAGAATCATCATGAAACCCGGGTAGATTATGGACATGTGATCGAACTTAAAAAGACGTTACTTAAAAAAGCTTATCTTCATTTTACCAACGACAAGTCCATAAACAAGGATTTGTATAATCAGTTTTTGGTAAAAAAGAATGACTGGCTTACCGAATATGCCTTGTTTGTTGAACTTAAAGAACATTTTAATGGGATGCCCTGGTGGGAATGGCCAGAAAAATTCCGTTACAGAGATGAATCAGCCATCCAGTTTTTCACAAACAAATTTTTATATGAAATCGGTTTTCATAAGTTTTGCCAGTATATTTTTTTCAAACAGTGGGCAGCAGTTAAAAAATATGCCAACGACCTGAAAATTTCGATCATTGGTGATATGCCTCTTTATGTTGCCCACGACAGCGCCGATGTATGGAGCAATCATGAGTTGTTTCAGTTTGATAAAAACCGTAACCCATTAAAAGTTGCAGGAGTGCCGCCAGATTATTTCAGCAGCACCGGGCAATTGTGGGGAAATCCGCTCTACGATTGGAATGTCATGCAAAAAAATGGTTTCAGATGGTGGACAAACCGGATAAAAGCTTCGTTTGAAATGTACGACTTTGTGCGGATTGATCATTTCAGAGGTTTTGAAGCCTATTGGTCGGTTCCTTTTGGAGATAAAACAGCCCAACATGGGAAATGGGTTGATGCGCCTGGCACCGAATTATTTAAAACAATAAAGGAACGTCTTGGAGAATTACCGGTAATAGCCGAAGATCTCGGAATAATTACACCCGAAGTTGAAAATTTACGGGACAATTTCGGACTTCCCGGCATGAAGATCCTTCAGTTTGCATTTCATTCAGATGAAGCCGATGGGTACCTCCCTCATAATTACACCCCTAATTTTATTGTCTATACCGGAACACACGACAACGACACCCTTGCCGGCTGGTACAAACATCTCGACCACCATATCCGGAAAAAACTTCTCGAATACCTTGATGCAGACGATAAAACAGTCATCAGAAAAATGATCAGGCTGGCGTGGAGTTCGGTAGCTGAGATAGCTGTAATTCCATTACAGGATTTACTGGAACTGGGGAGTGAATCAAGGATGAATACGCCGGGAACGCCTTCAGGAAACTGGCAGTGGCGCTTTACCAGGGACCAACTGACAGATGAAAAAGCAGGATGGCTTGCATATATCACCAAAATGTATAACCGTCAATTCGCACAAAATGGGAAATAAACTAACCATTTACCAGGTTTTCACCCGACTTTTTGGAAACAAGAACACAAACTGTAAAATAGGTGGAACCATCGAAGAAAACGGGGTTGGCAAATTTGATGATTTTACGACCAGGGCTTTACAGGAAATTCACAACCTGGGAATTAACCATTTGTGGTTCACCGGCATCGTCAGGCACGCAAGCAGGACACAATATCCGAAACCAAATATCAACAGCGGCAATCCTTCGCTTATTAAAGGGTCGGCAGGATCACCCTATGCAATCATCGATTATTTTGATGTTGATCCAGATCTTGCCATAAACCCGGAAAACAGGATGGATGAATTTGAAGCGCTGATAGCCCGAACTCACAAAGCTGGTATGAAAGTTATCATCGACTTTGTCGCAAACCACGTTTTTCGGGAGTATCATTCAATTAATAAACCTGATGGCGTTTCCGATCTTGGTAAAAATGACAATGAGTCACAAGGTTTTAATCCCCAAAATAATTTTTATTATTTACCGGGAACAACTTTTAAATTACCGGATGGCATCGGATCAACAGAAATAAACAATACAAAAGTTTCGGTATCACCATATTTTGAAAGCCCTGCCAGAGCTACAGGAAACGATAAATTTACTGCACAGCCCGGAAAAGACGATTGGTACGAAACCGTAAAATTGAATTATGGTATCGATTTCCAGAATAATAAAAGAAAGTACTTCAACCCGATGCCGGATACCTGGAAAAAAATGCTCGAAATTTTACTCTTCTGGGCTTCAAAAGGAGTTGACGGATTTAGATGCGATATGGCAGAAATGGTTCCCGTTGAGTTTTGGCAATGGGCCATTTTAAGAACCAGGGAAAAATTTCAGGATATCATTTTCATAGCCGAAATCTACAATCCGCTCGAATACCATAACTACATAAAAACAGGTAAATTCGATTACCTCTACGATAAGGTGGGCTTGTACGATTCGCTTAAAAATATCATTCACGAAAATGGTTCTACACGCTCGATAACAGGTTGCTGGCAAATGCTCGAAGGAATTGATCAGCATATGCTGCGGTTTCTCGAAAATCATGATGAAGTCAGGCTGGCTTCACCTTTTTTCGCCAATAATCCCTTGGCCGGAATTCCGGCAATGACCGTTGTTTCAACCTTAAATACAGGTCCGGTAATGATTTATTCCGGGCAGGAAGTGGGTGAACCTGCGAAAGGAATAGCTGGTTTTAGCAACGATGACGGAAAAACAACCATTTACGACTATTTTAACATGCCCGAACATCAAAAATGGATGAATGACGGTGCCTTTGATGGCGGGAAATTAACAGCAGACCAGAATATGCTTCGTGGTTTTTATAAAAAAATCCTATTATTCAGCAAACAATCCCCCGCAATCAGCAATGGCCGGTTTTACGATCTGATGTGGGCTATTGGCCAACAGACTGACTTCGAAAAAGACAAGGTTTATGCTTTTATACGTTTCAATACCGAACAGGTCCTTTTAATTGTTGTTAGTTTCGATAAAACAAAAAAGCAAACTGTTAAAATTAAAATCCCGGATCATGCCTTTGGTGAGATCGGGTTTGAGCAATTCGGCTTTTTTATCGCAATTGAGGTACTCTGGAACCGGACAACAATAAATTTCCAGAAAGAAACTGCGATCAAAACTGGCGTTGAAATTGAGTTAAATCCTTTAGATGCAGTAATTTTTGAAATTAAACCCGGCTGAATTGATTTTTTTTAAAAAATAAATTTTTCGGTTAAAAATTATATAAATACCGGGTGGATTTGTTCAAACCGAACCATACCTAATCCTTTTCAATGCTAACTTTGTCCAACGGATTCTGTTGCAGGAATCACCACTTATTCATCACTGTAAAATCTTTTTTATTTATCTGAAAATTTAATTTGATTTCTCATTTCCATTCAATACTTTTGGTAATTATTTCCATAAAGTACTTTTATGATGTTAGTTAGATTAAAAGTTTACATCCAATCCTTCGAATTGATTTTCAAACCAAATAATTATCATTTAATTTTCTAATAAAATGGAAAGCTTAGTACTATCAAAACCGTTACCTTTTTCAGGTAGTCTGATGGAATTTGCAAACCTGAAATCCTATCTCGAAACACCTGATGGATCTGGCAAACACAAAAGTTGGAGATTTGCCGTTAAAATTTACAGTATTCTTGCTAAAGCAGTTTTTGTCTTGCCTGTCCTGATGGGAGTTCTGGTTTACCTGGCATTACCCTATCATAAATTGAGCAATGCAATTATAATTGCCATCATGATGGCTATAACGGTTAGCATCCTATTATGGCTGTACTCGGTTACCTATTATGGTTTTTGCAGACGGAACTATGCAAACGGTTGCTGGAAATACGCCGATACAATCGCCAACCTGGTCAGTAACATCCTTGGAACATATTATTACATTTTTCCAAATTATAATGTACTTTTTTACGATGAAAATGTATGTTGTTACATTGATGCTGTGAACGGACAATCATACGGTTTAAATAAATCAAACATAAAACACGCTGCTTTAGAGCATGTGCATCTTGGTTCAACCATAACCACAAATACTACAACCACGGGCAGTGCAACAGCATGGACTAACAGTTATGCCACAATTAATGCCAAATCCAAATCGGTAACTCACACTACGAGCCAGTATGAATGGCGACTGGATATTTTTTCAAATTATCCGCAATGTCCAAATTTGACTGTTGTTTTTCCTGATAATGCAGAAGATTCCGCTAAAAGAGCGTATGCTTTGTTGATGAACAGATAAAACGGCAAGCGGTAAACAGTTTATATAAATCCAAATACGTCTGAAAACATCACTGCATTTGCACCCTGGGATGTCAGGCGTTGTTTTATTCCAATATACTGAATTTCAAGTTTCAATCATATCGGTGTTTTATCAATGGCGACTCCTAAGTAAAAAAATGTTGCACCGGTTTTCAAAATCTTCTTACTTTCGGGCAAATATGGCTTTATGAAAATCAAACTTATGATGATTGGCAAAACCCAGGAAAAATATATCGTCGAGGGTTTTGATCTCTACAAAAAACGTATTGTACATTATATTCCCTTCGACGAAATTACCATTCCGGCACTTCGCGATACAAAAAACATGAATGATGAGGAAGTTAAACACAAGGAAGGCGAACTCATCCTTAAAAATCTGCGTGCCGAAGATAATGTGGTTTTACTCGATGAAAGGGGAAAGCAATATAACTCCATCGAATTTTCAGGGTTTATGCAACAACGCATGAACCTGGCTACAAAAACGCTGACTTTTGTGATTGGCGGAGCCTTTGGCTTTGACGCGGAGGTCTACTCGCGGGCTGATCACAAACTTTCTCTTTCAACAATGACATTCTCCCACCAGATCATCAGGTTGATATTTATGGAACAATTATACCGCGCTTTTTCAATCATCGCCAACGAACCTTACCATAAATAGCAGGTGTATCGGATTTGATGTTTTTGGAAACTTCTGAAAAGACTATCCGTTTTCCGTTTCCTGCTTCACAATTTACGACGTTTCTGAGTGTTTTTAATATATTTGCATTCAGTATCAAACTTATGTTCCAATGGCCAATTCCGATTCATCAATAAAATTTGTTTTAGACGACTGTTTGACAGAAATCAAATTTTTGCCCGACAGTCATGTAAAACCAACAACCACAGTTTTGAATTATCTCCGTTCACTTCCGGGGCACAAGGGTGTTAAGGAGGGTTGTGCCGAAGGCGACTGTGGCGCATGTACAATTGTTGTTGCCGAATTGAATGGCCGGGGTGGATTATCTTATAAAAGTCTCGACTCCTGCCTGCTTTTTCTTCCGGTCATTCATGGCAAGCAATTGATTACCATTGAAAACATGGCAATTAAAAACGGAAAAAAACTTGAACTGCACCCTGTTCAAGAGGCTTTAGTTAACGAAGGTGGAAGCCAATGCGGATATTGCACACCGGGAATTGTAATGTCGATGTTTGGACTTTACAAAAATCACCAGAATCCGAAAAGGGAAATTGTCGAGGATGCATTTACAGGAAATCTTTGCCGGTGCACGGGTTACCGCCCAATAATCGATGCAGCATATGAGGCTTGTAACAACCCTGAACCGGACCATTTTTCGACAAACGAGGAAAAAATTGCCGGTATTCTTGAAAAGATCGGTGAGGATAAATCGACCATTAAAATTATTGCAGGAAACCAAACCTATTTAAAGCCATTTACCATCAATGAAGCCATCCGATTAAGAAAAGAGCATCCCGATGCCCTGATCATAAATGGATCGACCGATGTTGCGCTTCTGCAAACAAAGAAAAAAATTTTTCTCACCAAAATCCTTGATCTTTCCGGAGTTGATGAACTGAAACTGATCGTCGAGGATCATTCAAAAATTGCCATTGGAGCGGTTACTTCCATCGAAGAAATTTTAAATTTCAGTGAAACCAGACTCCCGGCACTTGCAAGTATTTTATCGGTTTTTGGTTCCCTTCAGATCCGTAACCTGGCCACCCTTGGCGGGAATATCGGTTCGGCTTCTCCTATCGGTGACACCTTGCCTGTTTTGATGGCTCTTGATGGCAAAGTACGGCTGCTGGCTCAGGGAAGACAACGTGAATTAGCTATAGAGGATTTTATCCTGGGTTATCGCAAAACCGATATAGAAACTGACGAAATTATCGCTTTGATCATTATTTCAAAACCTTCGAAAAGTGAAATCGTCCGTTCTTATAAAATCTCCAAACGGAGAGACCTGGATATTTCATCAGTTTCGGCCTGTTTCAGGTTAAAATTGGATAAAAGTAAAAATGTTGAGGCTATAAAAATTATTTTTGGAGGAATGGCTGCATCCGTAAAACATGCCGGAAATACTGAAGAATTCCTGAAAGGGCAACCCTGGACACGTGAAAATGTGGAGAAAGCCATGGAAATCCTTTTTCAGGAATTCAGTCCTATTTCAGATGCAAGAGCTGATGCAGAATCCAGGCGGATCATGGCTAAAAATTTACTGATGAAATTTTGGATCGACAGTGAAATCAAAATCCATGAAGTGGTTTAATTAAAACTAAAAAGTGAATCCAGGATGATTAAATCTCACAAGAACCAGGAACAGATGTTGCATCACGAAAGTGCAGTAAATCATGTTACCGGCCAATCGGTTTATGTGAATGATATGCCTGCAACGGATCAGCTGTTGGTTGGGCGGGTTGTTTACAGCAAATTTGCTCACGCGGTCATTAAAAACTTCGACCTTTCAAAAGCCAAAAATCTTCAGGGGGTACGTGCCATACTTTCAGCAAAAGATATCCCGGGGGCCAATCAGATGGGCCCCGTTGTACACGATGAACCATGTCTTGCCGATGGGGAGGTCGACTGTGCAGGACAAGCCATCTTCTTGATTGCGGCCATTGACGAAGAAACAGCCATCTTTGCTGAAAATCTTATCGAATGCGAATTTGAACCTTTGGAAGCCATATTGGAAATCGAAACAGCAATCCTGAAAGGTAGCCGGATTGGCGAGGAGAAAAAGATTGAAACCGGAGAAGTCGAAAATAGTCTTCACGACGCCATTTACCAGATTTCAGGCACCCTAAAAACCGGCGCCCAGGAACATTGGTATCTCGAAACCCAGGCTTGTATCTGTATTCCGGGCGAGGGGAACGAAATGATGGTTTACAGTTCTACGCAACATCCCTCCGAAACCCAGGCGATTGTTGCAGAAGTGCTTGATCTTAAAAGAAATGAAGTTACAGTTGAAGTGAAGCGCATGGGCGGCGCTTTTGGCGGTAAGGAAACACAGGCTAACCACACTGCTGCCTGGGCCGCATTGCTTGCAAATGCTACGCATTGTCCCGTAAAAATCCATCTTTTCAGGGACGACGACCAGATCATGACTGGAAAACGCCACCGTTTCATTTCGCATTATCGTGCCGGTTTTGATCGGCAGGGCAAAATTACTGCTCTTGATGTTGAATTAAATTCCGATGCCGGCGCCGCAACAGATCTCTCTTTAGCCATCCTCGAACGTGCTCTTTTCCACATCGATAATGCCTATTTTATCCCAAATTTGAGAGTTATCGGCAATGCCTGGAAGACAAATCTTCCGTCAAACACAGCATTTCGTGGGTTTGGTGGCCCACAGGGAATTGCAGTGGTCGAGACCGTAATCGACCGAATTGCCCGTCAACTCAAAAAAGATCCCGCCGAAATCAGGAAACTGAATTTTTATCAAACCGACCAAAATAATACAACACATTACGGCGAAACGGTCGAAAACAACCGTTTGCCATTAATCTTTGAAAAAATAATTTCAAATTCAAACTATTTCGAATTACGTAAAGAAGTTGCAGAATTTAACCGGACGAACGAATTTTATAAAAAAGGTATCGCACTCACACCTGTAAAATTCGGAATTTCATTTACCACATCCTTTCTTAATCAGGCAGGTGCCCTGATCAATATTTTCCAGGATGGTACCATCATCATTAATCATGGTGGAACAGAGATGGGGCAAGGTCTCCATACAAAAATACTCGAAATTACAGCTAAGGAATTGGGCATCAGCCATGATCAAATTAAAGTAACGGCTACCAACACTTCCAAAGTTCCAAATACATCGGCAACTGCAGCCTCATCAGGCAGCGACCTTAACGGAATGGCTGCGAAAATCGCTATCGGGAAAATAAAAAAACGCCTCTCAGGTCTGGCTGCACGGCTTTTATCAGAAAACCATGCTAAGGTAACTTCCGTGCCTGAAGACTTCGTTTTTGCAAATGATTTGGTTTTTGACTCAAAAAATCCAAGCAGGGAAATTACCTTTAAGAAGTTGATTTCGATGGCATATCTCGAGCAAATCAGCTTAAGCGCTACAGGTTTTTATAAAACTCCAAATATCCATTTCGACAAGATTAAAGGGAAAGGTCATCCTTTTCATTATTTTGCTTTTGGGATGTCGGTTTCGGAAGTGGTTCTCGACACGCTGACCGGCTATCATAAAATCTTAAAAACCTTCATTGTTCACGATGTAGGAGATTCACTCACCGAACAAATCGATATTGGACAAATCGAAGGCGGGTTTGTTCAGGGGGTCGGCTGGTGTACCACCGAAGACATAAAGTGGGACGGGAACGGGCATCTTCTCAACCATTCACCCGACACTTATAAAATTCCGGGTGTACGGGATATTCCGCAGGAATTTCATGTCGAGTTGCTTAAGAATGTGCCTAATCATAGTACAATCAGGGGAAGCAAAGCCGTGGGTGAACCTCCTTTAATGCTAGGTTTTTCGGTTTGGTTGGCTATTAAAGACGCGATTTCAGCAACCGGAAATCACAGCTTTGAACCGGATTTTCAGATACCTGCTACCAATGAGGTGATCTTAAAATCGATAGAAAATATCAGGAGGAAATTATAATCCGGATTATAATCATTGAAACCGTCATTTCAAATATGGTAAATGAAATATTTTACCATTTCGATTCACTGTTTAATAATGAAAACTACATTTGCCGTTTCATAAGTGACTGCTGATGTTTTATATCATATTTGCTATTCTTACTTCCACCGCAATCATTATTACATTCCGTCTATTCGGTAAGTTTGGGATCAGTATTGTCCAGGCCATTACGATAAATTACCTGGTGGCATCAATTTTTGGATTTCTCAGCAGCCCAGGAAGTTTCAGCTTTGCCAGTTTACCGGAACGACCCTGGTTTAATATGGCAATAGTTGTTGGGGCTACATTGATTATTTCATTCAATTTTTTTGCGCTGTCGGTCAGGTTTTCCGGGATATCGTTAACAGCCATTGCGAGCAGGATGTCGGTTGTAATACCTGTAGCGTTAGGATTTCTGGTTATCGGAGATGCGGCAAATTTTACCAAAATTACAGGTATTATCATCGCTTTAGCAGCATTTTTCCTGACTTTACAAAAAGACAAGAAAAACCACATCAAAGTAAAATATACAATACTCCCTGTATTGCTTTTTTTCGCGGTAGGGACCAATGATTCGATGATGAAAATTGCGGAGAATTATTTTATTGGAGATGATTTTGTACTGTTTTTGGCTACCTCATTTAGCACAGCACTTTTTCTTGGAACTATTGTTTTTTTGGTAAAATCAACAGGACATAAAGAAAATTTATCTCCAAAAAATCTTCTTGCCGGAATTATCCTGGGCATTCTCAACTGGTTTTCGACCCTATATTTTTTGAAAGGTTTGAATAACTTTGATGTTTCACTTTTCGTCCCGGTATATAATATTGGGGTAGTTGCACTTTCGGCGATTATCGGGTTCTTTATTTTTAATGAAAAACTCACAAAAATGAACTGGGCGGGAATACTATTGGCTCTTATTTCGATTTATCTGATGGCAAAATCCTGATTTTTGAAATGAAGAATTTTTTTTATCTGTCTTTCATACTGCCATTAATTCTTGCATTATTTGCCTGCTCTTCAGATAAAAACCCCAAAGTACTCATCAGCACCGAAATGGGGGACATTGTAGTTGAATTGTTTATCGACAGAGCACCCGTTACTGCGGGTCATTTTTTTCAATATGTAAGCTACGGCAGGTTTGACAGCGCATATTTTTATAGGGCCGTAAGGGTGGATAATCAAACCAACCCTGTTCCGATTGAAGTTTTGCAAGGTGGGTTGGAAATCTCCGCAAGGAAAGATACATTAAACCCAATCCGCCACGAAAACACACATCAAACCGGCATCCGGCATTGCGAGGGTACCATCTCAATGGCCCGGCTTGGACTGGGAACTGCAAATTCAGAATTTTTTATTTGTATTGGCAATCAGCCATCACTCGATTATGGGGGAAAACGTAACCCTGATGGACAAGGATTTGCCGCCTTTGGCAGGGTGATTGAAGGTATGGAGATTGTAAAATCCATTCAAAAAATACCCACAAGTGGCGATTGGCAATTCCTTCAAAAACCTGTACTAATAAGAAAGATGAAAATCAACTGATCAACTTTACTTTTAATAATTTGGAATTGAATCAAATTTAGCCATTCCGGTACTTTTTTTATTAATTATTTGACAGACTTCTCATAAAATAACTACATTTGTGCCACTATTTTCAAAATTACTATAATGCCTGAAAAATTCTATCCACCGACGATCAGCGGGTTGCTAAAAAATGTATTATCTGGTTTGGATACTAAAAAGGAAATATTCAATATACCGCAACAATTGTTTTATGACCCTGGTAAAAACCAGCATCTCTACACCGAAAAATTCGGAAAACTATTACATAATCCGGTTGGAATAGCTGCAGGTCCACACACACAACTTGCGCAAAATATTATTGCCGGCTGGCTTTGCGGTGCAAGGTTTATCGAACTTAAAACTGTTCAAACGATAGATAATCTGCTTATATCTAAGCCATGCATCGATATGCAGGACGAAGGATATAATTGCGAATGGTCACAAGAACTGACTATCGAAGAATCGTACGATCAATATTTAAATGCATGGATTATTATTCATATTCTTAATCATTTATTGTTTGGAAATAAGAAAGATGTGCCACCCATCGGAACCATTTTCGATATGAGTATAGGGTATAACATCGAAGGGATAACCAAATACAATGTGCAGTGGTTTTTGCGCAAAATGGATAATTGCAAGCAAGAAAAAGACGAAAAAATATCGCTTTTATTGCCGATATATCCTGATTTGAAGTATATTAATATTCCAGATACAATTTCTTCCAGCGTTACGCTTTCGACAATGCATGGATGCCCGCCAAGAGAAATCGAATATATCGGTAAATATTTTATGCTCGATAAGAAACTTAATACCACGATAAAGTTAAACCCCACCCTTCTTGGTGCAGAATCGGTAAAGGCCATTTTAAACCGGGAACTTGAGTACAATATTGATATTCCTAAATCAACATTTAAAAATGATTTGAGTTATATCGACGCCATTCACATCATCGATTCGCTCAGAACTACAGCAACAGAACTGGGATTGCACTTTGCAATTAAACTTACCAATACCCTCGAATGCCTGAACCAAAAAGATTTCTTCCCAAAACGGGAGCAAAAGGTTTATATGAGTGGCAAAGCTTTGCACCCTATTGCAGTGAACCTTGCTGCTAAACTACAATCCAAATATGACGGTAAACTCAATATTTCATTCTCAGGAGGTGCCGATTGCTTTAATATTTCCGACCTTATCAGCTGCGGTTTTAGCCCGGTTACCATGTGTTCCGACCTTTTGAAACCCGGTGGTTACGCCAGGCTTGCACAATATTTTTCTAATATTTCGGCAGCTTTTAATAATAAAGCCGCAACCAATATAGATGCATTCATCAGGAACGGGAATAAAAAATCCGATCCTAAAGAAGCAGCCCTGGAATATTTAAAACGATATGCTATCAACGTTCTTACACACCCGGCCTACCATAAGAAAAAGTTATTCGATGCAAGCATAAAAACATCGCGCAAACTTGGTGCTTTCGACTGTATCCATGCCCCTTGTGTAGATACATGTCCCACAAATCAGGATATCCCTGATTATTTATGGTTTACCGAAAAAAATGATCTTCCAAAAGCATTGGTTGCGATTTTACGGACAAATCCGTTCCCATCGGTAATGGGTATGATTTGCGATCATATTTGCCAGTTTAAATGTACACGGATTAATTACGATGAGCCTATCCTTATCAGGGAAATCAAGCGCTATGTAGCCGAAAATGCGGCTGATATCCAGGTTAAATCCGAAAAACTCACCAAAAATGGCCAGAAAGTCGCTGTGATCGGAGCCGGACCGTCCGGCTTATCATGTGCATGGTTCCTGAATCTTGCAGGTTTTGATGTTACCGTTTTCGAAACCAAAAAGAAAGCCGGTGGTATGATTTCCGGCGCAATTCCAGGTTTCAGAGTCTCCGATCAATCGATCGAAAAAGATATCGAACGAATAAAAAACGCTGGTATTAACATTCATTACGGATATAAAATTGATGAAAAGCGATTCGCTGATATCAGGGAAAAGAATCAGTTTGTTTTCATTGCTTCGGGTGCACAACGCGCCAGTCGACTGAATATCCCCCATATCGATACAAAAGGGGTAATCGATCCACTGGATTTTCTCCATCATGTCAGAGACGGTAAACGAACCAGCCTTGGTAAAAATATTGCCATTATTGGTGGCGGAAATACAGCAATGGACGCTGCCCGAACGGCTTACAGACTGGTTGGCAAAGATGGGACAGTAACGATAATCTACCGGCGAACAATAAAAGATATGCCTGCCGATAAAGGCGAAATCCAGGCTGTGATGGATGAAGGGATCACGATCCTGGAATTGATGTCTCCAAAGAAAATAATTGCTAAAAACGACCTTGTCAGCGGCATCGAATGCATCATGATGACCTTGAAAGACACTGATGAAAGCGGAAGACCCAAACCTGTCGAAATTTCAAAAACTGAATTTCGCCTCGCTTTCGATACGATTATTCCTGCTGTCGGTCAGGAACTGGACATCGATTTTGTTGATCATGAATTATTAAAAACCAATGACGGTTCTTACCAGACTCAAATCGACAATGTTTTTATTGGTGGAGACGCAATGCGTGGTGCCTCAACCGCCATCAATGCAATTGGTGATGGCAGAAAAGCAGCCGTCGAAATAATCCAGAAAGCGAAGATAAACGCCAAAGAATATTTTATCATAAAGGAAAAACATGTCGATATCCAACAACTAAAATTGCGTAAAGTACGACGCGAGTATGCTCTAAAACTCGAAGAAACTCCGGCTGACATGCGAAAGAACTTCAATCTCATTATATCACCTCTCAAGCGTGACGATGCCGTAAAAGAAGCCTCAAGATGCCTTCAATGCGATACTTTATGCAATGTTTGTGTGAGTGTGTGCCCTAATCATGCTAACTTTAGCTATGAAACCGGGAAAAATCTGATGAAAATTATCAAGGTAAAAGTAACCAATGGAGAGCCTGAAATTACGGAAGGGGAAAAACCCGGAATTTCCCAAAATTACCAGATTTTAAATATAGCAGACTGGTGCAATGCTTGTGGAAATTGTGAAACATTTTGCCCTACTTCCGGAGCTCCCTATAAAAATAAACCGCGTATTTTTATGAATAATGAAAGCTTCTTAAAAGCCACCGAAGGATATCTGTTGAAAGATGAAGGTGATGGAAACAAGAGCCTTACCATGAAGTTTGAAAATACACTTGCTACACTCAGTGAAAACTGGGATGCTTATATTTTTGAAAACGACGATTGCATGGCAGTGTTTGAAAAAAACACTTTCGGAATCCAGCAATTTGAATGGTTGGGTGATGATAATATTGAAATTGAACTACCGGAAGTTCCAAAAATGAAAATGATTCTTGATGCAACCAGAAATTTGATTTAATAACTTATGATCAATACAGAAAAAGTCTTACAAAATACAATCGACAGATGTAGGGAAAAACACATTATAATTCCTACCTACCGGCAAATGAGAAACCCTGAACTCATCCCAGATAAAAACAAAAACAGTCTTAAAAATATCGGTTTATGGGAATTGAATTCGCTTAACCTATTTAGAATCACCTGGAAAAACGAACCCATTGGTTTTGGGGGTGGTTACGGAAATGTAAATTACCTCGAAATTCCTCCCGAAATTTCAGGAGTCAAGGCCAGGATTATTATTTTAATCGGGAAATTTTTTCCTACCGGTGCTCATAAAGTAGGCGCAACTTTTGGACCTTTGGTCGAAAGGCTGATCACAGGCCGGTTTGACCCGACGCGTCAAAAAGCCTTATGGCCTTCTACTGGAAATTATTGCCGGGGCGGTGCCTATGATTCCTACCTTTTAGGATGTGATTCAATTGCCGTTTTGCCAGAAGGTATGTCGCGCGAACGATTTGAATGGCTTCACACTGTGGGTGCTGAGGTCTTTGCAACCCACGGTTGCGAGAGCAACGTAAAAGAAATTTATGATAAAGTAAAAGAGCTTGAAGCCAAGCGCGGTGACGAAATTGTTACACTCAATCAATTTGGGGAAATCGGAAATCCACGTTGGCATTACGCGGTGACAGGCCCGGCAATGGATGAAGTTTATAATCTGATAAAAACACCAAAATCGAAACTTGCTGCACTTTTTCTTACCCAGGGATCGACAGGAACGTTGGGAAGCGGTGAATACCTGAAAGAAAAACATCCATTTATAAAAATTTGTGCCGGAGAAGCTGCGCAGTGCCCTACCCTGCTATATAACGGATATGGTGATCACCGTATCGAAGGGATTGGAGACAAGCATGTTCCATGGGTTCACAACCTGAAAAATACAGACATGGTTGCAGCTATCGACGACGAATCCAACATGCATATCCTCAGACTTTTCAATGAGGAGAAAGGAAAAAAATTCCTCGGGCAAAATGCTGGAGTCAATCCGGAAATCATCGCAAAACTTCACCTGTTGGGTATTTCATCTATTGCAAACATGATGGGGTGCATCAAAATGGCCAAGTATTATGAAATGAGTGAGAACGACGTTATTTTTACGGTTGCAACCGACAGCGTCGAAATGTACAGGTCACGACTGAAAGAAGAAAGGGAACGTCTTGGAGAATATTCTGAAATGAAAGCCGCAATTGATTTTGAAGCACATTTGCTTGCCTTGAAAACAGATAACATGATCGAACTCGACTATTATGGCAAAAAACGTATCCATAACCTAAAATACTTTACCTGGGTCGAACAACAGGGTAAAACCGTTGAAGAACTCAATAAACAATGGTACTCCGACGATTATTGGACCTCTGAATGGGCAAGGGCAGACGAATGGGATGAAAAAATTACCGAGTTCAACAAAAGAACAGGTGTAATTGAGGAATATTCTTAATTTTATCAAAAAAAAATTAGTCCTATGAATCTCAAATTCACCTACCAGTGCGTAAATTGCGGCAATGAAGTCCAGACCAGTGAAATAATTTACCTGTGCCCGCTTTGTGAACCTAAGAATAAACCTGGCCAGCCTTTGCAGGGTGTTTTAAAAATTATTTATGATTACGATGCGATTATCCAGGATTTTGGTGGTAACGATCTTTTTTATAACCTGAAAAATGAATTATTTTTCGATTTGCTTCCCATCGAACAACCGGGCAGTGTACCCGGACTAAGCGTTGGGAACACCCCTTTTTATGAAGTGGATGAATTCGATGGATATCCGCTCAAATCGACGCTTTTCATTAAAAATGAAGCCCGTAATCCAACTTTATCATTAAAAGACAGGGCTTCGGCTTTGGTTTCTGCTTTTGCAAAGGAAAAAGGCATCAACCGGATAATGACCGCCTCAACAGGCAATGCCGGCTCTTCACTTGCCGGGATTTGTGCAGCTCAGGGACAGCAGTCCATAATTGTTGTTCCAGAAGATGCACCCATTGCCAAACTTATCCAGATGATGATGTTTGGTGCGACAATCATCCCTGTGAGGGGAAATTATGATGAAGCCTTTGAGCTCAGCCTGCAGATAACCCGCGAGACCGGAATATATAACCGCAACACTGCCTTCAACCCGATTACCATCGAAGGTAAAAAAACCGTAGCCTTTGAAATTTATGAACAACACGATGGTGAAATACCCGATACGATTTTTGTTCCTGTTGGAGATGGAGTAATTATTTCGGGTGTTTACAAAGGATTTGAAGACTTAATGATGCTTGGACTCATCGATCACATGCCAACTATCGTTGTCGTCCAGGCCGAAGGAAGTCCCAATATTGTAAACAATCTCAAAAACAATCATTTTAAATCTGTTAAAAGCAAAACCATCGCAGACTCAATAAGTGTTGATGCGCCAAGTAATTTTTATATGACATCAAAATTCATCCATAACTATAAGGGCGAATCCGTACTTGTAAGCGATGAAGAGATTATGCAGGCTTCGTTTAAACTGGCAAAAAATACGGGTATTTTTGCTGAGCCTGCTGCTGCTGCTGCTATGGCGGGTTTTTTAAAATGGCACCGTGAAAAGCTTATTCACGATGGTTCTTCTAATCTGGTCCTCATTACAGGTTCGGGCATGAAGGATCTCGAATCGGTTAAAAACATTATAAAAATGCCAAAATCAATTTCACCAGATGTTAAAAAAGCGTTGAAAATGTTGGGTCATTAACAACCCACCCAAGGATGCGTCATTATTCCAGTTTAAATTTTGCGTTTCAAATTCCGGTTTTTCTGAACGCAACATTACTTTTGATACATTTATTATTTTCCATTGCCGGCGAACACTTTTTAATACCGGATATGAGACATCCGTTTTCCGGATTATCACAACAGGAAGCGGAAGTTAGCTTAAAGAAAATTAATCTCAAGTATTTCAGCCGCACTGTCAATAAATCTATTAAATACGGATATAAATTCATTAACCCAGCACAGCGTTCAAACCATAGTGGTCAATCCTGTGCTCCCGGAATCTTTATTATCTTATTAAAATGGGCATAATTATATCGAATTAAACTTGACTCCAGCATATTTTTAACTGTATGAATTTTTCTAAAAAACCTTCTTCATCAAAACCATTTGCACTCATTTTTGATATGGACGGTGTAATAGCCGATACAGCGGCCTTCCACGAAAAAGCCTGGTTAACGTTTTGTAAAAAACACAAAGTTGCGATTACTTCAAAACTTTTCCGGGACCAGCTTTTTGGCCGATCAAATCGTGAAACGCTTAGAATCCTTTTTTCCAGAGATCTTCCGGTAAATGAATATCTCGAATATGTAAATGAGAAAGAAAATCTTTTCAGACAACTTGCCAACGCTGAATTATTACCCCTGCCCGGTTTGGTCTCCTTTCTGAAAGAAGCCCGCAATGCAGGCTTCGCGATCGCTGTGGCCAGCTCGGCACCCATGAATAACATTGTTTTTATACTCGAAAAAACAGCCACCGGCAAATTTTTCGAATACATCACCTCCGCCGATGAAATTACACACAGTAAACCCGATCCTGAAATTTTTTTAAAAACCGCAGCCAAACTAAAATATCCGCCATCTGGCTGTTTGGTTTTCGAAGATTCCTTTGCTGGTGTAGATGCTGGTAACAGTGCGGGAATGAAGGTTATTGGAGTTACCACAACCCATTCGTCGGCTGAACTTAAAGCCACTGTTTTTAACATCAGAAACTTCAATGAAATTAATATCGACAAGCTTTGTAGTTTATTTGAATCTAAAATGAAATAGATTTTTTAATTTTATCCCATGATAAATTTTAATCTCAACGGCAAAGAATTGGGTTTTGAGGGAGATGAAAACCTCAGTTTGTTGAATTACCTGCGCGATATGCATGGTATTATTTCGGTAAAAGATGGATGCTCCGGACAGTCGGCCTGCGGTGCCTGCATGGTGGAAATCGATGGAAAAGCGAAACTTTCGTGTGTAATTAAAATGAGCACCCTGCATGGTAAAAACATAATTACTACCGAAGGTATCCCGGAAACAATAAAAACAGTATTAGCCAATGCTTTTGTGGAAAAAGGTGCCGTGCAATGCGGATTTTGTAGCCCTGGTTTTATAATGAGGGCTAAAATCTTGTTCAGCGAAAACCCGAAACCATCACGAAAGGAAATTGCCGTTGCACTTAAACAAAACCTCTGCCGTTGTACCGGTTATGTTAAAATTATCGATGCCATCGAACTGGCACTTCAGAAACTCAATCACAATCAGACCATCGAATTATCAGCTGATGACGGGAAAGTTGGGACAAATCACCCGAAATATCTCGCCCAAGAGCTGGCTTTAGGACAACTTCCGTTTGTAAATGATCTGAAATTTGATGGAATGCTGCATGCCGCTTTACGTTTCAGTGACCATCCCAAAGCAAAAGTTTTAAAAATTGACACTACGCAGGCAGAAAATCTTAAGGGCGTTATTCGGGTGTTTACTGCCAGGGATATTCCTGGAAATCCAAAATCCGGCCTGATTTTCAAAGATTGGCCTTTGATGATTGCTGTAGGTGATACTACCCGTTACATTGGCGATGTTTTGGCAGGAATCGTTGCCGATAACAAAGACATTGCACAAAAAGCGGCATCTATGATTAAAATAGAATATGAAATATTGACTCCCGTTACAAATCCGTTTGACTCTTTATTACCCGAGGCTTTGAGTGTACACGATCATACCGGAAACCTACTGGAAAATTGTATCGTAAAACGAGGGAACCCCGAAACCACTTTCAGGAAGTCAGCGTTTATTGCCGAAGGCGAATTTGAGACTCAACGTATCGAACATGGTTTTTTAGAAGCCGAATCAGCAGTTGCCATGCCCGAAGAAGGTTGTATAAGGCTTTTTAGCCAGGGTCAAGGCGTTTATGTTGACAGGAATCAAATTGCCTGCTTGCTTGATTTACCCGAAGAAAAAATTAAGATAACACAGGTTCAGACAGGAGGAGGTTTTGGCGGAAAGGAGGACCTCACCGTACAGGGACATGCGTGTTTGTTTGCATTAAAACTTCAAAAACCGGTAAAACTCACGCTCCGGCGTGAAGAATCGATACGCATGCATCCCAAGCGCCACCCGGTTTGGATGAAAATGAAAATTGCCTGCGACGCGGAAGGTAAACTTACAGCACTTAAACTTGATGCCACCGGCGACACAGGAGCTTATGCTTCCGTTGGAAATAAAGTTATGGAAAGGGTAGCTGGTCATGCCTCTGGGGCTTATTATTTTCCAGAAATCGACCTCCAGGCAAAAACTGTTTATACCAACAACATCCCAAGCGGCGCCATGCGTGGTTTTGGAGTGAACCAGGTTACTTTTGCCCTTGAGGGCCTGATGGATGAATTGTGTGAAAAAGGCGGCTTCGACCGCTGGAAATTCAGGTACGACAATGCATTAACTGAAGGTTCGATGACATCTACCGGTCAAATCCTTGAGAAAGGCGTAGGTGTCCGTAAAACACTCGAAGCTGTTAAAGAAGAATTTTATCAGGCAAAATATGCAGGGCTTGCCTGCGGAATTAAGAATTCCGGTGTAGGCAATGGAATGGCTGACGAAAGTTCAGTAAAAATAAAGGTTAATGCAGATGGAAAAGTAATCATTTGTCATGGTTGGTCAGAAATGGGGCAAGGCGTGCATACCATGGCTTTACAGGTACTTTGCCAGGAAACAGGAATCAACCCTGACATGATCGAAGTAAAAGTTGAAACCCCCGAAGATCTCAACACCGGAATGACGACCTCATCCCGCGCAACTGCGCTTGTCGGCAATGCCATCATCGATGCATCGAAGCAATTAAAAGATGATTTGAAGACAAAACCACTGAGTGAACTGACAGGAAACGTTTATTTCGGCCGGTACATCTGCGACTGGACTACAAAACCAGGTGAAAAGACAGATAAAATCATCACTCATTTTGCCTATGGTTATGCCACACAGCTTGTAGTTCTTGATGAAAAAGGTAATATCGAAAAAATTGTAGCAGCTCACGATGTGGGTAAACTAATCAACCCAAGGTTGTTTGAAGGCCAGATAGAAGGTGCAGTTCATATGGGTTTGGGATATGCCCTCACCGAAGAGCTACCGATGAAAGAAGGACGACTGGTTTCGGAAAAGCTTCGGGATTGTGGGATTTTACATGCCGATGAAATGCCCAGAGTGATTGTCAAAGCCGTCGAAGTAAGCGATCCCGTAGGTCCATACGGTTCAAAAGGAATTGGGGAAATTGGGCTCGTTCCTACAGCGGCAGCCGTAGCTAATGCTTTGTATCAGTTCGATGGAATTAAAAAATATAAGTTACCAATACAACGAAAAAAATGACAACACTAAATGAAGTAAAAGAATTCCTGGGTCAAAAGCATATTGCCATTGCAGGAATTTCGCGAAAACCACAAAAATTTGGCAATGCAATTTTTAAAGAATTGAGCAAAAAGAATTATCATCTTTACCCGATACACCGTGAGATGGTAAACTATGAAGGTATGAAGTGCTACCCGGATGTTAACGCTTTGCCACCCGAAGTATCGGCGCTCATTATTTGTACGCAGCCAGCTCAGACAACCGGCCTGGTTAAAGCAGCCATCGCCAGGAATATCAGGCAGATATGGCTTCAGCAGGGTGCTCAAAATGAAGAAAGTATCCGCCTGGCAGCCGAAAATAACCTGAACCTTATCCAGAAAGAGTGCGTTCTGATGTTTGCTGAGCCTTCCGTATTTATTCACCGTTTCCACCGTGGAATCAACAAGTTTTTTGGAAAATTTCCTAAATAATTCAATTGTTTTTAAAAAGATAATATGCAAACTGAGCTTAACCAGGAGATATGCAATGCTGTAGCACAAACGATAAAAGGCCTGAAGCTCCGTACAGATTTTTATAAACGGGAATACCTGAATTTGGATACCGATGAGGAAACGAAATTCAGAATGCATTTTTTTGCGGTGGCAATCTGTCATCAGACTTACAAGCTTCATAATCCGGTATTAAACCTTTTTGGCTGGGATTATCTTGAGTTTGGTTTTACCGGATTGGCCAAATCCGGTTCGAATCTTCTCGATCCTCATTTTTTGGCCAACGCCGGCATCGGTGAGGTTGTTGGTTTATTGGCAGTTGCGTTTTCTCCGGATAATAATCCCGAAAATTGTACACTCGACAGGCTGGAAGAGCGGTCTGATCTGATGATTCAGGCTGGTAAACTAATCCTTTCAGATTACCAAAACAGTGTAAAAAATTTTATTGGTTCGGCAAATGGATTTCTCGTCAATGATGGTAAAGGCTTGTATGAAATACTTCCACCATTTGAAGCCTTCTCTGATCCGCTGCAGAAAAAATCTACCTTTCTTATCAAACTTTTAATGGAGGCCAATCTTCTTAAAATCTATGATCCGGGAAATTTTATCCCAATCATGGATTATCATATGCAGCGTGTACTTATGCGATTGGGTTGTGTTGAAATAATTGATAAAGCGCTTCGTCAAAAACTAATTCATCACGAAACTATGCCATCTGACGATGTAGTGAGAAGCCGGTGTGTAGATGCCTTTAAAATCATTGCCGGAATTTCCGGTCACCCGGTTACCAAAATGAACGACTTTTTCTGGTCACTGGGCAGAAGTTGTTGCAACCAAACAACTTTGTGCCACGATAAAAGGTGTGAAAAGAACCCGTGTACATTCACACAAATTGTGGAATTTCAGGATCATACGCATTGCGTTTTCGAAGCAGTCTGTAAAGGTTTCCAGGCTGATGATTATCGAAATCTGTGGCAACCGGTAATTGAAACACATTTTTACTAATTTTGTGGTAATCGAAAAACCAGCAACATGAGCCTATTTTTAAAAGATGCAACTTATATCGAATGGGAAACCCTGGAGTTCAAAAAGTCGCATCTGAAAGTCACTCCGGGAGCAAACGGTAGAGTCGAGTTTATCGACGCGGTCCCGCTAAAAACCCGTGCTGATCAAATCATAAACTGTCAGGGAAAATTCGTCACAAAATCATTCGGAAACGCACACCATCACATTTATTCGGTGCTTTCGCGCGGAATGCCTGCACCTAAAAATAAACCGGAAAATTTTTACGAAATCCTCAGGTATATCTGGTGGAATCTGGATAAAAAACTTGAAATCGACATGATTGAGGCAAGTGCTTTGTTTGCAGCCATGGAGTGTCTCAAATCGGGGGTTACATTTGTAATCGACCACCATTCTTCACCTAATGCCATCGAAGGATCGCTTGAAACAATCGCCGGAGCCTTTGAGTTTTTGGGGGTATCACATTTGCTGTGTTACGAAATCTCCGATCGCGACGGGATGCAGACAGGACTGGAAGGCTTTACACAAACCGAACATTATCTGAAATCTGCTCAGGGACTGGTTGGCCTGCATGCTTCGTTTACCTTAAGCGATCATTCGTTACGCCGGGCCGCATTGCTGGTCGATAAATTTAAAACCGGAGTTCACATCCATGTTGCCGAAGACAAATACGACCAGGAACACTGCAAAATCAATTATAAAAAACAGGTTGTTGAGCGGCTTGACGAGTTTGGATTTTTAAATTCTTCTAAAACAATCCTTGCCCATTGCCTTCATCTCAGCAAAAATGAGAAGAATCTCATCAGCGATTCAAATGCGTGGGTTGCCGAAAATATCGAAAGTAACCTCAACAACAATGTCGGCTGTTTTAGTGCCAAAAGTCTGGGTAACCGAATTATGCTGGGAACCGATGGTATGCACAGCGATATGCTGCGAAGTGCCCAATATGCCTATTTTGCCGGTCAAATGACACAACAGCTTGGTCCGGGAGATATCTACAGCCGGTTCAGGAATATCCATCATTACCTTCATCAGAATGGATTTACGGGTGATGGCGAAAATAACCTGGTTATTCTTGATTATCCGGGTCCCACTGAAATAAATAGCGGGAATTTTTTAGGCCATTTTATTTATGGTTTGAATTCCCGGCATGTAGAGCATGTGATTTCCAAAGGTGAAATTGTTGTGAAGGAACGTAAGTTGGTCAATATGAATGAAGAAGATATCCTCAGATTTACCCGTGAAATGGGAAACAAATTATGGAAAAAACTGAGGGAATAATTTTGGCCTTCGTAGAATTATAAATTTTTTAAATACGATCCGATGCTTAAAAAAGCAATTTTTTTTATATTCCTTATGGCATCGTTTATGTCGTGTAAAAAAGATGAAGCCGATTACAGATTGAAATATACCGGCGATTTTGACTTTACCGTCATCGAGGAATTCTGGATGCTTGGTCAGCTAACGCAGTACGATACAATTGAGTTTGAGGGTACAATCAGATTATTCACAGTTGGAGATGAAAATATCGATTTATATCCCGATTACGATAGTCTTGTAAACATCGATAAAAGAATTACAGTCAGTTTTGGTGAAAACCTGGTCATCACACCGGAAATTACCCTAAGTGGTTTATTTATCGAACGAT
>Ga0172375_10003374_pt1 | contig 24253 bp, 19 predicted proteins | sample LakKiv1m_FD_114537 | JGI IMG/M metagenome (GOLD analysis project Ga0172375, IMG submission 114537) | Freshwater microbial communities from Kabuno Bay, South-Kivu, Congo - kab_092012_11.1m | ecosystem: Environmental > Aquatic > Freshwater > Lake | place: Democratic Republic of the Congo... | reverse complement strand
TTTTTCTGATTCTTTTAGGCGCGAAAAATGGCGGGTAATTACTTCGCGCATGCTTGCAAAATCATCCGGTCCCACAACCGTTTTAATAATAAATTTTTTATACTCGCTCTTTTTGGGCTTACCATTTTCAAACGTTACCATACTTGCAACGGCATCGCTTCCCTGCAAATTTGAATTATCAAAGCAAACAATATTTTTTGGCAAGCGCTTTAACCGCAAGTCTCTTTGCAGCGCAGAAAGTGTGTAGGGGACATTTCCTTCCTTATTCATTTTCTGAAGCTGCCATTCTTTAAGTTGAAGGCGGGCATTCTCTGAACTCATTTTTAAAATTGATTTCAGTTTACTTTCTCTTTGCGGAATGGTGATTTTAGTTTTATGTTCCGCTGTGCTTGAAAGCCATTCGATAATACTTCCCAAATCTTCAGGTTCGGTTTCAAGAACAATTTCATTTGGTATATCAACAAATTCATTTCCGTAATATTGTTTAACCAAAGCTGAATAGATTTCTGCCGGTTCGGTTTCTTTTTCAATTGATAAGCGAAATTCTTTTTTGCCGAGTATTTTGCCGTCTCTGATAGTAAGAATTGAAGCTGCCACGTCTTTTCCTTCGTAGGCAATCGCAATAACATCACGGTCAAGTTCATCATCGCTAACAACTTTTTGCTTGTCGGCGAGGGATTCAAGTTGTCTAATTTTATCTCTAACTTCTGCCGCTTTTTCAAACGAAAATTCTTTAGAAAGAAGCTCCATTTTTTTTCGCTGTTCTTTTAGCAGGTCTTTAGTTTTTCCTTTTAACAATTTGATAATTTCGGAAACCATTTCGTTGTAAGCGGATTGCGAAATAAATCCTTCGCAAGGACCATCGCATTTTTTTATATGATAATCGAGACAAATCTTAAATTTCTTTTTTTCGATTGATTCTTCAGTGATGGTGTATTTACAGCTTCTAATTCTGAAAATTTGGTTTATTGCTCGAAGCGAAGCTTTCATAGTTCTAACGTCTGTATAAGGTCCGAAGTATTTAGAACCATCACGCAGAACGGTTCTTGTAGGGAAAATTTGCGGGTACGGTTCGTTCGTAACTTTTATAAATGGATACGTTTTGTCGTCTTTTAAGTTCACGTTGTAACGCGGCTTAAATTTTTTGATGAGATTATTTTCTAGAATTAACGCTTCAACTTCAGATTCTGTAAGTATTAATTCCAAGTCCGTTATTTTAGCGACAAGCGCAAGTGTTTTAGGTGAGTTTACCGATGAATGAAAATATGAACGGACGCGGTTCTTTAAATTCTTTGCTTTCCCAATATAAATAACAATATTTTTATCATTAAGAAACTGATAAATGCCCGGCTGATCCGGTAAGTTATTTAATTTTGTTTCAAGAGCTTCATTCATTGAGTCAACAAAAAACGCAAAGTAGTTACGTTTTAAAAGTGTAATTCTTCGGAATTACCACAATGCCGGATTCGGTTACAAAAAATTTCTTTTTATCTTCGGTTGTATCAAAACCAATTTCATAACTTTCAGGTATCTGGACATTTTTATCTATAATTGCGCGCCGTATTCTGGCTCGCCTTCCAACTTTGCAATTATTCATAATTATTGAATCAGTTACGTAAGCATAACTATTTACACGCACGTTGTTTCCGATGATAGAACGTTCTACCAAACCACCGGAAACGATTGTACCGTCGCAAATCATTGAGTTCAAGGTTCTCCCGATTCTTTCGCCTTCATGCGATAATGTTTTTGCCGGTGGAAATTGATATTGATAAGTTCTTAGGGGCCAGTCAAAATCGTATAGATTGAATTCAGGTATAACACTTATTAAATCCATGCTGGAATCATAATAGCTGTCAATTGTTCCGATATCTTTCCAATAGGTTTTTGTTTTTTTGTTTTCATCAATAAATGGATAGGCAACTACTTTGTAGCCGGCTTTAATCATATAAGGAATTACATCTTGCCCAAAATCATTATTTTTGATTTTCTTCTCTTGCATTTCCACCAGAACATCTTTTAATACTTTTGCATTAAAGACATAACTTGCCATGTTTACAAAAGCGTAACCTTTTTTGCCGGGAATTTCGGGGGGATGTTCAGGTTTTTCTATAAAATTAGTAACATTATTTTCACTATCAATTTCAACAATGCCAAAACGATGAGCTTCATCTATAGGGACTTCGATGCAGGAAAGTGAAAGGTCAATTTTGTTATCCACGTGATTTTGCAGCATTTTCATATAATCCATTTTATAAATATGATCGCCGCTAAGAATTAACACCCATTTACATTTTCGATCCGTATTTATCAAGTTCAAATTTTGATGAATCGCGTTTGCGGTACCAAGATACCAATCGTTATTCATTTTTCGTTGAGGTGGGAGCGTGTAGATGAATTCACCAAGTTCAGGATTAAATATACTCCATCCTTCAAAAAGATGTTGACTGAGTGAGTCAGATTTATATTGAATTAGTACATAAATTCTTCGTAATCCTGAGTTAAGACAATTATTTAGCGTAAAATCTATAATACGATATTTCCCTCCGAAAGGAACGGAGGGTTTACTTCGGTATGCGGTCAACGGGTAAAGCCTTTCGCCTTGTCCGCCGGCAAGCACCATTGTAATCGTATCTCTTGAAATTGATGAACCTTGATATTGCATTTCTGCTCCAACATTGTTTTACTTATGTAGGTTCAATATAAAAAACTTACCATAATAAATAAAGAGTTTCCTCTGCTTAATGAATCTTTTTTTTATCGCAGGGACTCCGTTGGTTATACAACACTCTTTTTTGTTTCACTTCAGCAGAATGGGTATATTTACACGCCATTTTTAATAAATTATTTGAGGTTCCATGCAAATTGGGTTAATCGGTTTACAGAATTCTGGCAAAACCACTCTTTTTAACGCGTTGTCTGTAAAAAATTCTGAATCGCCGCAACAACAAAAATCTGAAGTATCAAGAGCGATTGTTAAGGTTCCGGATGCTCGGTTAGACAAAATGATTGAATTGTTTAATCCGAAAAGCCAAGTATTTGCAACTCTTGAAGTGATAGACATTCCTGGTTTGCAGGTTTCGGATGATAACAAAGTAAAAATCACATCAGAGTTTTTAAATAAAGTTAAAAACAATAATGCGCTTCTGCATGTCGTTCGTCAATTTGAAAATGAAACTGTGCCGCATCCTGAAATATCTATTAATGCGGCGCGAGATATTGAATTTCTTGAAACTGAATTTCTCCTTGCCGATATGGCGTTGATTGAAAACCGAATAGAAAAATTGACCAAAGATATTTTGAAATTGAAAAATGACCAACTTCAAAAAGAATTAGCTGTTTTTAAGAAAATGCAAACACATGTTGAATCGGAACTGCCTTTGCGTGAAATGGAATTTGATGAATTTGAGAAAAAAATCCTTTCCGGATATCAGTTTTTAACAATAAAACCATTGATCATCGGAATAAACTTTGATGAAAATTCTAAAGATAAAGTTGAAAGTTTTATAAAAGACATTCAACAAAAATTTTCAAAATATCCACTGATTGTTATTCCGTTCTTCGCACAGTTTGAATATGAATTAACGCAGCTTTCTGACGAAGAAGCGGAACTATTTAAAGCTGATTTCGGAATTAATGAATCTGCTTTTACAAGAATTCTCCGAACAAGTTATGAACTGCTCGGGTTGCAATCTTTCTTTACAGTCGGTGAAGATGAATGCAGAGCTTGGACGATTAAAAAAAATATGACCGCTCAAGATGCCGCCGGCGTCATCCACACAGATTTTTATGACCGGTTCATTCGTGCGGAAGTTGTTCATTATGAAGATTATGTGGCGCACGGTTCTTTCGCTAAATGTAAAGAATCCGGAACCTGGCGGTTAGAAGGAAAAGAATATATTGTTAAAGATGGAGATATTTTAAATATTCGTCATAGTTAAAGAGTAAAAAGAGGCAGGGGAAAGTAAAATTAAATGAAAAAAAATGAAAAGGGTTTTCTAAAACAGAAAGCTCAATAGTAAAAATTTAGAAAAGAGGTACATTTTGTTCAGTTTAGAAAAGATTAGAAACATTGCGATTATTGCGCACGTTGATCATGGCAAGACAACTCTTGTAGATTACATCCTTAGGCAAACCGGTGCATGGAGAGAAAATCAGCAAGTTGAAAAACGAATTATGGATTCCAATGACCTTGAACGGGAAAGAGGAATTACTATACTTGCAAAAAATTTGAGCGTATTCTACAAAGATTATAAAGTTAATATAATTGATACGCCGGGGCATGCCGATTTCGGCGGCGAAGTTGAACGTACTTTGTTAATGGTTGATGGCGTGCTTCTTTTAGTTGATGCCGCCGAAGGACCGCTTCCGCAAACAAAATTTGTTTTGAAAAAATCCCTTGAGTTGGGAATTAAACCGATAGTAGTAATAAATAAAATTGATAGAAAAGACGCTCGCCCAAACGATGTATTGAACGAAGTATTTGATTTATTTGTGGCTCTTGGCGCAACCGATGAACAGCTCGATTTTCCCTACGTTTATGCTATTGCAAAGCAGGGAATTGCCAAAATTCATCTTGAAGATGAAAGCGTTAATCTTTCGCCTCTACTTGATTTGATTATCGAAAAAACTCCTGTTCCTAAAGCAAATCCTGATCTTCCTTTTCAAATGCTCGTTTCTGCGATTGATTATAATGACTATTTAGGAAGAATCGGAATCGGAAAAATTCATAATGGTAAAGTAACTGTTGGCGATCAAGTTATGCTTATTACGCATGAAGACGAGCGAAGCGAAGCAAAAATTTCTAAACTCTATGCGTATGAAAATATTAAACGAGTAGAAATTAAAGAGGCTTCGGCGGGAGATATTGTTGCCATTGCCGGAATTGAAGATATAAATATCAGCGATACGCTGACGGATAAACGAGTTCCCGAAAAACTTCCATCTCTGGCAATTGAAGAACCAAGAATTACAATGAATTTTGTTGTAAATAATTCTCCGTTTGCCGGAATTGATGGGAAATATGTTACTACAAGAAATCTTTTTGAAAGACTTACAAAAGAATTAAAAATTAATGTTAGTCTTCGAGTTGAAATCACTGATTCTGCCGATGTTTTTAAAGTAAGCGGAAGAGGGGAACTTCATCTTGCCATTCTCATCGAAAATATGCGCCGCGAAAGTTATGAACTTCAGGTAAGCAAGCCGCAAGTAATAATGAAAAAAATTCTCGATGTGGTTTCTGAGCCGATTGAACACGTTATCATTGATGTGCCTGAAGAGTATGTTGGAATCGTAATTGAAAAAATGGGAAAAAGAAAAGGTGAAATGAAAAACATGATCACTTTTAACCAAAACACTCGCTTGGAATTTTTCGTGCCTTCCCGCGGATTAATCGGATATAGGGCTGAGTTTGTTAATGATACAAGAGGAACGGGAATTCTTCATCACAATTTCCATAATTATGAACCATATAAAGGCGATATTAGTCAGCGCCAGCGCGGCGCTTTAGTCGCAATGGAAAGCGGAATTGCTTCAGCCTACGCAATGTGGAAATTGCAAGAACGCGCCGTCTTTTTTATTGAACCCGGTACAAAAGTTTATGAAGGTATGGTCGTAGGAGAAAATTCTCGAAGTAACGATATGGGAGTAAATGTAACCAAAACAAAACAACTTTCTAACATGCGTTCATCGGGGGCAGATGAAGCTATTCGGCTTGAACCGCCGCTTATCCACACATTAGAACAGGCGATTGAATGGATTACCGACGACGAATATGTTGAAGTTACTCCGACTGCAATAAGAATTAGGAAAAAATATTTAACTGATATGGATAAAAAGAGCGCTCGGTTGGCTGCGAAGAAAGCTGATGAAAAAAATCAGAATGTGTAATCGCTTTTAGTTGTGAAGATGAAGTTATTTTTCTTCATCTTCGCCGGAAAGGCACACATCGCAGCTACACGATTCATATATTTCATCATACCCGTAGTCAATTACCAATTCCTCGCCGGCTTTAATATCAGTAGCGGCAACAAGCCAGAGTGATTCATCGTCTCTGTCTTGTACTTCGCAGTTATATGCACAACTATGGTTAATGTATTTTATTTTTTCTGTGTTAGCCACATCAATATAATTGTCGCCGTTCCAAAAGATATAAACATTGTTTTCATCTTCTTCACGCCGAACGCATTCTGCTTCGCTTATTAATTCCCCTTTAATGACCATAATTTCTTGTTCAGCTTTAAGTGCAACTGAAGTGAAAATTCCGAATCCATGAATTCCGGATTCTTTTACAAATAAATCGCTTTCAAACGGCATGATTATTTAACTGCTTCCTTTAACTTCCGTAATCGGAGAAGTTCATCCACAAGAGTTTGCATAAAAGAATTTTCTGTTATCGGAAAAATATATTTGTACCCTTCGGTTAAACTATTTGTTTCGTATTTAAAAACCTTTATTACTTGATTTGAAGGATTGTAATAGACAACTGTTTTTAATCCATACTTGTAGGCTTGTAGGTCAACAGTATAAAGTGTTTTTGTCCGCATAATGTTATCGGCAATGCCTTCAAGTGAAATTACGGGACGGTGCATTTCTAAAATCCAGATGTCAAAGTTCGGATTGTTGATGGTATCAAGCTGAGAACGGTCATACCAGAGTTTTTGAGTGTCGTTTATTATCAGCGGTTTCCAATTATGTGTTTCGCTTTGCCCGTTTGAAAACTGTGGAATAACGCATAGCAGCATAATTAATAAAAAGTATTTTTTCATGGGCGATTTTCAGTTTTTTTCTTGAAGTCTTAATAAATAAAAACGACGTAAATTATAAGTTAATCGAAATAATAAAACGAAGAGACTCGCATTTTGATAAAACAATTGTTTGTTAAACGAAAAAACTTAAAACAATAAAGGAGTCTCTTATGGCATACAACATAGTAAAAAAAGAAGAAAAAACCTTGAGCGGTTACTTGACCAATGGTGAACTACAGTTTGAATTATTTCGACACTACATCGAAATGAGAGCGTATTCAAAGCGGGAACAGTGTTAGGCTGCAATGGTTTTAAACATAGAGAGTAACGACTTGGTATCGGAATATATTATGGGCAAAACCGTTATGAGCGCAGCGGCTGTAGTTTACTTGGTTTATTTTGGCACAGAAATTTCTGTCGCAAGTTTTTACAAAAAATAGTTGACTTTGAGTTATTTTCGGAGTAAGATGTTTGCGGTTATTAAAATTTTTTACATAAAAAACCTCCGAGGTTTTGAAAACCTCGGAGGTTTCAATAAGCAGTTTATTTTTTCAAAATAGCCGTAACTTTTTCGGCTGCATCTTTCAAAGTAGTTGCAACTTCAAAGTTTAAACCGGATTCTTTTAGCAGCGCTCCGGCTTCTTTTGCGTTCGTTCCTTCAAGGCGTACAACAATCGGAATAGTTACATTAACTGTTTTGGTTGCTTCAATAACTCCTGCTGCAACACGGTCGCAGCGGACAATTCCGCCAAAAATATTAATAAGAATTGCTTTTACGTTTGGATCGGAAAGAATAATTTTGAAACCGTTCGCAACAGTTTCTTTGTTTGCTCCGCCGCCAACATCAAGAAAGTTTGCAGGTTCGCCACCGGCAAGTTTAATAATATCCATCGTTCCCATCGCAAGACCGGCGCCGTTCACCATACAGCCTACATTACCATCAAGTTTGATGTAATTCAAATTATATTTTGAAGCTTCAATTTCAAGCGGGTCTTCTTCGCCCAAATCTCTATACGCAAGAATTTCAGGATGACGGAAGAGAGCGTTGTCATCAATATTCATTTTAGCATCAAGAGCGACAATTTTGTTATCGTTTGTAATTACTAAAGGATTAATTTCAAGAAGGGAAGCATCGGTCGCTTCGTACGCGGCGTAAAGCTTCTTAATAAATTCTTGGAAGTTCTTGAAACTATCGCCGCTTAAGCCAAGCGCAAAAGCAAGCTCGCGAGCTTGGAATGGCTGCAAACCGGTTGCTGGGTCAATCCAGACTTTTACAATTTTCTCCGGTGTTTCGGCGGCAACTTTTTCAATCTCAACTCCGCCTTCGGTTGAAGCCATAATAACATTTTGAGAAACGGTTCTGTCAAGAAGTATTCCGAGATAAAGTTCTTTTACATAATCTAAACCTTCGGCAATAAAAAGAGTTTTTACAATTTTTCCTTCGCTTCCGGTTTGATGAGTTACTAAAAGATTTCCAAGAATTTTTTCGGCGTACTCTCGCGCTTTTTCAGCTGAGGTTGTAAACTTTACTCCGCCTTCAAGAATAAGTTCATTATGGTTTGCCGGATTGTAAACTTTTCCTTTCCCTCTGCCGCCGGCATGAATTTGGGATTTAACGACATACTGATTTATCCCTTGACTTTTCAATTGCTGAATTGCTTTTTCAAATTCATCTAAATGTTTTATTGCAAAACCGTCTTGCACGGGAACGGAGAATTTTTTCAATAATTCTTTTGCTTGATATTCATGAATTTTCATTGTTCTGTTTATTCCTTTAGTTAATTAAAAAATTATAATCAATTTAGAAGTAAAAAGTAGAAAGCAGAAAGTAGAAAGTAGAAAGTAGAAAGAATGAACTTTTAACCTTCCACTTGTTACTTTTAACTTTATATTTTCTCGCTCATTAATTTGGCTTGCATGAAGAGAAGAAGATAATCTCTTCCGCCGGCTTTAGAGTCAGTTCCGGACATATTAAATCCGCCGAACGGATGACCGCCAACCAACGCTCCGGTACATTTTCTGTTAAAATATAAATTCCCAACGAGCAATTCTTTTTTGGCTTTCTCAAGTTTTTGGCGATTGTTGGTATATACGGCGCCGGTTAAGCCATATTTGGTGTTAGCGGCAATCTTCAATGCGTCATCAAAATTCTTTGATTTAATTACGGCAAGCACCGGACCAAAAATTTCTTCTTGGGAAATAACGGCGAGTGGTTTAATATCTGTGAACACAGTTGGTTGAATGAAAAAGCCATTGCCTTCAGCTTTTGCGCCACCGCAAAGAAGTTTACCTTCTTTTTTCCCGATGGCAATGTAACCAAGAATATTTCTTTCAGCAGTTGCATTTGAAACCGGTCCCATCCGATAATTTTCTTCCGCAACTCCAACCTTAATTTTTTCAACTTCAGTTTTTAATTTTTCAACGAATGATTTATAAATTACTTTATCAACCACTACGCGTGAACATGCTGAACATTTTTGTCCTTGAAAACCGAACGCAGAAGCTACCACACCTTGTACAGCCGCATCAACATTGGTTTCTGAATCAACAACAATGGTATCTTTTCCTCCCATTTCTGCAACAACGCGTTTAAGCCAAATTTGGCGCGGTTGAACTTTAGCTGCTAATTCATTGATGTGAATGCCGACTTCCATAGAACCGGTAAAAGAGATAAAGCGTGTTTTGGGATGCCCAACTAACGTATCGCCAACTTCACTGCCGGAACCGGGTAAAAAGTTTAATACTCCTTTCGGCAAGCCGGCTTCATTCATAATATCAACAAAAACTTTTCCAATCATTGGCGTATCGCTCGATGGTTTTAAAACCACTGTGTTGCCTGCAACAATAGCGGCTGAAGACATTCCGACTAAAATTGCAAAAGGGAAATTCCATGGCGGCACAACAACGCCAACGCCAAGCGGAATATAAACGAGTTCATTTTTTTCTCCGGGAACAGGAGTAAGTGGTTGTTTTTCGGAGTAGCGAAGCATTTCGCGTCCATAAAAATCTAAGAAATCAATTGCTTCGGCAGTATCGGCGTCAGCTTCCGCAAAGTTTTTCCCGATTTCTAAAATCATGTAAGCATTAATTTCAAATCTTCTTTTTCTGGCAATTGCCGCTGCTTTAAAGAGGTAGTTTGCTCGTTCCGCAGGAGAAGTATATTTCCAAGTTTGAAAAGTTTTGTTAGCGCTTTCGATTGCGAAATCTGCTAATTCTTTGGTTCCCTTGTAAAAAGTTGCGATAACTTCGTCTTTATTTGAAGGATTATAGGAATTAAATGTAGTTGTAGTTTTTATTTTCTTGCCGTTGATGACAAGTTCGTATGTTTTACCCAAAGTTGAGCGGACCGCTTTAAGCGCGTCTTTTTGTTTTTTTAAATTTTTTGGGTTTGAAAAATCTGTGAGTGGTTCGTTTTGAAAAGGTTTTATTTTCACGATAAAATTTCCTTAAAGTAGATAAAATTTAGTGCTAAAAATTACAGCTTTTGAGATTGAGAAACAATTTTCATGTAACGAAATGATGAATTCAACAAAAAACATTGCTTAGATTTTTTGAAACTGACAAGAATTTGAATTAATCAAATTATTTAATAGATTTACTTTAAGCACTTAATGAACTCTGCACATTGAAAATCAGGCAAAATGGATCTTATTGATTTAAAGTATTTTATTAAAAAAATTGATGAATCATCAATTAACAAATTTTTTGAAACCGGTGAACTTGATGCAGCGGGCAAAAAAGCTTTAACTTTTTTCCTCCGACTTTTGATGCGCCAGAAAAAGAATTTAAACAGCCTTCAGAAAGAAACCATCGAAACGATTGAACATACGTATAAAGAGGTTTGGGATAAATCGGCTGATGGAATGCGTATCATTAACGAACAGGGAATAGTTCTCCATTGCAATAGCGCTTACGCTAATTTTATAGAACTTCCGAAATCAAAAGTAGAAAATGAACCATTTACAGTTGCTTATTTAGAAGAAAATAGAGCAAGAATGCTCGAAATTGTGAAAGAACGTTTTGTCTTAAATTCTTTTAAAGTAAAATACGAAGCTGAATTATCGCTATGGAACAGAAAAACAAAATATTTTGAAGTATCTAACTCAATTTTGCAAACGTTAGATAATCGAAAATGGCTGTTAAGTATTTTTAGAGACATCTCCGAAAGAAAAGAACAAGAACTTCAAATAAAAAAGAAAGAAATTCTTCTTCAAGGAATTGCCAGAGCTACAGAAACGCTCCTTACAGGAAATGACTTTGATGAATCGGTTACAAAAGTATTGGCAATGTTATGTAGAGGCGGGGAAGTAGATAGAGGCTATATTTTCGAAAACCTTATCGAAGAAGAATCTCAAACTTACATGATGAAAGAAATTTATGAGTGGGCTGATGAAGGCGTTGAAAGACAATTAGATGCGCTTAGCGCCAATTTTATACCTTATGACCGTTTTACATCTTTAGATTTATTCAATAGACTCTCTAACGGTGAAATTATTTATTTAGATATTTCACTGCTGAATGAGGATCAGAAAAAAGTTTTTGTAGATAAAACGATCCAGTCTGTCTTTTTCGCACCGATTTTTGCCAAAAACAGGTTTTGGGGATTTTTGGGATTTGATTCATGCCGGTTTAAACGGTTTCTAACCACTGATGACCAGTCTCTTTTGAAAACAGTTGCGGCAAGTATTTCAGGAGCGCTTCACCAGAAGATTGCCCGCGAAGAAATGATTCAAAAAAATATTGAACTCGATAATGCATTAGTTCAGGCGAACGCTGCCGCCAAAGCAAAAAGTGAATTTCTCGCTTTAATGAGTCATGAAATTAGAACGCCGCTTAATGCAATTATTGGCATGACAGGATTACTAATGGATGCAAAACTTCCAAAAGAAGAAAGAGATTTTGCAGAAACCATTAGGATGAGCGGTGAACAGCTTCTTGTGGTTATCAACGATATTCTTGACTTTTCAAAAATTGAATCGGGAAAATTTGAACTTGAATCTCAGCCGTTCGACATTAGAGATTGTATTGAAGATACTTTTGATTTATTTGCTGCAAAAGCATCAGAAAAAGATATTGATCTTATTTATTTTATAAACGAAGATGTTCCTTGCAGTATTTATGGAGACATTACACGAGTTCGGCAAATCCTTACTAACCTGATTGGAAATGCGATAAAATTTACGCAGACCGGCGAAATATTTGTTGAAGTTGTTACTCAAAAATCAGATGATTTATTCGAAATTGAATTTTCGGTAAGAGATACCGGAATCGGTATTCCGAAAGACAAAATTTCAAAATTATTTAAAGCGTTTAGCCAGGTTGATTCATCAACCACACGCTTATATGGCGGCACCGGGTTAGGGTTAGTTATCAGCAAGCGAATTGCTGAAATGATGGGGGGAACCATGCGCGTTGATAGTACAGAAGGAAAAGGTTCGACTTTTTATTTCTCTATTAAATCAGAAGCGGCTCCTTCTTTAACAAAAGTTTATTCAAAAGATTTTGCTCGACATCTTAAAGGAAAATCTGTACTTGTTGTTGACGACAACTTTAATAACAGAAGAATTCTCGATTTGCAGTTAAAAAGTTGGGGCATGATTGCAACAACTGTTGAGTTTCCGTTAGACGCTTTGAAAATCTTAGAACGAAATGAAACATTTGATTTAGCAATTCTTGATTATCAAATGCCTCAAATGGATGGCATCACCTTAGCACGCGCCATCCGCGATATTGAAAAAAATATTACGATGCCAATTATTATTCTTACTTCCTTAGGCAGAAAAGAAGAAGAAAGTACCTTGCGCGAATTGAACATTTCAAAATACTTATACAAACCAACTAAACAAACAATCTTATTTGAAAGCATTCTTTCTATCTTTGGGTTACTGCAATTCTTAGAAGTGAAAAAAGAACCGAGACATGAATTAGATTCCACATTAGGCAGTAAACATCCTTTTAAAATTTTGTTAGCCGAAGATAATTTGGTAAATCAAAAAGTTGCCGTTAAAATATTTGAGAAACTCGGCTATCGTATTGATCTTGCCGGAAATGGACTTGAAGTTCTTGAGGCGATTGAAAGCATTTCTTACGACGTTATTTTTATGGATGTTCACATGCCTGAAATGGATGGTCTTGATGCATCGCGCCAAATAAATAAAAAATATGGACAAGAAAACCGCCCGAAAATTATTGCTATGACGGCAAATGCCATGCAAGGAGACCGTGAAGAATGTTTAGCCGCCGGTATGGATGATTACATCAGCAAACCGGTTAGATTAGAAGCGCTTCAAGAAATTCTCGAAAAATGGAGCATCAGGATAAAATCGGAAACAAAATCTCTCAGGTATCTACTTGGGCATGAAAAAATAGTAACCGATTTTATTGATGAAAACAAAATTTCATTTTTAGAAGACTTATCTACCGAAGATGATTTGAGATTTTTTATTGAAATATTGGATTTTTACCTCGCTGATACTCCCAAATTAATCGAACAAATAAATGAATCTTCTAAAAACAAAAATTCCTTTGATCTCCTTTTTGCCTCTCATAAATTGAAGGGGGGAAGCGTTAATTTGGGGTTAGAAAAAATTACTAAACTTGCTTCGGATTTAGAGCAGTTTGCCAAAGAAGATAATTTTAAAGATACTGATGCGCTTGCACACGAATTAGTAGAAACGTTTCTACTAACCGTGCGCGATCTTAAAATACTGAAACAGAAGTACATCAAAATGTTTACGCTGGTCTAAATACTCGCCAAAATTGGCAACCGCCGCACTTTACATAGTTTAACATCATATATTTTATGCAGTTAATCGTGCTGAATTAACGGCAAATTTCAAAAAATTCCGTACCTTTGTTTTAGAAAAAAAGAAAATCAAACAAAAATGAAAATACCTTTAGTTGTAATTGTAGGAAGACCAAATGTCGGAAAATCCACGCTTTATAATCGTTTAACGGGGGTTAGAGAAGCCATTGTTGATGATGTAAGCGGTGTAACCAGAGACCGAAATTATGGCGAAGTTGAATGGAATAATAAAAGATTTAATTTAATTGATACCGGTGGATACGTGCCAAATTCTGCCGACCTTTTTGAAACAGCCATTCGTGAACAAGTAGAAATTGCCGTTGAAGAAGCTGATTTCATTCTTTTCGTTACAAACTCCCGCGATGGTATTTTGCCAGTGGATAGCTTGATCGCGCACATGTTGCGGAAATCTCAAAAAAAATGTTTTCTTTTGGTTAATAAAATTGATTCGCATAACCAAGATAATTTACTTAACGAATTTTATACACTCGGTCTTGGAGACCCAATTCCTGTTTCGGCTTTAGTTGGCAGAGGTACCGGTGATTTTTTAGATTTATTAACGAAAGATTTTGTAGAACAAATTGAGGAAGAAGAAGATACGCGTTTAAAAATCGCAATTGTTGGCAGACCAAATGTTGGAAAATCTTCATTAACAAATGCTCTGCTTGGGTATAACAGAAGTATCGTAACAAATATTCCGGGAACAACGCGCGATAGCATAAACTCCGAAATTAAATATTACGGAGACGAAATCGTTTTAATTGATACAGCCGGACTTCGGAAAAAAAGCAAAATCCAGGAAAGCATTGAATACTTTTCTTCAATTAGAACGTTGAAAGCAATAGCTGAAAGCGATGTTGCCGTAATTTTGATAGATGCAACTATCGGTTTAGAAAATCAAGATCAAAAAATATTGGATGAAGCGGTACGCCGTAGGAAGGGCATAATCATTGCTTACAACAAATGGGATTTGGTTGAAAAAGAAACTAACACAGCAAGAAAAATTGAATTGTCATTACGAGAAAAAATAGGATCGCTTGATTATGTTCCCATAGTTTTTATTTCGGCATTAACAAAGCAGAGAATTTATAAGCTAATTGACCTTGCAAAAGAAATTGAGTCAGAAAGAAAAAAGAGAATTCCAACCGACCAGTTAAATGATACGCTATTAGAAGAAATAAAACTGACTCCGCCTCCAACAACATCAACAGGAAAAGAGGTTAAAATAAAGTTTATTAATCAAGTAGGAACGAAGTATCCGGTGTTTCTATTTTTTTCAAATTCTCCAAAAAATATTACTGAAGCCTACAAACGATATCTTGAAAAACTAATCCGTAAACATTTTGGTTTTTACGGCGTGCCGTTCACACTAAGTTTTAAAGAAAAATGAAATCCGAGCAGACCATTCTGGTGATTGGCGGCAACGCTGCCGGAGCGGCGGCGGCGGCAAAAGCAAAGCGTACAAACCCGAATGCTCAAGTTATTTTATTTGAACAAAGCAGCTATATTTCCACCGGAACTTGCGAACTTCCTTATGTGCTTTCAGGAGAAATTACCGATGTTCAAAAAATTATCTTTTTCGATGAACAAACTTTTTTTGACGAAAAGAAAGTAACGGTTTATACTAAGCATCAGGTTGTTGAAATTAATTCACGTGGGAAATTTATCACCGTACATTCGCTAAACGAAAAAAAACTTTTTCAAGTTAAGTATGATAAATTAATTATCGCAACCGGCGCAAAGGTTAAACGCGTTTCTGCTTTATCATCAGAACTCACAAATGTCTTTTCGTTAAAATCAGTAGAAGATATCTTTCGAATAAAAAATTGTATAAACGAAGCTCGTCAAAAAAAAGCTTGTGTTATAGGTTCGGGGTATATCGGTTTAGAAGTAACCGAAGCGCTTACAAAAATTGGTTTTGAAGTGTATTTGGTAGAACAATACGACGAACCATTTCCAAGCGCTGATAAGGAAATTAGGCAGTTAATAAAGAAAATATTGGAGAAAAAGAAAGTTAATTTCTTGGGCGATGGCGGGAATGTTTCTTACAAAACACAAAATTTAAAAGTTACAGGGGTAAATTATCAATCACGTTCTGTTGATATAGATTTGGTTATTACCTGCGCCGGTTTTTCGCCAAATAGTCCTTTAGCGCTTCAAGCTAAACTTGATATTGGAAAGTTCGGCGGAATAAAAGTGAATAATAAATTACAAACTTCAGAAAAAGATATTTATGCATGCGGCGATTGCATTGAAATAAAAAACTTTATAACTCGCTCGGATGATTATATTCCACTTGCTACGCTTGCGAAGCGGCAAGGGCATATTGCCGGAGAAAACGCTGCCGGCGGTAATTTATTTTTCCCGCCGGTTATAAAAAATATTTCAGTTAAAATATTTGATAACTATTATGCCCAAGTAGGATTAAACGAACAGGACTTGCAAAATAAAAACATTGCTTATCTCGCTGTTTCCGAAGCAGTTCCAAATCTTGTAAAAGTTATGGATGAGAGCAGACTTGTTTTTGGAAAAATTCTTTTTGACCGCTCTTCAAAAAAAATCTTTGGCGCTTCTTTTTTAGGGGGAAGAGAAGTCTCGGGATATGCAGATTTAATTTCAACTTATATAAAAAATAATCTACCTATTCAAGAATTAACAAATACTGAATTTAACTATACGCCTCCGTTATCGCCTTTTATTAATTTATTGTCGGTAATTGGAAGAAAATCTAAAACTATCCGCTGAACACTATGAAAATAAAACATGATAAATTTTATCTCAACAAGCATCCGTTAATTAAAAAAGATATAACAATCCTCCGAGATAAAACAACGAATCCTGAAATATTCCGCGCTGCGGTAAAAAGAATTTCTTTGATTCTTGCCGTTGAAATTAGCAAAACATATCAACTAACTAAAACGCAGGTAGAAACTCCGCTGCAAAATACAATTGGGTATAAATTAAAACAGAATGTTGTCCTTGTTCCGGTTCTTCGTGCAGGGCTGGGAATGGTCAGCGGTTTTCTTGAAGTTATACCGGATGCAAAAGTTGGACACATTGGCTTGCAGCGAAATGAAGAAACGCTTGAACCGATTGAGTATTATTATAAAACTCCGAAAGATATCAATAACAGCAGCGTTATCTTGTTAGACCCCATGCTGGCGACCGGCGGTTCATCATCGGAAGCATTAAAATATTTGAAAAAACGCGGAGTTAAAAATTGTGTTTTTGCTTGCTTGGTGGCTGCACCTGAAGGAATAAAAAAAATTGCCGCTGAGCATGCTGATATTCCGGTATTTTGTGCGGCTTTGGATGAAAAATTAAATGACCGCGGATATATTTTGCCGGGTCTTGGCGATGCCGGAGATAGAACCTTTGGCACGTTATAGCATTTTTGTTTTTTTCACGATACTTCAAGCGAGTATCTTTTCGCAAAGTTATCCGGAACCGAAAGTTGATGTTCTCATAAAAAAAGGAATTGAATTCATCATGGAACAAAATTATGAAGAAGCGAATATAACTTTCAATGCGCTCGATAAAGCTTTTCCTAACTTGCCATTTGGTAAACTTTATCTTTCAGCCGTATTAATTACAAAAGCAAATGACTTAGCAATTCCTTTAGAGACTGAAAAAATTAAAAAATATTTAGATGATGCTGAAGACATAATTGAAACTACTAGCGAAAGAAATATGCTTTGGTATAACTATTCGATGGGTTTGGTGCGCGGTTATCGTGCCTATTTTGAATCGTTGCAAGGGAGATGGTTTTCTACTTTTACAGACGGAATTTCTGCCGTAAATTATTTCGAAAAATGTCTAAAAATTGATTCATCTTTCAATGATGCAAAGATTGTAATCGGCACTTATAAATATTGGAAAAGCGTAAAAGCAGCTTGGCTTCCCTTTTTTGCCGATGAAAGAGGAGAGGGTTTTGCTTTGCTCAATAAAGGAATTGAAAAAGAAAGTTATAATTTTGCGTCAGGAGTTATTTCGCTTCTGTGGATTTATATTGATAAGAAAAAGTTTTCCACTGCCATTACTCTTGCAGAAGAAACATTAAAAAAATACCCTAAAAACAGAAATTACAAATGGGCATTAGCCCGTGCTTATGAAGATGTCAATCTCTCAAAAGCAATTGAACTTCATTATGAATTGCTAGCTTCCTATGCTTCTGTAAAACAGGCAAACCGGATTAATGAAATTACCTTGAAGCATAAAATCGCACAAGATTATGAACGCATAGGCGACCGTAAAAAAGCATTGCAGCTCTGCAATGAAATTCTTTCGGTGAAGAAATTTACTCCTTATGAAAAACAAAAGTTAGAAGAGCGTTTGGAAAGAGTAATCGCATTAAAAACAAAATTGTTATCTTTAGAAAAAGAAAAGTAGAAAATGAATATTGCTCCGGTTACCGCCGCTATAATGCTCGATGAATTGATAAAGAACTGTCAAAAAAATTTACCGACGGTGAAAATTGATCTCATCAAAAAGGCATTTGATTTTGCGGCTATTGCACACGAAAATGACACGCGGGCTTCAAACGAGCCTTATTTTACGCATCCTTATGCTGTTGCAAATATCTTGGCTACCGAAATTCCCTTTGATGATATTTCAATTTGTTGTGCGCTTCTTCATGATATTGTTGAAGATAATATGGATTATACTAATGATACTATCAAAAAGAATTTCGGCGACGATATTGCTTTGATTGTTGACGGACTTACGAAAATTCAGCAGCTTTTTCAAGGCGCTGATATTAATCAAGCTGAAAATTACCGAAAACTTTTGATGTCAGTTTCCAAAGATATTCGGGTGATTGTTGTAAAGTTTGCCGACCGATTGCACAACATGCGAACACTTGATTTTCTCGCGCCAGATAAACGAAAAAGAATTGCAAAAGAAACTTTAGAAATATTTGCGCCGCTTGCTCATCGCTTCGGACTTGGCAAGTTGAAATGGGAATTGGAAGACCTCGCCTTCAAAGAATTAAATAAACAAGCATATGAGGATATAAAAAAGAAAATTAACGCTAAACGGCTGGAGCGGGAGAAGTACATTGATAAATTTTCCGAACCAATTGTTAATAAAATGAAAGAATGTAATATTAAGTTTGATATCAGCGGACGCCCCAAGCATCTTTACAGCATCTATCGCAAAATGATCAAGCGCAACAAACCGTTTGAAGAAATTTATGATCTGTTTGCTGTAAGAATTATTCTTGATACAGAAGATATCAATCATTGTTATACTACATTCGGAATTATTAATCAAATATTTATTCCGGTTCCAGATAGATTTAAAGATTACATTGCCATTCCCAAAACAAATAATTATCAATCTATTCACACCACTGTTGTAGGTCCCGAAGGCGAATTAGTAGAAGTGCAAATTCGTACACGAAAGATGCACGACATTGCCGAAAAAGGTGTAGCGGCACATTGGAAATACAAAGAAGGAAATCCTGCGATTGATCAAACTATGAACAATTATGTCTCGTGGATTAGAGAAATGATTGAATCAAGCGGTACGGACGATGTAAGAAAAAATATTTTAGAAAACTTCAAACTAAATTTATATGCCGATGAAATTTATGTTTTTACGCCGAACGGCGATCTCCGCCGGCTTCCGCTTAAAAGCACTCCGGTTGATTTTGCTTTTGAGATTCATACAAAAATCGGATTTCATTGCATTGGTGCAAAAGTAAATAAAAAAATTGTTCCTTTAGATACACAGCTACATAGCGGAGATCAAGTTGAAATTATTATTTCAAAAAATCAGCATCCGAACAGAAACTGGCTAAAATTTGTTACTACTCATAAGGCTAAAGCCGAAGTTAGAAAATGGCTAAATAAAGAAGATGATGATTTAGCTAAAGACGGAAAAGATTTATGGGAAAAGAAAATTAAAAAAATGAAACTTTCTTTTACCCCGCAAGACGTTACAAAACTTTACGCTAATCTAAAATATGAAAACGCAAAACTTTTTTTCAAAGCAGTTGCGCAAGGCAAAATTAACCTTGATGAAATTTTAAGCGCGCCGGTACCAGAGAAAGAAGAAGATAAAAAAGTAACCTCCGGCAATGTTGAATTTGAGAATTTCGCCCAATACGCTCGGTCTTCAGGCGGTACTTTGGTGGTAGAGGGCGAAAGTTCAAATATGCTTTTTTCTTATTCAAAATGTTGTAACCCAATTCCCGGCGATCAAGTTGTTGGATTTGTAACCAAAGGCGAAGGCATAAAAATTCATCGTAAAAATTGTAAAAGCATGCTCCAACTTTCTGAAAAAGAAGCCGATAAAATTATTTCTGTTCAATGGCCTTCAATTGAAAATTCTAATTTTATTGTTGGGCTTTCGCTCAAAGGGGAGGATTCCCCCGGCTTGTTAAGTGAAGTTGCTCACCAAGTTGTAACGTTCCAAAACACAAATATAAAATCAATTAATATTGATACTAAGAATTCAAAGTTTGAAGGAACAGTTACACTATTCGTACAAAATTTAGAACACCTTTCCCGCATAATTGATCGGCTAAAAAAGATTAAAGGTGTTTATACGGTTACCCGGCTTGAAAACTATGTCCAGTAATGAACAAACCGAAAAACTTTCACGAATTCTTGCAATAGATTATGGTGCAAAGCGAATTGGTTTAGCATTATGTGATCCTCTTAAAACTTTTGCATACCCATTTTTAACAATCCAAAATGATGATTCGACTTTAAAAGCATTAAAAAATATTGTGCGCGAACAAGAAGTAGAAAAAATTATTCTTGGCAATCCAATACAAGAAGATGGACGAATCTCAAAAATGACGGAATCCATTACTACGTTTAAAACATTGCTCGAACAAATCCTTCTTCTTGAAGTAATTTTAGTTGATGAAAGTTTTTCTTCACTCGATGCTCAAGAAAGAATTATAACCGCAGTTCCTAAAAAATCTAAGAGACGCGAGAAAGGATTAATTGATAGAAATGCCGCCGCAATTATTCTACAAGATTATCTTAATGAATCCGCACGATAAAAAATATTATTAAATCTAATTTGACATTAATGTTATTAACAATTATTTTTTGCACAACAAAAACATTAAATATGGAGCAACTCTATGTCACTTGACGCATTAGGAATGATTGAAACTAAAGGATTAATTGGAGCTGTAGAAGCCGCAGATGCGATGGTAAAAGCCGCAAAAGTTGAACTTCTTGGAAAAGAAACAATAGGCGGCGGTTATGTTACCGTTATGGTAAGAGGTGATGTAGGTGCAGTAAAAGCTGCCACCGATGCAGGAGCAGCCGCAGCACAACGTGTTGGGGAATTGGTTTCCGTCCATGTAATTCCGAGACCTCATACTGAAGTTGAAGCGATTTTACCAAAACGTACAAAATAATAAGCTATGCTTCAAGCTCTTGGTTTAGTTGAAACAAAGGGTTTGGTTGGAGCGATTGTGGCAGCTGATGCAATGTTGAAAGCTGCCAATGTTACGTTAATCGGAAAAGAAAAAATTGCTCCGGCTTTAATCACAATTAAAATTGTTGGCGAAACAGCCGCGGTTAAGTCTGCTGTTGAAGCAGGCGCTGAAGCAGCGCAGCGCGTTGGGCAATTAATTGCTACACATCTTATTCCTCATCCAAATGAGCAAATGGGAATTCTTTTTCCTGAATATTTGCTCGAATTACCAGGTTTACCTGAACGGCTGAACAACTCAGAGCTATCTACTAAACCGGAAGGTAGTTCACCTAAATTTGAGAAAGTTAAAAAAGAGCGAATTTCTAAGAAAGAGAAAAAATCACCTGATGTAATTTTGCCCGAAGAAATTGCTCAAGTTTTACCTGAAGAGGTGTCCATCAAAGCGCCTGAACATAATGCCTCGTTGTTTGATGAAGTTGACGAAATCCAAATTAATCAAACTAAAAGCACGTTGGAAAGGTTAAAAGCTGAAGCGTTGAATGATTTAACCTTTGAAGAAAAAGTTGGTATTGAACAGAAACCGACAAAAGGCACCGTTGAGGATGAAGCTAAAACGGAAGGCGAAATTTCTTCTTTTCCATTGAACGAGCTTGAAAGTTTTAATGTACATCAGTTAAGAAAACTAGCACGCGGGGTTGAATTATTTCCAATTCATGGACGGGAAATATCACGCGCTAACCGGGAAATTTTGTTAGCTTATTTTAAATCGCTAAAAAAATAATCTCTTTCCAAGTTTAATCTGTTTTCATTTATATTTACAGTATGAAGAAAAAACTTCCTATAATTTTAGGTTCATTTTTGTTTGCCGTTGTTATCTGGATTTCGGTTGTACTCGGAAATTCTTTTAGCTACAAAATAGAAGCGCCTCTGAAAGTCTTTACAAACGATAACGAAGTTGCAATAAAAAAGGAATTGCCTGCAACAGTACTACTTAATTTAAATGCTCAAGGGTGGCGGCTTTTATCAATAATTTTATCGAAGGATGTTTCTTTCCGTTGTAAAATTCCAGCGAAAGAAAATTCCATAAAGTTTCAACTTTCTAACAGCATACCTGATAATGAATGGTTAAACGCAGAAGTTAAAGTCGTGGACATTTCCCCTGCTTTTCTTCAGATTGAACTTGACAAAAAATCCAGCAAAAAAGTAGTTGTAATTCCGGCGACTAAACTTGATTTTAAAAAAGGATTTGGTCTTGCACGGCAGCTTCATACGTTTCCGGATTCCGTTACTATCTTTGGCGCTAAATCATTACTCGCTAAAATTTCTTCAGTGAATACAAAAGATATGTATCTGAAAAAAATTTCAAGTCAGTTTATTGAACAAGTTGAAATTATAGCGCCGTCCGAAGTTGAAGCATCGCCGGCAATTGTAAAAGTTTACGGCGATGTTCAAAAAATTGTGGACGAGGAGTTAAGCAATATTCCAATTGTTATAAAAAATATTCCGAAGAACAAAACAATACTACTGCAACCAGATAAAATATCTTTATCTGTTCGAGGCGGGATAAATTTTTTAGGGAAAATCTCAGCTGATGATTTTCAAGTTTATATTGATTACAATGATATTGTTTCGGATACGTTAGGAAGCGTAAACCCGGTTGTTGTCCCTCCGAAATATGTTAGACTAATTTACATGACTCCTGAACGCATCAAATATATTATAAAGAAATATTAACATGTTTATTACTTTTGAAGGAATTGATTTTTGCGGAAAATCTACCCAAGTAAAACTATTGCAAGAGTTTTTAGTAAAAAGAGGAGACGCCGTTAAAATTATTAGGGAGCCTGGCGGCACAGAAATATCTGAAAAAATAAGAACTATTTTGCTTGATCGAAAACACCTTAACCTTGCAACTGAGACAGAAATATTTCTCTTTTCAGCTTCGAGGGCGCAGTTAGTGCGGGAAGTAATTCAACCTTATTTAGAAAAGAACTATTATGTTTTATCAGATAGATTCCATGATTCTACAACGGCATATCAAGGGTTCGGAAGAGAAATTCCGCTTGCAAGTGTAGAGCAAATAAATAACCTGGTTATTGGTAAAACGATTCCTGACATAACATTCTTTATTGATATTCCGACAGAAGAAGCTGAAAAAAGAAAACAACAAAATGCTTCGGTTGAACTTGACCGAATTGAAATATCAAAAATTGATTTTTACGAGCGAGTAAGAAAAGGTTATTTTTATTTAGCTGAAAAAGAGCGTCGAATTAAAGTTATTAATGGCTTGCAAAACATAACTACTATCCATCATGAAATAATTGCAGAGGTTGAAAAATTTGAAAAACATTAAGAAAAAATTACATAAAAACAAAGTTGCTACAGGTTTTACCGTAGCGGCAGCGCTCATATTTTTTCTCGGTTTTGTTTATGTTAAAAAAGATGTTTACTTCGAGATAGCAAAAAACATTGACATTTTTACGAGAGTCTATAAAGAAATATCATTCAATTATGTTGATGAAATTAATCCCGAAAAATTTCTTCGCGCAGGTATAAAAGGAATGCTTTCAACTCTTGACCCTTACACAAATTTTATTGATGAAAAGAAACAAGATGATATTGAAATTCTTACCAATGGAAAGTATGGCGGAATCGGCGTTTCAATCGGAGTAAAAGATAACCAAATTACTATTTTTGAACTGATGGAAGGGTATGCGGCGCAAAGACAAGGCTTGCGGATCGGCGATATCATCTTAGAAGTAAACAACCATAAAGTTGTTCCCGAAAAATTTGATGAGATTTCTTCAATGGTAAAAGGAGAACCGGGGTCATTTCTTGAACTTAAAATATTTCGAGAAACTGAACGAGACACAATGAAGTTCAATTTGATTCGCGAACAAATTGTTGTGAAGAATTTAGTTTATTATGGTTTTTATCCTGAAGAAAGTAACACAGCCTATTTTAAGTTGAACAGTTTTGGACGTTCTTCCGGCGATGAATTAAAGAAAGCGATAATCGAGCTAACAAAGCAGAAAGAAATTAAATCGGTTGTTTTAGATTTGCGCGGCAACCCCGGCGGTTTACTTGATGTTGCTGTTGATATAGTAAACAAATTTTTACCAAAAGGTCAGTTGGTTGTTTCAACAAAAGGAAGAGACTCCTCATCGCAGCGGAGTTATTACTCTCAACAAGAACCGCTTTTACCAAATGCAAATTTACTTTTGTTAATCAATGACGGCAGCGCTTCCGCTTCAGAAATTGTTGCCGGTGCAATTCAAGACCACGATAGAGGTATTATTGT
>Ga0172375_10003373_pt1 | contig 24260 bp, 21 predicted proteins | sample LakKiv1m_FD_114537 | JGI IMG/M metagenome (GOLD analysis project Ga0172375, IMG submission 114537) | Freshwater microbial communities from Kabuno Bay, South-Kivu, Congo - kab_092012_11.1m | ecosystem: Environmental > Aquatic > Freshwater > Lake | place: Democratic Republic of the Congo... | reverse complement strand
TAAAACAGTAAAACAGTAAAACTTTTAAAAGTATTATCAGTCGGGAAGAAGGACTATTGGACAATCCCTAATTTCGCCTTCCCGAAAGCCTAATTATGACCAAGGGTTTCCGTAAGTTGGGCAAACTCCGGCCGCGCCGCGGAACTCCCCACCCGACGATAACTGAGAGGAACGGGCGACACAACTGGGGAACTTCTTGATTACACTAAAGAAAACCCTAATTTATTTCAGGGAAATGCATGAACCCGCCCGTAAGGAGAACTAACTCGTCAGGGGGAAAAAGAAGGTTCCGCCGGCGTTATCGGAAAGGGGGAGGAGAGGCGGGGGGCAGGCAGGGCCTAAGAAAGCCGTTTGCGGGACCGGTTTGCCCGAGTCGGCTTCGGGCTTGTTGTTAGGAAGAAAAGCAGGGTATGACGTAACCGCAGCAGGAGGGCAAATCATAGTTCTTTCGCTTGACTTTTGTATTCAGTTCTTTATTATCGCTTCAGGGGTAACAGGTCTAAAAAGGCGGTTTACAAGGAATTTTCGGTTAAGAGATCGGTGGTCGGCGGCGTCGCCGGTCAGGCTCATGCCGGAGGGCGGCGGCAGGGGGCCCCAGGGACACGGCCTCTCCGGCGGGTTTCCTGGAGCCGGCGGGCCAGGTCCTGAGGGTCGAAGACCGGAAAGGGTAGGGGGTCGGGGAACGTCAGGGGAGGCTTCCCAGGGCGGCGTAAGCAGCGGGGCAAGGATCGCGATGGACAAGCATCATAGTTGCCTTAATACCCGGGCCATCATTGAATATTTCCAGGAAACCCAGCCCGAGGAAGTCTATCGGCTGTTTAAGGGTCTGGGTCCGGAAATTGAAGGACTTGCCAACCCCCAAGAATTTCTCATGGAGATCAACAATTGGGTGTCCAGTGAGGTAGTCACCCGGATGTTTGAAAATGCCAAGGCCATCACCCAGGATAATGAAGCGGCCTTCAAGATCGGGTTCGAATCCGCCGCCAGGAAAAAGCTGGGTTATGTCCAGCGAATCATTATGTTTGCTCACAAAAACCCCCGCCGCACCTTGAAAAGGGTGCAAGCCATTAATGATAAGTTCAACCGGAATAAGAAAATCGAGCTGGTGATGGCCCGGGGCGACAGCGCGGTCATCCGGCTGCACTGGTTCAAGGAAATCCCCGGCACCATTGATTATTGTTTGTTTAATAAGGGGATCTACTCAGGGATTCCCACCATCTGGAATCTGCCCCCGGCGGCCCTGGAAGAAACCAAGTGTTATTTTCAAGGGGATGAATATTGCGAGTATCACTTTAAATGGGAAAGAAAATTTTCTCTGAGGGAAGTCTTGTTGAGGCTCCTGGTGCCCTGGCGGGCGCTCAACTACACCATTGAGGAACTGGAGCGGGATAAAGAACTCCTGAGAAAAAAATTTGATGAAATCCATCGCCTGAATATTCAATTAAAAGAAAAGATCGATCAGCTCATCTGCATGCAGGAAACCAGCACCGCGGCGCTCTCGGTGCTCAATCTGGAGAAACTGCTCCAGGTGACCTTGCGGCTGTTGGTCAACTCGGCCAAACTGGATCGGGCCGGGATTTTGCTCCTGGACGAAAAGGGGGAGTTGTTGGAACTGACCTATGCGGAAGGGATTCCCCCCGACCTCCTGGACCGGGTGAAGAATTACCAGGTGCCCATCACCAAAGTAGATAACGTCATTGCCCGGGTGGCCATGACCGGCATCCCGGTGGTGGTTCAGGATGTGACCAGCAGTAAACTCAACATGAACAATCCCCTGATCCAATTTTTCAAGCCCAAGGCCTTCATCCTGGCGCCCCTGACGGTCCGGGGGAAGGTGATCGGGGTGCTCCTGGCCGACCGGGTTCAAGAGGATGCGGCGATCACTGATGGCGACCGGGAGTTTATCGTCAGTTTTGCCAACCAGATCGCCATTGCCTTGGAAAATGCCGTCCTTTATCGCAAGTTGGAGGTGTCGGAACGGAAATACCGGGAGCTGGTGGAAAATGCTCACGAAGGTATCTGGATCATAGATGAGGAAGGCCGGATCAAATTCGCCAACCGCCGGATGAGGGAGATTACCGGCCATAACACCCTGGAAAATAAAAATATTTACGACCTGGCGGATCAGGAGAACCGGAAGCTGTTAGAAGGGGTCTTGGCAAAGAACCGCCAGAACAGTGTGGCCCAGGAAGAGCTGGATCTCACCTGCAAGCACCAGGGTCTGGCCTCAGTCATCATGAGTTCGGTCCCCTTATTTGAAGACGGCGGTTTTGCCGGCGCTTTTGCGATGTTCAGCGATATCACCGCCTTGCGGGAAACGGAAAAGCGCTTTCAGAAAATTTTTACCGAAGCCGCCATCAGCATTTCTCTGGTGGATATGGATGGCCGCCTCCTGGACGCCAACCCGGCTTTCCTGAAGATGCTCGGATATGAAAAGCCTGAGGTGATGGGGAAGTTTTTTCAGGACTTGCTGCACCAGGAAGATACCCGGATAACCGCCAAGTTGTTCAGGGAATTGTGGGCGGGCAATCGAGACTCCTACTCCCGGGAGAATCGTTTCCTGCATAAGGACAACCAGGTGGTCTGGGGGCAGGTGACCGTGTCCATCCTCCGGGACGCCGGCGGGTTGCCCCAGTTTGCCATCGCCATGATCACGGATATCACGGACCGCAAAAAGGCGGAGGAGAATATTCGCACCTACCAGGAGCAGCTCCAATCATTGGCGTCGTTGTTGTCCCTGACCGAAGAGCGGGAACGGCGGCGTTTGGCCACGGACCTGCACGATCATATCGGCCAGGCCCTGGCCATCTCCAAGATCAGACTGGGGGTGCTGCAGAAATCCATCATCGCCGAAGACCAGGCCAAACCCCTGGGGGAAGTGCGGGAGCTCATTGAGAAGATGATCCAGGCCACCAGGTCCTTAACCTTTGAATTGAGCCTCCCGATCCTGTACGAACTGGGCTTTGAGGCGGCGGTGGAATGGTTTGCCAAGCACATCCGCTCCCAGCACGGCATCAAGGTGGACGTGCAGAAAGACCTGCTGCCCATCCCCATGGATGATGAGATCAAGGTCCTGCTGTTCCGGTCGGTGCGGGAGTTGATGATTAATATCGTCAAACACGCCCAGGCGCACAATGCTCGGGTGACCATCCGGCGGGAAGGCGAAAACGTGAATATCGAAGTGGAAGATGACGGGGTGGGAATTCAAGATATCCGGCGGGATCCAAAGCTGAGAAGCAACGGCGGTTTTGGGCTTTTCAGCATCAGGGAGCGCCTGCATTATCTCGGGGGCCAGGTGCAGGTGGATTCCGGCAACGGCCAGGGAACCCGGATAACCCTGATGGTGCCCCTCCAAAAAGCCAGGAAGGCTCAGGTGGAGATTGCGACATGATTAAGGTCGTATTGGCGGATGACCACCAGATTGTGCGTCACGGTCTCCGCAGCCTGCTGTCGGCGGAACCCGACATCGAGGTTGTGGGGGAAGCGGACAACGGCCGGGCGGTGATCCGGTTGGTCCAGGAACTTTCCCCCCAAGTGGTGATCATGGATATCTCCATGCCCGACCTGAACGGCATTGAAGCCACCCGGCAGATCCTGAGCGACTTTTCCGGGGTCAAAGTCATCGCCCTGTCGATGCATTCCGACAGTCTCTTCGTCTTGAATATGTTCAAGGCGGGGGCCTCGGGGTACCTGTTGAAGGATTGCGCCCTGGAGGAACTGGTCAAAGCAGTGCGCACGGTGATGAACCGCAAGGTTTACCTCAGTCCCAGCATCTCCGATATCGTGGTCAAAGACTTTGTCATCGGGTGGTCCCCGGAGGATTCCTCTTCTTCGGCCTACTCCATCCTGACGGCCAGGGAAAGGGAAGTGCTGCAGTTGATGGCCGAAGGCAAGACCACCAATCAGATCGCGGAGAATCTGTGCATCAGTGTGAAGACGGTGGAAGCCCATCGCAAACAACTGATGACCAAACTGGATATTCACAGCGTGGCCGAACTCACCAAGTACGCCATCCGCCAGGGCTTGACCACCCTGGAAGTCTGATCCGGTCTGGAAATCCGCGCCTGTTTGCCCTCCCTTTGGTAGAGAAAGATTCAGGTATTGCGCATTGCAAAATTAGGGAATCCCCGACTGCAATTCTCTCCGCATAAGTGTAGAAGAATAATCAGGAAATCATGAAGTCCCTCCGGACAGGCAGGGAGGCGCACCCAGACGGTCATCCTCCGGAAAGGCGTTATGCCGGGAAACGGCCTGCAACTTAGAGGTGGAGCAGTGATTGGGCAGCGGGGATAGTTCCATGGGCCAGAGAAAAAATTCCTTTAATAAAATCAATGGAGCCATCAGGATCATCCTGGCGGACGACCACCAGATTGTGCGGCAGGGGCTGCGCATCCTTTTGGAAGCCGAGCCGGACATGGAGGTAATCGCCGAAGCCGACAACGGCCGCAAGGTGTTGAAGCTGGCCCAGGAATTGATGCCCGATGTGATCATCATGGATCTGTCCATGCCTGAACTCAACGGGATTGAAGCGACCCGCCAGATCTTGTCCGGGGCTCCCGACGTCAAGGTGGTGGCCCTGTCGATGCATTCCGACAGCCTCTTTGTGCTCAACATGATCAAGGCCGGGGCCTCGGGCTATCTGCTGAAAGACTGCGCCCTGGAAGAACTGGTGAAGGCCATCCGCACGGTGGTCAGCCAGAAAACCTACCTGAGCCCCGGGGTCTCGGATATCGTCATCCGGGATTTTGTAACCGGTTGGCGGACTACGAGCACCTCGGCTTTTTCAGTCCTTTCGGCCAGAGAACGGGAAGTGTTGCAGCTCATGGCGGAAGGCAAAAGCACCAACCAGATCGCCGACGGCCTCTGTGTCAGCGTCAAGACCATCGAAGCCCACCGTAAACAGATTATGACTAAATTGGGGATTCATAGCGTCGCCGAACTTACCAAGTACGCCATCCGCCAAGGATTGACCTCCCTGGAAATTTAGAGCCTGCCTGAGGATCGCCCACGGGCGCCGGGGGTCCGCGCCAGATTGCCAAAATAAGGTTTTTCGGAACTAAAAATTAGGGATTTCCTTAGTGTCTTTGAGGGAAATCCCTCTATTTTTATATATGGGGCATGGTTCAGGTTGGTGGTTGTGGCCGGACGGCCGAGAAGTATCCGCCCGATCATTTACCTTGGTGATATCCTCAACCTGCTGGAACGGGAGATAACATGGCCATCAAGATTGTGTTGGCGGATAATCATCAGATGGTTCGCCAGGGTCTCGCCTTTCTCCTGGAGGGGGAGCCTGAGATGCGGGTGGTGGGAGAGGCGGAAGATTGCCGCACCGCCATGGGGCTCATCCAGGAACTCTCCCCCCAGGTGGTGATCATGGATATTTCCTTGCCCGACTTAAACGGGGTGGAAGCCACCCGCCTGATCCTATCTCAGTTCCCGCAGGTCAAAGTCATCGCCCTGTCCATGCACTCCGACAGTTTTTTTGTCTTGAATATGCTCAATGCCGGGGCCTCGGGGTACCTGCTGAAAGATTGCGCCCTGGAAGAACTGATCAAGGCCATTCACACCGTAGTTTCCCAGAAAATCTATCTCAGCCCCACCTTATCCAACCTGCTGTTCACCGAACTGGCCAACAAAATTTCTCTGGAAAACCCCCATCAGGACACCAAGTAAGGGACCCAATCCCAGTTTAGGCTTGTAAACCCGGTCCGCAAAATTTTATAGTAAATAAGAGGCCGCCTCACCCCTCCCCGGGTGGAATGCCGCAATAGGATTGCATATGTTTGGTGAAAAGGCTCGGTATTTTTTGGGAGCGCTCTTAACTATAACCAAGAAAGATTCCTCCTGTCCCTTTTGCAGCAACCCCAAAACCCGCCTGATTCGCCGTAAGGCTTTGGTGACCTCGTTATGGGAATGCGACCATTGCGGTTTGCGCTTCAGGCTGCCGAAGGGCGACCCTCAGGAATCGGGCGCGTTTTATCAAAAAAGGTATAGACAGGGATTTACCACGGATTGTCCCTCGGAACAGGAGCTGAAACTTCTGTTGGAAACGAATTTCTCCGGCATTCCAAAACACTTTGATCAATATATTGAAGTATTAAAAGCAGCCGGGTTGAATGAAGGAGATTCCCTCCTCGATTTTGGCTGTTCGTGGGGTTATGGCAGCTGGCAGATGGGGAAGGCCGGCTTTAACGTCTATTCCTACGATGTCAGCCAGCCCAGAACACTTTATGCAAAAACCAAGCTTAACTGCCGGATAGTGGAAAAGTTAAGTGATTTGCCTGAAAAAGTTAAATGTTTTTTCAGCGCCCATGTCATAGAACACCTGGATGATCCCAACCTCATCTGGCGAGCAGCCGTTCAGGTCCTGGAGCCCCGGGGGATCATGGTTTGTTTCTGTCCCAATGGGGAGCCGATCCGGGAACAAATCAGCGGCTCGAAAAAATATCATCAAGCCTGGAATCTGAAACACCCCTTATTGATTACCCGCCAGGCCCTGGTGGAAATGGCCCGGGTCTATGGCTTCTCTCCGTATGTCTTTTCCTCGCCCTTCTCCCCGGAAGATATCCGGTCTCGCCGGGAGCCGGACCGGCTGACCGGGGATGAACTTCTTTTACTGGCCGTGCGTCAGTAAGGCTCTTGGGAGAAGCCGGGCGCGGGTGACAGGTCCCCTATCCCCCCCTTGCACCATATTCATCAGATATTCAGATACTTGACAAACTGCTGGGCTCGTTTTCCCCGGGCGCAGGCAGGACAGAGGCGGCGCAGCACCTGTTTTCCCACCTTGGTGTCACTGGGGGAACTGACGTAAGACAGGTAGCGGGCCGGGGGCGGGGGGGCGCCGCAGCCTGGGCAGGTTTGGACGGCCAGTTGGTTCAAGACCTTGCCGCAGAGGCGCACTTCCCGGCGGTCCGGGGCTTCGATATAGTCGATGGCGCCGGTGGGGCAGGCCAGGGCGCAGGCCCCGCAGCGGATGCAGATATCGCAGCGGAGACACCGCTGGGCCTCTTGTTGAGCCTGTTCCGGGGTGTAATCCAGTTCCACCCGGTCGAAATTGCGGCGGCGCTCCTCCATGTCCAGAAAGGGGGTGGGCACCCGGTGATTGGTGATTTTGGTCTGGGCGGGAATGGCCAGAAACGGCACTCTCTGGCGCTTCTGAATGGTAACCGCAAGGGTCGGCCCGGCCGCGCCGGAAAGGTAATGGTCAATATCCATCGCGCCCTGTTTGCCCGCAGCGATGGCGTCCACCGCGGTGGCGGGGCCGGTCACCGAATCCCCCCCGCGAAGATGTCCGGGACGTTGGTCAGGGTGTTGCCCCGTTCGGTGATGATGGTACACCAGGGGCTGGTGTTCACCGGCGGCAGGGTAAAGGGACAGAGGTCGGGCTGCTGGCCGATGGCGGTGATCACCGCGCCCACCTCCAGGCGGAAGTTGCTGTCCGGGATGCTGATGGGCCGGCATCTCTTTCCGGGTGCGGCGGTAGGCCACGTGGACTTCCCGGCATCCCAGGCGGACGCAGGTGCGGGCCGCATCCATGGAGGCATCGCCGCCACCGATGATCACCACCTGGTCGGCGGGTCGCCCCTTGTCCCCCAGGCTGACTCTGCGCAGAAAGGTGATGACGTCATAGACCTGGGGAACGTCGTCTTTTCCTTCGATCTTCAGCTTGTAGCCCAGGTGGGCCCCGATTCCCAGGGAAAAGGCCTCATAACCCTGATTCCGCAATTCCTCCAGGGTGTCCCGGGTGGCTTCGCCGCCGGTAATCGCCCCCAGCAACTCCTTGATGCGGATAAGGGATTGGTGGCAGTTGGGGCATTGGGCTCCGGGCTGGCCCAAATAAAGTCGATCTGCTGGCGCACCACCGAGACGATGCAATCCTTTTCATCCAGGACCTGAATGGTTCCCAGGGCCAGGGCGGCCTCCGCGGGCAGATAGAGGATCACCGCCTCGGCCTGGAGGGTTTGGGCCGCCAACAGGATGCCTTCCAGAATCTGGTGGGGCACCCCTTCCAGGAGCAGCATCTCGGCGGTGGCCTGGGGACAGGGGGGGCGGGGTTCACCACCAGGATGGGGCGCTGCTTCTCCACCCTCAGTTCACACCAGGCGGCGCCGAACGCGGTGCTGGTGGTCCGGGAAAATTCACAGAACCCCGCGGCCACCACTTTCGGCAGGAAGGAGTCAAACCCCTGGCTGTAAAAGGACCGGAGGGCCTTGTAGCCGTCGTAATCCTGGTACTCTTCCAGACTCAGGGGATTGACCTTGTCCAGCAACTCGGAAACGTGCATCTTCTGGGGTTCGTAATAGGACTCGAAATCCTTGCCCGCCATCCAGCGCCGGACGGGCCGGTGTTCCTCCAGATGGCTCTGGATGATCCGGGGGACCATGTCCGGGGTGATCAGTTCGTACAGGCTGGTAGCGCCCTCATAGCGCACCTCCGCCATGACGTCCCGGCCCTCGATCCCCCGCCAGCCCACCAGCTGGACATCCAGTGGTCCCAAATCATCCAGGGACCGCTGTTTCAAGCTATCGATAAAGGCCTGGCGCACCGCCTCGGCCTCCTCCAGGGCTTTGCCGGAGAAGGTGAAGATATTGACCTGCAACAGAGGGTAGGGGTTGGCGATCATGGGCTGACTCTCCTGGCCGCAAAAGCGCGGCGATTACTTGCCGTCGTCAGGGTGGTCTCTGGCCGGCTATTGGCCGCTGACCACGGTCTCCGGTTCAAAGGTTCTCGATGAGCCGGGCCTGGGAGGCCTCCTTGCGCCGAAACTTCTCAGCTTCCGGGCCGACAGGCTGGACGCCTCCAGCATCTCTTTGATGCGCCGGAAATAAGGGATCCGGTGCTTCACCCGCTTGAACCCGAAACAAGCCGCCGCATAGATGGCCAGGAACACCCCGATGTACCCTAAGGAATAAGGGAGAAAGGGCGGGGGGAACTCCAGCCCGGCAAACCGGTGGGACCTCCAGGCCAACGCCAAGCAAACGGGCCAGAGGAACGCCGCGGATAAGGCGATCTGCAGGAAAAACGACCGCCCGAAGGCGTCGTTGGCCAGCCGGTTGGCGGCCTGATAGGCTTCCTGGTCTCCGGCGGTCAGGGCTTCCACCGAGAGGTTCTGGTATTTGACCGTCTCGTCGGTGATCTGCTCGATGCGGTTCCGGGTCCCCAGGTAAGCCAGGGAGAGGGAGAATTCGCCGATAACCACGGCCATCAAGGCCAGCGTGAACGTGCCGATGCCAAAGTCGGCCGGGGCGTATCCCGTCAGCCGGTAAAACCAGATCAGGTATGGGTCCAGGATGATAAAAAGCCAGGGCATTCCCATAGTTCGCCGGGGAAAACTCCTGGGGGCCGGTTCAGGCCGGCCCCGGGTTTGATCGTTAACAGGTCGCCGGGTCCTCAGGGCAGGATGGAATACCCCAGAAACCCTTTGGTAGTATACTTGACTCCCAGGTACACGGCCAGGACCACGAAGAGACGCTTGAGCCAGATATCCGGGATATACTTGGAGGTGACCGGCCCCAGATAGGCCCCGATGGCAGTTTATGGCGCGTAAGGCGCGCCTTACCGATCTAATACTCTATGTTTGACATCAAATTAATATGAGGCATTCCAGGGCGTCTTTCTTGAGAAGTGCGATGGTGGCGGCTTCGGCCCCCTAGAAGCGGGCCAAAACCCAGGCGTCCCCGCCCTCGAAACCGGCCGGGACCACCTCAACCCGGTCGCCTTTGACCACCAAGGCCTGGCGGCGGGTCGGCGGCGGGCGCATGGCCGCGTAAAAATGGGCCTTCGGTGTCGCAACCGTGCAGCGCTGCACCGCCTCATAACCTTCCCGGGGAAGCTGATCCCCCGCCCAGCACCGCATAAAGCCTCACCTGAGCAGCGAGTTTGGCCAGGCGGATGGCGATGAGCCCCTGCTGGGCGGCGTAGAGAGAGCGTTGGGCGTCCAGCACGTTCAGGTAGATGTCGATCCCTTTCTCATAGCGGGCATTGGAGAGCCGGTAGGTTCTGGCGGTGGCTTCCACCAGGGATTGTTGGGCCTCCATCTGATCCCCCAGGGTCCCCCGTCTGGCCAGGGCGTCGGCCACCTCCCGGAAGGCCCCCTGAATCGCCCGTTCGTACTGAGCCACCGCGATCTCCCGGTCCACCTTGGTTACCTTGAGTCCCGCCCAGGTGCGGGCATCGAAGATCGGCAACACGATCTGGGGGGCGTAATTCCAAATGAACGACCCGGGTTTGAACAGCCCCGACAGGTCGCCGCTGGCGGTGCCTATCGCCGAGGTGAGGGCGATACGGGGAAAGAAAGCCGCCCGGGCCGCGCCGATATTGGCGTTGGCGGCCTTGAGCAGGTGCTCCGCCTGGAGAATATCCGGTCGGCGCAGGAGCACTTCCGAAGAGGCGCCGGGGGAGACGTCCGGCAAGGGTTTGACCAAGCTCAATTCCTGCGGCAACAACTCGGCCGGCACAATCGAGCCGGCCAACAGGTTCAGGGCGTTTTCATCCTGGGCGGCCAGTTCGGTGTACCGGGCCACGTCCACCCTCGCCGCATCCACTCTGGTTTGCACCTGGCGAAGGTCCAGTTCGGGGGCCAGTCCGACTTCAAAGCGCCGCCGGATGAGATGGTGGGCGGCTTGCTGGGTCTTGAGGGTGGACTGGGCCAGCTTGAGGTTTTCCCGGTCCGCGGCCAGGGTCAGATAAGCATTGGCAACCTCGGAGATCAGCAGGATCTGGGCGCTGCGCCGGGCCTCTGCCGTCGCGAAATATTCCTCCAGGGCCTTTTGGGACAGGCTGCGGAGGCGCCCGAAGAAATCAATCTCCCAGTTACTGACCCCCAGATTGACGCCATACTCCTCCACGGTCACCAGACCGGTGGCGCCGGAAATCTTGACCCGGGACTTTCTGGCCGAAGCGTCCGTTTCTATTCTGGGTAGTAATTCGGCCCGCTGGACGCGGTAAAGCGCCCGGGCCCGATCCACATTCAAGGCGGCCACCCTGAGATCGCGGTTGTTTTGCAGGGCGGTCTCGATGATCTTTTGCAGCCGTTCATCCGCGAAGAATTCCCGCCAATTCAGGTCGGCGGGAACCGGAGCCCCCGCCCCGGAGGGGGGCCCCTTGTAGGCCGGACCGCTGGGCCAGGCTGCGGGAACCGGCGCCTCGGGGCGGGTGTATTGCGGGATCATGGTGCAGCCGCTGAGCAGAAGGGCCGTTAGCGCTAGCAATGGCAACATTTTCATGATCATGTCACTGCCCCTCCGAGGAACTTCCGGCGTTCGGATCGGGCTCCGCTTTGACGGCGCCTTGTTTCCTGCCGAACAATTGCACCACCCCCACAAAAAAGAGGGGGATGAAGAAGATCGCCAGGAAGGTGGCGGTCACCATGCCGCCCAGGACGCCCGTGCCGATAGCCGTTTGCGCCCCGGCCCCGGCCCCGGCGGCCAAGGCCAGGGGCAGGACCCCGAAGCCGAAGGCCAGGGAGGTCATGACAATGGGGCGCAGCCTGAGTTTCGCCCCGGTCAGGGTGGCTTCGATCAACCCCATCCCTTCCTCCATTTTGGTGATGGCGAACTGTACGATCAAAATGGCGTTCTTGGTGGTCAGACCCAAAACTGTCAGCAGGCCGATTTGAAAATACACATCGTTGGGCAATCCCCGGAGGGAGGTGGCCACCACCCCGCCGACGACCCCCAGCGGCAAGGCCAGGAGAATGGTGATGGGGATGGTCCAGCTTTCGTACAGGGCCGCCAGACAGAGAAAAATCACGATAACGGAAAAGGTGTAGAGCAGTCCGGTCTGGGCCTTGGCCATGCGCTCCTGGTAAGAGATGCCGGTCCAGTCAAAGCCGACGCCCTTGGGCAGCTTGGGGACGCTCTCTTCCATGGCCCGCATCGCCTCCCCGGAGCTTCTCCCGGGCGCAGCTTCGCCCCAGATATTCAGCGACGGGAAGCTGTTGAAACGCTCCAGGAGCGGCGAACCCTGGAACCAGTGTCCGGCGGCGAAGGAGGTGAAGGGCGTCATCGTGCCCGCGGCATTGCGCACATAAAGCCGTTCCAGGTCGTTGGGCAGCATCCGGTAGGGCGCGTCGGCCTGGACGTATACCCGCTTGACCCGGCCCCCCTGGATAAAATCGTTCACATAGGCGCTGCCGAAGGCCGCGGAGATGGTGTGGTGGATGGCGCTGATGGGGACCCCCAAAGCCCCCGCTTTTTCCCAGTCCACGTCGATGCGGTATTGAGTCACATCTTCCAGGCCGCTGGGGCGGACCCGCACCAGCCGGGGGTCCTGGGCGGCCAGACCTAGAAGTTGATTGCGGGCCGCCATCAAGGCCCCGTGACCCATGCCGCTCCGATCCTGCAATTGAAAGTCGAACCCGCCGGCCCGTCCCAGCTCCAGGACGGCCGGCGGCGGAAACGCGAACACCCTGGCGTTGCGGAGCCTGGAGAACCTGGCCATGGCGCGTTTCACCAGGGCGTCCACCTTGAGGTTCGCTCCGGGGCGCAGCTCCCAGTCCTTGAGCTTGACGAAGGCCAGCCCCACGTTCTGCCCGGCCCCGGAAAAGCCCCGGCCGGCCACCGTGAAGATGGACGCCACCGCGTCCTTCTCATCCACCAGAAAATGGTGGCGGACTTGATCCTGGATCTCCTGGGTCTGCTCCAGGGTCGAACCCGCGGGCAACATCGTCTGGACGTACATGACGCCCTGGTCCTCATTGGGGAGATAGGCGGTGGGCATACGCTGAAACAGGAATCCCAGGGCCGCCACGATTACCAGGTAAAATACCAGGTAACGGAGCCTTCTGGCCAGGATCCGGCCGACCAGGGCCTGGTATCCGTCCCTGGTCCGCCGAAACGTCCGGTTGAACCAGCGGAAAAAAGGCCGGAACAGAAAAAAGCCGGATTCTTCGGCCCCGCGCCCCTTGCCCACCGGCTTGAGGAGCGAGGCGCACAGCACCGGGGTCAGGATCAGGGCCACCACCACCGACAGCAGCATGGCCGCAATGACGGTCACGGAAAACTGGCGGTAGATGACCCCGGTGGAGCCGCCGAAGAAGGCCATGGGGCCGAATACCGCGGCCAGCACCAACCCGATGCCGATGAGGGCGCTGGTGATTTCTCCCATGGATTTGCGGGTCGCCTCCTTGGGCGGCAGCCCCTCCTCGCTCATGACCCGCTCCACGTTCTCCACCACCACGATGGCGTCGTCCACCAGGAGACCGATGGCCAGCACCATGGCGAACATGGTCAGCATGTTGATGGAGAACCCGAACAGGCCCAGGACCGCGAAGGTTCCCAGGATAACCGCCGGCACCGCCAGGGTGGGTACCAGGGTGGCCCGGAGGTTGCCCAGGAAAACATACATCACCAGAAAGACCAGGAAGATCGCCTCGAACAGGGTCCAGACCACCTCGTTGATGGCCACCCTGACAAAGGGGGTGGTGTCATAAGGGTAGATGACCTTCATGCCATGGGGAAAGTATCTGGACAGCTCCGCCATCTTGGCCTTGACGCCGTCCGCGGTTTTCAGCGCATTGGCGCCCGCGGCCTGCCGCACCGCCAGGGCGGCCCCGGGTTGGCCGTTGTATAACACCTTGCCGCCGTAGCGCTCGGTGCCCAGTTCCGTGCGGCCCACGTCCCGCACCCGCACGATGGAGCCGTCCGGGTTGATGCGCAATGGGATGGCGGCAAACTCTTCCGTGGTCTTGAGGAGGTTTTGGACGATGATGGAGGCGTTCAATCGCTGGCCTTCCACTGCGGGAATCCCGCCGAACTGGCCGGCGGAAATCTCTACATTGTAAGCCTGGAGCCCCTGGATGACATCTTCCATGGTCAACCGGTAATCGTTCAGTTTCTCCGGATTGAGCCAGACCCGCATGGCGTACTGGGAAGTGAAGGTTTCCACTTCCCCCACGCCCGACACCCGGGCCAGCACCTGTTCGATGTTGGCCTGGGCGTAGTCCGCCAGGTCGAATTCATCCATGCTGGCGTCTTCCGAAGTCAAGCCCACAATGATGAGCCAGTTTCTGGTGGACTTGCTGACCTTGACCCCCTGGCGCTGCACCACGTCGGGCAGACTCGCCATGGCCAGCTGGAGCTTGTTCTGCACCTGGGCCCAGGCCAGGTCCGGATCGGTCCCCGGCGCGAAGGTGAGTTCGATCCTCCCGGCTCCGGAGGCGTCGCTGCTGGCGGACATGTACAACAACTTGTCGAATCCGGTCATCTTCTGTTCGATGATCTGGACCACGCTGTTTTCCACGGTTTCCGCCGAAGCTCCGGGATAAAAGGCGTCAATGGCGATGGACGGCGGGGCGATGGGCGGATATTGGGAGATGGGCAGATTGTAGATGGCCAGCCCGCCCCCCAGCATCATGATAATGGCGATGACCCAGGCGAAAACCGGACGGTCCAGGAAGAAGTTGGATAACATCATGGACCTCCGTCAGTGCGATGCCGTTGCCGGGCTTTTGGCTTTCGGAGCTTCGCCGCCGGCCTTGGGGCCTTCCCAGGCCACGGTCTTGACTGCGGCCCCCGGCCGGATGTTCAGCATGCCCTCGACGATCACGCGGTCTCCGGTCGCCAGCCCGGCAGAAACCAGCCATTGGCCGCCGATGGCGCGGTCCAGGGTCAGTTGCCGCTGCTGGACCTGGCCGGCCTCATTCACCACCAGGGCGACAGGTTCCCCCTTGGGAGTGCGGCTCACCCCTTGTTGGGGGACCAGGATGGCCTGCTCCGCGATCCCCTCCTGCACCACGGCCCGCACGAACATGCCCGGCAGGAGCAGGTGTTTGGGGTTGGGGACCACGACCCGGAGGGTGAACGAACCGGTGGCCTGGTCCACCGTGATGTCCCGGAATTGCAGCGTGCCTTCCAGGGGATAGGGGATGCCGTCTTCCAGGAGGATGCGGACCTTTCTCCCGTTTTGGCCATCGGCGCTGAGACGCCCGGTTTCCAGGTGGCGTTTTAACCGCAGCAGCTCGGCGGACGATTGGGTCACATCCACGTAAATGGGATCGAGTTGTTGGATAGTGGCCAAAGCCGCCGGCTGATACGCCGTCACCAGGGCGCCGTCGGTCACCGAAGACTTGCCGATGCGCCCGGATATGGGCGCGGTGACCCGGGTGTAGCCCAGATTGATGCGGGCCGCTTCCACCTGGGCTTTCCAATATTCGACCTCGGCCCGGGCCTGTTCCATGGCCGCGGCCGCGTCGTCATAGTCCTGCTTGCTGACCGCCTTGTCCACCAGCAATTCCCGGTGTCGTTCAGCCTTCAGCCGGATGGACGGCAGATTGGCCTGGGCCTTGCCCAGGGAAGCCCGGGCGGAGTCCAGGGCCACCTGAAAGGGCGCGGGATCGATCTGGTACAGCAGTTGGCCGGTTTTGACGTCGGAGCCCTCCCGGAACAGCCGTTTCTTGATGATGCCATTGACCTGGGGGCGGATTTCCGCCACCAGATAGGGAGAGGTGCGGCCCGGCAACTCGGTGGTCAGCTCCACCGGCTGCGATTGAATGGTCACCGTGGCCACTTCCGGGGCCGGGGGCGGCCCGGCTGGCTTCCCTGACCCGCTCCCGCAGCCCCCCAGTAAAATCATCAAAGCCAGCAAAGCCATGGTTAATTTGCTCGCTTCATCACCGTTCCGCTTCAGTTGCATCAGCAATCTCCCTGTCTCCTGTTTCCGGCCTAAAGAATCTCTCTTATCGCGGCTATCAGTTTTTCCTCATCGGGGATGTAGAAGCGCTCCAGTGGAGGACTGCAAGGAACCGGAATGTCGGGGCCCGTCACCCGCCGGAACGGGGCTCGAAGACCGGAAAAGGCCTCCTCCAGGACAACCGCGGCAATCTCCCCGGCAAATCCTCCGGTGCGGGTCGCCTCATGGAGCACCACCAGGCGGCCGGTCTTCCTCACCGAAGCGAGCACGGTCTCTTTATCCAGGGGCGCCAGGGTGCGCACGTCCACCACTTCAACCTCAACGCCTTCCCCAGAGAGTCGGTCTGCGGCCTTCAAGGCCACCCCCAACATCTTGGACCAGGTCACCACGGTGATATCTCTTCCCGGCCGTTTGACCTCGGCTTCCCCGATGGGCGTCAGGTATTCCTCCTCGGGAACCGGTCCAGGCGCGAAGTAGAGCATCATATCTTCAATGAAAATAACGGGGTTGTCATCCCGAATGGCTGATTTGAGCAGACCCTTGGCATCGGCCGGGGTGGAGGGCATCACTACCTTCAGCCCCGGACAGTGCGCCGCCCAAGCCTCCAGGTTGTGGGAATGCTGACAGCCGGCCCCAAAGCCTGCGCCACTCTTGATGCGCACCACCAGGGGGAAGGTTGACTTCCCGCCGGACAGATATCTGAGCTTGGCGGCATGGTTGACGATCATATCTGAGGCCAGCGTGAAGAAGGGATTGAACATGATTTCCACCACCGGCCTCAGTCCCGCCGCGGCCGCGCCCACCGCCAGCCCGGCAATGGCCGCCTCCGACACCGGGGTGTCCTTCACCCGCCCGGGGCCGAACTCTGCCAGCAAGCCCGCGGTGGGCATCAGGGGATTGTCATGGATGCTGACCCCCACCCCCTCCCCGGCGAGGAAGACGTTGGGGTCTCGCCGCATTTCTTCTCTCAAGGCTTGATTGACGGCCTGTCCCATTCCTAGTTCCTGCATGGCCTAGCCTTCCTTTCCTGACGAGGGTAAATTGCCCGGACAATCTTACTGGACCAAGACATCTTCCAGCGCCTCCGCCAGCCCGGGATAAGGGCTTTCCTCGGCAAAACGCACCGCGTCTTCCACCACCCGGTTGATCTCCGTTTCCATCTCCTGCAGTTCCTGGGCGGTGAGCAGCCCCTGGGAGAGCGCTTCATCCCGGAGTCTGGGGATGGGGCACTTTGCCTGCCAGGCGGCAATCTCGTCCTTGGGTTGGTAGTGTTGATGGTCGCTTTCTCCATGTCCCCGGCAGCGGTAGGTCTTGCATTCGATGAGAGTGGGACCTCCCCCTCCGACGGCGAGATTTCTGGCTCTCAGGGCGGCGCCATAGACCGCCAGCGCATCATTGCCGTCCACGATTTCCCCGGGCATGGCATAGGCGGCGGCCCGATCCGCCTGGTCCTTGACCTTGGTGTGCTCCTCGTAGCGCTGCGAGGCGGCATAGAGATTATTTTCGCAGACAAAGATAACCGGCAGGTTCCAGAGGCTGGCCAGGTTCAAAGCCTCGTGAAAAGAACCCTCCCCGGTGGCGCCGTCCCCGAAAAAACACACCGTGACGTTCTTTTCTTTCCGATAGTGTTGGGCGAACGCCACACCCACGGCGATGGGGAGTCCTCCCCCCACCACCGTCGTGGTGCAGGGGGCGTTGATCTCCGGCGCCGCCAGGTGCAGGGTGCCGCTCTTGCCCTTGTTGCAGCCGGTCTTTTTCCCATAGATCTCCGCCATGAGAGTGCGGGGGTCGGCTCCCTTGGCCAGGAGATGATGGTGGCTCCGGTGGTTGGCGATGATGACATCCTCGGGAGCCAGCGCCGCGCAGACCCCTGCGCCCACCGCCTCCTGCCCGGTGCACAGAATCATCATGCCGGGAATTTTCCCCGGAATCTTACACAGCTCCATGAGTGTATCCTCAAACCGGCGAGAGAAGAGCATTGACCGGAGCATCTCGATTTTTTTCTCCTTTGCTATCTGCATGGCTTCTCCTTTTGTCGGGCCTTGAAATTCCTAACCTCAACCTGGGATTACCGCTCCAACAGTCCTTGGAAAAAAATATTTAAAATAGCGTCCGGGTTTTCCGGGTAAGGATGGCGCTCGGGGGCGTCCAGCCAGAGGAGCAGCGAGGCATCGATGCCGCTATCCAGGGCCACCGCCAGGTAATAGGGGTCGGCGATGTTCTTGAAACGCCGGTTTTGGATGCCGCCCGCAAAGATGGAGGCGATTCTTTCCAGAAAGTTGTAATATCGTTGGCGCAACTCCTCATTCAGGCCCGCCTTGATATTAAAGCTGACCCCCCGGCTCTCGGCCAGAAACAGACGGACAAAGGGAAGATTGTTGCGAAACCGCTCCGTTTTGGTCCGGACATAACTGCGCAGTTTTTCCACTTCGTCATTCGGCTGTTCAATGGCTTGGACGATGGCGTCTTCGAACCGGTCGCATTGCTCCAGCACCAGGGCCTTGTAAAGGTCCTCCTTGTTCTGGAAGAACTTGTAGAGGGTGCCGATGGCGAACTCGGCCTTTTCGGCGATCTCGTGCATGGAGACGTTGTGGTAGCCCTTCTGTGAAAAGAGGTCCAACGCGGTGGCCAGCATCTCCTGACGCTGCCGCAACCTCTCCCTTTCCCGCCTCGGGAGTTTCTCCTCCGCCATCGTTCGCCCTCCGCCGCTGAATAACCCATTCATAATATGAATTCAATGTCACATTATAGAAGCAACTGACAGATTGTCAAGCAAGTTCAGAAGAAGTTTCCTCCATCAAACCAAGACCCTTTTCGGGGGAGTCCATGGCGGGCTCAGTCATAACCGGGCGTGGTTTTAAGGATGTGGCCCTGGTGTTGGAAAATTATATGTTTGATTGATGGTTAGGCCTATGCTTGTAACGGACTATTGTTTAGCCCGCGTTAGCCCAGGCCCACACTTATGATTCCCAATTTTTCATCTTTGCTCAGGTGTCAGGGAGGCGAGACCAAGAGTGGGTGGACATGATTGCTCACGCTGTTGTGCTTGTTCTGGGACCGGGGGGGTTGCGCCATGGCGGAATCGGTAGAGGTGGAACCTGGGCCGGCAGAAAGAGCCACCTTTTTCTATGAAGATAAAATTCTTTTTGACTGAACAAAATTAGACTGACAATATACTCAATAATATCAAGATAATAGCCTAGATGAACATGGCGTGCAAGTAGTAAATCGCTCATGTTAGGACTTACACAGTAAAGCGCTGTCGGCTGCCGGGGATTATTTGCCTGAATGGCGTCAACCTGGAAAAACCTCACCTTATCCAGCTTGAAGGATTAGGATTCAGACATCAACCGGAATTACTATTTACCTCTTTGTAACTCGTTATATTTTTTAATGACTTTGTCGGTAATATCAGTGGGTTTCTGAAAATAGACAATATTCTCGTTCGGGAGAATCAACAAGAATTTCTCTTCCTGGCCGATGGTATCGATGGCCTTTCTTATATGTTGTAACACCACTTCCCTCAGTTCGGCGGCCTTCTTCTTAACCTCCTCAAGAGTCACTTCCTTCTTTTTTAGATCCGCTTGCTTGGCTTTCACCAAGGCGTTGACCTCGGCATTGGCCTTTTGGCCTTCAATGGATTCATTGACCACCCGGACCACATTCACCACCCCGATCTTGGGCGGCTCGTTAGTGCAGCCGAGGGCTGCAAGCAGAAAGAATCCCAAGAAAACATAACTCAGTTTCTGCAATCTTTTCTCCTTTTTCAAGGCACTTGCCTGGGTCATATTCATACCTGGCAATCAGAGGTTCTCAGGCCCCTTAAGGAAATCAGCCAGTCCCTCGATGACTGCTCGGGTCCAGAAAATCCCACCTTTCCAGGCGGGGATTGTGGGGATAGCCGAAGAAGAATTGCAACTGGAGGATGAAGGTGTCGTTGTGAATTTCGCTCGTGCGTTCGGTTTTGAAGATATCATTGGCCTGGAGCTTGAGCTGGTTGCCCACGAGATAAAGGTTGAGCCCCAGGGTGGTCCAGCGCAGGTCCTGGGAGTTGTGCAGGGCCTGGTTGGGATCAAAATATTCAAATTTGGCCACCGTCTGGAGCCGGGAATGGAGAAAATAGGCGGTTTGCCCGTAAAAGCCCATGGCGTTCAGACTGGGAAGTTTTGGGAGGCAGGAATGGTAGCGGGCCCAATACCCCTCCCGCCGGAAAGAGGCCGGTCCCTTATCCAGGGACAGAAAGACATTGTAATGGCAATCCCGGCCGTTGAAATGCCGATACCCCAGCTTGCCGCTGGGAATGAGGTGGTCAGTGGGCAGGCTCCGCTTAATGGGGAACAGCATTTCATCCGGGGTAAAGCGCTCCAGGCCCATGGGGGGGAGGGTCTGGCCCACCTTGAGTCTGAAACAGGGGGAGAATTTCCATTGCCCAGGCTTCCTGCAAGGTGACCCGGTTGTCCGTGGGGCTGAAATTGTGGGTCTTGTAAACTCCCTGGAAGTGATAGGATAATTGGGGGCGGGGCTCTCCCAACAGCCGGAGCTTGACCCGCCGCCAGCCGAAAAAATCATTGACAATCGGGTTGCGGCGGTCGTGCTCGATGGCGGTGAAGCGGGGCTGGACGGTCAGATATCCCACCAGCGGCCGGCCGGGAATAAATAATTCCTCCCCCTTGATGAACTTAGGATAGGGGGAAGGGTCGGCGGCCGGGGCCGGGGAAACCAGGACCGCCGGAAGTAGGAGCATTATCGCCAGGAATCCCGGGAGATTCAACGAGGCCGGGCGCGCCACTCCTGGAAAGATCCGTATCCGCCGAAGAGACATGGCGGGGTTTTACCGCTCCGAAATAGGCTTATTCTATTCCTGTTTTTCACAAAAGCGCAAATCTTAGGGAACCTCTTTCTTCAGGGCGCTAACCGCCCGTATTTCCTCACCCTCCAGGGGGTGCTCTTTTTCCTGTTCTTCCTTAGCGATCCTGCCGTGCCACCAGACCAGGCTGCCGGGGAATTTACCCGGTTTGAAATGGACATTGAAGACATGCCAGGCAAACAGCGCCAGGGCCGCCAGGATCGCTTCGTGGTAATGGGCTTCCCGGGCCACCCCGAAGGCCTTGTTGGTCCAGGTTGGGGAGAGAAAGGCTGGCACCGCCTGGGGATAGAGCATGATGACGCCGGTGCCGATCATGATGATGCACCCCCAGAACACCGCCCAATAGTCGAATTTCTCGAAATAGGCAAACCGGCCGAAGCGCGGCGTCTCCCCGGATTTGCCGGAAAAGTACCGCAAGTTCTGGCATAAATCGGCAAAATCCTTTTTGGTGGGGAGCATCAGCAGGAAATCCCGCCGGCCGTCGGGGTGAATCAAAATGTACAGGAGGTGGTAAGCAAAGGTAAAAATCAGCAGAAACCCGGCCCAGTGATGGATCGTCCGCACCGCTTCAAGTCCGCCGAACCGGTCGATGACGCCCGCCGGCCAGCCGGCAAAGGGATAGCGGGTGCACCCCAGGGGGATGGCGGTGAGGACCAGGAGGGTGACGCTGATAATCAGGAGAAGATGCTGGATACGGAAATGCAGGGGAAAACGCATCACCCCGGCGTCCGGCGAACCTTTACTCACTTTTCTCACCTCCGGAGTTTCTGCGGTAGTATCTCCACGCCTCCAGGAGCATATGGCCGATCAGGCCCAGCATGACCACGACCGTGAGCAAAATAAAGAAGATCTTGGTCCAGTAGGCCCAGGGCTCCGCCTCGGAGGGCACCGTCTGATATTTCAAATGGTCCGCCTGTTTTATGGTCACCGGCTGGCCGTCCTCGCCGAAGGGGTAGGCGACTATCTGGGCGGTAAACCAGGGGGCCTCCTTGCTATGGCAGTCGGCGCAGCCTTTGGCCCCCAGGGCGGCCTTGGCCGGGGCCACGTCATGGCTGTATTTATAGACCGAGGCATAGGGGGAGGCTTCGAAGTCGGACTTGGGCAAGGGCCGCCACTGGGTCCCCGAGGTGTAGGCCCGGTCGTTCATGACCCAGACCACGGTTTTCCCGGCCAGGTCAAAGCCGGTGTCGGTGAGGTAGGCTTTCACCGACTTGATGAAGGCGTTGATCTCTTCCGGGCGGTTCACTTCCGGGACGCCGTCGCGGTTGTCATCCTTAATCCTGGCCAGTTCCGGATACTGCGCCGGGTCCTGGCGGTGCTTCTGCCACATCAGGAAGACATCCTTCATGAAGGCCTGGTTCAGACCGGGTTTGCCCTCTTCGATAAACCCCGGCCAGGCGCTGTGCACCCGGTTCACCGGGAAAAGCTTGCCCTTATACCAGGTGAGGACCGGGCGGTAGGGATCAGTGGGCTGGTCCTGGGTGGTAAACCTGGCCAGCTCGCCGTAATGATTCCAGTACTTCATGAAGGGATCGTAGAAGGTCCAAATGCGTTTGGGCGGCGGGGTGATGAGGGGGCCGGTGTTAAAGACGTCGCTCACCTGGACCTGGGCTGATTTCACCGCCCGCCAGGGGATGTGGCAGGCCTGGCAGGAGATTTTTTCCAGGTGCGCCGGGGGCAAGTCCACATGTTTAGCAATGGGGGCGTTCAGGTAGGCGCTGAGATGGCAGTCGGCGCACTGGCGCACGGTGTTGTCCAGGTCATTGCGGACCCAGCCGGAGGGGTCGTCCCCCTTGCCGAATTGGTGCACCTCTTTGCCGCGGATCCGGGGATCGGCGGCCTTGCGGCCGGCGGCATGACAGTCCACGCAGCGCAGGCCCGCCTTCAGGTGCACATCCGTCCGGGGGGAAAACGCCGCCCCCCGTTTCTTCCAGCCCGGCTTGGCATGGCAGTGCAAGCAGGTCTCGTTGCGAGGCTCCGGGGCCAGGTGCAGCCTGACATTGCCGTCCACGTCAAAGGATTCCCGGTTGTAGGTCACCTCCGGCTTTTCCCCCTGCGCCACCTTGCCGGCGACCCGGCCGAAGCCGGCCCCCACGGTGGCGGCCCACTTAAAGTTCAGGTCGGAAAGCTGGTCGTTGCGTTTTTTGTAGTCGTATTCCGGCAGATGGCAGAGCAGACAGTCGGCCTCGATCACCCCGGTCTCCGACCAGCGGGCCTTGAAGTAGTCGCCGTCCAGCTTGTTATCCCCGCCCGGCGTGAACCCCGCCGCCGGGTCCCGCATGCGGGCGTCGTAGCGGAGACCGTCCCGATCATACTCCATCGGGCCGCCGCCGGGATGACAGGCGCCGCAGGTGGCGGTGACAAAATCAAAGGAGGTCAGGTCAATCATCCGGGCCTGGGTGTTCTGCTTGGGGGCCAGCTGGCGATAAACCGGGGCCGGGGAGCACCAGTTGCCGCCATAGTTGCCCGGGAACCGGACCCAGTTATAGCGGGCCGCAAACTCCTGGGGCAGGGTTTCCCCCTTGCCCTGTGTAAAGTGGAATCCCTCGGTGATCAGTTGATAATTATGACAGGCCCCGCAGGTCTGCTTGGGGGAATAAGGCGCTTTATCATTGACGCCGTGCACCGGGTCAATGACCCGGCCCTGCTCATCCCGGAGCTTAAACGGCGGGCAGACGCCGGCGGGGGTTTTGGGTTTTTCAAGGCCGGCGGCGGACACGGCCGGGGTGGGCGCCGGGACCGGCGGTTTGCCAGGGTCGGCCAGGCTCGGCCCCGCGGGTGGGGCTTTCTCACCCAGGGCCGCCTGGTGGATAACCAGGAAAAGAACCACAAGCAGAACCAAGCTGAGTAAAGCTGTAAGTCCGGCTCCAGTCTGGCGAGTTTCTTTCATCGGTCCCCCAAGAGAATAAGATTTTAACCGTCAAATATTTTGATTAGGCTGACCCCGTCAAGCAATAAACTCTTTGACCGGGTTATCCGGCCCGATTGCGGACAAATCCCTCACCGCAGTTTTGCTGACTTACATCATTTTCTGCAAAGCCTCTCTGATCGACATGCCGCCTCTTATCCCCAAAGCTTTCGCCTGAGAAGTGGCGTCCACCACTTTTGCCGCCAGGGCCTGTTCAATGGATTTGACGTCCTTGAACATCACGGCGGCAATCCCGGGCGCTTCCATGGTCCGGAGATTGAAATGGGCGCAAACCGCCAATCCTTTGGGGGCCTTGATTATAATGGCAGCTAACTGTTTCGCGTCTGTCATTATCTTGATTCCCAGAGCCGGAGTTATGGATAACTGTATTTCCTTTACCTCAATTATCTCCGAAACATCTGGTGCAGCAGATTGGGCAAGGGCGATCTGAAAGGACAAGCACCATGATGGCGAACAATGAAATTAAGAGCAAGTTAAACGACGTAACTCTGTTACTCATCCTTCTTCCTCCCCCGGTTGCTTGAGATTATTTAGTTATTTATTTCAATATGTTATGGCTACCGTCTTCCCCCTAATCGCTCAGTCCGCATCCAAGGCCCGCCAGCCGAAGCTGTCCAGGTAGGCCTGGAGCTTCTCCCGCTTTGCCCAGTACTTCTCTTCCTTTAGAGGCGGGCAGTCATTGAGGCTGATCTCCCCTTCCCGCAAGGCCGCGGCATAGGCCATACAGGTCTTATAACCACACAATTTGCAGTTGGTCATGGGCAGCAGTTTGAGTATTTCCATGACCTTGAGGCCCGCCTGGCTGGTGTAGCGGGGTTCTATCTGATCCCGGCG
>Ga0172375_10003372_pt1 | contig 24271 bp, 23 predicted proteins | sample LakKiv1m_FD_114537 | JGI IMG/M metagenome (GOLD analysis project Ga0172375, IMG submission 114537) | Freshwater microbial communities from Kabuno Bay, South-Kivu, Congo - kab_092012_11.1m | ecosystem: Environmental > Aquatic > Freshwater > Lake | place: Democratic Republic of the Congo... | reverse complement strand
CATCGCTGTAAACATTTGGGGTACTCACTGTCCCCGCTACTGTTCCGGGAGTGGTACACATGGGATGATGGTCTAAATCAGCTGTATCTTCTCTCCACCCATCACAACAGATCTTACCTCCACTATATCTCCAAGCTATTTCGGCATCTCCAGCCCAACAATGCTTTGGAAAAGCCCACGAAGCCAAACTCTTTGCTCCGAGATCGTCGTCGTCACCACTAGCGATACATTCGCTTCTGGTTTTAGACCAATCAGAGAATGGGTATCCGGCATCACACTGGCGCAAGCAACCCATTACCCTTTCCCACGATCCAGAATTATTCATTCCGGTCCATGGTCCACCAGTACTACCAGCGGCGGGATTATAGTTTATGCTCATAGTAATGTAGTTTCTTGGTCCTTGATCACAACTATCAGTTGGTAAACATGCTCCTTCTCCCAATTCCCAAGCCACTGGTACATTGTGTACTTGAACATCAAACCTATCCAAATCATTTAAGGCGGTAACATTTCTTGGATTAATATTAATAACGCACATATTTTTAGGAATATCTTGCGCACCACATTGTCTTAGGCAATCTTTTCCACTTGAGCAGCTCGCTCTTGCTTCCCTAGTCCAGTCGATATTGGTTGTCACGTCTTCGCTAAGCACTCGCCACTGACCGCTATAACTCATGGCTAATGTACAAGATTCTCCAGCATTTAATCCTTCATCCTGACAACTAAAGCCTTGTCCGCCATAATCAACAACACAATCTTTTGATGGGTTGTCGCAACACGTTCCTCCATCATCAATTTGTTCTTGGGTTAAGCAACAACACCCACAACTATCGCCGTGTTTAATCCATGGTGGATTACAAGAAGTGTTAGGACACCAATCAGGAGGTGTGGGAGTGCTGCCTACTGGTGGTGTGCCGGTAATAGTAGTACATGGATAAATACATCGAGCGGGACCGCCAGCATCGGTGCATCCGCACGGGCAATTGTCAGTATGAGCTATTCCAGTAGCGGAGACACCCGGATAGCAACTTCCTGTTGGTGGTGAATTTGCGATTCCAGACCCATCACGGCACACCCCACTTATATAGTCATTACAGTAAGCTGAATCACCTTCGCAACAATAATTGGGGCCTGTTTGAAAACATTCTGAATCAAAATTGCATGGTTCATTCCAAAGGTCATAAGCAAACACAAAATTCACTTTTGAGGATGAGTGCAAATACCAAAAGAGAAAAAGATAAAATATCAATAGATATTTTTTACACATAAATTTTTTAGTTGACTATTTTAAACATCCCTCCCAAAGGGACATTTTTCCCATCTTGAAAAATCCAGAACTCTCCAAGGAGTGTAGATCCAACTGAAATTTCTTCGAGGCTAATTTGTTTTGCTTCATTGTTTACTGGTTTGTCAAAAAATATCCATTTAAACACCTCTCCGCTTGCGGCCAGGTCAGTGATGGTAATTTGATTGCCATCAATATCCTCAAGTGTAATAGTGTGATCGGTTTTTGATATGAGTTTGCCTTTAACATTTCCGCGCCACTGTTGAACCATAGGGTTTGTAAGGATTGATAAATTAACAGGTATTTTTTCTTCAATTTCCTTGGTAAAAACAATTTTTTCTTTACAAGCGACTTGCTCTTTGGAAATTTTATTAATAACAAACAAATGAAGAAAAATTCCTGTGACAAGAGACCCAAAAACAAAGCTTGTTAGAGAAAAAACCAGAAAATCATTTGCAAAACCGCTTTGTTTTTTTGAACGATTTAAATTATTCATGTACAGTACATAGTACATGACTACCAAAAAGAAATCAACTTAATGCTTTTTTTCACTTACACCAAGAAGAGTCCTGGTCATAGCTATTTTTGAGGTACAATTCCATAATTGGCGAGACTTTTTAATGTTTCAGAATCTGCTATTTGTGTTCCTGCAGGCAACATTTCTCCTTTGATTCTGGTTTTCTCAAAAGCACTAACTACACTGCTATCAGATGAGAAATTTAAACTATATTTTCTGCCAGAGCGATTACTTATTGTTCCTGTAACAGTGCCTGAACCCTCACGCCTTAAGACTAGGGTGTACTTTCCAGTGTCATATTTTCCTGGAGTTGACATAAATGTCCCATCACCTTGTTGCTTAAAGCTAACATAATAACCAAGTTTTTGACTTGCATCTTTACTCAATCTAAGATGCACATAGACAAAAACATCAGTGCTTGGGTCAGTTCCTTCTGCGTTGTAAATCATTATTGCCCCAGAACTCGTATTGTCTCCAGCTATCAGATCTGCTACCAATGATTGTCCAACATCCAAACCAAGGCCTTTTTCAGCTGCAACTGTCTCTTGCGTAGTAGGGGTAACAGCGACTGTAGGAGTTACTTGCTTAGTTGCTTCTGGGACCACAGTAGCTTTGGTAGTAGCTGTTGGTTGTTCTGCTTCTGTGGGAATTGCGGCAGCTGTGGCGGTAAGTTCAACTATTGGTGGCAAAACTGCGTTGGCTGTTGCAGCAACTTCTGGTGTCGCCGTGTTAGCGGGTTTTGCAGCTATTGGTTTTTCTATTTGTACGCTATCGTCTACTCCCAAGAAGAAATAGCCGACATAATCGCTACCTTCAAAACCCAGAATAGTAGTTGTACCATCGGACCTTAGCCCAGCGACAAAGTAATATTCGGCTGAACCAGCAGAAACCTGAACTACAGACGATCCTTCTGAAACTTTCAACCCTTGTGCTTGGACGCCCCTAGCCATAGCTAGAGTATCTGCTATTACCGGAACCTTAATTTTGTCGCTAGTTAATTCTTGGATTCCGATAAATCTTGCAAAATCACTGAGGGCAATTGCTACTGACCTTCCTTCCTTGGTGACTAAAGCTGTGGGAGTAGCAGCTGCTACCTCTTTGGCAACAGGTACTACGGCAGTAGGAGCTTCTGGTTTAGCAACAGCAGCAACAGTGGGACCAGCGGCTTTTTCACCTGGGGCGCAGGCAACAGTGAGAGCAGTGGCTCCAACAAGAGTAGCTGGTATAATAACTTCCCTTGCAGACATTGTTCTCTGTGCTTTTTTATCAGCCGCTTGACCAACGCCTTCAGGCAATTTTTCTCTTAATTCTGCTAAGTTGATCATGTTATCCTCCCTTTAAAAAAAGTATCTCTTACAATATTTTTGTACAAACAAGCCAAATCCTATCACAGACCTATAATGTTGTCAATTTGCTATCCTCTGGTTGGACTCTAGTATTTGGCTGGTGGCTTGTTGGGAAGCTTCTTGGGCTACTTTAAAAACTAAGATTCTCCAGCTAGCTTCTAAACTTGAGCTATTCAGGTCACCCATGCCGCCTCTATAAACATTTTGCCAAAAAACTTTATCTGCCAAATAGATAAATTTTGGCCAAAAAGCAGGATTAACAGTGTAACATAAAAATTGTTTAAAAGAGTCTGTGGCAAATTTTAACCAAGGTTTAGGATGATTTTCTGTAGATTGATTGCTGATCTGGGCATAACCTGCTACCAATTTCCTAAGCTCAATGATTGGGGCGTAAAAAATGTTGTTAAGCTGCTCTAGCGTGGTGGCCATTGATTCGTAATTTTCCCTGGCTTTTTGGGTTAATTCTGCTACCCTATTGGTGTCTTGAGCAGCAATGGCCTTTTGGATTTCTTTAGCATCTTTTTTGCTTAAGGTTTCCCAGATAGGATCATCTGGCGAAGCGATGGTGATCGCCTCACCCTTATCCCCGCACCTGCCTATCCTACTGACCAACTGGTGAAGAGCGCGGATTGATTCTGGTAGGAAAGTAGCAACCATCAGCATGTCCAGGGTTTGTACTGGAGTATTTGGTTTAGGTCTGATATTGACTCCCCTACCCACCATTCTGGCAGTGACAAGAATATGGCGTTTGCCATCATTATTTTCCGCCAGCCAATCATAAAATTCTTTGTCTTGCTGCTCATTATTGGCAGAAAGCAGTCTGATTTCTGCTTGCTGCTGATTTTTTTGGGATAAAGCAATAAATAACTCTGCAGCTTCTGGTGTATTGGGAGCGACAAGCAAAGTATTTCTGTTTTCGCCTTCTTTAAAAACCAAAGCGGCGGCCATGGTTTGTTTTTGTTCTTGGCCTTTTTGGGCCACCAAGGTTTTTTCTGTTCTATTGACGGGATTATGAGGAGGAATCTGGGTAGTTTCTAGACCAAATCCTGCTTTTAGTCTCTTGGCTACTGGAGCAGCCGAGCCGGTAAAACCAATAATTTTTGAAGAAGATCTAAAAAATTGACCAGCACCAAGATTATCCTTTGGTAAACCAGAGCCAAATGAGCTGGGCAAGTCCAAGCCTTCTTTGACACATAAAACTAGCTGCAGGGTGGCATCATATTCTTTGCCAGTTTCAGCATAGCCAGTTTTGGCCATAGGTTTAATCTCGCCATTGAAAATCTCATAATCAAGACCTCTTTGTAAAATGTAAGCGCCTACTATGGCTTTTTGTAATTCTGGATGATCCCACCAAAAGGGACCTTGAATAGCTGCTAGATCTGCGTCCGCCTGCTCGTATTTTTTTTCACCCCAGTCACTGGGCTTATCAACCAAGTATTGACTGCCCACTACTGCATTAAACATGATTTGAGAAAAAGTTTTAGTCAAGTAATCAGCCCGACTGTTTCTGTGTTTAAGTATATCTACCAATTTTTGGTCATCGCTTTTTATTCCATTGCTGACAATTTTATCAACAGCAGATAAAGCCAAACTAAGCCAATCATAAAGTGCTTGACCATTATCTGGAGTAACTTCTGCTGCCTGAAGCTCAAAAACTTCGCCACGAGTATCCACCCCAACGTTAAGTTTGCCTTCTTGATCAAAGGTTTGAGATTGAAATTGAGCGATTTCAACTAGCCACTCAATAGTATTGAGCGCAGATGATGATTTTTCTGTCAACACAGCTGGAGTTGTAAACTCATCGATTAAAGTATCGTCTATTTCATCACAAATGACCAAGGCATCAACAGGGAAAAGTTGAGCAGTGTTTTTTTGACCTATTAGAAACGAAATTAAATCACCAACGGTATGGATATTGGCGCGTTTGATGTCTTCTATGTTTAAATTAGTATTGTCTAAAGACTGATTAATTCTTCTCATTAATATACCAAGATCATCGGGACCGAGCCCTAAGTCATTTTTTAGATCTGAGTCTAAATTAACTGCTTTGCGGGTGGCTTTTTCAAGCAGTATAGTGATAATTTTACCAATCCTCTGATTGGTTGTTATGGATTCAAGAAAACTGAATTGATACGTGTGGATGAAATCCGCCCAGTAGCCTACTGTGTATTTTGCCAGTTGCGGTTTTTGACCGGACGAATCTTTCATTGACTTGAGTTTGGCAATTTCTTTATGATCAACGCCCAGAGCTTCTACCAGATAACGATTGATTCTGGTATGTAACTCACTAACCAAGTGCGGGTTGACTGAGTGAACATGAATAGCTTGTTCGCCAATACCGGCATAAGCGACAAAAATCGGGATGACGGTGCTACTTTTACCCTCTGAGGTCATCATCTCGGCAATCAATCCTTTGAGCTGAGGACTGTGGTAAGCTTCAATACACCTGATTAAAGCCAGTAGTTGCTCTGGGTAAAGTTGCTGACCTGACCAGGCTTCATACTTGGCAACCAAAAAACCTAAGGCGCTCAATCTTTCTTTTTCTGTTTGAGTTGATAATCGGGAAAACTCCAGTGATTGAGTGGACTCTGCTTTTGATAATGATTGAACTTTTTCAATTTTAGTTATTTCGGCTAACGTTGCTGGCGATTGAAGCTTTAGGGCTGCTGGTGAATGGTCAGTTAGAAAGGCCAGTCTTAACTTTAGAAGCCATTCAGGAGTTTTAGCTCTGACTTTTGTTTTTACTTGGCGATCTGACTCTATAGCATTGCTCATTATCTTAAATGGTCGCACACCTCAAATTTTTTTGCAATATGTGTAATTTATATTATAAGTTGCACATTAATCAATCATTGTGTATAATACTAGTTCTTGATGGCAAAAAAAGGGAAATTTTTGGCTAATCAAGAGTTCTTGGTATTTATCAAAGGTATACAAAACAGCCTATAGGGGCTGTTTTTTTTGGGCAAAATTATGAAAATTTGTTTGGTAGAGACCACCGGCAACGAGAGCTTTGTGCAAGCTCTCGTTGCCGGTGGTAAGGCTAGATTGGGCATGCACACAGAGTTTGTTATTTATACTCAAGAGAGTGAGTATAAAAATCTATTGGAAAGTGTACGCACAAGTAATCTGGTGGTTTGTGAAGCCACTCAATCAAGTACAGAACTGGGTTTAAGTGTAGCTTTGGCTTTGCAGTTTTATAAACCAGTGGTTTTATTTTATGAAAAAAGAGCTAAACTGCCAGTTTTTGAGTACTTACTTGATCCTACCCGCGATAATATTCAGGTAATTGCTTATGACAGGTTCTCTTTAAAAAAAGAGATTCGTATGGCTTTATGCACGGCTGTTTGCGGTGTAGAGTCGCGTTTTAATTTTTTTATTACTCCAGAGATTGGCGTTTATCTTAATTGGGTAGCCAAGCATTACCGTTTGCCTAGATCTGTCTATTTGAGACGATTAATTGAACAAGACTTAAAACACAACATAGATTACGTCAGTTAATTTTTTTGTTGCATAGTGGCGGTGTTTCAAGTTATGATGAAGTGATGTTAAGAAAAAACCAGCAAGCTGGACAGATTGCTTTGGTGGTGTTGCTTATTATGTCGGTGACTTTGGTGATTGCTGTGTCTTTGGCCAAAGGCACTAGCCAAGAAATATCCAGAACTACCAAAAAAGGAGAAACAGTAAGAATTTTTTCCGCAGCCGAGTCTGGAGCTGGGTATTTATTAACCAGTTTTCTAACAGCCATGAAAAAAAGAGATCCCGACAAACTGGATGCTCTAACCAATGATCCAGACTCGGAATTGGCAGGCGGCAACAGCAGCATTGAGGATGGTTCAAGATCTGATATCAGCTATGCTGTAGAAGCTTCAAATAAACTTCAAGTAAGTTTGGCTGCTGGGGAAGCCACCGAGCTGCAGTTTATGGACAGTAGAGGCAATCATCTGACTGGCATAGTCAGTGTTGATTTGCGTTGGGGTAAAGAAAGTGTGGCATGTGATCAAGCTTCTTTGGTTTTGGCTCGCTACTACGATCCTTTGGACGGTAGAGGCGCTAGGGTGGCTTACACAGCAGTGGGTCCTCATGGTTGTCCCTCACGCAACGATGAGGATGGTTTTGGTCAGGCTCAAGCAGGAAGCGCTGGTTTTGCCAATCAATATCAGATGGTGTTTAATGATCAAGATTTATTTTTGAGAGTGTTACCTGTTTATCACTCCACAGAGTTTGTGGCTTTTACTCAAGACAGTATCCCTATTCAACAAAGAATGATTAGAGCCGAAGCAGTTAATCAGCTGACAGAAGAGGAGGAAAGCCAGTCTGTTTTGGTTTCTACCACCAATTTGCAACTACCCGGGTATTTAGATTATGCTATTTACTCAAGTCAAAGTTTAGCAAAATAAACAAAGGAAGTTTTTATGCCTGCCATAGCCATAGATATCGGGACTTATAGTGTAAAAATTGCTGTAGGTGAGACTGGAGATAGACCCACAATCAAAAAAGCTTTTGAGTTGCTTAATCCTATAGGTCATGCCGTGCCTATGGATAATGCTCAAAGAGACCAGTTGGCTGGTATGATGAGAGTTTTATGGCGAGACTATGCTATACCAAAAGGCGAGTTGCGTCTTTCTTTGCCAGAGTCAGTGGTTTCTACCAAGGTAATAGAGATGCCGCCGCTTTCAGCGGCGGAACTGGCTTCTGCTATTCATTGGCAAGCAGAAAAACACATCCCCATTCCCAAAGAAGAACTAGTTTTGGAGTATCAGGTTTTGAGTAAACCAAAAAAAGGCAGTAAAGATTTGGCACAGATCTTGCTCATTGGTGTAAGAAGACCGCTGTTAGAGCGCTACCTGTCAATTTTTGAAAATCTAGAGACAGAGCCATCACTGATTGAGACACAATCGCTTTCTGTTTTTAGAGCTTTGGCGGTGGCCCCAAATGACCCTCCCACTATTATTGCCCATCTAGGCGCTAGTGAACTTATTATAATAGTGGTGGCTGATGGAGAGCTAAAATTTGTGGTGTCACACTTGGGGGGAGGGAGTTTGCTGATCAAGACTTTGCAAGAATCAATTAAGCTGGAGCCAAGTATGGCTGAACAGTACGTCAGAGCCTATGGTTTAAGTGAAAATCAGTTTGGTGGTAAGGTGCGTGGTCTTTTGTTACCACACGTCAATGATTGGTTTAAGCATATTCAGCTTGGTATACAGTATTTTGATAGTCACTATGCGCCACAAACAGTCAGAAGAGTAATTTTTTCTGGATCGTCCGTTTTACTACCCGGGTTAGTTTCGCAGGCTAGTACTGTTTTAGGGTGTGAGATCTTGGTGGCCGATCCATTCTTGTCTGTGAACATGAGTAAGAATGTGCAGGTAACAAACAAACCCGCTTATAGCGTGGTTTTGGGTTTATTGGAACAGGATAGTTTATAAATGTTTTTAACAGTCAATTTTGCAAGAACCACGAGCCAAAGAAGGAGACAACAAGAAAAACTTGACCTGAAGTTTTTTAAACTTGTCTTGTTGGGTTTGGGAGCGACTTTTTTGGTTTTTGTCAGTCTTTTTGTTGCCAAGACTCTTTTAGCAAAAAAGCTTGTGGTTTTAAAAACAAAAGAAGCCAAACTTACACAACAATGGGAAAACTTAAAATTACAAGAAATGGCTTATGCTGTTTATATTCAGAAAGTCAAGATTTTGGCACAACTGTTTAATTTTCGTCAAGAAAAACAGCAGGCTTTAAAAAAATTTCGCTCCTTTTTTGATCAAGGTGCCAAAGTGGTGGGACTTAAGTACTCTGTGGACACTCAAGAAATTATGTTCCAGATTAGGTCGGAATCAATCTTTGTTTTACAAAAAGTGATAGAAAAGTTGGACTCAAGTGAGATTAAACAAGACTTTGGCACGGTCAGTAAAGACAGAATCTCCAGAAGTGAAGATGGCGGATATGTATTGGGTGTGAGAGTGAAGCTAGATAATAGTAAGAAAGAATAATATGTTGAAAGAGTTTTCTTTGGCAGATGTTGCGTTTGTGTTGAATAAACGCAAACAGTTTTCGCTGGGTTTGTTATTGCTGTTCATAATAGTTTTAATTATTTGGTTGTTAATTTTTCCTACTGCCAATAGTATTTTAGAAAGTAAAGAAACTCTGACAAAGCAAGAAAAATCTATTGCCTCGATAGAAAATAAACTGCAAGCCTTGCAAAAAATTATTGTAAATGGTCAGTACTTGGAAAATAAAGAGCAAGTTAACTTGGCTTTAATTGACCACAAACCTCTTTTGGAGCTATTGGCTGGTTTAGATCAGGTGGCCAGAGCATCTGAAGTTACCTTGGCCAATTTAGAGCTTAATCCGGGAGGCCTGTCTACTGACAGTGCTGCTGTTAGCAAAAATATGCAGAAGGAAGGTGTGGATAGTTTGGCGGTAGCGTTTAAGATTGATGGTAGTTTTGAACAAGTGACTCATTTTATGGAGCTGCTGGAGAAAATTGCTCCGTTCACCACAATTGAAAGTTTTTCTGTGTCCGAAGGCAAGGGTAAAGAAACTACCAAAGACGCTACCGCTGCAGCGCAAGCATCTGAATCGCAAGACAAAGTGAGTGTTTCTTTGAGTTGCCAGACTTATTTTACTAACGTGACTGCCAAGACAGCTTTAAGCACTGTTATCCCGGTTTTGTCTGATCAAGAACTGTCTGTTTTGGCCAAAATCAAGGAGTTCCAAGCTACCAACTTGCCAGAGCAAAAAGAAATCACGGGCGGTGGTCTAGAGGACCTTTTTGGTTTGCCCAAGATAGATGAAATTTATTCCAACAAAAATTAGCAGTTTTATTCTTCGATAGCGGGAGCTTCTTCAGCAATCTCCTCTGGAGTGGTGACTGCGGCTGGTTTGGTGGTAGGATTATCTTCAGTTTTGACGTCAATTCTGATCATCACGCCATCTTTAATGGCTTTGATTCTAGCAATTTGTCTAATGGCGGAGATGACCGAACCTTTTTTGCCAATGATTCTGCCGATGTCATCATCGTGAACCGCAATAGTGTATTGAGTAAAATCATTCATTTTTTCTTCAGTGATCTTCACTTCTTCTGGGTGTTCAACCAAGTGAATAACAATGTATTCCAAGAGATTTTTCATAATTTACCTTCCTCATTTGGCCAGTTTGGCCTCTTCTACTGTTTTCTCTACTTTTGCTACCACTTCTTTTTGATCTGTTGCTGGTGGTTTTTCTTCTGTTTTTTGAGTTTTAGCTTCAGTTTTAGTTTTTAGTTTGGCCATGGCTTTCTTGGAAAGTTTGGCTTTTTTTGCTGCAAAGGGTTTGCCTGACCGCACTCTTTTGGCCAAACCGGCCACAGTCTCTGTGGGTTTTGCGCCTTTTTTTATCCAGGATTCATATGACTTAAGATCAAGCTTTAACACTTTGGGAGTAAGTGTAGGCGAGTACTCCCCTATTTCGGCTGTATAGCCACTGTCTCTTTTGCTGTTAGCCTCGGTGATGACTACTCTGTATCTAGGTTGTTTCTTTTTACCAAATCTTGCTAATTTTATTTTTAACATATTTTTTCCTTTGAGGAGTGGATTATATCAGTTATTATGTCATTTTCTCAAGCGCTTTTTGGGCGGCGGCTCTTTGCGCTCTTTGTTTACTACTTCCTTGTCCTTCTCCCCAAGTTTGATCAGCAATTTTGACTGTCACAGTGAATAGTTTTTTATGATCTGGTCCTTGTTGGCTAATGACTTGGTAATGTGGGGTTTGTAAGCCTTTTGCCTGGACTTTTTCTTGGAATAAACTTTTGGCATCTTTATAGCTATGGTCCTCAATTACCTGGTCTATCTGATAAAAGAGGTGAGTTTTAAGGAAATCTCTTACTGTGTCTAGATTGCTGTCAAGATACAAAGCGCCTATAAATGACTCAAAAACGTCAGCCAAGATGTGAATGTTGCTTATTCCTTTTGATGAGCGTTCGCCTTTGCCCATGATGATGAGCTGGTCTAGTCCAATTGTCTTAGCTACTTGCGCTAGAGTTTCGGTTCTGACTAGAGCACTTCTGTAGGCAGTGAGTTTGCCCTCGGCTTCTTTGGGAAAGTTTTGGTATAAAAACTCGCTAGCCAAAAGCTCTACCACTGCATCGCCTAGGTACTCCAATCTTTCGTAGGATTCCTCGTTTTGCTTGTTCTCATTCAAGGCGCTTCTGTGGGTTAAGGCTTTTTTAAGTAGTGCTTGGTCCTTGATAGTGGGTAGGGTCATAAGTTTAAGCAAAAGCCAGTTCGTCACTGACCAATTGAGTGAGTTTACCTACAGTGTTCACGCTGTTTTCTGTGAGATCTTGAGAATTAAGATTGATGTCCTCATAAGCGTGGTTAATTTTTTTAATTAAGGCTGTTAGGTCGTCTTGTGTCAGACCAAGGTCTTCCTCAAGATCCCAGTCTAGTTCGATAGTTTCGCTATCAAGACCGGTTTGTTTAGCGATAAGTTCAATAATAGAGTTTTTTACATCTTGGTTTTGCATAAGATTTGCCTTAATTACTCTTCTCCTAACATAATTTTTCCCAGTACGCCGTTGACAAAGCGATAAGAACTGTCTGTACCAAAACTACGGGCAAGCTCCACTGCTTCATTGATCAAAATTTTTGGCGCCGTTTTTTTCTTCCTCCATTCAAACACAATTAATCGCAAAATGGCAAGATCAATCTTGTTGATTTCAGCCAATGGTCTTTCTTTGGCTTTGGTGGCGATAACTATGTCAATTTCGTCAAGTGATCTAAGTAATTGACCGAAATAGGTAGAGTCAGTATTTTTACTAAGACAGCTTTCTAAATTTTTTTTAAGAAATGTGCAGGCAAAAAGTTTGGCGAAAATTTTTTCTCTGCTACTGACTACTTGAGTGGTTTTGTCCATAACTCCAATTTTTTCATCATTTTAGCCATAAACCCTCTTTTGTGGAGGGGGGTTTGGTTTTTTGTGTGGGTTTTGGTCAACGTGGGCGTGTTGCCGCGTCTTCTTTTTCCTCTTTCTGCTCTTGTGACTTTATTTTTTGGTAAAGCTCCCATATGGTCCTTTTTTTAAAAGTTTACATAAAAATACTAGCATACTAATAGCTTCAAGAAACGTCAGTGATTGTAGATGAGGCTTGGGTTTATCGCAAGTACTTAGTTTGTGTTTACTCTTTTTGAATGGATTGGGGTTTTTTGACTAATTGGTGGAGTGGAGCAAATTTTGGCTGAAAGGAGCCAAAATTTGCGATTGCCAGTCAATATGGATTTTAGTTTTTAGTAAGTCCTGCGCTTGTTTTATTAGCTCAAGATCTACCCATGAAGCATAGTTTAATCCATTAAACCCGTGTTGTTGTACTCCAAAAAGCTCACCGGCGCCTCGGTTTTTTAAGTCTAGTTCTGCCAATTTTTGACCATCACTAATTTGAGTGAAATTTTTTAGCTTGGTGATGACTGCTGCTTTTTGAGAGTTACTTAAGATTAAACAGAAACCCTGCTGATTATGTCTACCCACCCTACCTCTTAACTGATGGAGGCTAGCCATGCCAAATTTTTGTGCTTCGTAAATGGCAATAATGGAAGCTTGCGGTAAGTCCATACCCACCTCAATGATTGAGGTGCTAATTAAAACTTGAATTTTTTGAGATCTGGTTTCTGATAAAATTTTTTCTTGTTCTTCTTTTTTGATTTTGCCATGAAGCAAAGCAGTTTTTAGCTCTGGAGAGAAGAACGGTTTGAGTTCTGAAAAAAGCTTGCTGGCTGCTTGAATATTTTCTTGCGCTAGTTTGTACGAAGGATCAATGAATGGGCAAACAATTAAGGCTAGACCATGAGTTTTGATTACTTCTTCTTTTATCCATGCTAGAGCTTTGCCTTTCTTTGTTTCAGGCACAAACCAAGTTTTGGTCAGTTTTCTGCCTGTAGGTAACTCGTTAAGGATAGAAAGATCAAGATAGGAAAAAACACTCAACATCAGACTCCTAGGGATAGGGGTGGCCGTCATGGTCAAAAGATGGGATAAAGATTGTTTGCGTTGTTTTACTCCAAAACGATGTTGCTCGTCATAAATGATTAAACCCGGATTGATTACTTCTAGTTTGTTAATCAGGGCTTGGGTGCCTATATAGAGAGATGCAGGTTGTTTTTTGTTTAACAGCTTGGTTCCAGCCAGTACGAGTTGGGTTTTAAGTTTAGGCAATAGATTATTAATAGTTTGTTTGTGTTGTTTGGCAAGGATTTGAGTAGGTGCAATCAGACAAACATTGCTTTTTTGTGCCACAACGTGTTGGGCAGCTAAGCCGGCCACAATGGTTTTCCCAGATCCCACATCACCTTGAAGCAAACGGTTCATTGGATGAGATTTTTGCAGATCTCTAAGAATTTCACTCAATGCTTTTTGTTGTGCTTGAGTAAGAGAAAATGGTAGGTCAGATGTATAAGTTTCTTTTTGTGTTTGAGAGCTTTGTTTTAAGATGAAGTTGGCGCGCCGGGAGCTTTGTGCCTTTTTGTGTTTTTTGGCGGTTTGAATTAATTGTAGTAACTCCTCTAGCCCAAGGCGTCGGCGCGCCACGGTAACATCTTCTTCTTGTTTGGGAAAGTGAAGACTAGAAAACGTGACATTGAAGTTTTGCTTTTCCAATTGATCTTCGATTGGTGCCAAATGGTCCAGTATGTTTTTGAGTAATCTACGTGTTGCGCCCTGTTTTAAACCCAATCGTGATGAGTAAATAGGTACCAATCTACCAGTGAGTATCTGTTCGTCTGCTTTTTGTTTTTCAACCACTGGTTGGTTTAAAGTTTTGTAGCCATAATTATACCTACCGCTGAAGTAATACCACTCCCCTATTTTTAGACTAGACAAAATAAATGGACTGTTAAACCAGCTTAAATTAAGTTTGGCTGTTGCGTCGCTCACCACAGCTTTTTGGATACTTTTGCCTACTTTATAGAAACTGCTGGTTTTTTGTACTTGGGCTAGTATGGTAGGTTGGTTGGTTGTGTTGGTTTTTAAGGATTGAAGCTCTTTAATATTTAAAACTTCTCTTCTGTCTTCATAACGCAATGGCAAGTACAAAAGCAAGTCTCTGACTGTGTTGATGCCAAAAAGATTAAGTTTTTGGGCGCTTTTGAGACCTACTCCCTTGACCTTGATGATTGGTGTTTGCAACGTGTACACAATAAAGAATCTATTAAAATAGGTAAAAAAGAGTACTACCTAGTAGGCTTACGATCATACCGATAATGCCAATCAAAGCAAAAACCGTTACTAAACGCTTACGTTGTTTTTTTGTCATATTATTTTTTCTTGATTCTAAAATACTGACGTTTGCCAATTCTGACTATCATGCCATCTACTAGCTTAATTTTTTCTTGATAATTGGTGGGCTTGTACTTACTTTCCATTAGCTCCACTGCTCCTTGGGAAATTAGTCTTTTATGTTGACTAATGCTTTCGCTTGGAAGACACCACCAAACAAGAGACAGTAGTTCTGGATTTTCAGCCAAATCTGCAAAAACGTCTTGGATTTCATTTGGTAGTTGTTTTTGTTGTACTACTAGCTCAAATTCTTCTTGAGCTTGAGTGGCCAGTTTATCCGAGTGCAGCCATTTAGTAATCTCAAATGCCAGCAGTTTTTTATACTGCATTGGGTTTTGTCCGTGGACCATACTCTGTTTTATTTCCTCTAGATCTGTCACTAAAGTATCTGTGAGTAATGTTAAGTAAGGGATAATTTGGTCGTCGCTTAAACTCATGAGTTTGCCGTACATTTGATTGGGTTGCTCGGTTAAGGCTACGTAGTTGTTGTATGATTTGCTCATTTTGCGTCCGTCAAGACCATTAATAATAGGAGTGGTCAATACCCACTTGGGTTTATTTTTGTAAACTTTCAGTAAGTGTTTGCCCATCAGCATATTGAATAATTGATCGCTGCCTCCAATTTCTAAATCTACATCCATAGCTACACTGTCGTAACCTTGGAGTAATGGGTACATTAGCTCGTGGGTAAAAATTGGCAAGTTATTTTTTAGGCGGTTTTGAAACATATCGCGCTCGATTAACTGCTGGACAGTAGTTTTGGCCATCAGCTTGATGAAGTCTGGCAATCTTAATTGGTCTAGCCAGTCTCCGTTGTACTTTACTTTAATTTGATCAAAATTGAGCACTTTACTGGCTTGAGCTTGCCAGTTTTTAAAGTTGTCTCTAATTTCTCTGTCACTTAATTCTGGTCTAGTGGTATCTTTACCTGTGGGGTCACCAATTTTGACCGTGCCACTTCCTACAAGCAAGATTACGTCATGACCAAGCTCGGCAAACTGTTGTAGTTTGCGGAGAACCACTGCATGGCCAAGAGTCAAAAGTGAACCGGTGGGATCGATACCAAGATAAAGCTTGATTTTACGAGTATTCATAAGAGCAAGCAGAGTGTCTTTATTTGGCAAGATTTGTTCTACTCCTCTTGATAAGATTGTCAGAGGTGTTTGTTTCATAAATATATTGTAAACTAATTTGGTTTGCATTATAACCAAACCTGTTAGAATTGTAATATGTTCTTAAGAAGAATCACTCAAATTTTTTTGGCAAAGCAACGCACTTTCTCTAGGTTAAAAGGGCAAAAAAAACGTTTAATCTGGATGGGGATTATGCGCTATGGAGCTTTAGGCTTGGCAGGCTTGGTGATTTTAGTGATACTTGGTTTTTTGGTACTCTTGGGCTTTTACGCTAGAGAGTTGCCTCAACCAGGAGAGGTGGTGAGGCAAACTGGGTTTAGCACCAAGATTTATGATCGCAATATGGAGTTACTCTATGATGTTTATGCTGATCAAAATCGCACTCCAGTCAAGATTGACGAAGTGCCGGAATACTTGCGGAATGCCACTGTGGCGATAGAAGACAAAGACTTCTATCGCCACCAAGGTTTTGACCCATTGGTTTTTTTGCGCGCGCCTTACTACCTTATTTTTGAAGGGAGAATTGTAGGCGGCTCTACTCTCACCCAACAATTGGTCAAGAAATCAGTTCTATCTGATGAAAGAAGGATTGATCGCAAGTTTAAGCAGATCGTTTTATCTTTAATGATTGAAAAGAATTTTGACAAAAAACAAATTTTGGAGATGTATTTAAATGAGGTGCCATATGGCGGCACTGCCTATGGAGTCGGTGCCGCTTCGCAAGTTTATTTTGGCAAACCAGTTTCCAAACTTAGTCTTGTAGAATCTGCAGTTTTGGCTGGTTTGCCTCAAAGACCCAGCTCATACTCTCCGTTTTTGGCCAAAAAAGATGAAACTGGTCAATTGCTTTGGCAGGCTCGTACCTTGGGCGTTTTGCGCCGTATGTTGGAAGATCAGTACATTACCCAAATTACCTATGATCAGGCAGTAACAGAGTTGGACACTCTCACTTTTGCTCAAGGTAAGTCCAACCTTTTGGCCCCTCATTTTGTTTTTTATGTTAAAGACAAGCTGGAAGAAATGTATGGTCCAGAAGTGGTGGAGACAGGAGGTCTGGAAGTAAAAACTAGCTTGGATCTTAATCTCCAAAGGCAAGTACAAGAGATTGTCAGTGAGGAAGTGGAAAAAGTGAAAAAACTTAATATTACCAATGGAGCTTTATTAATGATGAATCCAAAAAACGGAGAAATTTTTGCTATGGTGGGGAGCAAGGATTTCAATGACCCAACGATTGATGGTCAATTCAATGTTGTGACCCAAGGTTTAAGACAGCCTGGTAGCTCTATCAAACCAGTTGTTTATTTGACTTTGTTGCAACAAGGTTATACTCCAGCCACAATGATGATTGACACCCCCACTACATTTCAAAGAAATGATAAAGAAAAACCTTACGAACCTAAAAACTATGACGGTAAATTTCGCGGACCTGTGAGCATGCGTTATAGTTTGGGCAGTTCATTGAACATTCCAGCGGTCAAGGCCATTAGTATGGTAGGCATTGAAAACTTTTTGACCCAAGCTTACTTGATGGGTTTTGTGACACTGGAGCCAAATGAAAAAAACTTGCAAAGATTAGGTTTGTCTGTGGCCTTGGGGGGCGGTGAAGTCCATTTAATTGATACTGTCACTGCCTTTAGCGCTTTTGCCAATGATGGTTATAAAGTTGAAGCCAGTCCTATTCTGCAGGTTAGAGATAAATCTGGCAACTTGCTGTTTGAAAAACACCAAACTTTTGGTCAAAAAGTGATGGAAACAGCAGAGGCGTTTTTAATTAATCATATTTTGTCTGATGATTCGGCTAGATCTTTGGCTTTTGGACTGAACTCCAAACTTAATGTTAATCCCAATGTAGCGGTCAAGACTGGTACAACCAATGATCAAAAAGATAACTGGGCAATTGGTTGGAGTAAGGAAGTGATTATAGGAGCTTGGGTAGGTAATAGTGATAACACGCCTATGAAGCAAGTGGCGTCTGGTGTTTCTGGCGCTACTCCCATTTGGCAAAGAAGCATGCTTCTAGCTTTGGCCAATGGTTTTTCTGCTCCGGAGTTTACTCCTCCAGAAGATGTAGAAAAAGTGGAGGTAGACGCGATTTCGGGTTACCCAGCTCATGATGATTTTGTCAAAAAATTTGAGTATGTTAGAAAGGGAAGCCTACCCTCATTGCCAGATCCAATTCATACTAAACTCAAACTTTGTAGAGGGGAAAATAAAATTGCCACAGATGCCAAAGTCTTGGCCGGTGATTATGAAGAAAGAGAGTCTATTTTTCTTGAAGAGCATGATCCATTTAGTGCTGATGGCAAAAATCGTTATTTGGAAGGAATTAGGTCTTGGATTGAGTCCCAAGCAGATCAAAAATACAAAGTTCCTACAGAGTATTGTGGCAATCAATCCGATGTGTTTGTCAATCTAGAACGACCAGAGAACGAGCGTTCCTACGAAAGCGAAGAAATTGAGATCAAGTTTAGAGCAGACGCTGGGTCTGGAATACGGAAGGTAGAAATCATTGTTGATGGAGAGGTAAAAGAAACTGTAGAGACCCATCAGTATGAGGGAAAAATAAAGTTGAGTAAGGGTAGGCACACGCTGTGGTTGAAAGCTTATGCTCGAGACGATAAAACTGCTGAAAGTGGTAAAAAAAAGATTGGCGTGGGCGGAGAGTCATGGCAAGAGCCCACGCCTACATCTACTCCTGTTCCTACCACTGCTCCTACGCCTATTCCTACGATCGTCGTTCAACCTACCAGTGCGCCCACGCCTACATCCACTCCTGTTTTAACCCCTACTCTCTAGTTTGTTTGCTTTGTTGCAAGCAAAAGTATCACTGCTAGTATTCCCACTTGGTTGGTTAGTATGTAGTGATCATTAAGAATAATTGGTAACAAGATAAGTATAGGAATCAAACTTTGTGAGTTTAGGTTTTTTATACCTCTTTTTAAAATTAAAATAATGAAGACCAGTCCCAACAGGCCGGTTTCTGTCAAAACTAACCACACCGCATTATGAACAGGTTGAATAAAGAGGTTGTTTTGATTGGCTGGTAAGTACGTGGGTAGGTAAACGGTAAATTGGTTTAAGCCAACGCCAAAGATGAGATTCTTTTTAAACATTTCTGACGCTTGTTTGAGTAGCCGCGCTCTTCTAGTAATTGAAAAGGAAGATGTAAATTTTTGGGCAAAAATTTCAGTGGCAATGGGAAAAATAAACAGGGAAAAAACCGCAATTAAGATTAACTTTTTGGTGGTTGCAAGTACTTTTGTTTTTACAAAAAATGAGAGTCCAAGCAGGCACAAGCTAAGTAGACCGCTGACAGATTGGGTGAAAAAAATTACAGCTATGGAGGCGGGAACGGCGAGAAGCTTGGGGGCCTTTTTTAACCAGTTTGTTTGTTGTTGATTGGACCACATCCAGATAAGATAGAGAAAAATTACTGCCGTTCCTGCCAAAATGTTAGGATGAGCTGTGCTTCCATAAGACAAGATTCTTTCTTCTCCATTGATCCAAACTGTTTTTGCTATATTGTTGACCTGATTTAATCTACTTTCACCAAGCGGCAGGTATCCAAATAAGGGTTTCTGATACATAAACTGCCAAGTAGCTAAAATAGTCTGGAAAAGAAGGCTTGAGAGCAAAACTAACTGGAAAATTTGAGTGTGGAGTTTTGATTTTTCTATCTTGGCTGAAGTTTTTCTCAAAACTACCAATAATCCAAGCATTTCTAGTATTTTGCAAAAAAACCAAGTGGCCGCCAGTGGGTAAGGGGTAAAAAATTGTCTAAGCAAAATTAGTAAACCAAGTATTATTATGGTTTTATACTCTACCCACTGGCGGCAAAAAAATTCTTTCAATTTAGCCAGTTTATTTTTTTGGTTGAGGCGCAACTTGTTTGAGTTACTAATTAAGTAAGTAAGAAAGATAGCTACTGTAATGAGGTCAGTCAAGTAAACTTTGGGTATGAGGTAATCAATAAAGATTCCCTGATGGTAGGCTGTTTGTTCTTGGAGTTTGAAAAATAAGTTGGTTGGTAAGAAAAAAACCAACAAAAAGGTGAGTAAAACCAAGAGTTTATTTTTAATCATGTTTGCTTGAAACAAGCGTGCCTACCAAATGGGCAAGTTTTTTATCTTCTATCATCTTAACTATTTTTTCTCTGATAGGCTGAATAACAAGATTAGTGAGATTGGTTTCTTTATCCAGATAAGTGATGGTAAAAGTCAGATTGTTTCGGTAGATAGTTTTCAGTTGAACATTGATGATTTTTTTTGAAGCGCTGCGAATAGTATTAATTACTTCCCCTACCAAAGTATCAGCATTAAGGCCAAAGGTGAGATCCTCTATGACAGGAGATGTTTTGGCAATTCTTTGGTAGACCGGATGCGTTTTGGCTACTTTATTTAATTTACTTACTGCAATTTGCGCTAAAATCAGATTGTCTTGACTTACTTTTATCCATCCAAGTGTTATTTTTTGACCGTCAACAGCAGTAGCTACAATTGTTGCCAAAGACTTTGTTTGATGATTGAGGAATTGATAATTTTTGATAAACAAACTTTCAAAAAGTACCTCGATCTTTCCTCTTAAGTTACGATAATTTTTACCACTGACTATGCCTAGCATCAACTCTTCTTTGGGCAGATCATTTTTTTGTGGGCGATAGACATTGGCGAGTTCAAAAACTTCTAGATCAGGCTGGTTGGGATTTTGTTTCTTGGCATCTACAAGCGAAGGAATAAGCGAGCGTCTTAAATAAACCATGTCTTCTGATAAAGGGTTTTGGAGTTTAATATGCTCAAGGAGAGGCAAATCCGATTGTTTTGCTAGTTCTTCGCTCACCAATGAGTAGGTGTAAAACTCTTGTACACCAAGGTGGACTAGCAGAATTTTGATCTTATTTTCCAGATCAAAATTCTGCGTCTTAACTGGATTAAGCGGCAAAGCAGTGGACATAAGCTGTGATTGGAGACGGTGGTAACCATAAATTCTGGCTATCTCCTCCACCAAGTCAACCGGGGCAAGCAAATCTGATCTAAAACTGGGGGGGGTGACTATCAATTGAGTCTGTCCTTTTGGTGTGACCAAACACTCAAGATCTGTAAGGATCTGTGTTACTTGTTTGTTTTCTAGTTCCACACCGAGGTAGAGTTTGAGTGTTGCTTTGTCCAAAATAATATTGGGAAGTTTGGTGGGTTTGGGGAAATCATCATAGATAGGACTAACAGCATCTGGTTGACAAAGGTCTTGATATAACTTGATTGCTTTATTCATGCTAATTGGTGCTAGATTGGGATCAACGCCTTTTTCCATTAGTTGAGCGGCAATAGTTCTAATAGCATGCGTCATACTGGCGTATCTCACTTTTTTAGGCACAATTGATTCCATCAGAAGCAAAACGTTTGTGGTTTTTTCGTCAACAGAGGTGTTAAGTGTGCCTTTAATTGAAGGTAGGTCTATAATTTCTCCCTTACGGTTTTTAAATACTACCTCGCCACCCAAAGTTTGGAACGCTTCTCCATCCAAAGTGGTGAATTTTTCATTTTTTTGCGCTTCGGTAATAATTATCTCTCCCCCGCTCATAATAAGTTTGTTGTAATCAAAAGCGTGGCAGGGATGCCCTAGTTCGTGGGTGATGTAATTGGTAATATCTATTAAGGCAGAGTGTACATTTTGATCAATTTGTTTAAGTCTTTTGATCATCCATGGAGGAGTGGGTGCTTGTTTAATATTTTCTAAAATAACGTAGGTTACTCTTTTGCAAATTTTTGGATTATTCAAGATTTTTATTTTTGGCAGTTTACTTTCATTGATGTTACCAACTGACAAATCAAGTTTAGCCAATTTGGCCTCAAGGCCAAATTGGCTAAGGATAACTGCCGCTTCTCTAGCAATCCCTCTGACCGACATATTATCTACACGATTGGTAGTCACCTCAATGTCGTAAACATTCTCTCCTTCTTTTAAAATGATGTTCTCCACTGATGGTCCGCAGAGAGATAGGTATTTTTGAATCTCTTTGGGTGTAGCCTTGGTTTCAAGTTGTTCTAATAGCCATGAGTGGGGGATGAGAATGTTCATATTTTTTTCTAAAATTGAGTCAAAAATCTTAAATCACTGGAATAAAGCAGTCTGATGTCATCAATACTTAATCCCGGTTTTAGGGTATAGGTTCGCTCTACTCCCCAGCCAAAAGCAAAACCGGTATACTCTTCTGGATTAATTCCTCCGGCTTTAAGAACGTTGGGATGAACCATACCAGCACCACCTACTTCGTGCCAGCCTGATTTGCAGAATTTACATTTTTGATTATCTATTTTTCCGGTGCCACCGCAGATATGACAAGAAAAGTCCACTTCAAAAGATGGCTCGGTAAAACGAAAGTGAAATGGTCTAATTCTGCTTTGCACACTTGGCCCATAAAACTCCTTGGCAAAGTAGTCTAATGTGCCTTTTAAGTGTTGAATATTAATACCTTTATCTATTACCAAGCCTTCAAATTGATGAAACATTTGAGTGTGCGTGGCGTCTTGTTGACGTCTGTAACAACGGGAGATATTAATCATTCTAATGGGTGGCTGGCTGCCTACTCTCTCCATCTCTCTGACTTGTCCGTTGGAAGTGTGAGTGGTCAAGACTTGTTTACCACCAATCAAACTTGGGTGACGCAGTCTTGGATTTTTTTCGTCATAACTTACATCCTGACTAGTATCTGGGGTGTCAATGAAAAATGTTTCCCACTCATCTCTAGCTGGGTGCTCTGGAGGCATATTTAAGCTCTCAAAAACGTACCAGTCCCAATCTACTTCTGGGTAGCGTACACGCACAAAACCAATTTTTTCAAAGATCTGTGAAATTTCCATAATTGCTTGGCTGATGGGGTGAAGCTTAGCAATTTTTGGTTGTAGTCCGGGTACGGTATAGTCTACTTTATTTTTTGGCTGTGGTTGAGTGAATTTAAGTGATATAAGCTTTTCTAGCTCTAGCTTAAACTGGTTGAGTTTCTGCCCGGCTTGTGGTTTTTCAGCTGGACTCAATTGAGTAATAAGCTCTGATATGTTTTTGAATAACCCATGCTTACCAAGGTACTTGGTCTTTAATTGCAGATAACTTAGATTGTGACTTAAATCTTGATCTAGAGTATTTTTCACCAGAGTAATTTTTGCCTCAAGATCTTTAATGTTTAGCATATTTTTTCCATTGTACCATCAAGTGGATACTTAATTTGTGATGAAAAAAGCCCCATTGGTTAAACCTCCGTGGCTTTTCTTGTTTAGTTTTCTTGTGTGTTTTACCCCGTTACTTTTTTAACCACTAGTTTAAAGGTTGAAAAATCTTTAAAAGCCAATTGGGAAAGAGTTTTGCGATTAAGGGCTATCTTATTTTGTTTGAGTTTGCTTATAAATCTGGAGTAATTAAGGCCGTTGCCGATTTCTTTTAAGCCTCCAGTGATTCTGGCGATCCAAAGCCTGCGAAAGTCACGCTTGCGTAGTTTGCGGCCAATATAGGCATATTGGCCGGCATGAAGCAAAGCCTCGTGGGCTCTTTTGAACAGTCTGGTGTTGGCGCCTCTAAAGCCTTTGGTTAATTTGAGAACTTTTTTATGTTTTTTACTTCTGACTACACCGGTTTTAGTTCTGGACATATAATCTTTCTTTGTAATTTTTTTTAAGCAATACCAAGCATTTTTTTAATTTTTTTAGCCCACTTACCTTTGACTTCCACAGGCACTTTGTAAGCCCTGATGGCACGTTTACTTTTGTGACGTCTTAAATGACGCATATTTTGATTTCTGCGCATGACTTTACCGGTGGCTGTGATCTTGAATCTCCTAGCCACACCTTTTCTGGTTTTTTGTTTGTTTTTTGTCATATCTTTTTCTTTGGTGTTAATTGTCCCATTAGTTTCCTACCGATCATTTTTGGCTCAATCTCTACATTGGCGTACTCACTGGTGGCCCCAATGGCTCTGACTATCATACTTTCACCAAACTCTTTTTTTGTAATTTGTCTGCCTTTGTATTGTAAACTCAATCTGACTTTATTGCCTTTTTTTAAGAATTCTTCAATTTTTTTTAGTCTTGCCCCAAAATCTCCGTCACTCATGAAGGGAGTCAATCTGACTTCTTTTATGCTCTGGGCTTTTGACTTCTTTCTACTGGCGGCTTCTTTCTGTTGCAACTGATACTTATACTTGTTGAGCTCTATAATTTTGGCAATGGGCGGTGCTTGTTGATCATTTATCTGGACTAGGTCCATGTTTTTGCTGTAAGCCAGTCTAACAGCCTCGCTGGTGGCCATTACTCCGAGCATTTTATTCTGCTCGTCAATCACTCTGACTTGTAAACTTCTGATTCTACCGTTGGCAATAATCCAAAATTTTTGGTTACTTGCCTGTTTTCCTTTGCTAAATCTTTTCACTGTTGGTTTTTATTGATACGAGTGCGCATTATAACATCCCTAGCCAACTTGTGTAGAGGTTGTTATAATCAGCGAGCCAAAATGAACTCGTAGCTCAGTTGGTTAGAGCGCTTCGTTGACATCGAAGAGGTCAGAGGTTCGAGTCCTCTCGAGTTCACAAAAATTTAACTTCCTACTTTACAAAATATGGCGGATATTGCATAGTGCAAGTATACAAAGATGTCAGTATTTCGCTTTACGGAGTTGTAGTCTAGAGCCTTTTAAGTTGTAGTTTG
>Ga0172375_10003371_pt1 | contig 24273 bp, 36 predicted proteins | sample LakKiv1m_FD_114537 | JGI IMG/M metagenome (GOLD analysis project Ga0172375, IMG submission 114537) | Freshwater microbial communities from Kabuno Bay, South-Kivu, Congo - kab_092012_11.1m | ecosystem: Environmental > Aquatic > Freshwater > Lake | place: Democratic Republic of the Congo... | reverse complement strand
GAATCAAAGAGTTTAGCAAAAGTCGGGAGTGCGATTTTTTGCACCGTCCGGGTACGCTGAGATGGCGAGAATGGAGTTGCCGGATGGCACGGCAGGCGAAAATTCGAGAGCCCCTTCCGTTGAAATGGCGAGTTCCGTTGTTGGGCACTGTCGATGACACGGCTTTGAATGAGGCCAAGCAACGATTGGAAGAAGTGGTCCAAGATGCCCGGAAACATCTTGGGGAGAATCCACTCACCCCCCTGACGGCCCAAGCCGTAGCTAAAGAGCTGGGCAAAGCGGGGGATACGGCCATTGCAATCGATGCTGCGGGGGATATCTGGTTGGAAGTCACGGTCAGAACTCGGGGTGGTGACAAGCGTTCGTGGTCTTCGGCCCTTCCTGCCTTGGCTGACCTTCGTGCCAAAGCGGCATCCCTTGGGATTGACACCAGTGCCATGGGTCGGTCCAAAACCACCATCCTCAAAGCCATTGCCACGGCTGAATCTGCTCCTCGTCGGAAAATGTTTAAAACATCCCCGGCCATTGCCGTTCTACCCGGAGACGGAGATAGCACGGCCCTGCGACAAGACGAGAATTGACTCGGTAGCCTGCCTATAGGTTCACACGATCTGTCTGTTGCGGAATGCCTGGCGATGGTTCGGGGTGATTGGTGGGTTGACGACACCGGAATGAATCTTTTGAAGGGGGTGGACGGAGATGTCAACAACCCCATCTATCTCGAAGATGAAGCTATCATTGAATTCCTTTCCCGCATCCCCGAAGCCAGATCGGCATTTTTACGCATGGTCCCCAATATGTTACCTGATGAGCAGACTCGGTTGAATACCCTTTATGCCGTAGCGTATCCGCCACCTTCAAACCTCATGGATGAAGTCACAGTTAGTGATAATTTTCAGCATTACATAAACACTCGAGGGATACACACTTCGAAACCCAAACGTTGCTAAAACCTCGAGGGGTTCGGGGTAAAATCTTCAAAGGAGGTGCTGGAATGTGGCGAGCAAAGCTTGTGGCGGTCATGGCCGTTCCTTTGATGCTGGTCAGCTGCGGAGGATTACCCTTGACCCCCGACCAGGTGGCGGCCATTGATCTCTGTAAGGACGCGGTGTGGGATGCCGCCACCGGGGAGTTGTGTCTCGGGCAGGCAGTGACTCATGTGGGAACGCCTGAAGCCATTGCGATTACCTGCGCGATTGCGGCAGCAACTCAGGCATTGCCTGCATGTGCATCCATCATCCCGACATTCCTGACAGTCAACAAGACCTCGGGTGTGGGTCTGGGAGCGGGCACATTTGAGGCGGCTCCTGTTCAGACGACGGCATTTGGTCAGATGCTACAGCATCGTGTAACCAAGTCTCTTTCCAAGTGAAGGTGAAACATGAGTGAACAACGTTTGTGGACACCCCCAGTTCCAACTACGAAACGTAAAATGGTAATCCCGGATCCGGTTCCTATTCCGGTTCCTATTCCGGTTCCTATTCCGGTTCCTATTCCGGTTCCTATTCCGGCTCCCATCCCAGAGGTGGTAGCGCCACTGAAAGAACCGGTGAAGAAACCGTCCCCTAAAAAGTCTTCCAAAAAGAACAAGAAGTAACAGCCATGCCCGTTCAAATGCGGGTCACCAAATACATTCCGGAACGGATGTTCGGATTCGTTACCGATGATCTGGGCCGGGAGGTTTTCTTTCACCTCGGGTCATTTGATCCGGGTGCTGTTTGGTTGGCCCCATCTCGATGTTCGTCTTGCTCTCAAACCGGGTGTCCTTGGGCAATGTCGCCTCCCCCTCCTATTTTGGGGGAGGAGGTTGATGTTCAAGTCTATCTGACTCGAATGTCCGATGAAACCAAGGCGCCTAGGGCGACCAGGGTAACGCGGTTGGTGGGGCCCCCCGCCCTCTCTGGGAAAGTTGAAACGTTTGACTCTCAGCGGGGATACGGATTCGTTCGGGGAGAAGATGGGATGTCCTATCATTTGCATTCGTCCGAAATCCTGGACAATCGGATTCCCCGTCCGGGTCAGGCAGTGATGTTTTTCGCCGGGACCCGAAACGCTCGGCCAAGGGCTTGCCATGTGAGGGTGTGTCCATGAGCGGCAAAAAGCTCCCGACGTTCTCCAAAACTGATCCCCACACTCTTGTTCCCAATGAGAACCAAAAAACCAACATCTTCGGCGGGAAAAATCCGCTGGGGGCTTACGTACCCATGACCGAAGATGAAATGGAAGTGCTTCAAAGGATCGTGGATTCTCGTGATGTCGAGCTTGTGGTGCATGGCTGGGCCACGTTGGAACAACCTGAAATCACTTTCGGGGACCTCCGGGTGTGCGTGAAATTCCGATTGCAATTTGGTCCGGCTCGTCCAACCCTGCTCCGATACTTGGACCTCGAATTGCGATTCATTTCGGGGGAATCCATCTATCGGCAAAAGATGCCGGTGGAGATCAATGGACAACCTGTATTGGTTGGTGAAGGAACGGGTGTGTCTGTCATGGATTTGGCTTGGGATATTGCCATTGACCATATGGACCCTGCTTTTGTCAAACGGGTGAAACCGGGAGCACTGGGGCTCACTACTCGCAGGATCGATCGCGATACCAAGAAACGGACATTCCGGGGCAATATGAAACTTACCGACCAGCAAGGCAATTGGCTCCATGCAATTGACAAAGGGGCCGAATCCATCCGTGTAGAAGATGCCCAAAAAGTTGAAGAGGCCATTACCAAGACCCATTCCGTTTGATTGCCTATAGATTCCTCTCCTGTGGTTTCGTTTTGGGAGACCTCTATGGTATCAGCCAATTCTATTGCAGCTCGATACGCAATGCTGAAACAGGGGAACTCGGTTACCCGATTTGGGTTCGATGCTCAGCTCAAAGTGACGAGTCGAAAAGTTCTGAGTTCCACCGGAATGATTCAACTGACCGGCAGTGTTCAGATGCATCTGATGGGGAGTGCCGGTCCCATAGCCATCTATGGTTTCAAAAATGACCGAACCGGTCAATGGGGGATCGACGGAACGGAACTTAGACGGGGTTCAGGTACAGATTTGCCTTTTGAAGAAAGTGCGGTGCTCAGGCTTCTGAATGACAATCTCGATGAATATGCTGAAGGTTTCAGGCAGTGAATCCACGTATCCAAATCCGTCGAGATCAAGCCCGAGTCACTCGGATAGCCATGCGTCGGATGGCAGACGAACGAATGGGAGTTCACGACCCCGCATTCAATGTCCGTGAGATTGTCAAGCAGATGGTTCTTCTTGAAGATCATCTCTCTCATCGGTACAAGATATGTCCCGATTGCATTCGGAAACATCTCCTGACTATCGAAGCCCTGGCCGAAGAAGCTACCTGTTTGGACACAGGCAGGATTTTCGGTGGGGGTGCCGAAGCGATTGCCGATATTGCTCGGGCTTGGATGGAATCTTTCCTGGACGGTCAAGACAAAATCGGGTTGGCAGAAAAAGTCAGGTTTTTGCGCAAACGGCTTTGTTCTTTGGTGGCAGACCCGAGGGGAATGGCCCAAAGGGTTGCTACCCGGTATCAAGAGCGACGACTCCCGTGCCAACACGGGTAGGTTTCAAAGTCGGCCCCAAATCGTTTTGAAGGAGCCAAGATGAATTCGACTAATGGGGGAAGTCTGACTGTGGTGACAGGGTGCATGTTTGGCGGGAAATCAGAGGAACTCATCCGCCTTCTGCGTCGTGCTGTCATCGCAAAGAAAACCATTCAGGTTTTCAAGCCGTCCATTGACAATCGGTACGCAGAACATAAAGTCGTATCGCATTCCAAATCGGAACTTCCCGCGGCCAACGTTCCGATGGATAATCCCGATTTCATTCTGCATTCCAATAATGAATGGTTCTACAGGCATCACCCGGTAACTTTGACAATGGAATGGTGTTGGGATGCTGACGTTGTTGGGATCGATGAAACGCAGTTTTTTGGTCCCAGAATCATCAATGTGGTGGATGAACTGGTGGATATGGGCCGGCAAGTGATTGTCGCCGGTTTGGACCTCGATTATCGGGCGGAACCATTCGGCCCTATGCCCATTCTGATGGCCAAAGCAGATCAGATAACCCGTTTGACCGCCATTTGCACGGTATGTGGACGCCCCGCTATTCGCACTCAACGACTGACTGAATCATCCGAATGTGTGGAGATCGGAGGCCCTGATAAGTACGCCGCTCGATGTCGTCTCCATTTCACTCCTGGCCCCCAAGGGTAAAGTTGGGGGTCGGAAGGTTCTTGCAATGAAACCAGAGGTTCTTGAATTCTCCATTGTTGGGGACAATCCCCCCAAGTCCAATCTCTATTATGGGCAGAACGTCATTCAAACCCTTCGGGAATTACCCGCCGACTCGGTACATTCGGTGATGACCTCGCCTCCTTATTGGGGGCTGCGGTCCTATGGGACGGAACCCCAGGTTTGGGGCGGGGATCCTGATTGTGATCACGAATGGAAAGAACACAAGCAATACAAAGACAGTCCGGTCCGCAAGGGGAATGAAGGTGTGGGTTTCCATGATACAGCAACCACCAAATCTCAACGATGGGTTACCAGCAATTTCTGTTTCAAATGTCATGCATGGCGGGGGGAGCTTGGCCATGAACCCGAGATTAGTTTGTACGTGCAACATCTCGTTGAAATATTTCGAGAGGTCAAACGGGTTCTCCATCCATCCGGGACTCTTTGGCTGAATCTCGGAGACAGCTTTATGTCCCAGCCTCCTGGTTCCCAAGAAAGCTTGGCCCGGATGGGCAGCAGTTTCCAAGGGAAACGGCTTCGGGACAAGCAACACTATCAGAATGCTATGGATGGTGTGAACACCCGCCGACAGTTCACCAACGGATTGAAACCCAAAGACCTTGTGGGAATGCCGTGGCGTGTAGCTTTGGCTCTTCAGGAAGATGGTTGGTGGTTACGACGGGATATCCTTTGGAGGAAGAACAACCCGTTTCCAGAGAGCTGCCGGGATCGTTGCACGACGGCCCATGAGTACATCTTCATGCTCACCAAGCGGCCGGATTACTTCTACGATGCCGAGGCGATCAAAGAACCTTTGGCAGAGAGTAATTCTCAGCGAACCACGAACACTTTCAATACGAGGGGAAGGGGCCCCAAGGATAATGGTAATTCGGGCCTGAATGATCTGGCTCTGCGAATGCGGTCCGGGGAACATCATAAGAGGAACAAACGATCCGTATGGGATGCCGATGAATCTTTTGCCACCCCCGCATCGGGAGTGACTTATCTGGTTATTGGGGATCAACGTATCCCACTGAAGTCGGGGGACTTCATCTTGCGGTCCAAGGAGATCCCTCCGAATCTGTATGAATTCTTCACAGAAATTGATCCTCAGAATGCGAGCTCGATTTTCCAAGTGAATACTCGGTCGTACAAGGGAGCGCATTTTGCGGTGTGGCCAGTTGCCTTGGTTGAACCGATGGTCAAAGCGGGTACGAGTCAAAAGGGCTGTTGCCCACACTGTTTAGCTCCTTGGAAAAGGGTTGTTGCTCGTCGAGGGGACCAGAAGAAATCGGAGGCCGCGATCGGAGGTTGTCCAGATCGCTATGATGGGGGTTTCCGGACCAAGGATACGACCGGTCGTGGGGGCAATGTCCTGGCTACGGTACGGAAAGGCACTGATCAGTGGCAACCCACATGCAAATGTCCGGAACATGAACCTGTCAAGTGCGTCGTGATGGACATCTTTTCTGGGTCTGGAACTACTGGTTTCGTGGCAAATGGTCTGGGACGGGATTACATCGGGATTGATCTCAACCCCAAGTACCTACCTCTGGCGAAAGCTAGAATTCTGGGGATGGATCCACCTAAAACTGAGGAGCCTCAGAGTGAGAGCATCCTTGATCTGTTGTGCAAATGACCCTCTTTCATTCAACGAGGCCTCTTTATCTCTCCCGGATTCTAAAGGAAGGAATCAAATCCCGAATCGCCACTGGTCTGCCCACTCTCTACGGCCCGCCTTCTATACCCAATCTGATATATCTGTCTCGGGATGTAGCAAAGGCCCGATTGATAGCTGAAGGATTCTTGGCAGTATTGGATCCAACCGAATGTCCGGTCATTCTCCGGATTCAAGGGGATCTATTGGATGAATCCCTGTTTGTTCCGGATGAAGATTGGTGGCCCGATGTGGCCCATCTTCCTGTCGAGATTCGATGGGAACGCATGCTTCCGAATGGGAAGTTTGCCTCCAATCTATTGGTTCCGTCTGGTTCCATATCCTCTCAGATGGTGGGTATCGAGGAGACCCTGCCAAGCCGTTCAAACCGCGGATGGGATTGGTAATCCTTTGTCTGAATTGACTTCTGAAAACCAGGTCAGAAAAGGGAGTTGCTCGACCCGTTCGATTTCTCCGTTCTAACTCTTTCGGGGCCTCCTGGATGCCCATATGAACCCCGATAGCCAGACTTTATTCCCGGGGGTTCATATCCGAGATTGTGTTGTTAGTTCAGGGTGTTAGCATCTAGCAAAAACCCCCGTATGGACCCCGGGTGTTCAAACTAGGGTCCAAATTTGGGCGCAACTCGGTGCCAGGGACGGTTTCTCGGTGCCCGGCACCCCGCAACACGAGAAATAGGCGCCTAACTGTCCGGCATCAAAGGGACCTGGCCGGGAGCCCGTTCGGGGCCAGGAACCGGGTTTCTGCTGGCGGTTTTCTCCGAGGAGGCTTAGAATTGGGGCCATTCGGGTAACAACTGCCGGGAGGTGACCATGCAACGGGCGTTGGTGGTTGGCGGAACTCGAAAGTTTGCGGATACTTTCCGGGACAAACTCGCACGGCACAACATTACAGTGGGTTGGCATGTCGCTCGGAGCGACGGCAAGGTGCCGTACTCGGGGGTTCCATCGACATGCGATGTAGTGATCATCGATGTCGATGGCGTGACCCATGATGCGGCCGAACGAGCCTTTCATGATGCCAAGGCGAAAGGGAAGCCTTCGGTTCGGGTTCATGACCAGTGGTCTCGGGCAGAGGGGATTCTCCGAATGAAAGGGCTTTTGGCCCCGAAAACGGAGGCGTTTTCGGTCAAGGCCCAGGAGATCAAGGGTCACGCAATCCAGTACATCGTGGATGCCCAGGTAGAAGAAATGCGGGTTCCTCATATCGAGGAAGTCGAGACCGCAATCCAACGGGCATTCGGGATCCCGTCACCTTTCTCAAAACAAGAGTGGGAGGGAATCTATCACATGGCAGCAGGAGAGGTTGCTAAGGTCAATACACCGGGGCCGTCCATGTCTGAACTCAAGGAGCTGGTTCGGCTTGAAATCGAGGCCAATCTCGATTTCATCACGGATCGAGACGGACTTGAAGACAAGATCCGGGCCTCATCACCCGAGTTGCCCTTGACTCAAGCGGATGCCGTCGAGGTCAGGTCCGAGGTGGATGTCGTTTTGGCTGAATGGAATCAGCACCACACGCATCAGACTTCGGCGGTCCGCACGCACAAGTTGAACGCCATCCGCAACTGGTTCAAGTCCCAGATCGAGGCTTCGCAGAAGAACGGGGGAAAAGGTTGGCCCGGTGGGGATGAAGTGGTGCGGCGGCTTGCCAAGATGGGGATTCGTTTCAGCACTGAATCTCTGGTGCAATTGAGGCGCGAAATTCTTGGGGACTGGGCTATCGAGATGTTCCCGGTGAGCCGGATCCTGAAGTTGCACTTCCCCACCGAACCTATCACGGTGGCCGAAGTGATCTCCAAACTCGAAATTGGTGAAATCCGGGGGGTGATGATCGAGATCAAGGGCAAACCCCAATGGCAGGTGTCCCGTACTGAGATTGAAAGGTATCTTGCAGCCAGGGCTTCTGTCCCGCCCCCTCCGCCCGATCCCGTCGTGGTTCCAGAATCACCCAAACAGGCCCCTTCGGGCGATCTCGAAGCCCTGGCGGTCATGGTCGTGGAAGATGTCCTCAAACGAGTGGGGGAGAAAATCGAACCCGTCATGACTACTTTGACGGCAGTCCAGATGAAGGTCGCTGACCTCGTCAACACCGAGGAACAAGCCAGGGTCATGGACGAGGTTCAGGGTCTCAAGGAAGAAGTCACGGCACTCAGGGAAACGGTCAAGGGCATGGGATCCAACTTTGCCCGGGTAGAAGCCCTTCTGACCGAAATCAAGGCCGCCATGCCTTCCAAGGGAGCTTTGGCCATCGCTGCCGCGCTCAATTCGGCCGGGGATTACGAAGTAAAGATGACTAAGAGCTCCGGTCGCTAGATAGCTCTGCGGTGCATGTCGAGGAAAGGATCCGTCGGTTCGATACTTTCAATCCGGGCCGCAAGGGATTCAACGGCCGATTTCCTGGCTTCCGGGGAATCCCGATCGACATCCCAGGGCACGTCCAGGATTTGAACCCCCTGGGAACGCAAAACTCCAACCATGTGGTCGATCTCCCGTTCCAACCCCAGGAGATAGTCCAAATCGATAACCGATTCGCATTTTCTCCCCGTCTGTCGTTCCATCCGTCGAGCAATCCGGGCATTTGCCGTTTCAGGAGACACCAGGATACGAATGCAAACCGATGGGAGCAGCACACTCGCCGTCATGCCGTGGTACAACATCGTGTAGGTGTCGAACTCCCGCTGGGACATCATCCCAAGTTTCAACTGAAGTCGGGCAAACGCCGTGTCACCAAAATAACTCCGGTCCAGCACTGCATGTCCGTAGCCTTGGAGGGCATGCCATTGGGCCATTAAGTGCATCCGATACCGCGAACTCAAAAGATGGGTCTGCATGGAAAATGCCCATCTTTCCGGGGCGTTATAATAGTCAGCCAGATAGGGATTGGCAGCATCTTTTTCATCTGGTTCGAGAAGCGTGAGTGTGGTTGGGCCGAGGGCGGTGCCCAATTCTCGTGTCAAATGAGATTTACCACTGCCGATCAGACCTTCCACGATGATCACTTTTTTTCGGCCGCCCACGGTGGGGATCTCCTGGTTTCGAGGCATTTCACTTTACCCGGGAGGCTTAGGAGTCAGCATGGCCGGGTAGCCTCCGGACGGAGGTTTTTGAGGTGGAATGACCTGTCATCCATTTCGACCGAATCTTGAGGTTTCAGCCCGAGTGGCGAAAGCTCATCTTCCGGGCGTTGGCTGGCAACAAAACCCCGTTGGGGGATCCTGATCTCCGGGTAATGTCTCCCGGTTGTTTGGAGTTCCACCATGCAAGTCGTTTACTACGAAGACCAAGCTCCCGATCATCTTTACAAGTCCGTATTCCTCGCCGGTCCATCGCCACGTTCTTCAGATGTAGCCTCTTGGCGTCCCGAGGCTTTGGCCCTTTTGGAACGTCTTGGATATGATGGGGTGGTGTTCGTCCCTGAATGGCGCAAAGGTAAACCCGAGGCAACCAGGAGGAGTTTGCAGATCCTTCAATACGAACAAACCATTGATTGGGAAGACCGCCATCTCAACATGGCCGATGTGATCATGTTCTGGATCCCTCGGGACATGAAAACCCTTCCTGGGCTCACAACCAACATCGAATTCGGACGATGGGAGAACTCGGGAAAGATCATCCTGGGACATCCAGGAGATGCGCCTCATTGCAGCTATCTTGATCATTACGCCCGGGCTGAGGGGGTCACCGTTTGCACTGAACTCGAAGATACGGTGCTCGCCACCATCCAGCGTCTCGGTAAAGGGGCATCCCGTACCGGAGGCGAACGATGTGTCCCGCTCCACATTTGGCTTCGTCCGGAGTTCCAGGATTGGTATCAGACTCAAACCAAAGCCGAGAACCGACTTGACGATGCCAAGATGGTTTGGACTTTCCGGGTCGGCAAGAACAAGGAACGTTATTTCATGTGGGCCATTCACGTCAAGGTGTGGATTGCGGCCGAGGGTCGGTACAAGACCAATGAAGTCATCGTCCAACGGCCAGACGTGTTTGGGGTTGTGGCCTGGTATCCTGCCGCCAATGTTCTCGACACGGAAATCCTCCTCGTGAAGGAATTCAGGTCCCCTGCCAACACGGACGACGGATACATCCATGAGCTTCCCGGGGGTTCCGTGAAAGGTAATGATCTGGAGTCCGGGGCCAAGGCCGTTGAAGAGCTCGAAGAGGAAACCGGGTTGGCTATTCCCACGGAACGTCTTCGGGTATTGGCCGCCCGCCAACTATATGGGACGTTGTTGACTCACAAGGCCCATGTGTTCAGTGTTGCTTTGACGGATCAGGAGCGGTTAACCATCGATTGGCTTTCTGAGATGCCTCACGGGGTGGTTGAAGATACTGAACGGACTTACGTGGAGATCCGGACACTCCGGGACATTCTCGAAAAGAACGATGTGGATTGGGCCAACGTTGGGATGATCTTGTCCGCCGTGACAAGTACCGGGGGCTACAATGTCTCCCCATGAAGCTAAGATCCTGAGCAACCTAGTACCTGTTCCGGACGACCGACGGGTCGGATATTTGGAAGGGCTGTGTGCCATGGCCGCCAGGGCAAGATCCGACGAGTGGTATGGCCTCAAGGACACGCCCGCGAATCGAGCCCTGATTCTGACGGCTAAATCCTATCCCACAAGTGAAGAAGCCAGAGACAACTACGAGATCATCGGGCCAAAGCAACCAAAATTGTTGATTAACATCGGCACCCTGGCGTCGTATTTCCTGTATCTCCTTGGAAATGACTGAGTCCCCAAAGTACCGAGGCTTAGCCGAACTTGTTCTCGGGTAACTCTGGTGCGGAGGTGCAACCATGTTCGTAGAGGCTGCCCTTGGAGATGCTTACGGAGCGGGATTCGAATATGCTGACCTCGTCATCGTGGCCACCGAGAATGATGGGAAACACTATCGGAAACATCGGGTTCCGGCTGGGCACTACACGGACGACACCCAGATGGCAATTGCTCTCGCCATGGCCATGATCCGGGCAAACTCGGGCAAAAACACGTGGCAGGACTTGACCTCGGTGGACGTGGCGGATCAATTCGTGGCCCAATTCATGGCGGATCCCCGCTTGGGTTACTCTCAGGGGTTGTATGACATCCTGAGGGAAACGGTTACGGCTTTGGCCAAAGTCAAGAAGGGCTCGGGTGGAATGGAGTTTCTGCGTCGGGTCAAACCACACTCGGCCAAATCCGGTGGGGCAATGCGGGCCTGGCCGTGTGGCCTCCTTCCAACCTTGGAAGAGGCAGTTGATTGTGCCATTTTCCAAGCGGGGATCACTCATGCGACTCGGGAGGGGTTGGATGCTGCCGCTGCTGTGGCGGCGTTCGTGTGGTGTGCCCGTCAGGGATACGAAGGCGAAACCATCCTCGACACTTTGAATGCCGTAGCCCCCGGTTACCTCTGGAACATTCCTTGGACGGGGGCGGTGGGGTCGTCGGGAATTGCTGCCGTGAAAGCAGCTGTCACGGCGGTTTGCAACCTGGATCCCGACCAACCCATCACCATGTCCATGCTGGACATCTTGAAAGCATCTGTGGCTTTCACTGGGGATGTTGATACGGTCGCATGTATCGCATTGGCGGGTGCTTCCGTTCATTCGGGCATCGTCAATGACCTGCCCGAATCTTTGTACAAAGGATTGGAACGTGGAAACTATGGTATCGAGTTTCTCAAATCTTTGGATGAACGGATGGCAACTGAGTTCCCTTTGCCGGAACCCGAACCTGAACCCGAAGGGGTGACCGCGGTTAATCCCGTATCGGAAATCCTGCTAGAGTGTTTCGAGCCCTGTGTACTCGAAGAAAGCAAACTGGAACCTGCCGATTCCGAGTCAGAATGCCAACCTGTCAGGTGTGGTACGTTCGACCCGGATTACAAATCCCCGGTTCTCGAGAAATTGAGGCAACGCAAGCGCAAAGCCGATTCCGATACCGGGGTATTGGATCTATTCGACCCCGAAGACGGTAATGTGAATCGGAGGTGACCATGCGATATTGGGAAATCATTCGGGACCTCGGATTGGAACCTTTGTGGGGCGAGTTCGTCCGTTCCAACCCATCTAACAGGAATCCCTATCACAACCTGATTCACACAACCTACATGATCGAGGATGCTTACGAAGGTGCCATGGCAATGAGATTGCCGGCCCTAAAGGCTCATGTCCTCGCGGCGATGTATCACGATTGGGGCCATACGGGCGGGATCATCAGGCTCAATCCCAAACTGATCGGCACCGGTCTGGGTCCGGGTACATCCGAAGCCTATCCCGACAGCCACAACATCAAGATTGCGACAGATAAGGTCATGGAATTGGCCCGTGGTGATTTGTGGCCCGTTGGTGTGAATGTGGTGGACGTAATCTTGGCCATCAAAGCAACGGAGTTTCCCTATACGGTGTCCCCCGAGAAACTCACTTTGTCAGGCCGGATCCTTCGGGATGCTGACGTGATGACATCTGGCCGCGAGACCATGATTGCGATGTGTGACCTGGGTCTGGCAGCCGAACTCGGAATCAATGACCTTGTAGTCATGGCCGAGCGCGAAAAAGCGTTCTTGTCTTCTATCGAACCCAGCACCATTTGGGGAAAGGCCACGTGGTCTCTCATGCTCCCTAGAATCATTGCGGAGCATGACGCTTTCATTCGGGCACTGGGGGGGCGATAGTCCCTCCGGGGGAGCCCCCCTGGGAAACCGGGGCTCCCCCGAAGGTCGCCTGTGGCACATTACTAAGGAGCTCCGACAGCCGAGCCCCCAGAGGCATGAGTAGCAGGATCATCTGTCCCTCACACCCCCATGAACCTGCTAATCAACGGATGTGCCTCCCGTCCATGGTCCTACTTCATGGGGCTAACTTAGAATACCCGAAAACCCTCCGCAATCAACCCCCCTTTCGGTAGCTCTTCAATAGTTCCCATTCAAATGGGTACGAGGTGCTGAATGATCATATCCCCCGACGACTATTTGTTGGTCACTGACCTCGACACTGGAAAACAGGAATACGTGTGGACGGTAAACCGGGTCAAAGGGGCATGGCTCCAAACGTACCGAGCCATGGATCGGGCGCTCAAGACGGGCAGGTTCAACAAATTGATTCTGTTGGTGGGTATTCCGGCTTCTATCTGATAGGGGAAGAAAATGCCTGGTTTCATCAAAAGCAAAGAAGATGAGCGTCTCTGGCAAAAGGCCAAAGATATTGCAGCTGAATCCGGGCACAAAGAAGATTGGCCTTACGTAACGGGCGTATACAAAAAAATGCACGGTGGAAAGGTGGCTTCCACTCCGTTGGATTCCCTCCCGACCATTGGTGCCCGAGTAGTGGCCCTCAATGCTGCGGCCGGGAATCACGAGTGGATTGATATCAAGTTCGATGACGGTCACCGAATCACTGTCCCGATTTTGTTTCACGAGTTGCCGGATCTAGATTGCCAGCAGGAGGAAGGCGGCCCCATCGAGTGCAAAGTGGCCCAGATTGACCGGGTAGCTAACCGATATGCTGCCCCTCGATTCCCAATCACCCCACGACAGATGCAAGCGCTGAGGAGCGTTGCAAACAGTCTGAGGACCTATCCCGAAGTCTATCTCAGCAATTCAGAAACAGTGATTATCCGTTCACTCCGTGAGTTGGAACAAAAGGGTCTGGTAACGTTGATCTCGGCACCCGGGGGAGTTCGGGTCACAAAGCTGTCAGATGATGCTTGGAAACTGGTAGGGGGTCGATGAAATGAGGGCTGAAAGTCGGGTCATGAATCGATGGATGGGGAAACAGGCGGGGGAGGCCACTCCAAGAGAGGCCCTCCAGAATCTGTTGGCCATGTTGCAAGCCATTTACTGGATGCATTGGACGGCCCATTGGCAATCGAGGGGACCTGGATCATATGAAGATCACCTTCTGTTCCAACGGTTGTATGAAGCCTTGCCGGAAGAAATCGATGGTTTGGCAGAGAAACTGGTTGCCAAGTACGGGGCCGCAATCGTGAATGCCGCTACTGTTCAGGAGAAGAGTTGGCGACTCCTCGAAATGTGGTCTGGGGATCAACAGCCGATTGCCACGGCCCTCACCATCGAACGGACTTTCCAGAAGGGCCTGAAAGAGATCTATGACCTGGTCGATTCAGCTGGGGACTTGACTTTGGGTTTGGACAATTTCCTTCAGCAGCTTTCGGACACTCACGAGACCCATGAATTCCTGCTTCAACAACGATTGGAAAGGCCAGCTAAGTGAAACGAGTTGCTCGATTTCAAACGGACGACGGTCGTTGGGTCGAGTTGTGGTCCGAATCCACGGGTGAACTTCAGCAGTGCATCCTGCCCAACAACCGAACAGTTCGTCCGGAGGACAAGTCCGAAAAAGGACAAGCAGACGGATATGCACCTTTGGACTCTTCGGCCAAGGTGCCTGCCACCAACCTTGGAACGGGTACTGCCGATGCGACTAAGTACCTCCGGGGGGACTTGGCTTGGGCGGTTCCTGGAGGAACCGGAGGATATGAACCGGATCTGGTTACTATTGACCTAACAATCACCAGTAAACTCCATGTCAAAGATGGTGTCTTCGATCCATTAGGGGCCGCATCTGCTGCTCAAACGGCTGCTGAAGCTTATGCCGATGGATTGGCCCCCAACTATGACCCTGCCGGGGCGGCTTCTGGAGCGGTTACGGCCCATGCCGCCCTGACAACTGGCATCCATGGGGTTGGAGCATCCACTGTTGCATCGGCAGCAGATGTTGCAGGAAGGGCCCCCAAGGTTGCGGGAACCGACGGACATGTGGCAGTCGTTGATGGAACCGGGGCAGCACAGGGGTTCAAAGATGGGGGCGCGATTTCAGGGCTTTCAGTCAGTTACGCCATCACCGCCGGAGATGCCGATACTCTGGACGGTCAACATTCAACGGCCTTTGAAACTGCTGGTGCCGTATCTGCCCATAATGGGGATGCCTCTGCCCATGGCGGAGCAATCACCAAAGCCAATTCTGCTGTTCAACCTGGGGATTTGGCTTCTGCATCTGTGAACTATGCCAACACGGCTGGCAGTGCTCCGGCTAACGGGGGAAATGCCGACACTCTGGACGGTCAACATGCCGTGGCTTTTGAAGCTGCTGGAACTGTAGCAACTCATGCTTCGACCGTAGATCATCCCGTTATGACTGGAGATGGCGGGGCCGGCGGTGCAAAAGGAATGGTGCCCCCGCCAGGAGCCGGGGATGCTTCCAAATTTCTCCGAGGTGATGGAACTTGGCAACCGGCAACGTCCGATCCAAACGCTGTTACTTCCGCAGCTGTTCTCGTCGACAACGAAATTGTTGTGGGGACTGGAGGGGCTAGAAACGTTGATTCTGGAGCCCCATCAGGTGTTACTCTGGAAGGTCAAATCGCAGATCCTTCGGCCCCAAGTGCTAATCGAGTGCGTTTGTACAATTTGCAAACCAATAGCGGAATTGACAGCTACACCAAACTGTGTATTAAAGTGAATGGTGCCCATGGTTCCGCCTCTTTCCGTGACGCTTCATTTACGAATCCCCCTCCAATTGGGACAACTAGTTATCGCAAAACAGTTACTTCCTCCAACTGTACGGTTAACACTTCGGTTACTCAATTCGGTACTGGAAGCTACTATTTCAATGGGATCTCAGCCTATTTGTATTTGTCGGATGCTGTCGATTGGTATCTGGGAACTGGGGATTGGACCATAGATTTTTGGATTCAGCATGCTTCAGTCCCTGCCGCCACCATGTTCTATTGGGAACAATCATCAACTGGGGGCAATCGATTTCTGTTCGGATACAATCAAGCCCTTAGCAGTTTGGCTTTTTATGTTCAATCGGCCGGAGTCGAAAAAGCTAATTATCTATGTCCTTGGGTTCCGGTTCCCGACACCTGGTATCATGTGGAATTGAGTCGGTATAACCAGACTAATCTTTACCTGTTCATCGATGGGATTCAAAAAACATGGAACGTCCCTGCCACAGCCATTGGAACAAACGAGATGCCCAATATCAATGGAGATCTGGACATCGGCAGATCCTTAAATGACAGCAACTGGTACTTTTACGGCTACATGGAAGAATTCCGTTGGAATAAAGGTGTTTGTAGACACATCTCCGATTTTTCAGTTCAAACGACTGTTTATGATGGACCGAATATCACATTTCTGTCCGCGGATGGTGACAAGTGGATTCTGGGGGGCACCCGCTAGCTAGGGGACCAATTTGAACAATTGTCGAAGGGCTTCGGGATCAATGGGAATTCCCGCAGTTTTAGCAGCCGGGGAGGCCTGTTTACCTACTTTCGGGGGATTTTTCAGTTGATCTCGGTCAAGACTATAACGCACGTAGAGCCCGATAGGAAGCCAGGACCGGAGGATGTCTTTGGCCACGGTTTTGATTTTGTGTTTGGCATGCCAGTGGCCATTCTTAGCCGGTTCCAGGATCCTCTCCCCAAGTTTGACACCATCGATGTAGATGGCCCCCGGTTTGGGCGCCCGAGGGTTGTTGGGATCTCCCCGACCGGCATACACTTTGGCCCCCCGGATCATCTGACCGTTTATCTCAAGGGGTTTCCAACATTGCGGAATAGTCCCGAGCTCATCCTGAATCAAAGCCATTCCTGTTTCATCCGGGGGGAGTTCTTGATCTCTGATCACTTTCAGAAAAGAATCCTCAGTCTCTTGTATGACCACAGTCATCTCTGAGGCATTCATTCCTGGGTAGCCTTTAGCTTCGACGGCCTCTTGGAGCTTCTTAGACAAATCCCCGTTGGACCACATTTGATGCAGCTTCTGATAACTCCGTTCCACCAGGTCTTTGTATTCAAACCCGGACCACAGGAGTACCGCAGTAACATCATCCCCATAGAGGACTTTGTTTCCGGCAACCCCCCGTTCGGTTCCTTTCTTTCGAATTTCCAGATAGACCAAAGTACCTTTGTCAGGACTGCCGAGTTCGCTAAGAGTGGCTGCAATCCCGGTATCAGCAGCGTTGGCGACGATTGTATCCATAGAGCACCTCCTCAGACTCAATACCCCCGGTGGATACGTTATGGGGGTATTGAGTCTGAGGAGGTGCCAGATGAACATCGAGGTTCAGGAAGGAGACGTTCTGATTCGTAGGACGACTAATGGGTGGTACGTGCAAATTGTAACCGTGGATGGGGAGAATGAAACGTTTCTCAGTTCCACTGTGCATCAGGACAAAGAGACCGATGGGAAGAATCCCGGCGCAGATTCTTTGGCCAATGTACTGTGGGAACACTTCTCGGATTATTTCCGGAGTAAGTGGAGCGGGGGATTAGTGCTCGAGGTGGCCACCAAAGGTCATGCAGAGGAAGAAATTGTTGACGCCGAATGAATCTTGACATATTCTTTCCACGGTAGAAGGAACCAGGAATGGGGATGGTACGACATTCCGAGATACTCGCGCGGCTGAAGGCCGCGCATCTCGGAGGCCGCCATGTCCTCAAGGGAGCGTCGGTTCGAGGCTACTGCTCGTGTTATCCGCCATCGCCACTCTGACCACGTTCACTTAGATCACCGGTTCGGGTGGGACTTCCGTTGTCTCGCTTGCGAGAAGGGGCTCCATTACTGGACCAAAATCAAAATCCGTTCTTGCGGGTGTTCCAAACGTAGTCATGGGCATCCGAAGGTTGCAGCCGGGCTTTGTGATATGCAGCGCAGAGACCGCATTTACATTTGGAGACGTGAAGTGAGGGAACTCCGCAGACTCGCCCGGTATCCCGGATTTGATCCGGAAACCGACGAGGTGTGGCTACTGGGGAACCCCACCAAGGAGTCGTGGTGATGAACAAGATGATTGTGGAAATCAGAGGTGGCGAGGGAGGAGATGACGCCAAGCTCCTCGTCGAGGAACAGCTCGGAATCTACCTCCGGTGGTGCCAGAGAACAGGTACACAAGCCGAAATCGTGGATGTCCGACCTGGGTTGGCTATTCTCCAACTGATCGGGGAAAAAGCGGATTCGAGATTCACGGAAAATGAATGTGGGGGACACAGGTGGCAACGGGTGCCTCCGACTGAGAAACGAGGTAGAGTCCACACCAGCTCGATTACCGTGGCTTGTCTCCCCGTCCCATCTGAAACTGAAACATCGGTGACAATTCGGGACTCCGATTTGGAATGGGCTTTTTGTCGGGGCAGTGGAAAAGGGGGCCAACACCGGAATAAGACCAACTCTGCTGTTCAATTGCACCACAGAATTTCGGGTATCACGGTTCGAGTGGATAATGAACGATCTCAGAAGCAAAACAAACTTTTGGCTTTGGAGGTGCTGAGATCACGGTTGGTTCAAATGGAACGGCAACGGTCTGATTCTCAACGAAATGCAGATCGTAGATCCCAAACTGGAGTTGCAATGAGAGGCGATAAACGTCGAACAATAGCTTTGCAACGGGACCAAGTTACAGATCATCGCACTGGAAAACGGGCCTCGACCCGGGAATACCTCCGGGGCAATATTGAAGTGATATGGTGATCCACTAGCTTCTTGCTTCCAATGGGGATTCTGAAGATCCTTTCGGCACACGGTTTGTTCCCCCCGGGGATCCCCGCATCGGAAACCTGAAGTCTCCCGTCGGAAAAATCAATCTCATTTGCCGAACACCTCCCGGTAGCCCTTACGATACTCGTCGTCCCAATAGGGGTTGGAGTATTTGGTACCCCGCACCCACACCTGACGGCGTTCCCGTTTTGGGCTCACCTGTTCTGGATATCGAACCCACCACCACAGGGTGGCGGGATTCTGGGCGTCCTCGCCCTGGCACCGCCACCACAGGCCCCGGGTCAATTCCTTCCGAGTACGGGGTTCCCGTTCGGCGGCGAGGGCCATCCGGACTTCCATCCGCTCCCGGGTGTGAGAGTTGGTTTTCAGGGTCCGCTTACGCCCGTACCGGAACCGGAGACCGGACTTCGAAAACGAACGAGACATCGGCACCTCCAAGTGTTGGTACATCTGGGATTGCCGACTGGAGAAGCTGGAACTTGCGTTCGAAGCACATTTTTTCAAACTCCTAACATCAAGAAGTCACTGAGTTCTGCCAAGAGATCCAAAAACGTGTCGAATTCCAGGTTCTCGTGCCGAACAGTTTCAGGTTGCGGTCCTCCAAACGTCGGAGTTCATCGATTTCCGATTCCATTATCTCACTCCGAGGCAATACCGGGCCAATCGGACCTTGAGATCGATCATCTTGCCGGCCCGTTCCTGATCCGCCAACCAGAAATCGATCCCCTTCAAAGGGACCTTGTGGACGATGATCTTCTCATCGTCCACGCCTCCGCCCTTGCCCACGGGTGTACATCCGATGGCGAAGAAGATCGAGATGGTTTCGCTCGAGAGACCCGTGGTTGTCGGACCTTCCCACGCCTTGATCATCAACGTGGGCGCCAGGTATCCGGTCTCCTCGAGGAGTTCACGCCTCGCTGCTACGGACTCGTCGTCATCCCCGGTTCCATCCCCGACCAGGCCGGCGGGGATCTCGATGACGTTTCTTCCGAGCGGGGGCCGGAACTGCTCGACCAGGAGAAGGCAATTGTCTTCCGTCGTCGCCATGATCCCCACGACTCCGGAGCAGCCCTTGCGCCGGATGAACTCCCACCCATTGGTGGACATGAACTGGGCGAAACGGCCATTGCACACAACCACGGTTCCCGGCTTGTCTTTCATCAGTCGCTCCCTGTCAGTTGGCGTATCCCGAGTCGTCCTGGCTCGCCCACCCCGAATCGTCCGGGATGGCATCATCCGGGGCCGTGACCCGAGGCTTGGTGTTCAAACTCTCCTCGTAGGTCTTTTTGTGCCACTTCTGCCCAGGCATCTCGGGTCTATCGGGCTGCGTCGGATCCGGTGTCATTTTCATCGTTGCCTTTTCTCTTTCCGTGTTCCCACTCCCACTACCTAATAAAGAGCCCCGATAAGCCCCCGTTACTTGAACAACCGACGTGGGATCACAATGGCGGATCCCACGATGTAGTGGCCCGAGCGCAAGGATGCGGCTCGGTTCACGTCCAGGCCCTTGAGTTGGCCTTATTCCCCACCAGGGCCTGCACCTTGTAATCCCTCTTGGTTGCCGGGAAAATTGGATGGGCTTATCCCCAATCATTTTCGGGTAGTGCTCGTTGGGGCCACGGGAAGAGAAGGCCCAGTTCGATGGTTGAAATGGTAGAGGGAGGTTGCAGATGAATTCACAGACCGGAACAAACGCCAGTTCCGCCCTGACCGCACGGGTCATGGCCGATGCCCGCGTGGGCACCTTCACCTCGCTCGTGACGAAGCTCAAAGGTGCGGAACGGGGCAAGGGCCCCGATCGCAAGACCTACGGGGACGATGAAGTGCTCGTCACGATCTTCACCGGGTTCAACTACTCGCGCCTGTGCGAGCGGTCGCTCAAGGCCCTCGATACCGTCACGGACGCCGAGATCGTGGCCGATGATCTCGCCCGCGAGCAGAAGTGCATCCGGGAGCGCCTGACGGCCGATGGCGCGACCCAGGCCGACATCGATGGTGCGGTTGCCGCGGTCACGGCCCGGTTCACGGAGGCGGACGTGGCCATGGCCCGTGCCGAGCTGGTCGAGTCTCTGACGCTCTCCCGGGACGGGGAGAACGAGTCTACCACGGACGCGGTGTACGAGCCGCTCATCGTAGACGGGGAAACGGTCAAGGGTTGCCGGGTGTACCGGTGCAAGCAGAAGATTGGGGCCCCGGGCGAGTGCCATTGCCGTGAGTGCTCCGGGTGGACGCCAGATTCCAAGGGCAAGAAGCCCCCGATGGACGGGACGATCTACGTGCAGGGGCTCCAGGTGTGGAAGAAGGTCCTGACCCCGGCACCGAACGGTGCGGTTCCGGCTGCAAATTCGTCTTCCAAGACCCTGGCTAAGAAGGTCCTGCGGGACCATTGCCCGATCCGGCGTTACACGAGCTACGCCCTCGAGCCGAAGCCCCAGGATCCCAAGGAGCTGGAGCGGTGGTACGGATGGTCGCTCCACGCGGGCGGCACCGCCACCCTCGAGGCCACCGAGAAGGGTTTCGTCGTGACGGAGGAAATCCTCTCCATCGTGGAGAAGGCGTGGTAATCCGTTCTCCGAAACCTACCCACCTATCCCCAAGGGACAAGACGTGGCGTTCGGTTCCTGCTTCATAGGCGGGGCCGATTCGCGGGTTGTCATCATGTGGGATGGGTGGAAGTTCGATTCATCGATCCTTGGCTTCGATGGGATGTTGGAACGATGGCGACCCGAATCAAGTCCTTCGGCAAGCGCGAGTGCCAGATCGTCCGCGAGACGGCCCTGGCCGCCCTCGAGAAGGTGGCGGCGGAGTTCGGCGTCAAGGAGGCCCGCACCAAGGGGAAGTACCGCGGAGACACGTCCGATATAACCTTCACGTTCGCGGTGGTCACGGACAGTGGCGTGCCCGCGGATTTCGTTCGGGACTGTGCAATGATCGGCATGAAACCTGAGGACTACGGCCGGACCTTCTGCTGGAGTGGCGGGAAAGAGTACCGCGTGTCGGGGCTGGACCTGAAGCGGATCTACTACCCAATCCTCGCGGTGGCCGTGGCGTCCGGCAAGATATACCGTTTCCCCACGGAGATCGTCGCCAAGCTGCGGGCGAAGTAGTGAGGTCCGCCATTTGACCGTCTGGTAATACATCTGGTGTTTTTACAGCGCCCCTGGGGTGGCCGTCTCCGCAGCCACTCAGGCTCGGGAAATCCCAATCCGAAGATTCTGGGAAACACAGAAAGGAATTAATACTATCGGGATTCTGGGCAGCTTCCCGAGCGCAGATTGACCCATCTTGTCCGTTTCGAACGGGGTTGTTTCGTGGGGGGCGTTCGTTGTTCTCACGGTTCGGGCCAAAGCATTTTCCCTTTCGGCAAGTGGCGGGGCCCATTGATAGCCAAACGGCAATGTGAAAAGGACACCGAATAGCTGGATCTCTGCGCTCCTGTCAATGATGCCCGACGAATCTTCTTGTGCAAAGAAGGTGGTCCCCCCGATTTTTCCGTCCACGGGTAATTTCTTACGAAGGGGCCGTGCGGGGTTACTCGATTGACTTGCACGGCAAGGGCTGGGGTTGGAACTAATCGGGCGGGCTGCGCGACACAGCAGCGAAAAGGATAGCCGGCACACGGGTGGGTCGGCTATCCAAACCGGGTCTCCGATGGGGAATGATTCGATATTCCCCATCGGAGACCCCCAAACAAACCGCTGATAACTCTTCGTAAGGAGTTAGAACATCTCATCGTTCGTCTCTTTCCCAAGGGGCCTACTCCCGGTCTGAACACCCCCACGGTTTCACCGACACCATTTGAGGAGATGCGACGACGAGAGATTGCAGGAACGGTGATCCTCGTCATCTCTGCTATTAGGCTGGGGGACGGAAGCAAAGCCCTGGTTTGGCAAGATTCTTTTGTTCCGGCATCTCCCGACGAATTGACATCGGGTGTGGTTCGAGCCCGACAGGTGCTTTTGGGAACTGCCGCCGCTATCTTGACATCCATTGGAGATGAACCTTCCCGGTAGCCGTTCAATACACTTGGAATAAGTGTGAATGTCCTTTTTGGATAGGAGGATCTCTTGTGGGCAACAACAACCCATTCAAGGTGCTTGTTCGGGTAGCTCAAGCCAATCCACATCTTATGCCGGTATTGATTCCAGCGCTCCGGGAAGCCCAATTTCTTACTTCCGAAGATCAAGATGCTTTTCGTTTGGTTTCCCACTGTTTTCCAAAAATCACCCGAGCCAAATGGGCCGGACTGACTTGCACCGAGAAGTATGCAGTCATGAAACGGCTTGCTCACAAAGCACTTCTGACGAAAGCGATACGTCGGATTGAAGGGGGTCCCCGATTCCTCCCAGATCTGGATGGAAAGAAACTCCGTTCCGATCTGGTCACAATCATCAATTATGTTTCCAAACAGACATCATTCTGTGCAGGATGATGTATTGGGGCAATGAACATGAGCGGAGCTACTACCATTCGGGTTCTTGTCGTAGACGACGACCCGGAATTCGTGTTACTAATCCGGGATCTGCTAGAAGAGGCCTCCAGGGCTACGTTTGTTGTGGAAGACATCCCCAGTTTGTCTGGGGGGATAAAATCACTGGAACGGAATCATTACGATGTGATTCTGCTGGATTACAAACTCCCAGACGGAGATGGATTCGAGTTCCTGAGTCAGATGAATGCTTTGCATCTCAAAATTCCTGTTGTCATTGTGACGGGGCATGGAGATAAAGCTGTCCAGGTAAAAGCCTTGGAAGCCGGAGCCGTGGAGTATCTCAGTAAAGGGACTTTCAATACAGACCTGTTGGAGCGCACTTGCATTTACGCCATTGGTCTCCAGGAGAAACGAAATTCCAATGGCGGGGGTCCCGGGGTTGGGGTCCTGATCGAGCAGCTGGTAGAACTCACCAGGGATGCGGTCAAGGCCCAGACCGAAGGGACCCTCGAGATTCGAGAGCTGCGGAAAGAACTCAATACCGGTATCACGTCTATCAAAGAGGACATTGCCAGCAATTCAAGGGCGACTCAACTCACATTGAAGAACCAACGGGAGATATCCGAGAAAGACCAAGCCGCCACAATGAAAGCTATCGAGGAGATATCGCATTTCCGTTGGTTGTTGGGGTGGATCAAGGCTAATCCACTTTTCTCGACCATCCTGTTTTTGTGTGTTCTTTTGGCCATAGCTCTGGCTGTGGTCCTTCTTCAGATTGTAGACCTTGAGAAGATCAAGGTGCTCAAAGACGCCACCTCGAGTTTGATGCTGGGGGGTGGTGGACGTGGATAACCTGGTTCTTATCCCCGCTGATTACGTCATGGACGCGCTTTTCGTCCATGACGTAGGTTTGAATTACAAGGGCCATTTCCTGGCAGTCAATCAGGTTGCTTGCACCCGTCTAGGTTACACCCGGGAAGAATTGTTCCGTATGTCCCCCGGGGATATCAATGATCCCGATTCCGGTATTGACACGACAGAGATTCCCCCTCGATTAGCCCGTGGGGAAACTGTTTTGTTCGAACAAGTGCATGTAACCAAGACTGGAAAAAAGATCCCGGTCGAGGTCCATGCCCGTCCTGTACTGTGGGAAGGTCAACCCGCGGTGGTCTCCTTAGTACGGGATGTCTCGTCTCGTAAAGATGCTGAAAAGGCATTGCGTTTGAGTGAAGAGAATTTTCGGTTGGCTTTCGATCAAGCCTTGGTGGGCCAAGCCTTGATCTCTCCTGCTGGTCAGTTCCTTCAAGTCAATCAGACCTTTGCTCACATGCTTGGATATCAACCTGAAGAACTGGCTGGCCGCATGGTATCAGAGATCACCTACCAGGGACTTCCATCGATTCCTAATGGG
>Ga0172375_10003369_pt1 | contig 24284 bp, 21 predicted proteins | sample LakKiv1m_FD_114537 | JGI IMG/M metagenome (GOLD analysis project Ga0172375, IMG submission 114537) | Freshwater microbial communities from Kabuno Bay, South-Kivu, Congo - kab_092012_11.1m | ecosystem: Environmental > Aquatic > Freshwater > Lake | place: Democratic Republic of the Congo... | reverse complement strand
TAGATACTTGTATTGCGATCCGCACCATCGTACTTAAAGATGGTTTTGCTTATGTGCAGGCTGGCTCAGGGATTGTCGCTGACTCAGTCCCGGAAAGAGAATATCAGGAATCAGTGAATAAAGCTAAGGCGATGATGGAAGCAATTAAAAATTAATAATCAGAAAGGAGCAACACCATGGCAGTACATATTCGTTTAAGAAGAATCGGCAAAAATCCTAAAGGTAAACCGCATTTTCGGGTTACGGTTTTTGATGAGCGCATGGGCCGGGATAGCCGGATCATCGAAGAGTTGGGTTATTATAAACCGACTACCGGGGTAGCGGTAATTAAAAAAGAGCGGATTGCCGAATGGGTGAAAAACGGCGCGCAACTATCGGTCACCGTAAAAAGTTTATTAAAGAAATTAAATAAAGGAGCTTAAGATGCCACAGTCTGCTGCGGTTAGTCCCTTGGTTCAGTTTTTTCCGTTAGTTTTAATTTTTATAATTTTCTATTTTTTGTTAATTCGTCCGCAAAAACAGAAAGAGAAAGAGCATCAGAAGATGTTAACCAGTATTGATAAGAATGATGCGGTAGTAACTTTAGGCGGTATTCATGGCACAGTGGTTAATGTAAAAGAGAAGACTTTGATTTTACGCATTGATGAAAACGTGAAGATGGAGATTGAAAAAAATAGCGTGGCTTATATTAAGAAGCCTTAAGCTAATTAAAAAGATTCTTGGTGATTAAAACAGGAGTTTAGAATTATGGAAAGAAAGCTGATTTATAAAATACTGCTAATCTTGGGGGTGGTGGGGCTGTGCATCTATTATACTTTTCCTCTAAATAAGCGGATTAATCTGGGGCTGGATTTGCAAGGCGGGATGCATCTTTTGCTGAAAGTCGATACCAGCCATCTGCAAGGACAAGCTAAGTTTGATGCCACTGACCGGGCAGTTGAGGTAATTCGCAACCGCATTGATGAGTTTGGGGTTAGGGAGACTTCTATCCAAAAACAAGGCGAGGATGAGATTGTGGTGCAGCTTCCCGGGGTAACTGACCGTGAGCGGGCGATTGACTTGATTGGTAAAACCGCAATGTTGGAGTTTAAAATTGTTTCGAATGATGTTGGAAAGCTTAAGGAGGCAATTGCCGGAACAGTTCCAGATGGGTTTGAGCTAAAATATACTCTGGATGAGAATGAGCCGTTATTACTTGAGAAGCCGGCGGTGATTGTCGGGGATGCTTTAACGAATGCCTCAGTGCGTTTTGATCAGAGCCAGTTTAATGAACCGATTGTTGCTTTGCAGTTTAATGCCGCCGGAGCTAAGAAATTCGCAGAAATAACGGCTGCGAATATTGGTAAGCGCCTGGCGATTGTTTTAGATGGTAAAGTACAATCCGCCCCGCGGATTAGGGAGGCAATTCCTTCAGGTGAGGCGGTAATTACCGGTAGATTTGACGCGCAGGTCGCCCAAGATTTAGCGCTTATTTTAAGGGTCGGGGCATTGCCGGCTTCGATGCATATTGAAGAGGAAAGAACCGTCGGCCCGCTTTTAGGTCAGGATTCGATTAATAAAGGAGTGAAAGCCTCGTTAGTTGGCTGCGCATTAGTTTTTATTTTTATGGCCGGTTATTATCTTTTGGCCGGGGTGATTAGCGATATTGCGCTGTTTTTAAACTTGATTATGATTCTGGGGGGGTTAGGTTTACTGCCGGTACTTTTTCCGGGGATTTCCGCAACCCTTACTTTACCGGGTATTGCCGGTATTGCTTTATCTTTAGGTATGGCCGTCGATGCCAATGTTTTGATTAATGAACGCATTAGAGAAGAGATTACTGCCGGTAGAAATTTACGTACCGCCATCACCAATGGTTATAGCCGCGCGTTGAGCGCGATTTTTGATTCTAATCTTACTACTTTAATTGCGGCATTTATGTTATTTCAATTCGGCACCGGGCCAATTCGTGGTTTTGCGGTTACCCTGACCATTGGTTTAATCTCCAGTATGTTTACCGCGATTGTGGTTACGCGCGTGATTTTTGAGCTTTTACTTAATTTGGGCTGGATCAAGAATTCTTTACCGATGCTTAAAGTAATCGGGGAAACTAAACTGGATTTTATCGGTAAGCGAAAAATATTTTATGCCGTATCAATTATTATAATAATAGTGGGGCTTTTTTCATATTTTAAAAAAGGCCCGGCCGCTTATGGAATTGATTTTGCTGGCGGACAGCTTCAGGAGTATAGTTTTAAAAATCCTCCAGCGATGGATAAAGTGCGTCAGGCGTTAAAAGATGTAAATTTGCCGGATGCGAGTATCCAGCAATTTAAGGATAACCCAAAAGTAGTTTTGATTAGGACCGCGGAGGATAAAAATCAGCTTTTAACCAATAAGCTTAAAGAAATTTTCCCGGACCAGGATATCCAAATATTAAGGATTGAACGGGTCGGACCGGTAGCCGGGGATAATCTTAAACATAAGGCGGTTTTGGCGCTGTTCTGGTCTTTGATTGCCATTTTAATTTATGTTAGTTTTCGGTTTAAGCATGTTAATTTTGCGGCGGCGGGCGTGATTGCCCTTATTCACGACGTACTGGTAGCTTTGGGGTTCTTAGTGGTGACTAACCGGTCGATTGATCTTTTAAGCGTTACGGCGTTTTTGACTATCGCCGGTTATTCGATTAATGATACGATTGTCATTTATGACCGCGTGCGCGAAAATGCGCGTTTATACCGTAAACTTTCATTAAAAGAGTTGATTAATTTAAGCGTAAATCAAACTCTGGGGAGGACTTTGCTTACTTCCGGAGTTACGCTTCTGGTAGTGATATCTTTTATGATTTACGGCGGCGAGGTTTTGAGTAATTTTTCTTTTACTTTATTTGTGGGTTTTATCTCTGGGGTGTATTCCACAATTTTCATTGCTTCTCCGCTGGTACTTGCCTGGAGCCGTAAGAATATTAAATAAGCGGTAAGAGGGGGACTAAATTGGGGACGTTTCCCTTAAGGGAAACGTCCCCAATTTTTCATATGTTATTTAAATCACTTAAGCTATATCTTAATCAAGAGCTTGATTTAGAAGCCTGCATGTCAACTTTAGTTGACTATGGCTACGCTAGGCAAGATCAGGTTTCTGCGGAAGGTGATTTCAGCCGCCGCGGGAATGTTTTTGATATCTTTCCGGTTTCTTTCCAATTGCCGATCCGTATTGAGCTAGATAATGAAAGAATTCTATCGATCAAAGCTTTTGACCCGGCGACTGGCCAAGGTCTCTGGCAGCATCAGATTGTCATTATTTTGCCTTTTAAAAGATATTCCGGCGCTAAAGGGCAGGAATTCCGGGAGGAGTTCACTTTAAATAATTTTATTGATTTGCATGTGGGTGATTTTGTGGTACATAGCCAGCATGGTATTGGTAAGTTCCGGGGTATTGAAAGAATTAAATTAAAGGGCATCGCGAAAGATCATCTGGTGATTGAGTATGATCGCCATGAGAAGCTTTATGTTCCGACTGATGCGATGCATTTGGTGCAGAAGTACATTGCTTTTGCTGCCCGCCGGCCGAAGCTCTACCGCCTGGGTAATCAGGAATGGCTTAAGATTAAGGAGCGCACGCGTAAAGGTATTCAAAAATTAGCTTGGGAGTTATTAAGCTTACAGGCGATCCGTTTGGCTACTACGGGGTTTAAGTTCTCCGCGGACACCCAGTGGCAGGCAGATTTTGAGAAGACCTTTCCCTATTTAGAAACTCCCGACCAGATTAAAGCAACCGCTGAGGTAAAACTGGATATGGAATCTTTTAAGCCGATGGACCGGCTGCTTTGCGGAGATGTGGGGTATGGTAAAACTGAAGTGGCGATGCGCGCTGCTTTTAAAGCGGTGATGGATAATAAACAGGTGGCTTATCTGGTTCCGACTACAATTTTAGCCGAGCAGCATTTTAAAAATTTTAGCGCCCGCCTGAAAAATTTTCCCATAAACGTGCAGATGCTTTCGCGTTTTAAAACTAAGGCGCAAGCGGATGAGATTGTAAAAAGTTTACATCAGGGGGGCGTGGATATTGTGATTGGCACGCATCGATTGCTTTCTGCGGATGTGAGTTTTAAGGATTTGGGGTTAGTGATTGTGGATGAAGAGCAGCGTTTTGGCGTGAAGGCCAAAGAACAATTAAAAAAACTTAAAACTAACATTGATTTTTTGGTGCTTACGGCTACGCCGATTCCGCGTACCTTATATATGAGTTTAATGGGGGCAAAAGATTTTTCGGTGATTAATACCCCTCCGCAAAATAGGTTGCCGATTAAGACAGTTGTGGTAGAATATGATGCAGATTTGGTAACGCAGGCAATTAAGCGCGAGTTGGCGCGCCAGGGCCAAGTGTTTTTTCTGCACAATCGTATCTTGGATTTAGAAAAGATTAAAGAAAAGCTGGCGCGGAATTTACCTGGCAGTGTGCGCATCGAGATTGCGCATGGCCAAATGCCGGCAAAGCTTTTGGAACAAATCATGTCGGATTTTATTTCCGGAGAGATTGATATTTTAGTTTCGACAATGATTATTGAGTCCGGAATCGATATTCCGAATGCCAATACTATTATTGTAAATAACGCGCAGATGTTTGGGTTAAGTGATTTACATCAGCTGCGCGGCCGGGTCGGCAGGTTTAATCGCGCGGCTTTTGCCTATTTTATGGTTTTAGGTAATCAGCATAGAGTTTTAGAACTTGACGCCAAGAAGAGGCTGGCGGCGATTCAGGAGCATAGTGATTTGGGCTCCGGTTTTAATATTGCCATGGAGGATTTAGAGATCCGGGGCGCCGGAAACCTCCTGGGCCAACAACAGCATGGATTTATTAGCGCCGTGGGGTTTGATCTGTATTGCCGTTTATTAAAAGAAGCCATCGCTAATTTTAAGCAAGCCGGGGTATTTGATGAAAAGCATAATTAAATTTTTAATTATTTTTATCTTAGTTTTTTTACCTACCTACTATCTACTACCTGCTCGCTACTGTCTTTTCGCGCAGGATAAAGTAATTGCGGTAGTGAATAATGAGGTCATTACGCAAAAGGACCTGTCGGACTTTTTGAATTTTATACGTTTGCAGTATTCCCGTCAGTTTCAAGGGAAAGCCTTAGAGAAAAAAGTAGATTCCATGAAAAAGGATTTATTACAGCGTTTAATTGAAGACCGGCTTATACTTCAGCAGGCTAAATTGGAGAAGATGGTTTCGGATTCATCCCGCCTGAAGGCTAAGGTTGATGAGATCAAAAAGCGTTACCCCTCGGAGGCAGATTTTGAAATTGATTTAGCCAAGCAGGGTTTGGTGCAGGCAGACCTAGAGAATAAGATGCGCGAACAGATGCTGATGTACAATCTGATTGAGCAGAAAGTGCGCAGTAAAGTCATTGTCCGGCCGGATGAAGTCACCTCTTTTTATACTCAGAATAAACCGCAGTTTTTAAAACCCGAAGAGCGAATTTTAACGTTGTTTATTCTGCAGGATGAGGGAGTCGCCAAAACCGTAAGTTATCAGCTGCGCCTGGGGACGAAATTAGAGGAATTGGCGTCAAAATACGCATTTACTACCGATGATTTTTCGGCATCCGTTGGCCAGCAGCTGCGTCCGGAGATCGAAGATACCGTGTTTAAGCTGGGAATCGGTGAAGTCTCTAATCCGGTGAAGGTCGATCAGCAGTATTTTATTTTTAGATTAGATAATATTGTGGCAAGCAAACAGTTAAGCCTTCCTCAGGCACAGGATAAGATTGGCGCGTATTTATTTGAAAAGAAACTGCAGGAAGAACTCGCGAAGTGGTTAGATGAGCTTAAAAAACAATCCTACATTAAAATCCTCGAAAATTAGAGTCGGCCTGACGATCGGAGACCCGGCTGGTATCGGCCCGGCAATTACCTTAAAAGCGCTTAAACTGCTAAAAGCCAAGGCAGAGATTACAGTGATCGGCGATCGCTTTGTGTTGGCGAAAGCCGCTAAGCTTTTAAAGATTGCTTTAGAGCCAATAAAATTAATTGATTTAAAGAATGTCAAAAAGAACAAATTCTCTTTTGGCAGTTTAAATGCGCAAAACGGCAAAGCTTCTTTAGAGTATTTAGATATTGCGCTAGAGTTACTAAAGAATAACCAGATTGACTGCTTGGTTACTTGTCCAATTTCCAAAGAAGCGATTCACTTAGCGGGTGCTCATTTTTCCGGGCACACTGAATATTTAGCCAAACAGACCGGCGCTGCGGATTTAGTGATGATGTTAATGAATGATAAATTAAAATTTAGCCTGCTAACCCGGCATATCCGTTTACGCGATGTTTCTGGAATGTTGACGCAGAAAAAAATAAAAGACAATATTTTAAATACGGTTAAAGGTTTAAAGAGTTTATTTTTAATAAAAAAACCCAGATTGGTAGTTTGCGGAGTTAATCCCCATGCTTCGGATAATGGAGTGATTGGGACGGAGGAAAAGGAAATAATTACTCCGGTAATTAAAAGTTTGAATAAATTTGGTAGCTTAACGATTGGCGAAGTAGTGGGAGCTGATCTGGCTATCTCGCAAGCGGCTAAAGGTAGATTTGATTGTGTAATTGCCGCTTATCATGACCAGGCATTGATTGCCTTAAAATTAACGGGTTTTGATACTGGAGTCAACCTTACCTTGGGGTTGCCTTTTCTGCGCACTTCACCTCTGCATGGAGTGGCTTTTGATATTGCCGGCAAACCTGTTTTTGCCAATCCGCACTCCTTAGTCGCAGCGATAAAACTGGCGATAAAATGCACATTAAACCAAAGAAAAGCTTAGGACAGAATTTTTTAATTGATAAAAATATTCAAAAGAAAATAATCTCTGCCTGTAATTTATCTAAAGAAGATATTGTCTTAGAGATTGGCTCAGGGCGAGGTGATTTAACCGTACAACTGGCTCAACGCGCAAAAAAAGTGTATGCCCTGGAGATTGACCAACGCCTTTATCCGCAGCTGGAGCAGGCCTTAGAGATTTATGATCATTGCCAGATTATTAAAAGCGATATATTAAAATTTAATCTCGGCAAATTTTTACAAGACAATCTCATCCGGCAAAAAATAATTGTCGTTGGCAATATTCCCTACTACATTTCCAGCCCGATTATGGAACATCTGTTTAAGTATGCTCAAGACATCAGCACGGCTTTTATAACCGTGCAAAAAGAGTTTGCCCACAGAGTGAGGGCGGTGCCGGGATCGAAAGAATATGGCTCATTTAGTTGTTTTGTGCGATATTATTGCTTTGCTAAGATTCTTTTTGAAATTAAAAGAAATAGCTTTAAACCTGCGCCGAATGTCGACTCTTGTTTTTTATCGCTTAAATTTAGAGAGCGGCCTCCGGTTTCCGTGCGGAATGAGGAAGCGTTATTTAAATTAATCCGCACGGCTTTTAATCAGAGAAGGAAGACTCTGAGGAATAGCCTGGAAGGCAAGGTGTCCCAAGAAAAATTAAATAATTATTTTTTAAAAGCCGAGATTGATAAAAATGTGCGGCCGGAGGATCTTTCTTTAGAGCAATTCGCCAACTTAAACAATTTCTTGGAATAGTTAAAAACAGAACCGTCCCCACGAACTTAAAGAAAATCAAAAAAAACCTTGACAAAGGCCGTATCTTGGTATAAACTCCTTTACTTACGTAAATATCTATTGATTCAGCATTAAAACTAGTAAGTATTTGTTAAAAAAGAAAGAGTTTTACTTAATTTCTTAATGGTTCTTTTTTGTTATTTTGGCTTAACCGACAAAGCGAATCCATTTCTGCTGGAGTAGCTCAGTTGGCAGAGCACGTCCTTGGTAAGGACGGGGTCACGAGTTCAATTCTCGTCTCCAGCTAAATTTGCGCGAAGCGCAAATTTATCCTGAGTCTGCCGCAGGCAGACGAAGGATCTAATTAAGGAGTAATAGAGACGAGAAATCTTAACATTTAAAAAATATGCGTGAAACCATAACCTTAGAATGTACGGTTTGTAAAAATAGAAATTATACGACGAGCAAAAATAAAAAGTTGCATCAGGATAGGCTGGAGCTTAATAAGTTCTGTAATTCCTGTCACAAGCATACCCCGCACAAAGAGATTAAATAATATTTAGGGGCGTCGGTTAATGGCAAACCAACGGTCTCCAAAACCGTGACTGCAGGTTCAAGTCCTGCCGCTCCTGTAGTTTTAAAGAGCAAGCGCGGTTGAAGCTTAAGAGATTTTTTAAGTTATGAATATTTTAGCAAAACCAGTAAATTTTTTTAAGGAAGTTCGCAGCGAATTAAGCAAAGTCTCCTGGTCAACCAAAAAAGAATTGTTGGCTTCGACGGTTTTAGTGATTACGGTTACGGTAATTCTAACGGTTTTTATCGGGATAGTGGATCTGGGTTTATCCAGATTTCTCAGCGTGGTTTTTAAATGAAAAATTGGTACGTTGTCCATTCACAAACTGGCATTGAAGAAAAAGTTAAGCGCTCGCTGGATAAACGGGTTCTGGCGGCAGGCTTACAGGATTTAATTTCTAATGTCATTATTCCTACCGAGCAGGTTTCTGAGGTGCGGGCGGGAAAGAAGAAAATTACGCAGAGAAAGTTTTTCCCGGGGTATTTATTAGTGGAGATGGATCTTAGCGAGCAGACCTATCTTTTTGTGAAGAATTCTCCGGGGGTTACCGGTTTTATCGGTTTAGGACGCAAGCCGGTCCCGCTTCCCCAGGATGAAGTGGATAATATACTTAAGCGCACTAAAGAAACTGCGGCTAAACCTTCACCGAAAATAGTGTTCCAAAAAGGTGAACAGGTCAGGGTCAATGAAGGTCCATTTTTGAATTTTAACGGAACCATCGAAGAAGTTTATCCTGAAAAAGGCAAAGTTAAGGTAAGCGTTTCTATTTTCGGCCGTTCTACTCCGGTGGAGTTAGAATACTGGCAGGTGGAGAAGATATAGTTATGGCAAAAGCAATTAAAGCGCAAATTAAGTTACATGTTCCGGCGGCACAGGCTAACCCGGCTCCTCCGGTTGGCCCGGCATTAGGCCAGCATGGCGTTAATATCATGCAGTTTTGCAAGCAGTTTAATGATCAGACCAAAGGCCGGGATGGGTTAATTTTACCGGTAGTGATCAGTGTCTTTGAAGACCGATCCTTTACCTTTATTATAAAGAGCCCGCCAACATCTATTTTATTAAAGCGGGCAGCTAACCTGGCTAAGGCTTCAGGTATTAGCGGTAAAGAGACCATTGGTAAGGTGACTTCCAAACAGGTTGAGGAAATCGCCAAGCTTAAATTGTCGGATTTAAATACCAATAGTATGGAAAAGGCGATTAAAACCGTACAGGGCACTGCCAGCAGTATGGGTATTGTCATTGAAGGATAAATATGAAGATACAAAGTAAGAGGTATAAAGAGTCCGCTAAGCAGGTTACTCCAGAAAAATTATATCAATTGAAGGAAGCAGTGGCGATATTAAAAAAGCTGCCGAAACCGAAATTTGACGGATCGGTTGATTTACATTTTAATTTGGGTGTGGACACCAAGAAAAGCGAACAGATGATTCGCGGTACGGTGGTGCTTCCGCATGGCACCGGGAAGAAAGTGCGGGTAGCCGTATTTTGTAAAGGTGAGCATGAGCGCCAGGCCCGAGAAGCTAAGGCAGATTACGTGGGCGCTACAGAGTTAATGGATAAGGTTGCCGCCGGATTCCTGGATTTTGATTGCGCGATTGCTACCCCGGAGATGATGAAAGATTTAAGTAAATTGGGTAAGGTATTAGGCCCGCGCGGTTTAATGCCTAGTCCGAAGACCGGTACCGTGACTAATGATATTTCAAAAGCGATCGAAGATGTCAGAAAAGGCAAGGTGGAGTTCCGGGTGGATAAACAGGGCGGAATGCATCTGTCCGTAGGTAAAATTTCATTTGATGAGCATCAGATAAATGATAATGCTACGAAGGTTATCGAAGCGGTCAATGAGTCTCGTCCGGCTTCGGTAAAGGGTAAATTCGTTAAAAGTTTAAGTATCACTACTTCGATGAATCCTGGTTTAAGGATTGTGTGCTAAGATGAAAAAAATCGGACAATTGGTTAAGGAAACATCCGGCAGCCGCATTAAAGATAGCTTTAAGGCTTCCGGTGGATTGATCATTGTGAAATACTCCGGAGTTTCCAGCCCGGAGATGAGCAATTTAAGAAAGACACTTAAAAGTTCCGGCGCGGATCTTTTTGTCGTGAAAAATAGTATCGCCCGCAGGAGTATGAAGGAATTGGGCCTTGAGGGGCTGATCCCGTCAATCGAGTCGCCTTGCGGAATGATCTTTTTCAAGGACGAACCAGTGGATACCTCCAAGATATTGTGCGCTTTTCGTAAAGAACATGAAAAGTTGATCTTAGAGGGTGGATTATTACAGGATAAGTTATTAACTTTAAAAGATATTGAACTGATGAGCACGCTGCCTTCTAAGGATGCGCTGCGTGGTAAGCTCGTCGTCACCTTAAATACTCCGATTTTAAAATTAGTGGTAGTTTTGAATCAATCTTTAAAGAAGTTTGTATATTGTTTAGATAAAATTAGACAGGGTAAATCAAATTAACAAACAATAGGAGGATCAAATGGCAACTGCAAAATTGGAAGATTTAATTAAATCTATCGAGACGATGAGTGTGTTGGAGCTGGCAGATTTAGTTAAGGCTTTGGAAGAGAAATTCGGGGTTAGCGCGAACATGCCGATGATGGCTGCTCCCAGCGCTGGCGGCGCTGCTGCACCGGCTGCCGCAGAAGAGAAAAGTGTCTTTACGGTAATGTTGGTTAGCTGCGGCGCGAATAAAATCGCGGTAATCAAAGAGGTGCGCACAATTACTAATTTAGGCTTAAAAGAAGCCAAAGATTTAGTGGATGCTGCTCCTAAAGCGATTAAAGAAGGTGTGAATAAAGAAGAGGCAGCGGAAATGAAAAAGAAGTTGGAAGCTGCGGGCGCTACGGTAGAATTAAAGTAATTTCGAGTAATAATAGGTAAAGATAAGTAAGTTTAATTAAATTAAATAGGCGCAAACTAGCCATAAGGGAAATGATTAAACGAAAAAATTTTGCCAAGATTAAAGAAGTTTATGGATTGCCCAATCTTCTTGATGTTCAGCTGGATACTTATCGTGAATTTCTGCAGATGGATGTACCTGCCGGAGAAAAAAAGAACCAGGGGTTACAGGAAGTCTTTGGGGAAATTTTTCCGATTGAAAATTCCGACCGCTCAGTTAAGTTAGAATTTATCAGCTATTCTTTAGGTAAGCCTAAATATACGATGGGTGAATCTAAGAATCGCTCCTTAACTTATGCTGCCCCTTTAAAGGTAAAGTTCCGCTTAACTACTCCGCATGAAACCAAAGAGCAGGATGCTTATTTTGGTGAAATCCCCCTAATGACGGAAACCGGGACTTTTATTATTAATGGTGATGAGCGGGTAGTGGTTAGCCAGCTGCAGCGTTCTCCCGGAGTATCTTTTGAAGAGGAGTTGCATCCTACGGGAAAGAAGATTTTTTACGGCCGGGTAATTCCCTATCGCGGCGCCTGGTTGGAATTTAAATATGACCTTACGGAAACCATTACCGCTTATGTTGACCGCCGCAGAAATTTTCCCGCAACTCAAATTTTAAGAATTTTAGGTTTTTCCGAAGACCGACAGATATTTGCGGCTTTTGGAAAAGAGCATCCGGAGATTATTAATACCCTCAAGAAGGATTATACTAAAAATAAAGAAGAAGCATATCTGGATTTCTATCGTAAGATGCGTCCGACTGAGCCGGTAACAAAAGAGGCTGCCGAAGGATTGTTTTATCGATTATTTTTTGATCCCGCCCGTTATGATTTAGAACGCGCGGGACGTTTTATTTTAAACCGCAAACTCGGCATGAATGTATCTTTAGAAAAAAGGATACTGGATTCCGATACGGTAATTAAAGTCATTGAATACCTAATTAAATTAAATGCCGGTACGGGTAAAATTGATGATATTGACCATTTAGGAAACCGGCGCGTAAAAAGCGTCGGGGAATTGGTGCAGAATCAGGTGCGGATCGGCCTTTCCCGGGTGGAGCGTTCGATTAAAGAAAGATTAAGTATTCTGGGTGAGTTTGATAGTTTGAATGTGCATTATTTAATTAACTCTAAATTATTGAGTAATCAAATCCGTGATTTCTTCGGGCGCAGCCAGTTATCCCAATTTATGGATCAGATTAATCCTTTAGCGGAAATGACGCACAAGCGCCGTTTGAGCGCTTTAGGCCCCGGAGGGCTTTCGCGTGAAAGAGCCGGGTTTGAAGTGAGAGATATCCATCCTTCGCATTACGGAAGGGTTTGCCCGATTGAGACGCCGGAAGGGCCGAACATCGGCTTGATTGCTTCGTTGAGCTGTTTTGCGCGGATTAACCCTCTGGGTTTAATTGAAACTCCTTACCGTAAAGTTGAAGATGGCCGCGTGACTAAAAAGTTCGAATACTTAACTGCGGATATTGAAGAGGATAAATTTATTGCTCAGGCGGATGTTCCTTTAGATAGTGAGGGTTGTTTTGTCGATAAATTTGTTACCTGCCGCTATAAAGATGATTTTCCCAAGGTTCCGGGTAAAGATGTGCAATATATGGATGTTTCCGCTAAACAGCTGGTTTCGGTAGCGGCTTCATTAATTCCTTTCTTGGAGCATGACGATGCCAACCGCGCTTTAATGGGGTCTAACATGCAAAGGCAGGCGGTGCCGTTGATGATTACCGAAACTCCATTAGTGGGCACGGACATGGAAGCCAAAGTTGCTCAGGATTCCGGAACCGTGGTTATGGCGCAAGCCAACGGTAAAGTAACCAGCGTGGATGCAGCCGCAATTACGATCGGCAAGAAAATTTATCATTTAAAGAAATTTCTGCGCACTAATGCGGATACCTCAATCAACCAAAGGCCTTTAGTAAAATTAGGCGATCCGGTGGATGCCGGTACTCCGATTGCGGATGGTATCGCGACCAAAGATGGCGAGTTGGCTTTAGGTAAAAATGTTTTAGTGGCCCTGATGCCTTGGAGAGGCTATAACTTTGAAGATGCTATTTTAATTAGTGAAAGATTAGTTAAGATTGATGCTTTTACCTCCATTCATATTGAAGAATTTGATATTGAGGCTGCCGAGACCAGATTAGGAAATGAAGAGATTACCCGCGATATTCCCAATGTCAGCGAGGATGCTTTAAGGAATCTGGATGAGGAAGGAATTATTCGCGTCGGAGCGGAAGTGGCAGCCGGAGATATCCTTGTCGGTAAAATTACGCCTAAAACTGATTCTGAGCCCAGCCCTGAGGAAAGATTGTTGCGCGCGATATTCGGCGAGAAGGCCGGTGATGTGCGGGATACTTCTTTAATTGTTTCTCCGGGAGTGGAAGGGGTAGTTATCGATGTGCATGTTTTTGCGCGCAAGGACCGCGGGCGTAAGACCAAAGAAGAGAAGACGCTTGAGTTGGCTAAAATTCGGGAGCTGAAAGCTTATTATAAACAGGAAATTGAGTTTTTACAGACGGAAAAAACTTTACGTTTATCCCAGGTTCTCGGAGTGGATAAGAAAAAGGTAGAAAAATTTGATCTGAGCGATAATGAAGAGGCAAAAATATTAGCGGCTTCTTTTGACGAGCAAATGCTAGAGCTTTTGGCGGAAGAAGAGCAGGAAATCGAAAAGGTGCGTCGCGGTGATGAATTACCTACAGGGATTTTAAAAAGAGTGGTGGTTTATGTCGCGACTAAGCGCAAGCTTTCTGAAGGGGATAAACTTGCCGGCCGGCATGGTAATAAGGGTGTGGTGGCCAGAATTATTCCTGAGGAAAATATGCCTTATATGTCTGATGGTACGCCGGTAGATGTGGTGCTCAACCCATTAGGTGTGCCTTCGCGTATGAATGTCGGACAGATTTTGGAATGCCATTTAGGCTGGGCGGCTAATGCTTTAGGTATCAAAGTCAGCTGTCCGGTGTTTGACGGGGCTAAAGAAGGAGAGATTAAAGAACTGCTTAAAAAAGCCGGGCTTCCCGAAGACGGCAAGACGATTCTTTACGATGGTTATTCGGGTGAACCTTTTGATCAAAGAGTAACCGTCGGATATATGTATATTTTAAAACTCATTCATTTAGTTGATGAAAAGATTCACGCCCGTTCGATTGGGCCCTATTCCTTAGTTACGCAGCAGCCGTTGGGTGGTAAAGCGCAGTTTGGCGGTCAGAGACTAGGTGAAATGGAAGTTTGGGCGCTGGAGGCTTATGGGGCAGCATTTACTTTGCAGGAAATGCTTACGGTTAAGAGTGATGATGTCAGCGGTAGAACGCGGATTTATGAAGCGATTGTTAAGGGGGAACAGCGTCTCACACACGGAACCCCAGAGTCATTTAATGTTTTAATCAAAGAATTACAAGGCTTATGCCTTGATATCCGGACAGAAAAGGCTAAATAATGGAAGAGATCGTATCTTTTGACAGTATTTCAATTAAGATTGCCAGCCCGCAGGTAATTAAATCCTGGTCTAAGGGTGATGTTAAAAAAGCTGAAACCATTAATTACCGGACACTTAAGCCGGAGAAAGACGGCTTGTTTTGTGAGAAGATTTTCGGGCCGGTGCGTGATTGGGAGTGTAACTGCGGTAAATATAAAGGCATAAAATTTAAGGGGATTACCTGCGACCGTTGCGGAGTTACAGTTGACCGTTCAAGTGTGCGCCGAGAGCGCATGGGGCATATTGATTTAGCGACACCGGTTACGCATATCTGGTTTTTTAAGGCGGTGCCCTCCCGGATGAGCGCGCTTTTAGATATCGGCTTAAGAGACTTAGAGAGGATTATTTATTACGAAGAGTATGTGATTGTCGATCCGGGGACCACGCCGCTGAAGAAAAAAGAATTGCTTACTGATGAGCAGTATCAGGAGGCTTTGAGTAAATACGGGGCGAATTTTAAGGCCAAGATCGGGGCGGAAGCAATCGCGGAACTTTTAAAAGAGTTAGACTTGGATGCGGTTTGCCGTAAGTTTAGAAAAGACCTAGAGAAGTCCAAGGATGTTTTAAATAACCGCAAAGCAATTAAAAATTTAAAGATCGTAGAAGATTTTAAGAAGAGTGGTAATAAGCCGGAATGGATGATCTTAGAAATCGTGCCGGTTATTCCCCCGGATTTACGTCCTTTAGTTCCGCTGGAGGGTGGAAGGTTTGCCACCAGCGATCTTAATGATTTGTACCGCCGCGTAATTAATCGCAATAACCGCCTAAAGAAATTGATGGAGTTAAGCGCCCCGGAGATTATTATTCGTAATGAGAAGCGTATGCTTCAGGAGGCGGTGGATGCGCTTTTAGATAATGGCCGCCATGGTAAGCCGGTGAATGGGGCGAACAACCGTCCGTTAAAATCTCTGTCGGATATGCTTAAAGGCAAACAAGGAAGATTCCGCCAGAATTTGCTGGGTAAACGTGTAGATTATTCAGGAAGAAGTGTGATCGTGGTGGGGCCGGAATTAAAGTTGCATGAATGCGGCTTACCTAAAGAAATGGCTTTGGAGTTATTCCAACCGTTTGTGATTAAAAAATTAAGAGAAAAAGGTTTTGTGCACACCATTAAAGGCGCTCGCCGCATGGTTGAACGCGGCAAAATTGAAGTTTGGGATATTCTGGATGAAGTGATTAAAGATCATCCGATTATGCTTAACCGCGCGCCAACTTTGCACCGTTTGGGTATTCAGGCGTTTCAGCCGTTATTAATTGAAGGAAAATCCATAAAGATACATCCATTGGTTTGTACCGCTTTTAACGCCGACTTTGACGGTGACCAGATGGCGGTGCACGTACCTTTATCTTTGGAATCACAGCTTGAGACTAAGGTATTGATCATGGCGATTAACAACATATTCTCTCCGGCTGACGGACGTCCGGTAATTTCTCCGACTCAGGATATTATTTTGGGTGTGGCTTATTTAAGCCGGGAAAAAGCCGGCGCGCTTGGAGAGGGGATGATTTTCTCCAGTGCGGATGAATTATTGATTGCTTATAATGATAAGGCGGTTGAATTGCACGCTAAAATTAAAATCCGTATCAGCGGTTTGTATGATTTTGATCAGAAAAAAGTTATCCCGCATAATCAGCTGCTTTTGACTACGGTTGGCCGGGTAATTTTTAATCAGCTGCTGCCGGAGGAGTTTGGATTTGTTAACTGCGATTTAAAGAAAAGTAAAGTAAGTGATATTGTGGTGAGCTGCTATAAAAGATTCGGACATGCGGCAACCATTAAGCTTTTGGATGATATCAAAAGATTAGGTTTTGAAAGTGGCACTCTGGGTGGTATTTCGATTGGTATCAATGACATGACTGTGCCGGAAGCTAAGCCCGTAGTTTTGAAAGAATCTAAAGAAGAGGTGGCCAAGGTTGAGGATCAATATCGTAAAGGTATTATCACCAATAGTGAACGCAAATCAAAGATCATTGATATTTGGACGCATGCCACAGATAAAATCTCAGACCTCTTATTTAAAGGTATGGATTCATTTAATCCTATTTTTATGATGGCTGATAGCGGCGCGCGCGGCTCGCGTTTACAGGTTAGGCAGTTGGCAGGTATGCGTGGTTTGATGGCTAAGCCTAGCGGTGAAATTATTGAAAACCCGATTATGGCTAATTTTCGCGAGGGTTTGAATGTTTTAGAGTATTTTATTTCTACTCACGGCGCGCGTAAAGGTTTGGCCGATACCGCGCTAAAGACCGCCGATGCCGGTTACTTAACCCGCAGGCTGGTGGATGTGGCCCAGGAGGTAATTGTTTGCGAAGATGATTGCGGCACACTGAATGGTATTACGGTGGCGGCAATTGTGGAAGGTGACGAAGAAGTGGTTGGCCTGAAAGACCGGATTATCGGAAGAGTGGCTTTAGATAATGTTGTCGATATCATCACCGATGAGGTTATTATTGAACAGGGCTGTGAAATTACTGAAGAAAAAACTGATCAGATTGAGAAATTAGGTATTGAGAAGATTCGTATTCGGAGTGTTCTCACCTGTGAAAGTGGAAGAGGAGTTTGTGCTAAATGTTATGGCCGTAATCTTTCTACCGGTAGGTTAATTGAGTTAGGAGAAGCCGTGGGGGTAGTGGCGGCGCAGAGTATTGGAGAACCCGGGACCCAGCTGACGATGAGAACTTTTCATATCGGAGGTACAGCCTCCAGAACTATTGAGCAGTCGTTTATTAAAGCTAAAAATGAAGGTTTTATTAAATACCATAATTTAAGGGTTACGTTGAAGAATAAGGAAAACGTCGTTTTAAATCGAAACGGAGCAATTAGTATCAATGATGCGCAAGGCCGGGAATTTGAGCGTCATCCGCTTCCTCAGGGCGCTTTTATTACTTTTACGGACGGGCAGGAAGTTAAAAAGGGAGTTTCCTTAGTGCATTGGGATCCATATACCTTGCCGGTGCTGACAGAAGTTGGCGGGTTAGTGCGTTTTGAAGATTTACGCGAAAGCATTACCATGCGTGAAGAGGTTAATCCGGTTACGAAGTTATCGGAACGCGTCGTAGTGGAGCATAAGCCGGAATATCATCCGCAGGTAGTTATTTTAAATGATAAAAAAGAAGTTTTGGGTATTTATCCGATTCCGATCGGCGCGCATATTATTGTGCGTGATGGCGAGCAAGTAGGCGGAGGAGATCTTTTAGCGAAAATTCCGCGGATGGTGGTAAAGACGCGCGATATTACCGGTGGTTTGCCGCGCGTGGCCGAACTTTTTGAAGCCCGTCGGCCTAAAGACCCGGCGGTGATCAGTGAAATTGACGGATTCGTAGAATTTGGCGAAACGAAGAAAAATCAGCGTTTGATTATCGTTAAATCGGCTACCGGAATGGCCAGAGAGTATATCATTCCGCACGGCAAACATCCGAATGTTTATAAGGGGGATAAAGTTATCGCTGGACAGCAGCTTACGGACGGCCCGGTAGTCCTACAGGATATTTTAAGTGTTTGCGGCGATAAAGTCTTGCAGGAATATCTGGTGAATGAGGTGCAGGAGGTTTACCGTTTACAGGGCGTGCGGATTAATGATAAGCATATTGAGGTAATTATCCGTCAGATGCTTAAAAAAGTAAGAGTGGAGGATCCGGGTGATACTGAATTTTTGTCGACGCAACAGGTGGACAAGTGGGTATTTCAGAAAGAAAATACCCGGGTGATTAAAAAGGGCGGTAAACCGGCTCAAGCGACATCTTTACTTTTAGGGATCACCAAGGCTTCCTTGACTACGGAGAGCTTTATTTCCGCCGCGAGCTTCCAGGAGACTACGCGGGTTTTAACGGAAGCCGCGACCAGCGGTAAACGGGATGAATTATTGGGATTAAAAGAAAATGTAATTGTGGGGCACTTGATTCCGGCGGGTACCGGATTCAGGGCGCATCGTGATATTGAAGTGGCTAAAACCGCCGCGCAAGATAACGTGGAAAAGAAAGAAGAAAAGGAATAACTTATGCCGACAATTGCTCAGTTAATCAGATTTGGTAGAATTTCTAAAAAGAAGAAAAGTAAATCTCCGGCTTTGAAGGCCTGTCCTCAGAGGAGAGGGGTGTGTCTTCAGGTGCGTACGATGACACCGAAAAAACCAAACTCGGCTTTACGAAAAATTGCCAGGGTGAGGTTGACTACGGGTTTAGAAGTTACCGCCTATATCCCCGGAGAAGGACATAATCTTCAGGAGCACTCGATTGTTTTAGTCAGAGGCGGCAGGGTAAAAGACTTGCCGGGTGTGCGTTATCATCTTGTTAGAGGAACATTGGATGCTTCCGGGGTGAATGCCCGCAGAAGAAGCCGTTCCAAGTATGGAGCCAAGAAACCAAAGGATAAATAATGAGAAGAAGAAAAGCACAAGAAAAAGTTATTTTAGCAGATCCTAAATACAATAGTAAAGTGATCGCCAAGTTTATGAATATGGTGATGTATGATGGCAAAAAGGCGATTGCGGAAAAATTGGTATATTGCGCTTTTGATATCGTGTTGAAGAATTTAAATGAACAGGATATTTTAAAAGTATTTTATAAGGCACTCGATAACGCCCGGCCGCGTTTAGAAGTAAAACCGCGCCGAGTTGGTGGAGCGACCTATCAGGTGCCGATTGAGGTTCGTCAGGAACGCGGCACTTCGATTGCTCTGCGCTGGATCAGGGATTTTGCGCAGAATAGAAAAGGCAAACCCATGCAGGAAAAGTTAGCGGATGAAATTATTGCCGCTTACAAAGGGGAAGGTTCTGCGATTAAAAAGAGGGACGATACGCATAAGATGGCGGAGTCAAATAAAGCCTATGCGCATTTTAGGTGGTAAATGAGAAAGATACCTTTAGAGAGAATTAGAAACATCGGGATTATTGCCCACATCGACGCCGGTAAAACAACAACTAGCGAGCGTGTTTTATTTTATACCGGGAAAAATTATAAAATTGGCGAGGTGCACGATGGCGCCGCGACGATGGATTGGATGGTGCAGGAACAGGAAAGAGGAATTACCATTACTGCGGCGGCGACTACTTGCACCTGGAAAGATATTACCATTAATTTAATTGATACTCCGGGCCACGTGGATTTTACGATTGAAGTAGAAAGATCTTTAAAAGTCTTAGACGGAGCGGTAGTGGTTTTTTGCGGAGTGGGAGGGGTTGAGCCGCAATCAGAAACTGTTTGGCGTCAGGCAGATCGCTATAGTGTTCCGCGCATTGCTTTTGTGAATAAGATGGATCGCACCGGTTCGGATTTTTTTGCGGTCGTCGCTCAGATGCATGAAAGATTGGGGGCGAATGTGGCGGCGATTCAACTGCCGGTAGGCATCGAAGGAGATTTTAATGGCGTTTTAGATTTAGTGGATCGAAAATATATTCATTATAAAGATGATTTGGGTAAAAATTTCGATGTGAAAGAGATTCCTGCTGACCGCGAGGCGGAGTTTGAAAAATACCGCTTGATTCTGGTAGAGAAAGTTGCTGAGGCCGATGATGCGGTGATGGAAGATTATCTGGCGGGCAAAGCAGTAACGAATGAAAAATTAAAAGCCGCCATCCGCCGAGGATGTATTGCCAATAAATTTATTCCGGTACTTTGCGGTTCCGCTTTTAAGAATAAAGGGGTGCAATTAGTTTTGGATGCGGTGGTCGACTATCTTCCTTCTCCGCTGGATGTTCCGCCGGTTAAGGGCACACATCCGGATACCGGTGAATTTCAAGAAGTGGTCGCCGATGATAAAGCTCCTTTTACGGCCTTGTGTTTTAAAGTCGCCTCAGATCCTTTTGTGGGGAAAATTTATTTTACCAGGATGTATTCCGGAATACTTACTTCCGGAATATATATTTATAATGCCACTAAACGCGAGAGAGAGCGGGTAACTAAAATTGTTAAAATGCACGCTAATCATCAAGAGGTAACGGATAGTATTGCTACCGGTGATATTGCGGCATTGGTCGGGTTAAAAGATACCAAAACCGGCGATACTCTTTGCACGGAGAAAAATCCGATTCTGATTGAAGCGATGCGTTTTCCGGATCCGGTTATTCAGCAGGCGATTGAGCCCAAGAGTAAGGACGCTCAAGAGAAATTAGGTATGGCGATGCATAAGCTAGAAGATGAGGATCCGTCATTTAGGGTTACTTATAATCAGGAGACCGGGCAGACCTTAATTGCCGGAATGGGGCAGCTGCATCTGGAAATTATTGTCGATCGAATTTTGCGTGAATTTAATGTCGAGGCTACCGTGGGAGCTCCGCAGGTGGCCTATCGCGAAACCATTAGAAAAAGTGTTCCCAGCGTGGGGAAATTTATTTCGCAGTCCGGCGGACGCGGCCAATATGGCCATTGTGTTATTGAAATGAGCCCGCAGGAAGTTCCCGGCACCGGGATAACTTTTGAAGATAAAATTAAAAGCGGTTCTATTCCGCGCGAATTTATTCCTGCAGTAAAGCAGGGGGTGATGGGGGCGGCGAAAAATGGCGTTTTAGCCGGGTACCCGGTAACCGACGTCAAAGTAGTTTTGGTTGATGGGTCATTCCATGAAGTCGACTCTTCGGAGCTGGCTTTTAAAATGGCCGGTTCGATTGCTTTTCAGGACGGTATGAAAAAAGCGCATCCGGTTTTATTAGAACCGATTATGGATATTGAAGTGGTCGCACCGGAAGAGTTTATGGGGCAGATTATCGGCGACTTAAGCAGCCGCCGGGCGAAAATAATTGCGCTTGGTCAGAGATTAAATTTGCGTACCATCCGCGCCCATGTTCCGCTGTCGGAAGTTTTTAATTACGCAACCGTAACAAGATCCTTGACACAAGGCCGCGCATCGTATACAATGGAACCTTCCTTCTACAGCGAAGTTCCGGCGCATGTAGCGGAAAAAGTCGTTTCCGGATCAGCAAATACTAACGCAAGAAAAACTTTTTAAAAACATCACTCCGCGTTTAGGGGAATTACGCGGGTGTGCCCTGCTAGGGCAAGGAGGATAAAAGAAATGGCTAAGGAAAAATTTGTCAGAAGTAAACCACACGTAAATATTGGAACCATCGGACATATCGATCATGGTAAAACCACACTTACGGCTGCTATTTGCAATGTTTTATCAAAACTCGGGCAAGCTACAGCCAGAGACTATGCCGATATTGCTAAAGGCGGTACGGTGAGAGACGAAACAAAAGTAGTTACGATTTCTGTTGCGCACGTGGAATATGAAACCGCGGCGCGGCATTATGCGCATATCGATTGCCCCGGTCACGCTGATTATATTAAAAATATGATTACCGGCGCGGCTCAAATGGATGGAGCAATTTTGGTGGTTTCTGCGGCGGATGGCCCAATGCCTCAGACCAGAGAGCATATCCTTTTAGCCCGTCAGGTGAATGTGCCTTCGATGGTGGTATTTATGAATAAAGTTGATTTGGTGGATGATAAAGAGCTTTTGGATTTAGTGGAGATGGAGATTAGGGATCTTTTAACTAAATACGGCTACCCGGGAGATAAAACACCGATTATCCGCGGTAGTGCCAATAAAGCTTATGCGGCAACCGATCCTAATGGGGCAGATGCCAAGTGTATTATGGATTTAATGAAAGCCGTAGATGAGTTTATTCCGCTTCCTCCCCGTGAATTAGATAAGCCTTTGTTGATGGCGGTGGAAGATGTTTTCAGTATTGAAGGTAGAGGTACCGTGGCTACCGGAAGAATTGAACGTGGTAAAGTAAAGGTTGGAGAAGAAGTTGAAATTATCGGTTTAAGGCCGAAAGCCAAGAAGTCCGTAGTTACCGGAATTGAAATGTTCCGTAAACTTCTGGATGAAGGCCAGGCTGGCGATAATGTCGGTCTGCTTTTAAGAGGGGTGGAAAAGAATGATATCGAGCGCGGAATGGTCGTTGCCGCACCGAAGTCTATTCTGCCGCATACAAAATTTAAAGCCCAGGTGTATATTTTGACGAAAGAAGAAGGCGGACGGCATACCCCATTTTTTAAAGGTTACCGGCCGCAGTTTTATTTCCGGACTACGGACGTTACCGGTGCTGCTACTTTGCCTACGGGCGTAGAAATGGTTATGCCGGGTGATAATGTAGCTTTGGAAGTAGAGTTGATTACTCCGATTGCGATTGAGAAAGAATCCCGTTTTGCGATTCGTGAAGGCGGCCATACCGTGGGTGCCGGGGTGGTTACGGAGGTTATTGCTTAAAGATCATGAATACGCAGAAGATTCGGATTAAATTAAAAGCCTATGATCACCGCCTGCTCGATCAGGCGGTGATTGAAATTGTGGATACGCTTAAGCGCACCGGGGCGAAGATTTCCGGCCCCGTACCGCTTCCGACAAAAAGAGAAATTTACACGGTTTTACGTTCTCCGCATGTTGATAAAAAATCGCGGGAACAGTTTGATTTATCTACTCATAAGCGCCTTATTGACATCTTTGAACCCACAGCTAAGACCATCGATTCTTTAAGGAAATTAAACCTGCCGGCAGGGGTGGATGTAGAGATCAAGTAGCAAATCAAAAACGGATAAATTAAATGATAGGATTAATTGGAAAAAAAATTGGAATGACTCAGGTGTTTGCGGCAGATAACCGCCAGTTGGGGGTTACGGCGATCCAGGCCGGGCCTTGTCCGATTCTGATGGTGATGGATAAGAATATTCAATTAGGTTTTGATTTAGAAAAAGAAAAAAGTTTAAAGAAAGCGCAGTTAGGGCTTTATAAGAAATTAAACATTGCTCCACGTAAGGTAATCAAGGATCTTTCTCGTGAAGCGGATGTGGAATATAAAGTTGGAGATGAGCTTAAAGTTGATTTGTTTACGGAAGGCGATTTTGTCGATGTCAGCGGAATTTCTATCGGTAAAGGTTTTGCCGGCGGTATGAAACGTTGGCATTGGAAGGGCGGGCCTCGGACACATGGCTCAACTTCGCATCGCCGAGTCGGTTCCATTGGTTCCAGCACTACACCCGGAAGAGTTTTCCGGGGACATCATATGCCTGGGCATATGGGCGTGCAAAAAGCCACGGTGCAAAATTTAAAGATTATTAAGATAGATTTAGCGAATAACCTGCTGTTGGTGGAAGGCGGAGTTCCCGGGCATAAGAACGGATATTTAGTGATTACCAAAGCCATTAAGAAAAGGGCCAAGAAAGCGGTAGCTAAGAAATAATATGTTTACTTTACCTGTATATAATAGCGAAGGCAAAGAAGTCGAGACGATCAAGCTTAATGCCGAGGTGTTTGATGGCCGGCAGAATCTTGATTGCCTGCATCAGGCGATTTTAGGATACCAGGCTAATCAGAGAAAAGGATTAGCTTCGACTAAAACTCGGGGTGAGGTTTCCGGAGGCGGTAAGAAGCCTTGGAAACAGAAGGGTACCGGCCGCGCGCGCGTCGGTTCCACCCGTTCTCCGCTGTGGAGGCACGGCGGCGTAGTTTTCGGGCCGCATCCGCGCGATTTTTCTTATGAAATTCCCCAGAAGATCAAGGCGCAGGCCTTAAAAACAAGTTTGAATGTTAAGTTAAACGAAAATAATTTTATGATTTTAGATGAGTTTAAACTCCAGGAATCAAAAACTAAGCAAGCGGTGGGAGTATTCTCTAATTTGAAATTGTTCAGCGCTAAAGACAAAAAATCAAAAAAAGTTTTATTTCTGACGCATAAATTAGACGCACAGTTAAAAAGGGCGTTAAAAAATATAAGTTTTTTAACGTTAGATTTAGCTTCTGATTGCCACGCTTATGAGGTAATGAATAATCAGAAAATACTGATTAC
>Ga0172375_10003368_pt1 | contig 24286 bp, 15 predicted proteins | sample LakKiv1m_FD_114537 | JGI IMG/M metagenome (GOLD analysis project Ga0172375, IMG submission 114537) | Freshwater microbial communities from Kabuno Bay, South-Kivu, Congo - kab_092012_11.1m | ecosystem: Environmental > Aquatic > Freshwater > Lake | place: Democratic Republic of the Congo... | reverse complement strand
GCCACCAGCAGGAGGTATTCGTCCCCGCCCGCCAAGTCAGAACCCATGTCTTTCAGCCTGCTCAAATCGTCGTTCCATACCGAGGTTGTGTCACTGTCCAGTCCGCATCTCAATTCTTTGTTTCTTGTGCAGGCCCTGTACATCTTCATTGTGAGGCCCGAGTTGTCTTCGGCCCTGGCAGCAACCTTGGTCAACAGGATCAACGCCAGGTCATCCGTGTGGGAATCCATGTCATTTGTTGAGACAAGCGCCATCGCTCGACTGCACAGATTGCTGGTCAACCCCTCTCGCTTCAATTCCCGTAACAGCGTCTGGCTCGCTGACGCAGCAATCGGGGCCAGAGTCACACTCATCTTCGGTTCGGAACCATCAATCGGATGGGTCTTCATTATCTCCCGCATCGGATGCCCTTCTGGCAAGACCCTGTCCACAAGGTTCGTCCACAGAGTCAGATCCTTCAGATCGCATCCCCAGTCTTTCTTGTGATCTTTGTATTCAAACCCCACCCGTGCGCCTGATTGTGTGGTGCTCCAGAGATTCGAATCGCTGACCTGACGCCAAAGAGATTCAAAATCAAGAAGGCCAGATGGTAGAATGGTAAAGTCAGAAGAACCAAACATCAATTGCCCGCTGCCGTCCGGCCTGATGTAAAGCCGCCAGTCAATGTTGCCCAAGGACAGCTTGTCAGGCTTCTCTTTGATCGGATGTCCGCCACAAAAGGCATTTCCGCACATCAAAACAACGCCAACAAATGCGCAGGCGATCTTCATCTCAGTACTCCGTCACATTATTATCCCGCTGTATATTCAGCCCTGCAGGGTTGTTTCTCATGAGCGCTTTCAGCGCTGGGACTGCTGTATCCGTTGCATTATGATTTCCGTTCACATCAACACCCAGCACGGTTTCGTTCACGATTCCGGGCGACAGTGTGCAGAATCCAGCCAATGATGTGTCATCCAACTCCGTCTCGGAACGGTAGAGGCGCCCATAAGACGGGTCATAAAGACTACCATCGATGATGACAAGTTGATGGTTACCGAAGAAAGATGCGGGATTCTTGATTCCCTGGCCCGGAACACCATTTTGATCACTGACTTCTTTGCCGTAGATCCAGTTGTAGCGTGTGTCACCGCGAAACGTGGTCCAATCCAACATCGCGCCAGCAGAAGGAACCACACCAAGATATGGGAGCAGTGCATCACCACTTGTGCCAGAGCCGGAAAAAGCCCATTTCTTGACCAAAATGACATCCTCAGCAGCTGGCCCAAAGTAATAATAGGCGTGTGGTGGGTGAATTCCATGATGCTTCAGCATGTCAAGGAACATCTTGGCCCACGCCCCACATTGGCCATCGAGCCCCATCATTAGGGCGAGCGTGGTCGTGCTTTGGCACCTGTACGACCTGTAATATGTCATTTGCCTGTTCGCGCCATACTTCCTGCGAACATCTCTATCCGTGAATTCTCCCCATATTCCACTCAAAGCATCCGCCACCGTGGTTTTGCCCCTGGCCGCGTTGCAGGTAATATGCAATAGCGTCTCGTACACCGGAATTCCCTGTACCGGATCCGCAAGCGTTTCGTACAAGGTGTGCAGATTGTCGTTAGGTCTTGGGGCGATGTTGTGGTCGGTCTCACCTGTGCCGGGCATCCGATAGCTCCATTCGTATTTCAGCTTTCGCCACCATTGCCACGTTCCGTCATATGCGTAGATCTCGTTCGACAGCTCAGATGTTCCTTCAACTGTAACCACGGTGCTGTCTCCCGAAATGGTTTGCGCACTCGGGTTGGACTGAAGATCGCAATCGCCTTTTACCCACCAGGCGACATTGGCATAAAGGCGGTTGATCTCTGTTGGATTCGTGAGGGGCAACGCTGTCTTAAATGTGGCATCGGCCTTTATCCTTGTCTTGCGCGTGAAGACGCTCACCGATTCGTCGGTCATTGTGCTCTTCCACTCGGGATCGTGAGGCACCCAATCGCCTTCATGAATAACCGGTTTGGTTGACTTGAAATCGATAATATCGATCTTCGGATAGACAACTTTCACCTGCAATTCGGCGGAATACGATTGTCCGTCTGCCCTTGCCGTAACCTTGGCCTTGAAGATCGCCGGTGTGTCATAGGCATTAGCCGCATTCTTGAGGACGGGCTCATAGGTGTCGGCAATGCTCGTGCCTGGAGATCCTTCCCCCTCGACAATCTGCCAACTCCAAGAATCCACCGCCAAAGGCGGAGTCATCTGCGCTTTGAACGTCACCTTGCTGCCATGAAGGAAGACATCATTCTCGTTGGGTTCAGTGATCGTTACGCTCTGAACAAGCGTGACGTGTGTGATTGGCGTTTGCTTTTCATCTTGCCGCATTCCGTTTTGCAGATAATAGGAAATCGCATAGATCGTGTTGTCACCCAACCGAAGATGATCCGTCTTGACCGCAATATCAACGTTGCCTCCCACATAGGTTTGTTACCCCTCGGCGACACGAATGTCGTTTACGAAGAGATCGACAAGATACACCACCCCGTACTCACTGTGGAGAGTCACGGTCAGGCGCCCGAACGGTCGCGTTTCGCCGTCCGCGGGACTGACAATGGTGACGCGACTAGCCCCATCGTTGACTCCAGAAGAGACAGACAGCGTTAACAGGCTGGCCATGAAGACAGACAGACAAACACCCAAAAGAAGCGAACGCATAAGTGATATGCTCATAATGACGCTACGTTATTCACAACCGGAGGTGAAGTCAATCTGACAACTACTGGAAGGTGGCCATCGTTTCACGATAGGCCTCGGGGGTCCCGATATCGTAACGGTGGCCTTTGACAACATAGCCTGTAAAACCGTCTTCCTGGCGCAGACGCTCCAGGCAGGAGGTGAGCTGGAACTCGCCCCGCTCGCGCAGATTGAGCCGGATATGTTCGTCCAGGTAGGTGAAGATCTGCGGCTTGAGGACGTATTGCCCGAATACGGTCAGGAACCGGTTCTCCGGCAGGCCCTCGATGCGAAGGTGCTTGCGGGCGTAGTCGCGGTCTGGTTTCTCGGCGAATTCGGCGATGGAGAGCACGGAGTTCGTCTCCTTCCATCCACCGGCCACACAGCCGAACTGCCCGATATCCTCTTCCGGTGTCACCTTGACTCCGACCACGCTCTGGTCTAGGCGCTCGTACACGTCGAGGAGCTGTCGTGTGCAGGAGATGTCGATATCTGAGGAATAGAGGTGGTCGCCCAGCAGCAGCAGGAACGGTTCGTTGCCCACCCATTCCCTGGCGCAATGAACGGCGTGGCCAAAGCCTTCTTGTGCGTCCTGGGACAGGAACGTAATCCGGTGCCCGATATCCAGCAGGTAGTCACAATACTTCTGGTTGTCCCGGGACAACTTGTTGAAGATCTCGATCGGCGGCTGGACTTTGAAGACCTCCTCGAACAGTTCGCGATCCGCGCTTTGGACGATGATGCACACTTCCTCGATGCCGCCGCTCAACGCCTCCTCGACAATGGCCAGAATGACTGGCTTGGCGTGCCCGTTGCGGTCGATGATCGGGAAGAGCTCCTTCTTCACCGCTTTCGAGGCGGGGAAGAGCCGCGTACCGTAACCCGCCGCCGGGATGACCGCCTTCTTCACGCGTCGGCCCGAGTGCAGGATGAGTTTCAGGCAGGACATGCCGAGATCGCGTTCCAGGATCTCCACGACCTTCCGCTGGCTTGGTTCATCCCGGGCGATGAACTGCGCGGTGCCGTCGCCCTGCGACCCCACGCCCTTGCCACCGTAGATGTACGGCTGAAGCGCGGGGTAGCTCAATACCTTGTGCAAGACGGGCGCCGTGAGCTGGGACGGACAAGCCGGCTGAAGGTGCTTGTCGAATTCGGCCTGGGCCTCCTTCATCAGGGCGCCGAGCTGTTCAGCGTCGCCCTTTCGCAGGGCTTCCGTGGCCCGCGCCACGATCTGCATATTGATCGGGCCGAGATATTTCTGAACGTTGCGCTGAACCTCGTTTTCTGCGAACGGATAGCAGTGGTTGAGCCGGTTCAGGATCTCCCGCGTATCCTTGCTGGCGTTGAGATCCACGACCACGTAGTAGAGGTTCTTGGGAACCGAAGTCTCCTGGATGTCAATCCGATCGCCGTCGAACGCCATGGTGATGGGCCGGTTGCCGTAGGCGCAGCCCTGGTCGAGCCGTCCGCAGCGGGATGGGGTGGTGACCTCACCGATGTAAGCGATTTCCATCTCACCTTGGATGGTCAGCTTCAGGTCGTAGAGCCGGTTGAAGGCCCGGGCCACGAGTACGCACACCGCCGCGCTCGACGAAAGACCTTTCTTGACCGGCAGGTCGGTGAGGTAGTTGTCGATCTCGATGCCGCGAACGCGGTAGTGGGTCAGGACCTGGTACGCCACACCCGCCGCGTAGCTGAAGAATCCGCCCTCCTGTGCTGCCGCGAGCAGGGCCTTGGGTTCCATGTCGATCTCGTAGGGTCCCTTGTGTGTGCCGTCCTCGAGCGTGGAGCGGAAGACGAACTTGGAGGGGTGCGGCTTGACCTCGGTGTGAAGGCCCTGGTTCGTGCCGGTGATGACGGCAAAGCCCTTCTCAATGTCGGCGTTGATGCGACGATAGCCGCCGGCCCAATCGCTGTGCTCGCCGAACAGGCAGATGCGCCCGGGAACAAACAGTTTCATCGTCGGTATCCTTCCCTGCCACATCCCAGTGGCAAAACGGGCCTATTCTTACGCCATCTTCCCGAAAATTTCCACTTTTCTTTCCGGCGGGCCGAGCGCGGAGACGGGAGGCAAGAAAGTTCGAATGATTCGCGGCCGGGAAACGTCTGTATCTACAACAGGACAGGTCTGCCGGGCCGGCAGGGGCCCCGGTGGCATGGAGAGTTGTTGTCGACCGCTAACAATGGGAGTAGCATCCAGCACATCATTCAATCGCAACGAAATGAGGAAATCATGAACTACAGACTGAAAGCGGTGATCGGTGTTTGGGTCGTTCTGGCGGCCGGCGCGACGACCTGGGCCTCGGAAATCGGCTTTATCGAGGATTTCTCATTGGCCACGAATCGGACCGTCGTGCTGGGCCAGCTGATCCCCGGCGATGAGACCTGCTACTTCTACACCTGTCTCAACTATCAGAATCAGACGAACTACGACAAGGTGGAGGAGACACTCAAGCTCTGGATGGCGCGCTATGGAGAGACCGCGGGCAATATAGAGATCCGTAATCGCCATGCGTTGCTCACGTACGGCAAGAATCCCCAGGCCTCGCTGGAGTATCTGAAGCGGAAGCTCGGGCTGACCTTCAATCACCAGCAGGAACGATTCGGCGAGAAGCCGTCGTTTGCCACGCAGCTGGATCAGAAAGTGATCGGTCCGGAAGCGCTGACGGCCAGGGCCCTGGCCGACGGCCGCAATACGGTGAACGGGTTTGAAAACTCGGCTTTCGACAGGCTTGTCGGGATGGCCCTGGATGGCGATCAGCGGCGCGACCTGTTGCGGAAGCTGCAACGGCCCGCGTATCCCGGGCTGGTCAAACTGGTGGCGGCCGACCTCGACTATCAGAATGCCCAGCCTTTTGGCAGCTACACCATCCATCGCCAATTACTGCTGTCTCAGCTCGATGAGCTTCTGGCCCTCAAGCCCAATCTTCTGAACGAGACCGCCTTCGTCACCATCTATCTCTCCAAGCTGCAACCGGGCCCCGACGTGGATTGGCAGCACGATGCCGCGCAGCGGGCGGCGTTCCTCGATCGCCAATGGGCATTTGTGAAGAAGCTGGCCCCGGCTCACAATTCCCTCAAGCTGAACATCCTTTATCAGCGCCTCACGCACGATCGCGCGTTGGGCAACTACGACAAGGACCGGTTCATGGAGTACATCAGGATTCCGCGGTCCGCCGGTTACGTGAATCCGAAATATCTGGAGCGCCCCGAATGCCGCGATAGCCAGGCCCGGTTCGGCGCCGACTTCTCGGCCGTTACGCTGATGCCCCCGGTGCCGGGCGACGACGCGCTGGTGCGCGACTACCTCGCGCATTTCTTCCTGAAAGAGGATGACTATCGGCCCTACCAGGATTTCATTCTGGACACCTATCTCAGGCAGGTGTTTGCGGAGACGAAGATTCTCAACGGCATCGGCGACATGGAGAAGTGGTATTCCCTGCTGAACGATCCGGCGGCCTATCAGGCGCTCAAGGACCGCATTGAGATCGAGTTCGCTCCTGTCAACAAGACCCTCTTCGCCGTGGAGGAGCCCGTGGGGTTGGATGTGGACCTGAAGAACGTGAAGAACCTGATCGTGAAGGTTTTCGAGATCAACACCCTCAGTTACTATCGTGACAAGCTGGAGCCGATTAACACGGCGATCGACCTCGATGGCCTGGTGGCGAGCCACGAGGACGTTACAACGTACGACGATCCGCCTCTGCGGCGGATTCGCAGGCATTTCGACTTCCCCTTCCTGAATAAGCGCGGCGTCTTCGTTATCGAATTCATCGGCAACGGGAAGAGCAGCCGGGCCTTGGTTCAGAAAGGCGCCTTCCAGTATCTCGAGCGCGTTGGCGCCGCCGGCCACGTCTTTACGGTTTTGGACGAGCGGAACCAGAAGGTCAACGGGGCCACCCTGTGGCTGGGCGGGCACGAGTATCGGGCCGACACGAATGGGCTGATCGCGGTTCCCTACAGCACGAACCCCGGCCGGCAACAGATTCTCATCAGCCAGGGCGGGTTCACCACGCTCGACACATTCGAACATCGGGCGGAGAACTACACGCTGGCGGCGGGCATCTACGTGGACCGGGAGTCGCTGCTGAAAGGAAAGGAAGCCAAGGTCGTGATTCGGCCGTCGCTGACGGTGAACGGCGTTCCCATCGCGCTCTCCTTGCTGGAGGAACCCGCTTTGCAGATCGAATCCACGGATGCCGAGGGCGTGAAGACCACCAAAGATGTAAAGGACCTCAAGCTCTCTTCGGAGCAGGAGACGGTGTGTGAGTTTCAGGTGCCCGAGAACCTCAAGCACATATCTTTCTTGCTCAAGGGAAAGATCCAGAACCTCAGCCTGAATCGTAAAGACGATCTGGCGGACGGCGACACCTTCAGCCTGAATCAGATCGATTCCACCGCCCGGATCGAGGACCTTCACCTCAGCCGGACACCGGAGGGCTATGTCCTGCGCCTCCTGGGCAAGAACGGCGAGCCGAAAAACGATCGGCCGGTGAACCTGGTCCTGAAGCACCGCGACTTTGTGAGCCCGGTCAACGTCACGCTGCAGAGCGACGCCGACGGGCGCGTCACGCTTGGGGAGCTGAAAGGCATTGTCTCTGTACAGGCGACCGGACCTGACAACACGCCGCGCGCCTGGAACCTGCCGCGCGATCGCTGTACGTTGCCGGCGACGATCCACGCACGCGTGGGCGACAAGATTGTCGTTCCTTACCTAGGAGGGGCGGCCCAGCCGGGAGCGGCCGAATTCGCCCTGCTCGAGAAACGCGGCACCACCTATGTACAGGACTGGCTTCCATCGCTGGCACTCAAGGACGGGTTTGTCGAGATCGCCGGCTTGCCCATGGGCACCTTTGAGCTGTGGCTCAAGGAGTCCAACGAGACGATTGCGCTTGAGGTCACGGATGGCGAAGTCCGGAACGGTTACGTCATGGGGGCCAATCGCCTCCTCGAAGTAAAGAATCCGCAGCCGCTGCGGATCGGCTTGCTCCATGCCGATGGCGACCAGGTGACGATCAAGCTAAGCCATGCCACGCCGTTGACCCGGGTCCACGTGGCCGCCGCGCGCTTCATGCCGGCCTATTCGATCTTCGACGCGCTTGCCGTGCGCGCCCCCGCCGAGCCCCAGGTGGTCCTGCCGGGACGCGCGGAATCGCTCTACGTGTCCGGTCGGGATATCGGCGACGAGTACCGTTACATCCTGGAGCGCAAGTATGCCCGGAAATTCCCGGGTAATCTGCTGACACGTCCCAGTCTGCTCCTGAACCCATGGGCGTTGCGCTCCACGGAGACCGGCAACGAGGCGCTCGCTGTCAGCGGAGTGTATGGCAGCCGCAGCTCGGGCGGCCGGGGGCGAGCCCTGTCGATGCACGGGGGAGGCGGGGGTGCGCGCAAGCAGGACTCCTCGGGCGCCGTCGCGGCCAACCTGGATTTCCTTTCGGACTCAGCCGTGGTTCTGGCCAATCTCAAGCCCGATGCGAATGGTGTTGTCACCATCCCGCGCAAAGCGCTTGGAGTGGGGCAGCAGATTCGAGTCGTGGCCGTTAATGCCAACAACGTTGTTTATCGTGAGCTGCTTGTACCGGAAGTGCCGCTGGTGTCCCGCGACCTTCGTCTGGCCAACGCGCTGGATACAAACCGGCATTTCACCGAGCAGAAGCAGATATCGGTCGTGCCGGTGGGCGGGTCCCTCGTGATTGCCGATCTTGCCAGCTCGAAAGTCGAGCTCTACGACACGCTGCGCAAGGTGTATGGCCTGTATGTGACCCTCAGCGCCGATGCCACGCTTCAGGAATTCGGATTCATCAACGACTGGGCCAAGCTCACGCCGGCACAGAAGCAGGAGAAGTACTCGAAGTATGCCTGCCATGAACTCAACTTCTTTCTCTATAAGAAGGACCGCGCGTTCTTCGACAAGGCGATCCAGCCCTACCTGAAGAACAAAAAGGACAAGACGTTCCTCGATTATTGGCTGATCGGCGATGACCTCAGCGCTTATCTCCAGCCGTGGGCATACGGCCGGCTGAACATCGTCGAACGCATCCTGCTTGCCCGCCGCATCAAGGGCGAGGCGGGGGCCACGGCCCGGCATGTGAAGGATCTTCAGGACATGATTCCCCCCGACCTGGACCGGCTCAACCAGCTGTACCTCACCGCCCTGAAGGGTAGCGCGCTGGAGAAGGACATGTTCTTGACCAACGCGATGAACGCGTCCGATTTGCCGGCGGCAGGGGAAGCCGCTTTCGGCGTCGCCGCAACGGCAGGCGTACCGTCGGCGCCCGCGTTGGCGATGCCTGCCAAGCCGGCAGCGTTGAAGGAGAAGGCGGCGTCGCGCGCAGAGGCGAAACGGGAAGTAGCCAAGGATGCCATGAAGAAGGCCGATCGGCAGGAGGAAGCGGAGGGGTATGCGGGGGCCGAACTCGCCGACGAGGAGGATGGCAAAGCCGACGTCGGTCGGCGCGGGGATTTGCGTCAGTTGTTCCGAAAGCTCGAGCGGACCCAGGAATGGGCGGAGAATAACTACTATCATCAGCCGATCGAGAGCCAGAATGGCGAGCTCGTGACGGTCTCTCCGTTCTGGCTCGACTATGCCCGACACGGCGAGGGGCCGTTCTTCTCTACCCATCTGGCCGAGGCGGCGCGGAATTTCACGGAGATGATGTTCGCGCTCGCCGTGTTGGACCTGCCTTCCGAAGCCCCGAAGCTCGAGACGACCAACGAGGGGCCGAAACTGACGCTGAAACCCGGAACGCCTGTCGTGGCCTTCCACAAGGAGATCAAGGAGAGCGCGCCGGCCAAGGACGCGCCGCCGATCCTGATCAGCCAGAACTACTTCCTCGCCATTGACCGATATCGCTATGAGAACGGCGAGCGGTTCGACAAGTTTGTCACCGACGAATTCCTGTCACAGGTGGTTTACGGCTGCCAGGTCGTACTCACCGATCCGGCGTCCTCACCGGAGAAGCTGGATGTCCTTCTGCAGATTCCGAAAGGCGCTCTCCCGGTGTCGGACGGTTTTTATACCCGTAGCCGGCCCGTACGGCTCGAGCCTTTCTCGACGCTGACCATGGAATACTACTTCTACTTCCCGAAGGCGGGGGACTACCCGCACTTCCCGGCCCATGTGGCGAAGAAAGAGCAGTTTGTGGCGGCGGTCGCGCCGAAGGCGCTGAAGGTCGTGGAGATCCCGACCAAGGTGGACACCACGTCGTGGGATTATGTTTCGCAGAACGGAAAGCCGGAGGATGTGCTGGCGTTTCTCGACAACGACAATCCCGTGCGGCTCAATCTTGAGCGGATTGCCTGGCGTCTCCGTGACAAGGATTTCTTCGGTAAAGTCACCGAACTGCTGGCGCGCCGGCATGTCTACAACCAGGTGCTCTGGTCCTACGGCATCTACAACAACGTTCCGGCGGCCATCCGGGAGTATCTCCAGCATGCGGATGATTTCCTTTCCGCGTGCGGCCGTTACCTGGATTGCCAGCTCGTGACGATCGACCCGGTGGCGCGGAAGAGCTATCAGCACCTGGAGTACAGTCCGCTTGTCAATGCCCGCGCGCACACGGTGGGCAAGCGGCGGGAGATCGTCAACGAGCGCCTGGCGGCCCAGTACCAGGAGTTCCTCGGTATCCTGTCCTACCGTTCGCAGCCGGACAACGATGACCTCTTGGGCGTCACGTACTACCTGCTGCTGCAGGACCGGATCGAGGAGGCGCAGCGCTTCTTTGCCCGGGTTGACGGCAAGGCGGCGGCGACGAAGGTGCAGTACGACTATCTCCAGGCCTACCTGGACTTCTACACGCCCGAACACAAGCAGGCGCGTCGGATTGCCGAGGCGTATCGCAACTACCCTGTGGATCGCTGGCGCAACCTGTTCACCGCCGTGCTAACCCAGCTCGATGAGCTCGAGGGCAAGGGGCCGGCCGTGGTGGACAAGGAAAACCGCGATCAACAACAGACCCGGCTGGCGGCCACCGAGGCCTCGTTCGACTTTGCCGTGGAGTCGCGCAAGGTGACGGTCACCTGCCAGAACCTGAAAGAGGCAGTGGTCAACTACTACAAGATGGATGTCGAATTGCTCTTCTCGCGGAATCCTTTTGTCCGGCAGGAGACAGGTCAGTTTGCCTATATCCAGCCCAATCAATCGGAGACGATCAAGCTGGCTGGCGATGGTAAGCCCCTGACGTTCGATCTGCCCAAGGCGTTCCATAACTCCAATGTCATGGTGGAGATCATCGCGGGTGGGGTAAAGAAAGTGCAGCCCTACTTCGCCAACTCGCTGGCCGTGCAGGTGGTCGAGACCTATGGACAGGTCAAGGTCACCAACCAGAAGAGTGGCGCGCCGCTATCGCAGGTGTACGTGAAGGTCTTCGTGCGGACAAAGGACGGAGCGGTGAAGTTCTACAAGGACGGCTATACCGACCTGCGAGGACGCTTTGACTATGCCTCGCTCAACACGAATGAAATCGATCAGGCAGACAAGCTCGCGCTGCTGATCTTGTCCGATACCGATGGAGCCGTAATTCGCGAAGTCAATCCGCCGAAGCAGTAACGGGGTTCCTCCGTTGCCCCGACAACGTGAATCACGGAAACAAGACACTGCAGCGATGAGAGATTCCTCGGGTTTTGGCGGATAACCGCCTCAACCTTCGGAATGACAGCTTCCTTGGCTGTCATCCCGATCTGCCGTAGGCGGAGAGGGATCTCCCACGTCTCGTGCGACGGTTACTTCAGCCCGCGAAACACGTCCACGATTCGTTCCGCCGTGTGGCCGTCCCAGAGCGGCGGACACGATGCGCGGCGCGGGGCATCCTTCATCGTGGCGAAAAGTGCCCTGATCCGTCCGACATCGGAGCCGGCCAGTTCCGCGGTGCCGCCCTTCTCGCGCAGCGTGACAGGGCGCTCCGTGTTGGGCCGCAGCGTGATGCACGGGGTCCCCAGGACACAGCACTCCTCCTGCAAACCGCCGCTGTCGGTGAGCATCACGCGCGCGCCGAGATTCAGCCTGAGCATCTCCAGGTAGCCGAGCGGTTCCAGCAGCACCAGCGACGGGCACGCGACCAGCGATGCCCACAGTCCGACTGCTTCCAACTGCTTTCGCGTGCGGGGATGGAGTGTCCAGAGGATCGGCAGGGCCGGCGCGAGCTCGTCCGTCATCAGGCGCACGAGCGATGTCAGGATCGCCGGGTCGTCCACGTTAGCGGGACGGTGCAGCGTGAGGACGGCATAGCCATTCTTCAGGGGCGGGGCGTTCCGGGGCACGATGTCGCCCACGTTGAGCCTGGCGGCCCGCTCGCGATTGGCCTCCAGCGTGTCGATCATGATGTTGCCGACGCGGTGGATGGCCTCCGGCGGCATGCCTTCGTGCTTCAGGTTCGCGTCGGCGATCTCGTCCGGCGTGAACAGCAGGTCCGACAGGCGGTCCGTGACGATACGGTTAATCTCCTCGGGCATGGTACGGTCGAACGAACGCAGGCCGGCCTCGATGTGGGCCAGTTGGACGTGTTCCTTCTTGGCGGTGATGGCGGCGGCGCAGGTCGCGTTGACGTCGCCGACCACCACGACCCAGTCGGGCTTCCATGTCTTCAGGGTCTTTTCCAGCGCCTCCATGGTGCGCCCGACCTGCTCGGCATGCGTTCCCGATCCGATGCCCAGGTTCGAGTCCGGCGCGGGGATGCCCAAGTCGACCCAGAACGCGTCCGACATGGCCTTGTCGTAGTGCTGGCCGGTGTGAACGAGATGATGCTCGAACTGCCCCGCATGGCGGCCCAGTTCGCGGATGAACGGCGCAATCTTCATGAAGTTCGGGCGCGCGCCCACCACCGACATTATGCGCAGTTTCTTCACGAGGCCGATACTAAGAGGTTTCGGCAGACAGGTACAAGTCCCAATGCACGTGCCGCGCCACCGGCCAGCTTGCCTGGCCGGAGCGCGAGATTGAGCGGAGCTGCGCATTCGCGCGCAGCTCCGCTCAATCTCATTCACCAGCGACACGAGGTCGCTGGGGCCCTGTCCCTGCGCGTATTCTCCCTTGTCTGTCGCGGCGTTTTCAATCAGGCTGTTTCCCGTGGATCGTGCATCACACTCAAACCAACGACATGCGTCGGCAGGGCTCAGTAAGAAACTGAGTTCGGAGGAGATCAATCGCCTTCCCGTGGCCGCCTATCGCGGTGCGATCCATGTGATCAGCGCGCGGCCGCAAATGCTGGCTGCCGTGAAGGAGCTGCGCCGGGAGACGCTGCTGGGCTTCGATACGGAGAAGCGGCCGTCTTTTCAGAAGGGGGAGTACCATCCGCCCGCGCTGATCCAGTTGGCGGGTCAGGATGCGGTCTATATCTTTCAACTCCACGCACTCGGGCTTCCCCGGGAGCTCACGGATATTCTTGCCAACCCTCGTATCGTGAAGGCCGGCGTGGCGACCGACCGTGATCTCCATGAGCTCAGGGAGCTGACTGAGTTCCCTCCGCGCGGCTTTGTGGATCTCGGGGCCGTGGCAAAGAAGAACGGCATCCAGCACCATGGTCTCCGCGGCCTGGCCGCTCTCCTGCTTGGCTGCCGGATCACGAAAGGCGCCCAGCTCAGCAACTGGGAACGTCCCGATCTCCCCGCCCACGCCGTGCAATACGCCGCCACCGACGCCTGGATCGGCCGGCGGATCTACGTGGCGCTGAAGGAACACGATTGCCTCGACGAGTCGCCTGGCGGCACCGGCCATTCGACACGGGGCCTCAAGGGCCTCTGGCACCGCGCGAAAGCGGGGCTCGCCAAGATGGTGCGGAAGACACGTGACCCCGGCCACGGTACCGCAGCGAAGGCCACAAATTCCTTTGCCCGCCGTTCGGGTTGCGGGCATAATGTCGCCCCATTGAAACCATGAGTGGGCAGGAACAGCTGTTGCAGGTTAACGATCTCCGCGTTTGGTTCGGATCTTCGGAGCGACCGATCCGGGCTGTGGACGGGGTCACCTTTGCCATCCCGGCGGCCACGACCGTGGCGCTCGTGGGGGAGAGCGGCTGCGGAAAGAGCGTTACAGCGCTGTCTCTCGCCCGGCTGTTACCGGCGCCCCCGGCTGTCTATGCCGGCGGCCAGGTGTTGTTTGGCGGCCGCGATGTGCTGGCCATGGACGACCGCCAGCTTTCCGACCTGCGCGGACGCGAGATATCCTACGTCTTCCAGGAGCCCGGCTCGGCCCTGAATCCGGTCTTTCGCGTCGGCTACCAGATCATGGAGGCGATCCGGCTCCATCGAAAGCACGATCGCGCGCGCGACGAAGCGCTGAAGTTGCTCACCCTCGTCGGGCTGCCGGACCCGGAACGCCGCCTCGATGCCTATCCGCACGAGCTCAGCGGCGGCATGCAGCAGCGAGTCATGATTGCCATGGCGCTGGCCTGCCAGCCGAAGCTGCTGGTGGCCGACGAACCCACGACCGCGCTGGACGTTACCATCCAGGCCCAGATCCTGGAACTGATCGGTTCGCTCCAGAAACAACTGCGCATGGCCGTGCTGCTTATCACGCACAATCTCGGGCTGGTGGCCGACGTGGCGCATGAGGTCAATGTCATGTACGCCGGCAGGATCGTGGAATCGGGTCCCACCGTCGATGTGCTGACGAAGCCGGCGCACCCCTACAGTCGCGGCCTGCTGGACGCGGTACCCCGCATCGGCGGCAAGCGGGACAGGATGAAAGGCATCGACGGTTCGGTCCCGCATCCGGCGCACCTCCCGGCCGGCTGCAAGTTCGCGCCGCGCTGCCCCAAGGCGCAGGGCAAGTGCCGTGCCTCTGAACCTGCCATCACATCGGCGGGGCAGGGGCGTAACGTGAGGTGCTATTTCCCATGCGTATGAGTAACCCCGGATGAGCGGATATGCCCCTACTTGAAATTGACAATCTGAAGGTACGGTTCACGGTGCCGGGCACAAAGAAACTGCTTCGTGCCGTGGACGGGGTCAGCCTGGCGCTCGAACAGGGCGAGAGTCTCGGGCTGGTGGGCGAGAGCGGGTGCGGCAAGACCACGCTGGGCAACGCAATCATCGCCCAGTCGCCGGTCTCCGAAGGCCGGATTCTTTTCCAAGGGACCAGCATCGGCGGGCTGACCGGTGCGGCGCTCAAGGTCTACCGCCGACAGGTTCAGATGATCTTCCAGGATCCGATCGGGTCCTTGAATCCCCGGATGACCGTCGGTTCGGCCATCGCCGAAGTGCTCCATGTGCACCGGCTCGTGCGTGGTCGGAAGGAAGCGGCGGCGCGGGTGGAGGAGCTGTTGAAAGCCGTGGGCCTCGATGAGGGCTACGCCTCGCGGTATCCGCATGAGTTCAGCGGCGGCCAGCGGCAGCGCGTCGGCATCGCCCGGGCGCTGGCGGTCCAGCCGTCCGTGATCGTTGCCGATGAGCCCGTATCGGCCCTGGATGTGTCGGTGCAGGTACAGATTCTGAACCTAATGAGGGACCTTCAGAAACAGCAGAACCTATCCTACCTGTTCGTGGCCCACGACCTGGCCGTGGTGCGGTACATGTGCGACCGGATCCTGGTCATGTACCTGGGCCGGATCGTCGAATCGGCGCCGACCGATGCCATCTATGAACAGCCGTCGCATCCGTACACCGAGGCCCTGCTGTCGGCCGTGCCGGACGTGGATAAGGGGCTTCGTGCGCGGAAAGAGGGTTCGACGCGCATCGTGCTGAAGGGCGATGTTCCGTCGCCCGTCGACACCATTGCGGGGTGCCCTTTCCATCCGCGCTGCCATCGGGCCCAGGAGATTTGCAGGCGGGAAGCCCCCCCGGTTCAGACCGTGGGCCCCGGCCACACCAGCGTGTGTCATTTCGCCGGTAAGTTTGTACCATTCAAAATGAACCCATGAGCCTCGGCAGACGTTTGTATATGGGACTGAGGATTCTAAGGGGAAAGGAGGACCATATGAGGGTAACGGGCGTAGTGTTGGGCATGTTGATCGTGGTGGCGGCGCGGGGCGAGGCGGCAGAACCGGTGTCCACCAATGCGCCGGTCAAACAAGAGATCCTGGTGACGGCCACGCGCACGGCGCAGGATGTTCAGGACGTCCCGGCGAGTATCGATGTGATCGACCAGGCGGCGATCCAGGCGGCCAACGCGGCCAACGTGGAGGACCTGCTCAGGACCACGGCGGGCGTGGATATGCAGGGCGGGCTTTTCCCGGGCGAAGCGGCGAAGGTCAACATGCGGGGCATGACGACCGGCTACCAGAGTGAGCGGGTACTCGTGCTGGTGGATGGCCGGCGGGTCAATGATCAGTATGTTGGCAACACGGAGTTCGCCTTGCTCCCTGTTGACAACGTGGAACGGATCGAGGTCCTGCGAGGCCCCGCCTCGGCTCTCTATGGCTCCAACGCGGAGGGCGGCGTCATCAACATCATTACGAAACGGGGGACCACGACTCCCTTCACGCAGGTGCAGGCGGCGGGCGGCAGCTACAACACGCAGCGTTACGGCGTGAGCCACGGCTGGGAGACCGGACCGTTCGACTACTATCTGACCGGCAGCTATCTGGACACGGACGGCTACACGCATAATACCGATGGGACCGAGCGGGACTGGACCGCGCAGAATTTCACGGGCAATTTCGGCTGGACGCCCAACGAGGATACGGAAGTGCGGGCCGGCGTCGGCGCCTATGCGGGCGAGGGGACGGATGAGAACAGCGACCGTACGGCGCGGAAGGATTACGAAATGCTGTCCTGCTCCTGGCGGTGGGATCGGGCAAAGGAGGCGTGGTTAGTGACGCGCCTCTATCGAAATGGCGAGTACAACCGATATGACTGGAAATTCCCGGGCTCGAATGTCTACCACCAGGACACGCTTGGCGGCGAGGTCCAACAGTCGCTGTGGATCGGCGAGCATAACCAGGCCACCTTCGGCGTGGAAACCCGTCAAGACAGTGTGGATGCGGAAGAGGTGATGAACGCGTTTGACGAAAGCACGACCACGGTGGGGAGTTACCTGCAGGATGAGGTCCTCTTCAACGAGAACTGGAAGCTCACGGCCGGCATCCGGAACGACTACAATACCGACTACGACGGTGCCTGGAGCCCACAGGTGGGGCTGCTCTATCACGCGGGACCCAACGCGGAGGTGTTTGCATCGGTGAACCGTGCCTATCGCGCGCCGGCCATATCGGACCGATTCGTCAAGACGGAGTGGAATGGCATCCTTTTCCAGGGAAATCCTGACCTGAAGCCGGAAACGCTGATGGCCTACGAACTGGGCGCGCGGCTCCGCTTGGCTGACCGCCTGACGGTCGAAGTGACCGCCTTCGCTGACGACATGAAAGACACCTTCGACTTTGTGTTAGGGTCCGACGGGGTGTTCCGCAATCAGAACGTAACGCGTTCGAAGATCGCCGGCGTGGAGAACAGTCTCCGTTACCAGTTCACCGATGAGCTGTCGGCGTTCGCCAACTACACGTTTACGGACGGCGCCTATGACGAATTCCCGCCGGATCCCGTGGTGGAGGGGAATCAGCTGGCCTATCTGGCGAAGAGCCGGGCGGGAGCGGGTGTGCGCTATCAGCGGGAGAGCGGTCTCGCCGGGAGCGTCGAGGGGCGTTATGTGGGTTCCCGGTACGGCGATGCTCAAAACCTGGACGCAAACAAGATGCCGGATTACCTCGTGGCGGATTGCCGCCTGCGTGTCCCCGTGGTCGGGCACACCATGTTGACACTCAATGTCGACAATATCTTCGATGAAACCTATGAGGACTTCCCCGGCGTGGACGCCCCGGGCCGTACATTCATGGCCGGCGTCGAAATGACGTTCTAGCCCGGGCCGGAATCACTTGGTTACCCCTTTACCCGTACCGTTTCGCCGGGTTTCAGGGAGACCCGGCGGCCGGCAACCCGGATTGCCAGCGCGGCGCCATCCAGTGTGAGCGCGAGGCTACCGCGTTTCATTTCCACGCCAATGCGACGGCCTCGGAACGCCACGGCGAAGGATAGCCCGCGCCACTGGCGCGGCAGGTGCGGATCGAAGCTGAGGTGTCCGCCGCTTTGCCGCATCCCGGCCATGCCGTTGACGATGCTGGCCCACGCGCCGGCCGTACAGGCGATGTGCAGCCCCTCGCCTGCGTTTCCGTTGACATCGTCAAGGTCCAGCCGCGCGGTGCGGAGATAGTAGCGGAAGGCGTCGGCCTCCAGACCGAGCTCCGCGGCCATGATGGAGTGGACACAGGGGCTCAGCGATGACTCGTGCGTGGTCTTCGGCTCGTAGTATCGGTAGTTTGCCAGCTTCTGCTTCTTTGTGAACCGGTCGTGTTGGAGCAGCATCAGCAGCAGGACGTCCGCCTGCTTGATCGCCTGGGAGCGCATCAGCTTGTTCCAGGGCCATTTCTGACTCACCGGACGCTCGCTGGCGGGAACGTCTTTCCAAACCACGGGATCGCGACCGGTGAAGGAGTCGTCCTGCTCGTGGATCCCGAGCTTGCGATCGAAGGGGATATACATGTCGTCGGCCACGGCGCGCCACTTCTGCAGCTCGCCGTCGCGGAAGCGCAGCTTCCTCGACAGCGTCTTCCATTGGCAGGGCCGCACCCGCTTCATGCGGCGAACGACCTCCTGGCCGTATTCCATGGCGCACTTGGCCATGAAATTGCAGTAGCAGTTGTTGTTGATTCCCACGGTGTACTCATCCGGACCAGTGATGAAGTTGATCACGTAGTGTCCCTTGCCCGCATTGAAGTTGGCGCGGCTGGCCCAGAAGCGGCTGATTTCCACCATCATTTCGACGCCGTAGTCCCACAGGAACTCCTCGTCGCCGCTGGCCTCGACGTAGTGTCGGACGGCGTAGGCCACGCCGGCGCCGACGTGCTGTTCCAGCATGCCGTATTGCCAGTCGCTGGATCGCTCCTCGCCGTCGATCGTGACCCACGGGTACATGGCGCCCTCGTAGCCGAACACGCTGGCCTTACGGCGCGCGCCGTCGAGGGTCAGGTAGCGGTAGAGCATGAGCGCGCGCGCCTTCCGGGGGGCGCTATACAGGAAGAAGGGCATCATGTAGATCTCGCTGTCCCACCAGAAGAGGCCGCCGTAGCCGGGTCCGCTGAGCCCCTTGGCGGCCATGTTGACGAGCGGATCCGTCCCGGAATAGTTCTGGTGCATGTTCAGGATGCAGAAGCGGACGCCCTGTTGGGCCCAGGCGTCGCCTTCGATGAGCACGTCGTCGTCGTTCCACAGGCGGGCGCAGGCGGCGGCGTGGCGGGCCCGCAGGGCCACGAAGCCGTTCCGCCGGTACGCGGCCGCCTTGGCCAGGGCCCGCGACTGCGCGCTGCCCTTTTCGTTGTCGCGCGAGGTGCAGATGGCAACGAATTTGTCCACGCGGCAGGTGTCGTTGGCCCGGAGCGGGACCGCGTAGGATACGGCGACGGCCTTCTCCTGTTCCAGGAACGTGCCCGGGATCGTCGTGGGCCGGTTGCCGACGAAGACGCTGGTCCGCATGACCGTGGCGGTGTCGAACCGCGTCTCCTTCGTCTGCGTGCAGAGGAACGCGCCGTCGCGCTCGATGCCGTCCATCTTCCCCAGGTGCTGCTGGCTCGATACGGCGCCATCGATGCCGGCGACAATCTCGGCGGTGCCACTCCAGTTGAGCGGGCGCAACTCGACGGCCATCGCCGCCGCATGCAGATCGTCCAGACTGACGAAGCGGGTAAAGACCAGCTCGGTGATCCGGCCTTTCTTGTCCTGCCAGGTCATCCGGCGCGTCACGGTGGCGGTCTTGAGGTCGAGGGTGCGGCGATACGCCGAGACCTTGCCGTTACGCGGGTCGAAACGGACGCCGCCAAGCCGGATGTCGATCCCGAACCAGTTGGGCGTGGGCACGTTGACTGAGCACTGCGTCACGTAGCGGACGAGAGAGTCCGGGTACTGGGGCACGAGGTCATAGATCGGCGCCACGTAGTTCAGGGACGTCGTGTCGGTTCCCGAGAAGCCTTCGTCGGGTATGCCCCGCAGGCCGATGTATCCGTTTCCCAGGAAGAAGATCGTCTCCATGAAGCGGTTCAGGCCGGGTTGATACCGGTCTTCGGTAACGGCCCAGGATTCGGGCTTGAAGTGGCGCTTGCTCATGCCGTGGTCTCCTCGTTCAGTTCGTGGATCTTCTTTGTCTCCGTGCGCCAGCGGCGGTGGCCCCAGAGGTACTGGTCGGGGGCCTCGCGGATGGCCTCTTCGAGCAGATGATGCAGTTTTTCGAGAATGGCGTGAACATCCGCTTTTCGATTGCCGGTCGGCTGGTACACGAGAGGATCGACAGCCTTCAGCTTGTATTTCATGGGGCCTGTGCGCAGGCAATAGCCGAAGCAGATGGGAGCCTTGGAAATGAGGTGCAGCAGGGCGGGGGACGTGTGGGTGGAAGCAGGGACGCCGAAGAAGTCCACCATCATTCCGTGCTTGCTCGCGTACTGGTCAATCAGCAGGGCCAGGATCTCGCCTTGTTTCAGCGTCGCCAGCAGGCGGCCGGCATCGGCGTCATGTTTTGGAGTCAGCCGGAAGCGGTTCCGTGGCTTGCGCTCCTGCATGACGCGGTCGGTGTAGGGATTGTTCATGTCGCGCGTAATGCCGACCACCGGCTTGATGTAGGACAACAGCTGGGCGGCCACTTCCCAGTTGCCGAGGTGGCCCGATACCAGGAGGACGCTCTGGCCGGGCTTGCTCAGCAGTTCCATCGCGGCCGGCGAGACATCCAACTCGACCTTCTCCCTCCAGTTGGTTTCGTTGAAGGCCTCGCCGGTCCGCAGGGATTCGACCACGAGCACGGCAAAACTCCGGTACGAGGCGCGGGCGATGGCGGCGGCCGCCCGGCGGTCCCTCGCGATGCCGCTCCGCAGGATGTTATCGATGGCGGTCCAGCGTCTCGGCACATTGCACACGTACCAGAAGTCCGCCAGGCGGCAGGCCAGCGCTTCGGCGGCCGGGAGGGAAAGGCGATCAAGCAGGAACAAGACGAGGCGCAGACCCGCGTACTCGAGGTAGTGTCTCAGCTGTTTCACAGGGCTTTACGCCATCTTGCTTTTCAGGAAGTTGACCAGGTCTCCGACAGTGCGGACGGTGGCGAGGCCCTCGGCCTCGAACTCGATGCCGAATTCCTGTTGGATGTCGTAGACCAGGTCGAGGATGGTCAGCGAATCAAACCCCAGTGATTCAATGGTCGATGCCGGGGTTACGGTGTCCCAATCCGCCTTGATGGGCGAGGTTTGTTTCATCACGTGCCGGAGCTTCAATAGTATTTCATTGTCCGTCATAGCGTCTCCTGAAGGCGCGGGATCAACGATCCCATCGGCGGAGGACCAACACGGCATTGTCCCCGCCGAAGCCGAAATTGTTTTTCATGGCAATCGGCGACGCGATCGCCATGGCCGTATTGCCGACAAAATTCAGATTACACGCCGGATCGGGAAAATCAAGGTTTAGATTCGGCGGCACTTTTCCGGTCTCGAGCCCGAGGGCGGTGACGACGGTCTCAATGGCGCCGGCGGCGCCGAGCAGATGGCCGAAGAACGACTTGTTGGAGGCCACCGGGATACGATCGGTGGCGGCGCCGAGCGCGAGACGGATGGATTGGCTCTCGCATTCATCGTTGGCCTTCGTCGCTGTGCCGTGGGCGTTGATGAAGCCGATATCCGAAGGTTGAATATTCGCGCTGGCCAAGGCGGCGCGGATGGCGCGGGCCTGTCCCTCGGCGCTCGGGCTGGTGATGTGTTCGGCGTCAGAGGCACCCCCGAACCCGATGATCTCGGCCCGTATGCGGGCGCCGCGCTGCTTTGCCTGCTCGAGCGATTCGACCATCAGCGCGGCGGCGCCCTCCCCGAGCACGCAGCCATCCCGTGCCACATCGAACGGACGGCACGACTGGGTGGGGTCCGGGTTCTTGGACATGACGCCGAGATTGTTCCACCCGCCGTACACCACGGGATCGAACAGGGAATCGGCGCCGCCGCACAGGACCTGGTCTGCGTAGCCATCCCGAACCATCCGGAATGCCGTGCCGATGGCGTTTGTGGAGGACGTGCAGGCGGAGATGATGACGTAGTTCGGGCCCGTGAGCCGGAAGCGCATGGAGATTTGCGCGGTTACGGCATTGGCCATGCAGCGGGGTATGACGGTGGGCCGCAGGCCGCGAAGGCCCTTCTGCCCGTAACTCATGAAGCCCTGGTATACGCTGTGCGAGGGCCCACTGCCAGTGCCGAAAATGGTGGCGATGTTCCGGGGCTCGTCGGGGGGCTCGCCGGATAGGATGCCCGCCGACTCCAGCGCCTGGGCCGAGGCCACCAGCGCCATGTCCACTGTGCGATCCGCCGATGTTAGCTTGCGAGCCTGCAACGCCTCGGTCAGGGCGGCCGTTGCGACCTCGGAACCATTCTGGCACTTGTATTCCGCGATATCGAACAGACTGATTTTTTCAATGCCGGTCCGGCCGGCCAGCATGCTGTGCCAGAACGTGGTTTCGTCCAGGCCGAGGCCGCTGACCACACCCAAGCCGGTGATTGCCACTCGTCGTCTGTCGTTCATGGGCTCCATCCCGAAATGTGTTTCCCGATGCGGTCGGTCGCTACATCTGCAAACCGCCGTTCACGTGGATGACTTGTCCGGTAATATAGGAAGCGTCGTCGGAAAGCAAGAACGCGACGACCCTGGCGATCTCCGCCGGTCTGGCCAGCCGGCCTAGGGGAATAGGGAGTGACTGTTTGGTCTCCTCGGGCAGGACGGCTGTCATGTCGGTTTCGACCATGCCGGGCGACACGGCATTGACGCGGATGCCGAAGCGGGCGGCCTCGAAGGCGAGGCTCTTGGTCAGGCTCACCAGGCCGGCCTTGGCGGCGGCGTAGTCGGCGCCCATCCATTTGCCGGGCCCGTGGGCGGCCAGCGAGGCCATGTTGACGATGGCGCCGGCTTTCTGCTGGCGCATGACGAGATAGGCCTCCTGGCAGGCCGAGAAAGCGGCCTCCAAGTTCTGCGTCACGGTGGCGCGCCACTTCTCCAGCGTCAGGCCGCGGAAGGCCACGGCGCGCCCGCCGCCGGCATTGTTGACCAGGCCGTCAATCCGTCCCGCTGCTTTGTGAAAGGCGCGGACCGCCTCGGCGGCGGCCTCGGGATTCAAAAAATCGCCGGCCACGGGAACCGTGGGGCGCCCACCGCGCGACAGTTCCGCGCAGACCTGCTGGACGGCGCCGAGGTTGCGGCCATGGATACCCACGGTGGCGCCGGACGCGAGGAGCTGTTCGGCCACGGCGCGACCGATGCCGCGCGTGGAGCCGGTGACCAATACGGTTCTGCCGGTGAAATCGGCCATGACGTCCTTCTGTCCTGCCGTCGCCCGTTGCGACTACGTGGCCAGGATGCGCTTGCCTTCGTCCAGGAAGATTCCCTGCAGGTTCATGCGCAGAGATTCCGGGTTCGTGGCGTATCGCATGCCTTCCTTCTCGCTGATGAGACCGCCCTTGATGTGGTTGTAGATCGATTGGTTGAATGTTTGCATGCCGTCTTCCGTTCCCGTTTCGATGGCCGCGGAAATGACGTCGAGCTGGTTCTTTTCCAGAAGTTTACGGACCGTCGGCGTATTGAGCAGGATTTCCACGGCAGGAATGACCGCATTCTGTACGTCCGGCACGAGACGCTGGCAGATGACAGCGTACAGGTTGTTGGCGATGGCCATGCGGATCTGGTCGTGCTCGACCTCGGGAAAGACGTCGAGAATACGAGGTACGGCCATGGAGCAGGTGCCGGCGTGCAGGGTCGACAACACCAAGTGGCCTGTTTCGGCGGCGAGAAGCGATGTGCGAATGCTGTTCTGGTCGCGCATTTCACCGATAAATATGACATCGGGATCCTGCCGCAGGACATGCTTGAGGGCGTTCTCGAAGCTCAAGGTGTCCAGGCCGACTTCGCGCTGGGTGATGACGCATTGATCGTCGGCGAAGAGGTACTCAACGGGGTCCTCGATGGTCACGATGCGGTTTCGCTGGGTCCGGTTCATCTCGCCGATCAGGGCGGCCATGGTGGTGGATTTTCCGCTGCCGGTGGTGCCCGATAGCAGGATGATGCCGCGTTCCGCGTTGGCGAGGAGCCTCAGCTGGGGGGGCAGCCGGAGCTGTTCGAAGGTGGGGATGGCGCCCTTGACATATCGCATGACGATGGAGGGGATGCCCTGGCCCACGAAGATGTTGACGCGGAAACGGCCCACGTCTTCCTCCTGAAGCGAGAAATCGGCTTCATGGTCCGACTCGAACACTACCGTGAGGTGAGAAGGCAGGATGTCCTTGACGATTTCCGTCATGTGCTCCGGGGTGACTTCCTCGAATCCGCTTTCAACAAGCGATCCGTGGATGCGGAAGAAGGGCACGTAGTGCGGTTTAATGTGTACATCCGAGGCGTCCTGCGCCACGGCTTTTGCCAGAAGGTCTTTCAGTATCGACATAAACGGATCCTTTCCCTATTTGCCGCTTCCGGGTTTTGTGTGGGTAGCCCCCATATGTAGTGGTCGAGCGAGTTCTTCGATTTTCAAGGGGTTCTCGGCCATGAGTTTCATTCGAAGCCGTCTTCTTCGGCATATGGCGCG
>Ga0172375_10003367_pt1 | contig 24298 bp, 26 predicted proteins | sample LakKiv1m_FD_114537 | JGI IMG/M metagenome (GOLD analysis project Ga0172375, IMG submission 114537) | Freshwater microbial communities from Kabuno Bay, South-Kivu, Congo - kab_092012_11.1m | ecosystem: Environmental > Aquatic > Freshwater > Lake | place: Democratic Republic of the Congo... | reverse complement strand
ATTTTAGGTATATGTGAACCAGGTTCAAACGAAATTGATGTATCAGGGGTTGCTAAATTGTCTGAAACTGACAATCTCGACGATTCTTTCTTCGAATTTACAGAAATAGAATTGAATGACATAAACTCAGTGTCCAACAATCAAAAACAAGGTGTAATTGAATTTATTGATTGTGACAACATCCGACTTCCTGTTAATAACAGTAATTTACTCCAACAAGCTCAAAACTTGGACCCGAACGCAACTGTCGAACAACAATTAGCTGAGATAGAACGTATTTTGGATTCCATACCACAACAATTTTCTCAAACAGGTTTTGGTGGTGTGGGATTTGATTTGTCGAACCCTTTTAATGAGAGTCTCTTAAAAAAAATATTCTTAGCACTTGTATCGTCTGTTTTGTCCCCAAAAGTTCTATTACCTATTCCTGTATTTAGTCAATACTTGAACAATCAAGTAGTCGGATTTGCAAATCAATTAATTACTTCAGGTAACAGTATTATTTCTTCGGGAAATACCCTGATAAACTCGGCAAACACAATAAATCAACTTGTGTCCCCCCTTATTGCGGATGGAGTAGATTTTATCAAACGTAATAGAAAGTTTGTGTTTAGAGTTGTTGGTAGGATTGCCAACCGTTTTTTGGAACTTCTTTTCAATCTTCTCAAAAAGAACTTATTATTACTTCTAAGAAATATTCTTCGGGACATTGCCAAGACAACTAAGTCAGCACAACTAAAGGCAATTAACAGTATATTAGACTATGCCGAACCCTTATTACAAGGTTTTATAAATTACCGAGAATGTAAGTCCCTTATCAAACAAATTCAAAGAGTTCTTAGTTTGATTGCCGGAAATCCACGACTCCCAAATCCTTTGTCCGATGCGCTATTGTTTTTGACGGAGTTTCTTCCGGGTGTTTCACCAGAGAAAGGTATTCTTAATACTATTGAATACATGCAAGCCTACGGACTAAAAACAGGTACATTACCCGATGGAAGTCCAAATAGAATGGTGAGGTTTACGGACGCTCTTCAAAGAGGGGGATATGATGAATTTACACGTAATGGAAAAGTGGAAGGAACCGCAATTGTACCACCTTTAACGGGGGGAGTAATAAAAGTTTTTGCAAAAGGAAAGTAATGACACAAGAAGAATTAAAGGTAATGGTAGAAGTTGCCAAAGATGTTAAAAATGTCCCTAATAATAGATTGGAACAGACCATGGACAAGTTAGCCGAAGAATTTGAAACTACCAAACAAAATATTTTAGGTTTAAGCTTATACTTGGACAAAGTAGAGGAACTTTATAATACAATCCTTAAAGAATATCAAAACAGAAATGCAGTCTAGAATTTGGTTTTACGCTGTGGTTGTTGACAACCAAGACCCACTTAACTTAGGTAGGGTAAGAGCTCAAGTGCTTACAGATGATATTTCTGCAATTCAAAAGAGTTATCAAGGTTTTGGTCCACAAGATTATTGGACGGACAAGGACCCTTTCGTATTTAATTCTCTTTTACCACTTTATATTTGGGCAGTCCCGAAAGTAGATGAATTAGTTCAAATATATTATCACGAACCAAATGGTGCTCAGTTCTTGAACGCATATTACATTCAAGGACCGTTTAACCGAATTCAGAATATAGTCCAAGAAAATTTCAACGAGTCTCAAAAATATACCGACATTTCGGGTGTTCAAATAATTGGTGCTAAAAATTTGAGAAATCCCGATGGAACTTACAAAAACCCTGACCCCAATGGAGTATTTCCTGACCCTGGAGATGTTGCTATTTTGGGTCGTGGGTCAACGGACGTTGTTCTCAAGGAAAATGAAGTGTTACTGAGGGCGGGAAAATACAATGGGGAATTAATTTCTGACAGAGACCCTGTAGGAAATAAAAACCGAGCCTTTATTCAACTTAGTAAATTTCAAACAAAAACAACTGTTGGGGGTACTGTAAAACAAGCAGAGGCAAAAATACAGAATGTACAGGTTAATTACCTTATTGAGTATGAAATTGTTAATCCCGAAAACACATTCGATTTATTCAATGGGAGTGTAAGACTCTATAAACTTTTACCGAATAGAATTACAACATCTCAGAACTTGAAAGTTGACACAAATGTTGAGGATTATAAGTTTATTAGAGCTTCTCAGACCTTTACTATGTTGTCATTGGACAATGTTATCAAATACATAAATAACTTCGTTAGTGAGTGTAATTCGAAGTTGAAAACTGGTGAAGGTACAATCTTGTTTAATGTATTGGATGAAAAATTCCCAATTTTTTACAGACCATCTCTCAACTTCTATCAAACAATGCAAACCACAGGTCTTACTGTGGTTAGACAAAACCTTACCAAGGTTTTTTCAAGTATCAAATTGATTCCAACAGATAAAATTGGGGGTTATGGACTAATTTATCAACAAGATAGGGTTGGAGACCCCGTGCAGTTCAAACCAAAAAGTTTCAGAAAAATTGAAACTAACTCACTTCCTGAAACCTATGGTGCCATGGCAGCCCAACACGTCTTTCTTTTATCACAACTTTCACAAATACCTGGTAAGGCAAAAATTAATTTCGACAACAATTTGTATGGGATTGATGAACAAACCTTCGCTCTCCAAATCATGCCAAATACATCGAGTTCAGTAAGGGGTGAAGAACTCCTTGAACTCCTTAATGTTATAGTTAGATTTTTAGTTTCACACACCCACGGATTTCCTGGTGAACCCCCCATTTCTATTACTGAAGACGGCTCTTCCGTTCAAAATTTAGTCCAACAACTAAATGACGCCTACCAAAAAGTATTGAATCAATATATTCGTTTGAATTGATATTTATAAAGAAAAACTAAATGTCAATTTATAGGTCTTATTTTAGTCGAAACAATACTTTAATTTCGAATTTGTATACAAATACAGGCAGAAACCCTGTCGTAGAGTTGAACTTTGGTAGTTCGAACTTAATTGTTCCAAACTTTGGATTCACGAGATTTATTTTCGATTTGGACTTAATTGGTCTTGAAGAAATGATTGCTGATAAGGTCATTTCAACGGGATGTACAACAGGAATGACACATACATTGATGATGACCAACACATCATCATTTGACGACGACCTGCTCAACACAAGTATGAGTAACGGAAGAAAAAGAGCCACATCATTTGATTTGATACTTTTCAGAATTCCGAAATTTTCGGGAACAACAGGTGAACCACAATTTTGGGATGAGGGTGTAGGATATGACTACAATGATTTTGGAACCACCAAGAACGGATTGTCAGGACAACTAAGTGCCTTGGAACAATTCAATGACAAAATGTTTTCATTAAGACCATCCAACTGGTATCAAACAACAACCGTCAAAAATTGGTCCTACCCTGGTATCTACGATAATAGAAACAATCAACTGTCCATTACAGGGTTAAACTATTCTGCACTGACAATAGTTGATGAACAACACTTTGAATTGGGTAACGAAGACATTCAGTTCGATATGACCAACGAAATCAACGGAATACTTAACGGTTCGATTACAGGTGTTACAGGATGGGGAATTGCCTACAAACCCGATATTGAAAATATCACAGGATTAACAGACTCCTACTCCGTAGGATTTTTTGGAAAATACACCCAAACCTTCTACCAACCTTATCTTCTTACCGACTACAATGATTTGATTCAAGATGACAGAAACGTATTTTTGAAAAATCAAACTAACAAACTTTATTTGTATGTTTACCAAAACGGTGACTTCGCCAATTTAGATAATCTACCTGGTGTTAATATCGAAGACCAAAATGGTGATGTTGTAACGGGGGGTTCGGGACTTACAACGTGTCAGGTTACAAAAGGTGTTTATGAAGTGACAGTACCTAATATATTCACCGCTCAACCAGTACCTTGTTTATTCTATGATGTGTGGACAGGATTGACAATCAATGGTCAATCACTTCCTAATGTACAAAATCAGTTTATACTTCAAGCCTATACAGCTGGTATCAACATCGGAAGCCTTTCAAGAGAACCTGAAAAATTCGGATTTAGTTTCTACGGAATTCTTCAAAACGAAAAAATCCTTAACACCGAAATTCGAAAAGTGGGGGTAGTTGCTAAAAAACAATGGACGGCACAAACCCTACTTCAAAACATCGACATATATTACCGAGTGTATGTAATGGAGGGGACCACAGAGGTGCAGGTCCAAAATTGGACACCTGTAAACAGAACACCTAATGAATATTATTTCATCTTCGATATGAGAGATAAAATACCTAATGAGTATTTTGTTGATATTCGAGTTAATACTAGCGGGGAGAAAGATATTTATAAAGACACATTACAATTCCAAATAGTTAACAAAAAATGAAAATCGTAAAATTAACTGAGACGGACATTCAAAGAATAGTACGTAAAGCAATCATTGAGGCAGAACACGAGAACAATAGATATATGTTCTTCAGTAATCTTGAACAAATCAAAAGACAAGCAGAATTGCTTTTAGAGTTGGACGATGACATGATTCATCAAATTTTAGAAAATGGACATGATTGGGCTGATGACCACATCACAGTTGCCAAGGAAAATTTGGACCAAGTTTTTGATTTTTTGATGAACGAAACTCAGGATTCTGACGATGATATGGTAATGATGGATGACCTCACGGTGGTGGAGGGAAGAAAAAAAACAGGCACTAAGTTATGCGCACGAGGAAAAGCATCCGCAAAGGCTAAATACGATGTCTACCCTAGTGCATATAGTAATGGTCATGCCGTTCAGGTGTGTAAAGGAAAAATCAAAGGACTTGATGGAAAAAAAAGGTGTTCACCACCTTATTGTTAAAGATTAAAAGAGATTTAATGTCTCTTTTTTTGTTTTCTTATGTTTATCCGTATATTTATTAGTATAAACAATGTAGTAAATGTGGTATTATAAAATCTGAAGAAGAATTTTACAAATCACAAAGGGGTAGTAAATGTAAGAAATGTTTTTTAATTGAGACGAGAGACTACAAAAGAAATCTAAGATTAAACCCTGAACACCGAAGAAGTGAGGGTGAAAAACAAAAAGAACGAAGAGTTAGACTTTGGCAAAACACCTTAATACACGATTCAAAAAATCGGAAATTGGAAAATACCCTAACGGTTCAGGATATTAACGAAATGTTTTCCAAACAAAATGGATTATGTTATTGGTTCAAAATTCCTTTGATACCCTCAAAAGATAAGAAACACCCTCAACAACCCTCATTGGATAGGTTAGATACGAGTAAAGGTTATACTAAAGACAATGTTGTGTTGTCTTGTTACGCGGCGAATATAGGGCGAAACGAAAACAATTTAGATACTTGGAAAAAGTTTTTGGACATGTTGTTAATTTGAATTTTTTGTTTTACCTTTGTCGTCCAAGATGATGGTAATGAAAAATTTGAATCACACTTTTCGTCGGTTTTTACAAAAACAGACACTCAAATTGTTTCGGTATTTGAATACCGAACAAGAAAAATCAATCTACGAAAGAGATTGTATTGCAATTTGTAAAAAATTTATTTATCAATCTGATTCCATCATGTTGTTGACACCAATAACAGGTAAAAGGTATATCAGAAATGAAAAAAACGAAATCTTTATTATTTTAGATTCACATAGAGTCAAAATTATAAATCACGTGTACGCTTATGACGTTTTGATGAATGATAGGTCATGGAATCAAATCGTTAGATTATTTGATAACGAAGTAGAAAAACGTAGAGAAGAATTTGAAAAACAGATAACATCAAATATTAAGAGCTCACTTCAAAAAATAATTCACGAAAAATGAAACACCCTTTCTACACCCTCTATTATACAGGATTAGCCTTTTTGGTTTTCTTTTTACTTTTTAGTGGATTATTGATTTCCAATCTTTCTAATATCATTGACCTTATACCAAAAGACAAAACGCCTAAGATTCAAACAAATGTTATATTAAATCCTATGGTGTTGAAAACTCCAACACCTAAACCATTTGTTGAGTTGAATAGTCCCAAAGTAGAAAAAAAAGAGATTACTGAAACTGAAAAACCAAAATTGAACACTGATAGTATTCGAAATAACATGAATAGTGAAACACCTAATACTGTAAACAACTTAGATACTACTCAAAAGAGTGGAGATACTACCTTATAGATTCTTTGAGAACTTTTTGAATCAAGTCCCTTAACCCTTCATTTTTTTTCTTGGGTTTGTAAGAAGTCATTGTTGGTTTATTACCTTTCCCGACTTTGGGGTCCTTTTTTTCCGCGGCTCTTTTTTGTGCACAAGCGGCTTTCTTTTGTGCATCAGTCATTCTAGAAGCAACTCCCGCAGCACGACATTTGGGATAACCTTTTGATTCACCCTCAGGTCTTCCACAAGGGGGATGTCCACCACCCTCTTTTTTTCTACAGATGTTTACCCAAGGACCTTTAGGTTGTTTACTTCCTTTCGGTTTTTTCTTGGTACCAAACCAAACTGCTAAGTCTTCTTTCAGAATATCCTCTTTGAAAATTTTTTTTCTCATCGCATCTACTTTTTTTACATTTTTTTTAGTTTGATTTTCATCCTTGGCAATTTGTTGTCTTGTTTTTTTTATTTCACCATCATATGAGTCAAACGCAGTTCCATTATTGACATATCCCGAAACTTTTTCGGTGTATGGCTTAAGTTGTTCATCCTTCCAAATTCGTGGGGTAATATTCAATTTACCTTTGAATGCACCATCACTTGAGGAAGTGGTACTCTCGTTGATTTTTTTATTCATACTCTTATTATTTAATAAATATTTTGAAGATATGCAATCACAACAGTCAATTCCACTTTTTGATAGAATAGATATTCTAAATTCTGAAGATTTTGAAAATTTCGTTGATAATCTCAATGAAGAACAATCAATCTTTATTATAAAAATTGCCTTGGAGAAGGCGTATACAAATGGAATTTACTCTTTGAGTGAATCTGAATTACTTTCCAAGTCTCTGAGATTATTTTCGAAAACAAAAAAACCTCAGGAAAAGAAAACAAAATAAAAAAGGGGACCGAAGTCCCCTTTCTTTTTGGTAATCGAGATATTATCTCAATTCTCTTAAGTCGAATGTTCTTACACCATCAACTGTGATACGTCCGTAGAAACGGTTGTTCACCACCTTCTTAGCGTATCTGGTCATGATACCCTTGATTGGTGTGAAGTTGAATGGGTTGTACATTGTTGGAGTGAGTTGTAAAGGTACATACGGTGCGTAGATGTAACCTGTATCAAGTAACGAAGTACCCTTGTGTCCTAACAAAACTTGGTTTGCTGGGAAGTATGGGTCACGGTAAACTTGATATCTACCTGCCAATGTTCCAACTCTCTCAATACCCATGTTGTATTGGTCTTGCTCAGGAGCTGCGTTTGATACGTGGAAGTACTCCAAGTCATCAAAGATTGCAGATACCTCAGAAGATACAACAATCCAGTTTGCTCCACCTCTTAAAGTAGATTTGTGGATTTGTGCTGAGATTTGGTTGATTGCTGTGATAAGAGTTTGGTTCCAGTCCTTTTGAGTGTAAGGAGTAGTACCAGCAGAGAATCTCTTCCATCCGTTGTAGTCCCAACGAAGGTTCCAAGATGCTGCTTTTCTCAAATCTCTTAAGATTTCACGGTCAATTTCCGCAGCTACTTGTTCTGACAATAAAGCTGTCAATTCAGCTTCAGCGTCGATGTTGTGGAACGCAGCTACGTCCTGAGCCATTTCAGGTGACCATTGAGCTCTAAGTTTTCTTTCAGTAACCGAAACAGTCACAGACTGAAGGTCAAAAGAAACTTCACCAATTTTATCTTCGAATTCGAGATTCTTGTAGATTCTGTAAGTCGCTAAGAACGCGTTGTTAGTAGCCGTAGAAGAAGAGAACGTTGAACCCGTGTACCCGTCAAGTGATGAATCACCACAAGAAATACAAACAGGAACTTGAAGGTCAACTTCGAGGTAAATTTTACCTTCAGCGTCACAAACATCATAGTAAGAACCACCGTCAGTTAAACTATTTGGGAATGCTAGAGTTTCGTTCTGACCGTATTGAACAATACCTTTACCGTATCTTTGAGTAACAACTCTGAACAAGTAGTTGTTGTTTACATTAGCAGCGGTATTTACGTTTCCAGCAACACCTCTAATTTGAAGGTCCGTCAAAAACTCTTCGGTATCCATTGGTTGACCGTTAGGTCCAATCAATTGACCCGCACCAGCAGATGCAAAACCTGATAAAAGAATAAGTACTTTTCTGTAGTTGTCCTCGCCGTAACCTGAAACTATTAATTCAGAACCTGCCCATACAACAGTAGCAACACCCCCTGTAGCACCAGCAGTAACACCAGGTGTAATAGCTGAGAATGAACCTTTAGAGTAGTCGTAAAGACCTGGTGGGTCCAAAGCGGGTTCGTTACCTTCGTAGAATCTATCGTAAAGGTCTTTTTGAGTGTTATAGTCGTATCCACTAGTTGGAGTTTGACCCGCAGCTGCGTTAGGCGCTCCAAAAGGTGCCCAGTGCTCGTTATCATTTGCCCCAGTGTATGACTGAATGTTTGGTACAAAGTAGAACAACTTACCGATAGGAAGGTTCATTGCTTGTACAGAAACGATGTCGTTAGCCAAAAGTTTAGAGAATACTCTTCTTACGATTGGGAAAACAACAGTTTCGAATGAACCTGTATCTGCAGTTGATGCTGCTTCGTTAATGAGATATGACGCTTGGTTTTCATACAACTGAGCGATGTTCTCTTTAAGGTGTCCATTAAGTCCCTCGAGGAAACCTAACTTGTCCCATTTGTTGATTGTATCTTCTTTGATAACCTTAAGGTGCTTAAGACCGATGTTACCAACAAGACCACTTTCTAATAATGCTCCCATTTTTAATTTTTGTTTAAGGAATTTTATTTTTTTTTACATCTTAGACATCAAGTCCTTAATTCTCATGAATTGAGGATTCTCATAAGTCTTAGATTCTATCAAAGTTGCAGATGAACCCGAAGTTTTATTCGTGTTCAATTGTCTTTCAACACTTTCAGAAATGTTTTTTGTTTCAACAGTTGAAAGTTCATCCTTGACAGTTTTATAGAGTTGTTTTGATTCTTTCAAACTTTCTACAGAATCAAATCTTCTCAATATATTGATTTTTTCTTTCTTGGTAGTGGAGTGTTCAGTAAACAATCTTGTTGCATATGCAAGATTCGAGTTAAAAACAGCAACTTCGTTGAGTTTCTCTCTAAAAACGTTAAGTGCTTTTCTGTACTCTTCGTTCTTTTCTCTTAACATTTTTAATTCTACATCGATTGATTCTACTTTTACACCATTATTACCATAAACATAATTTCTATTGTTTGTGATACCTTTTCTCAATCCTCTACCTTCTTTCGAACCCATACCATAAGTTCTAGCAGCTTCTTTCGTTTCTTCTTTGGTTTCGTAGTCTTTCTTGCCAGGATGTGTCTTTGACTTATCACCTTTGTTACCACCAAATTTTCCTTCGTAGTCTTTGTAGTGTCCGTCTTTGTCACCAGCTTTCTTCTCCACACCTTTTACATCCTTACGTTTGTACTCGTGCTTGTTAGAGCCGAAATTTTTATCCTTGCCTTCTTCCATTTCACCTTCCTTGAACTCGAACTTAGCTTTACCAGTTCCCATCGCTTTAGGTCCAGCCTTTTTATGGTCGTTAAACCCTTTCTTAGGTAAAGTACTATCGTACTTAAACTTAGGGTGACCCATTCCAACGCCTTTTGGTTTTACAGTCATTTTAGCTTCGGTGAGGTCATAATCTTCAGAATCAGAACCCTCTTCAAGCTCTTCTTCCATATCTTCCTCGTCCATTTCTATCTCATACATAACTTCTTCATCCATGTCATCTTCGTCTTCTTCTTCTGACATTGAATCTCTTTTGTAGAGTGAATCCAAAACAGCATTAAGGTCAGCATCTTCCTGAACATCAAGTTCAGCAAAATCCATCTCTTCATCTATTTCTTCTTCCATCTCTTCATCCATTTCTTCCATCATATCATCCTCTTCATCCATTTCAGATTCATCAAGTTTTACGATGTATTCAACGTCTTCGTTTTCGTCGGTGATGTGAACTTCGTTATCATCTTTTACCACAATGATACCATCTTCAGGTCCCATTGCTTTGAAAGCTTTAACAACTTCTTCATCAGACATAGTCGTCATGTCGACAGTTTCTTCGGAGTCATCGAAATCCATTTCCAATTCATCCTCCATATTATCCATGTCGTCTTCAATGTCCATATCGGGCATTTCCAACTCCATATCCATTTCAACCTCATCTTCCTCTTGTTCAGAAAGAGATTCCTTTACTAATTGACTGATTTCTTCCTTCATTGTAGAAGCAAGTATTCCTTTTGCGTTTTCGGCAATTACCTCCTCAACATTTTTCATTTGAATGAGCGCCTCTTCAACTAAATTTTTAGTTTCTTGCATGTAAATTGTGTTTAATTTACCTTATAAATAGTTTCTTAAAATAAAAAATCCCGTTTCTAACCCCCCATTCCAAAAAAAGGTTAGATACGGGACAAAAAAAAGGTGGGAAACCCCACCTTATAATTAATCGATTACTTCATCGATTTTGCTTTCTACCACTGAGACTATTCTCCAATCGTGTTGAAACCCTGTATATTTTTTGGTTACTTTCGCCTCAACGTCTGTGACTGAGAAACCGTTTACAAGTTTTTCTTCTCTGATTTTCTTGACTCTGCCTGTGTTTTCATCGGGAAGGTCATATACAATCTTAGCTACAAAGAATTTTTCATCCATAATAAATTAAATTAAAAATTAACGACTTAAATAATCGGTTAATTTTTTCATTAAATCAACAGACGCGCCCATTCCAGAGTCAGAAATTTTTTGTTTTCTTTCTTCATCGAGGTTTTCTTCGTACATGCTTCTCTCTTCGGGTTCGTTAAATAGGTAAGCACCAGGGGTTGAGGGTGAAGAAACCAAGTCGAAACAGATGAGTTCAAAGTCATCTTGTACCTCATTTTGTTCTCCGACTTTTTTAAGTGACCCAACACCACGAGAGGATACACCCATGGTTACACCTTGTCTCATAAGGTTAGCCGCAATGTCACCTTTGGTTGAAACTATTCCACTTTCGTGAAACCCTGGTGAGGTGAGTAATTTCAATTTACCCATCAAAATGTGCCCATCCCACCAAATGTCGGTGATGATGTGTGCTACACGGTCCAAATCAATTAATGAAGATTCAGGGTGGTTTAGTTCAGATGTTGATAAACCTTTTTTGATTGCGGTCTTGTATCTGTCAGCTTCTCTTTTGAGAATTTTTTCAGGGTAGACTCTGCCGTTTCTATTTGGTACACCATATTTTTGGAGTACGGCATAAAATTCAAATGGATTTCTATAATCCAATTCTTTTCTTTCTCTAAGTACTTCTTCGTTAAGAGGGTCTTTAGGGGAAACAAACCCCGCGTCCATCTCTATTAGAATACCCTTACCACTTTCTCGAGGACCAAGAATACGTAAATCTTTCATTATAATCTTTTAAGATAAATATAATGTTAGTCCGTAGTTTTTATTTTTTCTTTTTCTTTGGTTAGAGTAAATGTGAAATAATCATTTTTTATGACACAATCTTTGTAAATTTCTCGGATGATTTTTTTGATACTTTTTTTGAGTCGTGAACCTTTGAAATCAATGTCTATTGTTGTGTATAGATTTATTTCCAAATTCATGAACGATTTTTTGTTAATTTGAATGCCGCTTGTTCTAAGGTCCAAGTCCACGATGAACTTATCAGAAAACATTTCTCTATCGATACTTTCATAAACACTATGTTTGATATTTCTTGTGAGTTTCCCAACCACAGAATCCCAATTATCACTTTCTTTTTTAGGACAAACCCATGTTTGTAGATTTATGTACAGAGATTTCAAATCCTTTGAGTCGACTGTTCCGTATAATGTTTTAATTGATTCATATTGGCTAACTTTAACCGTTTTACCTTTTTTCATTAATATACTGATTGGTATCTTTTTATTTTATTAAAGAATAATAAACTTTTTTACCAATTCCAAATATTTCTATTATATGCTAATAGTTGAAGTAGACAAAAACATTGAAAAAGCACTGAAGATTCTAAAGTCAAAAGTTATCAAAACTCGACAGAATCAGAAATTAAATTCTAAGAAAGAATTTGTCAAAAAATCAGTTGCTAGACGTGCTCAAAAACTCAAAGCTAAGTACGTTGAAAAATTCAAGAATCAAGAAGAATAGATTCCTCTAATTTTTTCAACCTTACATAATTGATTTGGTCAAACTTTTCAGATTCAATTTTTTCTATTGTTTCTGTAATTTTTGATTTGATACTTGAATCTTCTTCTTTTGACAAAACATCTTTCAATTTAGAAACAGTCGACTCTTTGAGACTTTCGAACTCTGTTTCTAATTCTTCATTCTTGGATGCGATAACATGAAACAAATCTTTTTTGGTTGATTCGTCCAAGTTCTCGATGTAGTTATTGAGTGTTTTGTTTGCAATTGAAACCATTGACTTTAGTGAAATTTTTGGGGCTTCATTAACCCCTTTCTTTCCACTAATAAGTGTGTTGATAATTCTCTTTTTTGACTCGACTCTTTCTTTAATATCCACTTTGTCAAAGTATACCAAATTATCAATGTCCTCGTATAAATTTTTTCCTTGTTGACCGTTTTTCGGAAGGTTACTTGTCTTCAAAAAATGTCTGATAACAGTGAGTGATTCATCTAAGAATTCTCTGGCATCACTCTCAGATAAATTCTGAGGGGTAGAAAGGTCGTCATAGATTGAGTAAATCTTTGAAAAAGACTTATCTTTAAGTACATTGTGTTTGAACTCTTTGAGAGTTTTTCTGAAGGTAGAGGAATCTTTGTAGGATTCTACCAAATTTTTTTCGATGATTGATTTGATTTGTCCGAAGGTCATGTGGTCATATTTATTCACTAATAAATATTAGGAATTCAACAACTTGTCTAACTCTTCTTCTATTTTACCCAATTTTTGTTGAGCAACTCCCAAATTCAAATATTTGTTCCCATACAAATCATTCTCAATTAAGAGATTCATATCTTTGTTTTTTACCGATTCGGGTGTGATTTCCTCAGGAGCTGGTGGAGTTTCTTCACCCTCTAACGGTGGAGCTTCAGGTGCACCACCTGCCAACTCACCACCCAATTCAGGACCTCCCAAATCGAAACCTCCTCCACCGCCAAACGCAGCGGCTGCTGGTTCAGTAGTTTCACCTGGAGGGGCTTGTGGGGCACCTTCACCAGGTTTGTTTCCGTACAACGCATCTAATTGGTCAAATAATCCCGTTTTACTGATAACTGTAGGTGTATTCTTGAGTTCTTCACCGATTGCTCTCTCCATTCTTTGTTGTAGTAAATCTGTACGGATTTCATCATCCGACCAGTTAAATATGTGTTTCTTAGCCCACGTAGATGATGCTGGTTGAATTCCATTACCAGGGTCTGAAACCAAATCACGATAAAGTAAAACTTTTTCTTTCCAAATATCGACTTTCAATAAGTCGGCTTGAGTCGAAGGATTGGTAAGACCTAAGGTAAAGTTAGAAATTTCCTCTTCGAATCCCAACAAGAACAAATGAACAATAGCAATCTTGTTCAACTCCTGAATCATAGATTTCTGAATTCTGTTAATAGTTCTTACAAATCTAATGTCTTGGAGTGCTAAAGTTTTTCCATCACCCACAGTTTCCTCAAATCCCAAAAACGCTTTAGGAATTCTCAGTGCGGTAACCAATTTTTTCTGAATATATTCGATATCGGCAATCTCCGATAAGTTTTGTGCACCTGGTAAAGTGTCAATTGGACTCGGTTGTGCTGGGTCTCTTACCGGAATGAAATAATCTTGGTCAACCGCCATTTGGTTGAATCTCATATCAACATTACCCGTCTTAGAATCCACAATTTGTTCTCTTTTGAACTTGTTGGCAACACGCTGTACATAAGCCTCTACATCATCATCATTCATGTTTCCAACGTAAACCTTGAAGATTCTTCTTTCAGGAGCTCGAGATGTACGGTAGATTAACATCGCATCCTCGGACAACAAAAGTTGTTTCCAAATACGACGAGATTTCTCCAACATAGATGTGCCGTAAGGGAGTTTTCTGTCATCACCTAACAATCTAAAGTGGGCTATTTCCCAAGGTTGGAATTCCATGTTTTGTGTTTTCCAAGTAAATCGAAGACCTTTGTCGTCAGATTTATTTGGAACACCAACCGAAGCATTACGGGTAGATAACCCCTGCTCGTATCTTTCGATTTCGATGTTAGGAAGTTGTTGACAGCCGATGATACCCTTTTCAGGGTCTAATCTCATGTATACAAAATCATCACCGTACTTACAAGTGTTTCTAGTCCACATTGGTAAGTTAGTGTTGATATCCAAAGAATTGTAAAATAAATCCTCAAGAACTGATTTTATTCTTTTAGATTCAGAATAAATTTGAAGGATAGTACCGTCCTCGTTGGGGGTTGTACTTTCTTCGGCATAGATATCAAGTGCCGCAGAAATTTCGGGAGTATACTCCATCGACTCATAATCATAATATGATGCCAAACGGTTTGGCTCATAATAAATTGCTTGAGTGTATAGGTTGTTTTCAACTTTAGCAAATTGATTTGCTAAGTAAAAAGATTGTTTGGCTTGAAGCTTTTCTCTCTCGTATTCTGCCTTGTCGGTAGTTCTGAGAAGTTCTTTTTTATCTAACTTGTAAACAGGAAAATCCTGATTCATTAATGCGTCAGGACCCAAGGCTCTTGTTAACCTTTGCCAAACCGTTAGACTTCTATTATCCATTCTCGACTAAACTTAAAAAACTATAGTTTAATATAAATAGTTTTACCTTCCAAATAACCAACCGTACTTCTCATAATCATTTCTTGTTGCACTATAGTTTTTGAATTGATTCTGTCCACTAGGATTGGATATTGGAATTGCAGGGTTGAAATATTCAGATTTATCCTTGTTTTCCGTTACAACAGTAGACCAAGAATTCAACATTGCCTTTGTGTGGTTCACCACTTTTACTAAAGAAGGGAACGCAGCTTCGGCAACATACATTGCAATTGATATTGCCATAATACAGTCATCATGATGTCCTTTTTGGTGGTCAGGTCGGCCGTTTATGTATACAAAAGTACCCATTTCATTGACGAGTCTTGTAGACCTAATCTTGAAATCGTGTCTCATGGCCTCTTCAAAAGATGCAATAATTTGGACCCTTTTGTTGTTAAAATTTATACCAGGAATTTTTTCTTTTATCCTCGGGTCATATTTCCATTTATTTGCCATGTCTACCCCGTCGTAATAGAAATTTTCATACCCTAACTCTTGGAGTTTTCTTGATGTCGCAACACCCATACCTCCAGTCAAATCAGTAACACAAAGAGCATTATACATCATACCCCATTTATATGCGATTTCCGCTAAAGTGTCGGGCGGAATTTTTCCTACGAATTCCAAAACTTGTTCTCGTGCATCAAAATCGATTATTTCGATTGAAGAAAAATCTTCAGAATCTCCACGAGAGACATCAACACCCATTACATACTTGTGACCGTTTTCGGGCTCTTTCCAAATCCATAGTTGTCCACCCACAAGTTTAGCTTCGGGTTCTTTCACGTCATTTTTTTGTATGGTTTGAAGCATTTGAGAATCAAAGACGTTGTCTCCCGAGCCTAAGAAATTACATTCCAATTCTTGAGCAACTTTACGTTTGTCGTACTTCAATTTTTTTACCATACTTTCAAACCAAGAAGAACATGGTTTGTAGCCATCCTCAATGTATTTGTGTAGAGTTGTTAATTGACGCGTTTTTCTGTCCTCGTTTGATAAATCCAAAATAGCATCTTTGGGATATTCCTCTTTGTTCAACAAAAAATGAACGATATCAGAAGTTTTTACCATGTACAAGTCTTTTGTGTATCTTGGGTCTCGATACCAATACATTTCCGTGATTTTGAAATCATTCATCCCACGTAGTGATTGGTCGTAAATCTCATAGTAAATGGGGTCATATCCGTTTGGTGTTGAGATAACAACGACTTTACCACCAGTAGAAAGTGAGGCCATACAAGCCGCCCAGAAATCACTATCGGCTTCAATAAATGCCGCTTCGTCAAAAATCAAGGTTGTTGGTGTATAACCTCTGAGTGCGTCTTTTGAAGTTGCAACCGCCTTGACTTCACAACCATTAGACAATTTGAAGTGTCTAGCCGAGTTTTTTTCGGGTGCAAATCCTATACCAACCCAAGATGGCCATTGTTCGGTAAAACCACGAATTTTGTTTGCAAATTCAACTGAGGTGTCGAGTTTGTTTGCAATGATAAGAATTTTTTCAGGTTTTTCTTTTCTTGCAAAAGCTAATCGTTTACTCGCCCAAGCGGCGGTCACGGTAGACACACCAGCTTGTCTGTACTTTAAGGCAATATTTTCATTGTGTTCCTCATAATCCTCAACCAATTGGACTTGGTCTTGAAATAATTCCAAGGGAACATATCTCGAAACTGTGTTGTCGTAGGTTTGTAGATATGTTTTCAGGGCATAAGGAGTGCTTTTCATGCACTTCTTGTATTCAATAATGACTTGTTCTTTTGTCATAATTTCTTAGTCAGGTCGGGAAATTCCCAATCCTGCTAAGAAATCTAAACCATCTTCATCAGATTCTTCATCTGATTTGAAACTATCGTATTCCTCCTTGTTCTTTTTCGCAACTTTAATCAATTCCTTGAAGTCTTCTGTCGCTTTCGAATTTTTTGCCGTGTCTTCAGATATTGCGTTACCAATTATTTCTAAAAATTCCTCAGCAGGGAGTTTATAAAGTTCAATTTGAAACCAATTGATTAGACCTTTGTTGTCTTCATCATACATTTCATCCGGTAGGGAGAGTCTGATTTTTTCGACTATTTGTGGTCCAATTCTTAATGACCATGATTCCATGGGTAAGGTATCGGTCTGTCCCATGACTTTCTCACGGACAGAGGGGTCTTCAGGTAATCCATAACGACCCTTCGCCTCTTCCAATCCTTTTATAATTTCGTGGCAGACAATTGGAAATAACAATCCATATGCACGAATGACTGTGTCGGGTGCATCACTTTCTTCACCTCCCTCTTCCTGTGATTCACTATCACCAAGTTCAACCTTACCCGCGACACCTTGTCCCGTAGCACTCATCATATCGATAAGGTCTTCCATAGTAAAATACATGAAGTCATTCAATGACATAACCTCTAAATACGCGGGATAAAGGCGTGGGTCAATTTCATCGAGTTTAGCACGAACTTCAGGTTTTTGGAATAAGTAATGTCCTTTTTTCGCGGAGCCTTGAATAATAGCGTTGATGATATTTCTTTTGTGTTTTTCGAGTTCTATAATCTCTTTCGGAGTCAATTCATCAATATCAAAACCCGCATCAATCATCAATTTTTTTGCCTCTTCCTCATTTTCTTCGTCAAGGTCTTCGGCTTCGAGTCTGAAATTACTTACATCGATAGGTTCACGATTTAAGTAGGCTTCTACAACAAACCAATCTGAGGGAACTTGAGCATCCTCCAAACATGATTCGATGGCCAAATTTTCCAAAGCATCCTTGTGTCGAGCCTCCATGTTGATAATTGAAGGGAGTTTTTGATACATTTGACCAATTAACATTCTGGCCAACATGGGTGAATTTATAGATTCTCTCCCTGAAACTTCCCGAACTTTATCAACAACTTGCTTAAAACGATTTGTAACAAGTTTCTGAACATCCTCACTACCTCTCTGAAGTGCGGGATTTTCGGCATATGGACTTTCAGGGTCTCTGAGTTTTCTCTCGAGACTTGGGTCCATTCTTTCGGGATAATCTCCGTAATCGATTTGTTCTTGGAGTTTTCTACTTTTTGCCATCACCCAAAATGTGTTTTATAATACTCAAAACATCTTTTTTAGCTTGCTCCATTTCTCTCTTACTTGCTTTGGGAGCTGGATTCGGACCCTCAAAAGGTTTTTTACCTGGATGCGAAGGGCGTGTTGACGGTTTTGTATCGGGTTTGGTCGTGGGTTTTGTAGGTGCGGTTTCAGTATCGGCCTCACTCATAGATTGTAACATACCTAAATCACCAATTGGACGGCTTATCTTAACCGACTTACCTTTTTTGGATTTGGGTTTATAAACAGAGCGACGAATCACACCTTGTTCTTGGACTGCTTGTAAAAATTCTGACTTTGTCATTTTTGGTTCTAAAAAATTCTCAACCAAAGATACGATTTTTTCCTCAACAAAAAAATCAAAAGGTGATTTTCCTTCACTAAGACTTTTTTTAACTTGTCTTACGCATCTTTCAAATTTAGCATTTTTCTTCGGACCCAATTGAGCGTGACAGATTGCCCAAGGGTTATTTTCTTCCTCCGATTGTTCTGTCATGTCTTCATATTTGTCGATTTTAGCATCACTTTCGTCATCCATTCCATCGGGTGACATAATCTGGTGTGGTGCTTGGGTTGTCATACCACCCATTGCAGAACCTGTTACATCTACGTTGTCTTCTTGAACTTCCCCTTCTATACGAACATTAATTCCCCTTGAAGTAAGGTCTTTAATTTTTTGAGGTTCTCTTGTTGCCTTGTCCGCACTAATCATCACAGCACCTTGCTCAATAAGGTTAATCTTATTCAACAACACGTCCATTTGACCTTCATCAAGTTTAGCCACCGTTGATGGTGATAATCCCATCTCCACTAACGCGATAATTTTATCTTTAGTTTTCATAGACAACGTTTTTTTCAAATTCGAGAATCAAGTCTCTTGCGTACAATTTATCTTTTACTGATGTTTCTTCCTCCCCAAAACGAAAAACTAAACGATTACCCTCTTCGTAATCCTCAATCTCCCAACCTAAGGCAACAACTCCGTCCATGGCATCGGACATATTGAAGTAGTCGGAATTTTGTATAAGTTCCATTTTGATGTTTGAATTTCTCAAGACACCTACCTTATTGATAAATTCCAAATCAGGTGCCGTGGGATATCCATTTGATGGTGAAGAGTCCCAAGAGGGACCCCACACATCTAAAGTTTCAGAAAAAACAAATTCATAGAGATTATCTCCCTTATAATCAGGACCGAGTCCATTGATATAAGTTAGATGTTTCTTCATAGAACAATACCTTCGATAGAAATTCTAACTTGTTTATTTTTGTTTTCAAATACAAGATTTTTTTTGTTAGTTCTTCCAACAAATTCGAAATCTGAATTTTCTTCCAAAAATTTCTTTCCCGATAATTCTTGTTCAATGGTCTCTGACAAGTTTTCAATTTGAGATACAAATGATTTGAACTTCTTTTTGTTCTCCATTTGTCTTTCTTCATGAAGTTTTTTTGACAATTCAATTTCCGAATCAGAAACCTCAAAGTACTTACTCAAAACTTTATCAATTTTACTTTCTCCTATAGAGGCGTTGAAATCATAATCTTCAGACCCCATTCCTTCCATAGGTTCTTCCATTGAAACTTCTGTGTCAACATCCATACCTAAATCCATTTCAGGTTCTGTCATGTCAGAAGACATATCCATCTCAGCATCAGCCTCAACGTCTTCAAATTTCGCCATGATATCTTCCATATCTTCGGGCTCCAACTTAGTTAGGTCCAAAGCTGAAAGAACCATATTGATAACATATTTGATATCTTCAGATGACATTCCGTCTTGCTCTTCAAGAGCTCTCATTTTCTGAGTTAATTTACCCGTCAACTTTTGAATGACCTTGAAAGAAACTTTTTCTTCCATGTCTTGACCCATCTCGTCAGCCATATCCATTGGTTTTAGGGGAGCTTCTACATCCATCTCCATACCCATGTCAACATCTGTTGTTGCATCATCAACAGGTAATTCAGGCTCAGGTAGAGCTAACGGCTCTGCAGGAACCTCAGGTGCTGGTGCGGGAGCTGGTGCGGGGGGTGTAGGTGTTTTGAGAACAAATTTTTTCTGTTCACCAAATAATCTAACTTCATCCGACTCACCATTGAGTTCGTTAGTTTCTTTGATAATCAAGTTCAATTTTTTGAGAGCTTGAGAATAAGAAGAGTAGTACTTCCTATTTTTCATTGGCTCCATATAATCCAAAGCGGATTCGTTAATCCCTCTTTTGATAATATATCCTTGTTTTTCTTTTACGATGTGGTAGTTGTTACCGTCCGCCAAATTGATGGAATATTCGCTATTACCTTCTTGAATACCAGATAGTGGCATTCTATAAGTGGCGATTTCCATAATTCTTTTGAGTTTTTCGGTACCTTCTAACTTTTCACTACCGATAGGTTTTAATTTTGCCATGGTTTTATTTTTTGATTTTAATTGTTAAGGCCGTGCATACCTCCAAGTTCAACAGCACTTAAATCAACTACAGTTCCTTGTCTTCCTCCATCAGGGCCGACAGGAACCCAATCCTGAGGGTGTGGATACGCTTCGGTGTAAGTTACACCACTACAAGTTATACATGCTTCTGCCTCATATTGCTGGTTGACATCAAATACTCCAAACTGAGTTGGTGTTGGGGTCGGGGTTGATGTACTTGTTGAGGTTTGGGTTGGCGTTTGTGTTGGACTTGAAGTGTTAGTTGCGGTTTGTGTTGGTGTTTGGGTTGGAGTTGAAGTATTGGTTGGTGTTTGGGTTGGAGTTGAAGTATTGGTTGGTGTTTGGGTTGGAGTTGAAGTATTGGTTGGTGTTTGTGTCTGAGTTGGTGTCTGAGTTGGTGTTGAGGTATTAGTTGGTGTTTGTGTTTGTGTCTGAGTTGGTGTCTGAGTTGGTGTTGGAGTATTAGTTGGTGTTGAAGTTTGCGTTTCCGTGGGTGAGGGGGTAATACTAGGTGTGGGGGTATTAGATGCTGTAGCGCTCGGAGTCTGTGTCTGAGTTGGTGTTTGTGTCGGAGTTGAAGTATTAGTTGGTGTTTGGGTTTGAGTTTGAGTTTGAGTTTGGGTTGAGGTTTGTGTTTGGGTTTGTGTTGGTGTTTGTGTCGGAGTTGAAGTATTAGTTGGTGTTTGGGTTTGAGTTGGGGTGTTAGTTGGTGTTTGAGTTGGAGTTGGTGTTACCGATGCGGTTGGAGTTGGTGTTAAGTCTCCTAAACAGTCAACGCAATTTTCCCAAGGACCGTTGAATACTGTTACTAATTGGGCAAGAGGGGTTTCATCAAAAGAGTTCAAAGTCCAACAACCAATGTTTGTGGAACCGGCTATTAGTTCGTAAATTTTACCTGAAACAATAGTTGCTTCAGTTTCAAAGAATCTTGACGGTTGTCCCGTACAAGAAGTTCCAATAAAATAATTCAATGCCATGGACTTTTTTCTCTATAAATATTGCTCCTTTTATAATAACCTTAATAAATAAATATCAAAAAGGTATTAATCCACCAATTTTACCTCAACTGAAAGTTCTTTGTCGGTTTGTCGACTAATAGTATTGTATAGTTTTTCCAAAAGTCCAGACCTTCTGAGGTATTTGAACACCAAATTCTCATAGGAATATTCCCCCTCTTTTTCGAGTCCTGATTGACGATAGTGTTTAAGTTTATCTTTCAAATTCTCAACTCGCTTTTCGTTTTTCTTAAGACCTTCACTTTTGATGTTTTTTATCAAACTTTCGATTTTCTCTACCCAAGAGTCAATTTTCTTTGTTAAAACCTCTCTTTCGAGTTGTGGTTTTTCTTTGGATGGTGTGTTAATCCACTTGTCATTTTTCACCGAATACACACCCGTTGCAAAGTGGGCTTCTTCTGCGTCTTGTGGATACAACTCCACTTCGTATCCGTAAATTTTGATTATGTGTTTGTCGTTAAAAATTTGTTTTTTCAATCCAAACAAATCTTTGTAAAGTTGTGCTTGTTTTCCAAACTGTTTGAAATCGATAACTAAGTGTAAATCAAAATCTGAAAATTCAGACCAATTGTAATTTGATAGACTTCCGGTGAGGATTATGTCTTTGACTTCCAAATCATCAACTAAGGTGTCCTCGAAGTTTTTTGCGATTTTTAAGAGGGCTTCTCTTACTTTGGGCTTCATTACAGATTTTTTTGCGTCGTCAGGGTTTTCCCAAACCTTAGGGTTCAAGGTGTCTCTGACAACAAAACTCTGTAAAATTGTGGATACATCGCCCATTCTTGATAAATACCCTAGTTTTCGAGTTTAGTATATTTGAATTTCTTAGCAATATCCGTGGAGAAATATTTCCCTTGAGATTCTGACATTCTGAACTTGGTGTACACTGCATGAGGTACTTCATCGTAGCGATATTTCATACCACCTTTGAACTCAACAACCAAATCTTTTGATTCGGTATCGTAGGTTGTTTTGACAATTGTTGATGAATCAATTTCGTTGATAATTTTGGTTCCGTCGATTGTTTCTTTTTTTACTGCCATGGTAAAAAGTTTTTTTAATAATTTAGGTTATCAGTGTATTGTTGATTTATAAATACAAAAAACCCCCAACTTACGCTGAGGGTGAAAAATCATGGTCATTAATTATTAGGAAAGTTTCTTTATTTCATCTCTGAGTTCTATTGCTTTTTCAAAGTCTTGTTGGTCGACTGATTTCATTAGTTGAAAGTTAAGGTCTTCGAGTTTGACTTTGTTATCTTCCAAGTTTTTGATTTTGTCACGAAGTTCTACCGCTTTTTCAAATTCTTGTTGGTCAACCGCTTTTTGGAGTTCCTTTCTGAGTTTCTCTAAATTGGTGAGTTCTTTAGCGGGTTGGTTGGTTCCTTGGGTGGACCTGAAGATTGTTGTGAATTGAATCATTCCATCTTCAGAGGTAAAAGTTTCTTTCGACCAATCTCCCTTTTCATCTTTTCCCGATTCCTTTTGGGTTTTTCCTTTCAAGACAAATGGGTCTTGGTTTAACAGTGAGTTAAATAGGTTGTCGAATTCATCAAATAATCTTCTTCTAAACATTTTTTTTTAATTTTAATTTGTTTATTTGACCTGTTTTAGTCAATCCCCGTACCAAACGAGTATTACTGACAAAATGTCATAATTTGTTGTATTGAAAAATAAATACCTGACATATTGTCAAATAAAGAAAAAAATCTGACACGGGTTTGGAATTGTCCTTTTTTTGATTAACCTTTGTACAAATCAATTTTACTTATTATGAACGACACAGTAGACGACGACGATAAGACACTATCACGGAAGAAACCTTCTTCAGATTCGGGAACACCCGTATTGGATAACTTTTCCCGAGACTTAAATAAGTTGGCCGAACAAGGCAAACTTGACCCTGTCATCGGTAGAGAAAAAGAAATCGTCCGCATCGCACAGATTCTCTCTCGTAGAAAAAAGAATAATCCAATTATCTTGGGGGAACCAGGTTCAGGTAAAACCGCTTTGGTTGAAGGTTTGGCAATGTTAATTGTTGCGGGAGAATGTCCCAAAAACCTCCTCGATAAACGTATCGTTAACTTGGACCTTACCGCAGTGGTTGCAGGAACAAAGTATCGTGGTCAGTTCGAGGAGCGTCTCAAAGTAATCTTGGAAGAACTCTCAAGCAACCCGAATATCATTGTCTTCATTGATGAAATCCATACCCTAATTGGTTCAGGTAATTCATCTGGTAGTTTGGATGGTTCCAATATCTTCAAACCCGCACTTGCTCGTGGAGAAATTCAATGCATCGGAGCAACCACATTGGATGAATACCGAAAGTCCTTCGAGAAGGACGGGGCATTGGAGCGTAGATTCCAAAAGGTAATTGTTGACCCATCCACTGTTGAGGAGACCATCCAAATTCTAACCAACATCAAAGACCGTTACGAAGCCTTTCATAAAGTGGCTTACTCTCAAGAGGTTATCGAACTCTGTGTAAAGCTCGCAGACCGATACATCACCGACCGAGAATTCCCCGATAAAGCATTTGACATCTTAGATGAAGTGGGTGCTCGCAGTCAGACCGAACAAAAGGTTTCTGAAGTCATCGAAGACCTCAAACAAAAGGCCACAGAAATCAAACAACAGAAGATGGATGTGGTAAAGAAACAAAACTACGAGGAGGCTGCCGCCCTTCGTGATAAAGAACGCAAAATCTTGGCAAAACTCGAAGCCGAGAAAAAGAAGTTCGAAGAGGAGTCTGCAACCACTCGTATTCCTATTTCAGTGGAACAGGTATATGATGTGGTATCCAACATGACCAAAATACCTGTGAGCAAAATGTCAATCGACGACACTAACGCTCTTAT
>Ga0172375_10003366_pt1 | contig 24300 bp, 22 predicted proteins | sample LakKiv1m_FD_114537 | JGI IMG/M metagenome (GOLD analysis project Ga0172375, IMG submission 114537) | Freshwater microbial communities from Kabuno Bay, South-Kivu, Congo - kab_092012_11.1m | ecosystem: Environmental > Aquatic > Freshwater > Lake | place: Democratic Republic of the Congo... | reverse complement strand
AGGAGACACCGCTCGGGCGGAACGGCAAGGCGGAGGAAGTGGCCGCGGTCATAGCATTCCTTGCCGGTGACGAGGCGGCTTTCCTCACGGGCGCGCTCGTGGACATCAGCGGCGGCCGTTTCCTGCGATAGGACAATCGGGAGAGGCAAGACATGTACCGGCTCGGGATTGACCTTGGCGGCACAAAGATTGAGGGCATCGCGCTTGAGGCAGACGGGCGCGAGATATTTCGTAAACGCATACCCACGGAACAGGACAAAGGCTACAGGGCGATACTTCGGAATATCCAGGGCCTCTACCGCGACCTTGTCGCCGCCATCCATAACAAGCCCCATACGTTCGGCATCGGCACGCCCGGAGCCGTCTCCCTGAAGACAGGTCTGCTCAAGAACTCAAACACGGTCTGCCTCAACGGCAAACAGGTCAAGAAAGACCTGGAGACGATGCTGGGCCGGCCCATCGCGATACAGAACGACGCAAACTGCTTTGCGATGGCCGAGGCGCTCCTGGGCGCAGGCAAAGGCAAATCGCTTGTGTTCGGCGTCATCATGGGAACGGGTTGCGGTGGCGGCATCATACACAAGGGCGAGGTTATCACCGGCCTGCAGGCCATCGGCGGGGAATGGGGTCACACGTCCATCGACCCGAACGGCCCATCCTGCTACTGCGGGGCCAGGGGTTGCGTCGAGACGTTCATAAGCGGCGGCGGGCTTGAGCGGATGTGGAAGGACCGCTTCCACGAAACACGCCTGCTAAAAGACATCGTTGACGCATTCAGGAAAGGCGAGACGCGCGCTGCCGGTTTCATGCAGGAATTCTTTGCCCACTTCGGTCGCGCGATGGCCAACCTGATCAACGTGCTCGATCCCGACATGGTGGTGCTTGGCGGCGGCGTATCGAACATCGACGAGCTTTACACGCTCGGCAAGGCCGAAGTGGCCCGCTGCATATTCAGCGACAGCCTTGAGACCCCGATCGTAAAACACCAGATCGGGGATTCCGCCGGGGTCATCGGTGCGGCGCTGATCGGGTGCTGAGCAATGACTGTTCCAGCAGAATCCATCCGGTGCGGCGTGGCCGGCTGGTCCTACCCTGACTGGGACGGTTACGTTTACGAACGTGGCATGCGTGACAAGCTTCACTACATTGCCGGCTTCGTGGATGTACTCGAGATCAACAGCACTTTCTACCGGATGCCAGAGGCGGAACTGTCGCGCTCATGGCTGCACCGCCTTGCTGACTGCCCGAACCTGAAATTCACCGCGAAGCTGCACCAGGATTTCACGCACGGCGCCGTTTCCGACAAGGCGGCCCTTGAGAAGTATTACGCCGGCCTTGGACCTCTCCTGCAGGCAGGAAGGTTGCTCAACGTACTCGCCCAGTTTCCCTGGTCGTTCGTGGACAAGGACGTGAACCGCGAACACCTGCAGAAGCTGGCCGAACCCCTTGTCGGAACGGTCCCCGTCACCGCCGAACTCCGCAGCAAATCATGGCAGACTCCGGAAGCCGTTGCCTTCCTCGCGGGACTCGGCATAGGCGTCGCTGAGCTCGACTACCCGTCATCGTCGACGGGTTTCCAGCCGGACGAGTGCAACATAGGGCGGAATGCGTACCTGCGGCTGCATGGCCGCAACACCAAAGCCTGGTTCAACAAGCAGGCCGGGCGAGATGAAACCTACAACTACCTGTACGAAGCAGAGGAACTGGACCAGATCGTACGACGTGCCCTCAAGCTCGCGGCAACTTCGGACACCCTGACCGTGATTGCGAACAATCATTACCAGGGCAAGGAGATGGTTAACGCCCTCGAGATCAAGGCTAGGCTGGCGCAGAAGAAGGTACGTGTGCCGCCGCCGCTCATGAAGGCATACCCGCGCCTTGTGAGCATTGCATCGAATCCACCGGAGAAGGAACTGCTCTAACCTGATGAATGGCCGTCGCTGAGGTGGGGCGAGGCCTCAGGCCGAGCCATTCCGGTGTCTTAGAGCGCTTTCACAAATACTGTAGCCGCGTCGTTCTTCGCCCCGACAGAGCCTGCCCGCAATGCTGCGCCCGCATACAACGCTGTGCGTAGCACTGCGGGCAGGCATAGCGCTGCAGGCGGGCGGGGCGGCTACAACGCAAAGACGGTTACGACATTTCTTAATACACTCTAGCGCCATCCAGGTCTCTGCTGCCGACAACCTGTCACTGACTCAGCGAACCTTGTTCTCTTTCTTGCGGCGCTCGATGACTTCTTCGGCTACCGAGAACGGCACAGTTTCGTACCGTTCAAAATGCATTGTGAAACTTCCCCTGCCCTGCGTGAGGGTACGGATAATACTGGAATAGCCGAACATCTCGCTCAGCGGGACCATGCCCTGGATCACTCTCATGCCCGCCTGGTCTTCCATGGACTCGATCCGGCCGCGCCGCTGACAGATCGACCCGGACGCCGGGCCCATGAACTCTTCCGGCACCACAACTTCAACAGACATCACCGGCTCAAGCAGTTCGGGCTTGCACTTCAGGAAGAGCTGGTGGAAGCACGTGCGCGAGGCTTCCACGAACGCCATATCACTCGAGTCCACTTCGTGATAGCTGCCGTCGTACAGGGTAACGCGCATATCAACTACCGGATACCCGGCACAGGGCCCGCGTTCCATCGCCTTGACGACACCCTTTTCCACCGACGCTATGTACTCGGTCGGAACCCGCCCCCCCTTCACCTCGTTCACGAACTCGAATCCTTCGCCTGCTTTCAAGGGTTCAAGGCGCAGGCACACATGCGCATACTGTCCGTGACCTCCCGTCTGCTTCACATGCTTGTAGAAACCTTCAACGGCTGCGTCACCCGTCTCGCGGTACGCCACTTCCGGCCTGCCTACGTCAGCCTGGACCGCGTATTCCCGCCGCATGCGCTCCACCAGCACTTCCAGGTGAAGCTCGCCCATACCTGACAGGATCGTCTCCCCTGTTTCGCTATCATACCCGACAATGAATGTAGGGTCCTCATCGGCAAGGGCGTGAAGCGCCTGCACCATCTTCTCGCTCGCCATCCGGTTCACAGGCTTGATGCTCACGGAGATAACGGGGGCCGGGAACTCTATCGATTCCAGCACAATCGGATGATCTACAGCGCACACTGTATCACCTGTACGGGTATTGGAGAGCCCGACAACAGCCACGATGTCACCGCAACGCGCCTCTTCGAGAGGCTCCTGACGATTCGCGTGCATACGAACGATCCTGCCGACCCGCTGCTCTTTTTGATGGCTGCTGTTCAGGATGATCTCGCCCTGTTTCACCATTCCCGAATAGATGCGGATAAACGTCAGCTTGCCCATGTGGCGGTCCGATACCACCTTGAACGCCAGCGCGGCAAAGGGCTCGTCATCGCTGTGCGTTCTTTCGATCCTGGTGTCGCCCTGTTCATGGATGGTGGTAGCGATGTCTTCCGGGGACGGCAGGAAACTGACGATGCCGTCAAGCAGCCTCTGGACGCCCTTGTTCTTGAACGCAGCGCCGCAGTAGACCGGGACAACCAGCCGGGCAATAGTCGCCTTGCGGATGATGGCAAGGATTTCGTCTTCGGTCAGCTCACCGTTATTGAGGAATTTCTCAAGGAGTTTGTCGTCCTGCTCGGCGCTCTTTTCGACCAGGTTGGCCCGCCATCGTCTGGCTTTCGCCTGCTTGGCTGCGGGTATTGGCTCTTCGCGGAAGGTCCCACCCTTGTTCGTTTCGTCGTAGTAGATGGCCTTCATCCTGAGAAGGTCTATGACGCCTTCAAACTTCTCGCCGCTGCCTATAGGGACGACCATCGGCACGGCATTGCCGCCCAGTTCGGTCTGGATCTCCTCGACAACGCCAAAGAAGTCGGCACCAACGCGATCCATCTTGTTGACAAACGCGATCTTGGGGACGTTGTACTTCTCGCTCTGCCTCCAGACCTGCTCCGACTGCGGCTGAACGCCGCCGACCGCGCAAAAAAGCGCGACTGCGCCGTCCAGGACGCGGAGGCTGCGTTCGACTTCTACCGTGAAATCCACGTGCCCGGGGGTATCGATCAGCGTGATCTGATGGTCATTCCATTCGACCGTGGTGGCCGCGGAGGTGATCGTTATTCCGCGTTCCTGTTCCTGGTCCATCCAGTCCATAACAGCCTCGCCGTCATGGACTTCGCCCAGTTTGTGGGTTTTCCCGGCGTAGAAGAGGATGCGTTCGCTGACGGTGGTCTTGCCCGCGTCAATGTGCGCCATGATGCCGATATTACGTATTCTTGCCAGTGGTATGCTGCGTGCCATGTTACCCATTCCCTTCAGAAAAGCGCCGGACTATGCAGTCGGACGCCTTTTAACGCAAGCGGGAATTGTACTCTGAAACGACAGCCTTGCCGAGTCTTGCAGGTCGTCTATGACAGCACGCACCAGCAAATAGTGCCCGGTAATCCTTGTACTCCCAGCAATGTCATGGCTCTCCATGGTGGGGACGGCGCGACCGCCCTACCCGTGGGGTACTTACGCAGTGAAGTGGGGCGGAGCGGGCTCGCCGATGCTGAACGGCAGCTTTCAGCGACTGCCCTATTCCCCGGACGGTGCGGACCTGAGCTGCTTGATACCGGATCTGTGACGTTTGTCGGCCAGCATACGGTCCTTCTGGCGCCTTGACCGCCGCCTTTTCTGGCGGCGTATCCGCTCGATCTCCTGCCGCTTTTCGCTCTTCATGCCCAGAATACGTTGCTCAAGCCGGCTGCAAAGCTCACGCCGCGCAAGAAACCGGTTCACGTCGCGAGAACGGGACTGCTGACACTTCACCCGGATCCCTGTCGGTAGATGCAGGAGGTCTACGCAGGATGCCGTTTTGTTTATCTTCTGCCCGCCATGACCGGATCCGAGAACAAAACGTTCCTCGAGATTGGCCTCAGTCGCACCCACCCGTGCCAGCCGATCCCTCACGGTCTGCCATTTCTCCGGACTTATGTACGCGTTGTCAGCCATAGACTTTCAGCTTCCGCCCGCAATTACGGCATGATAGCGTATGGCACGCGCTTGGAAAGCGCCAAAGGGGTGCAAGATGTCCAAAGTGGAAATCGCCTATCTGGGACCTGCCGGAACCTATTCCCACCTGGTGGCAATGAAACGGTTCGGCCGCAAAGCCCACCTGGTCCCCTTCCCATCCATAACCGAAGTGTGCAACCATGTCGCACGCCACCATTCCTCCATGGGCATAGTCCCCATCGAGAACTCATCGGGCGGGGCAATTCACGAGACGGTCGACATTCTGATCACGCACAATCCCAAGGTGCATATCGTGGAGGAATTGTCGCTTTCCGTACGGCTGGCACTTCTTGGCCGGCGTGGGGAACGCATAAAAACACTCTATTCCCATTTCGCCCCGCTCGAGCACTGCTCCAATTGGATAGGACGCAACCTGCCCCGCGTGGTGAAACAAACCGTTTCCAGCACCGCCGTTGCGGCCCAGCGAGTGGCTGCCGAGCCGTCGAGCGCCGCCCTCGGCAGCCGTAACCTGGCGTCAATATACGGCCTTGATGTGCTGCAGTTCCCGATACAGGCCGACATACCGAACCTGACGATATTCCTGTGCGTGGCGGCCAAACCTGACGTACCCAGGTCCGGGCCTCAACGCAAAGTTTCACTCGTGGCGCACCTGCCCAACAAGCCGGGTTCGCTGTGCAGCTTCCTGGAAACGTTTCGTGAGGAGTCCGTCAACCTCAGCCGCCTGATATCGCGCCCGATCCGGGGACAGCCGAGGGAATACGCGTTTCTGGTGGATGTCCAGGGTTCCCCGACAATGCCCCATGTCCATCGAGCCCTCTCGGCCGCGCGGAAAACCTGTGTCAGCCTGCGCACTGCAGGCTGTTTCATATGCAGGGACCCTTACACATCATGAGTTCACGCACTCCTGTCGCCTTCGTGCGCTGCAGAGACTACGGCGCCTCTCTGCAGGGCGCGGTAACAGCGCTCATCGGTCACCTGGGCGGGCCGGCTGCGTTCTGGAAACCGGGTCAGAAAGTCCTCATCAAGCCCAACCTGCTGAGCGACCGACTTCCCGAACAGGGCGCCACAACCCATCCCGAAGTGATCCGGGCATTGATCCGCCTGGTCAAGACAAGCGGCGCATTGCCACTGGTGGGTGACAGCCCGGCTTCGTCGACCAAGCTGCAGCAGGTGCTTGAAAAGACCGGCATGAAGAAGGTGGTCGACGAGGAGGGCGCTGAACTGGTCAACATGGAGGAGGCGAGTTCGGTCAGGTTCGAGACAGATGGCTGTGTCTTCACTATTGCCAGGCCGTTCCTGGAAGCGGATGCCGTCATCAACGTTCCAAAGTTCAAGGCCCACACGCTCACCATCCTGACGGCCGGTGTGAAGAACCTGTACGGCGTCGTGCCGGGTTTCCAGAAAACGCACCTGCACAGGACATACCCTGACATCAGGAGCTTCTCGCGTCTTCTGAACGCCATCGCATCCAAAACGCCCGTAACGCTGAACGTTGTCGACGCAGTCGTGGGAATGGAAGGCAACGGGCCGACGGCAGGCACACTGAAGTCGTTCGAGTTCCTCGCCGCAAGCCGGAACGTGTACGAGCTTGACTACTTTCTCTGCCTTCTCACCGGGATACCCTCCCGGTCAGTACCCTACCTCTTTCCCCCGCCCAACGGGGTATCCAGGCCCGAATCCATCGAAGAGATGGACGTCAAGGGTGAGGTCGACGCCATGCCTTCCGTTCCGCGATGCCGCACTCCTTCCACCCTCCCGGGCCGCCTCATACCCGGCTGGCTCGTACGACTCATTGGCCCGCTCATATGGATAAGGCCCCGCATCGACCCCGGACTGTGTTCGCGATGCGGCCGTTGCGTCAAATCCTGCCCGATGTCCGCATTGCGGCAGGATGACAGGAAGGAGCCACCAGTCCTCTCGCCGACCGTCTGCATAGGGTGCTGCTGTTGCCACGAGGTGTGTCCGTCCGCTGCAATAGACATGCGGCAGAGTCCGCTCCTGAAAGCCGCCAGGAGAGGACGCATGCCGTGACCACGACTTCGGTCCGCCGCTTTCTCGAATACTGCGCATTCCGCGTGCTTGCCGGCTGCCTGTCGGTATTACCTTACCGCGTGGCACTCACCCTTGGATGTTCACTGGCATGGGTCGCCTTCAACGTCGCCGGGTCACGCGCCCGCCAGGCGATTGAACGGATCCTGGGCGTATTTGGCAGCGGCATGTCACCGCAACAGGCCCGCAAGATCGCATGGGTGTCGTTCCGCAACCTTGTTTTCAGCGCCATAGACATGGTCTGGCTCCATAGGTTCACGCTGCAGGATATCGATTCCAGCTTCGAGGCACCCGGGGATATCAAGGCGTTCCGGGGCAAGGTGGATTTCAGCCGCGGCGCGGTCCTTGCCACGCCGCACATGGGATCCTGGGAGCTTGCAGCGCTGGCATGTCACCTCTACGTAGCCCCGCTCTGCGTCATCAGCGCACGACACCACAACACCAGGATTGCCCGCTATTTCGCACAGCTCAGAAGCGGGTTCGGGATAGACACCCTGGTTCGCGGGACCGGTATCATAGGTGATACACTTGAGCGGCTGCGCCGGGGACGGGCGTTGGCAATAATGCCCGACGTGCGGATGCCGCGGCCCGACGTCACCGTGCAGTTCCTCGGCGGCACGGCCAACGTCAGTCGAGGCATGGCTCTCTTTGCCAAGATCGCAGGTGTGCCGATCTGCCCGTGCGTTATCACCCGCGTCGGATGGACACGACACAGGGTCAAGTTCCATCCCCCCGTGATGCCCGACAAACACCTCGACAAGGAAACGGATATCCGGAGAATGACCGCGCATGTCATGAATATCATTGAACAGGCCATCCGGGAGGAACCCTCCCAGTGGTTCTGGTTCAACAAGAGATGGATACTGGACCCTGTTGGCGCTGAATCAGGGGGAACCAGGGAAGAGCCCGAGGGAGGAGAGGAAGAATGAAGATCCAGGAATTGTTCGCCGAGCGGATCGGCGGCAGCAGCTTCGGCACAACGCAGGAAATCTACAAGTTCGAGAAGATCAAGAGAGCAAAAGCCGAAGCCCGAAAGAAGAATCCAGGCGTGGAGCTTCTTGACTTCGGCGTGGGCGAGCCCGACCAGATGGCTCCGGAGCCGATACGGGTCGCACTGAAGAAGGCCGTGGACGAGCCATCAAACCGCGGCTATTCAGACAACGGCATACCGCAGTTCAAGCGGGCTGCCGCGGAATACATGGCCACTTTCTTCGGTGTCTCCGGCCTCAACCCCGAAACAGAGATCAACCACAGCATAGGCTCCAAGCCGGCGCTGGCGATGCTTCCACTCTGCTTCATCAACCCCGGCGATGTCGCGCTTGTGACCGTTCCGGGCTATCCCGTCCTGGGCACGCACACGCGCTATCTCGGCGGCGAGGTCGTAAAGGTGCCGCTCCTGCGGGAGAACGGGTTCTACCCGGACCTGAACGCCATCGCACCCGCTACCGCCAGGAAAGCAAAACTGTTCTACGTGAACTACCCAAATAACCCCACCGGGGCAGCCCCATCAGAGGAGTTCTTTGACCGCCTCATAGCGTTTGCGAACAAGCATAACATCCTGATCGTCCAGGACGCCGCCTATGCCACGCTCGTCTACGGGCGCAATCCCCTGTCAATACTGAGCCGCCCCGGTGGCAAAGACACGGCCATCGAACTCCACTCGATGAGCAAGAGTTACAACATGACAGGGTGGCGCCTCGGCTTTGTAGCCGGATCCGAACGCGTCGTCCGCGCATATGCAGAGGTGAAGGACAACATCGACTCCGGCCAGTTCAAGGCCATACAGGTGGCCGCGTGCGCCGGAATAGCCGACAGGCGCATGTCCGACGAGACCCGCAACCACTACGAGTCGCGCCTGCGCAAGATAGTGCACGTCCTGCGCGAAGTGGGCTTCGATGCAACAATGCCGGGAGGAACCTTCTACCTGTACGTCAATGCACCGCACGCCGCCGGGAAGAAAGCGTTCAAGACCGCCGAGGACGCGTCTCAATACATGATCAAGGAGTGCCTGATATCGACGGTGCCGTGGGATGACGCCGGCGCCTTCCTGCGGTTCTCCGCCACGTTCGAATCAGGCGGCGATACGGATGACGATCGCGTTGTTGCCGAACTGCATCGGCGACTTGCGTCCGCTAACCTGAAATGGTGAATTCCCGCCTTCTCTCAAGCACACTGAGCCACCGGAGAAGAAAGCGGATCCCACGCTGGACGCCTCCGCTGTCACACCCTGAAGCGTGTCAGGTTTCGCACCATGCGCGAAGTGACCGGCTCGTCGGTGATCACAAAATCACGACCGGTCACGAGTTCGTAGGCTTCCATGTAGCGGCGGGCCGCCTCAACCCGGACGTCGTCCGGCAGGACCGGAGGCGTGCCCTCTCCCCTGAACCCCTGCGTTGCAAGCCACTCGCGCACGTATTCCTTGTCCAGTTTGCGCTGATCCTCGCCTGCCTTGAACAGCTTTTCGTACGTATCGGCAAACCAGTACCTCGACGAATCGGGCGTGTTTATTTCGTCCGACACCACCAGTCTTCCGTCCAGGCGCCCTGTTTCGTACTTGGTATCGACAAAGATGAGCCCGCGCTTCGCAGCCACCTCGACGCCACGCTGGTAAAGCTTCATGCAGATTGCGCCTGCCTCGTCGAATGTCGCAGCATCGATGAGTCCCTCGGAGATCGCCTGTTCCCTCGATATGGGGCGATCATGTTTTTCATGCTTGGTCGTGGGAGTCAGGATAGGCTTCTCGAATTTCTGGTCTTTCTTCAATCCCTCCGGAAGCCGGTTCCCGCAGAAATCACGGACACCCAGTTGATAGTTATACCACGCGGATGTCTTGGTAACGCCCGTGATGTACCCCCGCACGATAAACTCGAGCGGGAGTTGCTCACACTCCGACACAACCATGACGTTCGGATCGGGCACATCAATAACGTGGTTGGGGGCAATATCGCGCGTTCGTTCAAACCAGAAGGCTGCCAGCTGCGTAAGGACCTGTCCTTTGAACGGAATGGTCCCGAGAATGCAGTCAAAGGCCGATATCCGGTCGGACGCAACGAGAATCCGTCTTCCCTTCTGCTTGTAGGAATCGCGCACCTTCCCGCGCTCAACCGGGCCAAGCCCCTGCAGGTCAGTCTTCTCAAGGACGTTCTTCAGCTCCGCACGTATTCTCTTCTCAGGAATCATCCATCCCCTCCCCACCTATGACTTCAGTTGCTGAACATGGCTGTACAGGTGTTTCCCGGGACACACACTGTACCCGAGATCCCTATGCCCGTATACGCGATGCAGCTTTATTCCGAATGTACGCCTTACGCCCTGGATCAGCCTGAAAAGGCTATTGATTTGTTCACCCGATGGCTCCTGTTCATCGAAGTTTCCGAGAAGGACAATACCAAGATTGTTTTCGTTCTGATCCTGCACATGTGCCCCTTCGTACGCAAGAGACCGGCCCGCCCATACCCGGCCCGCGTAGTCGATCAAGAAGTGGTAGGCAATGTCGCCGTACTGGCGGTCCAGGTGATCTTTCAGCACATTGTTGATCGCATCTATGACCTTCTCGCGCTTTGTTACAAAGATCGGCATCTCGCTTCCAGTATGATGTATGGTGATGCGGTCATATCCACCGACATCACGCATCAGCCACGGGCGGGGTTCAGTGGATGCCCATTCTGAGCGCTGTATGACCGAGATGCCCTCCTTCTCGAGGTCCAGGCTCACAGGTTCACGGACCTGCTTGGCCATCGACCCCTGGGCAAAGCGACCGGCCACACAGCACGCGAGAGCGCCTGTTATGGAACGGAATAGAAACTCACGACGAGTAAACATTTGGCGGCACGCTGCAGGCAGACATCACCGGACATCAAGATTCATCACACGCGGAACACTTGTCCAGGAGCGGCGACGCCCAATCTGGTCGAGCAGGCCGGAACTGGTGGCCACAATTTCCTCTGCGAATCGTTGCCTGTCCCTCTTCTCCGGCCCCACTAGTGCAGTCGCAACCTGGCAAACGTGCCGCAGACCCAGCACTCCGCTGCCCGATGGTTCATCCCATACATCCGCCATCGACTCGAGAACCATCCTCAGGCCGGCAAAGAACATGATCTCCAGGTTGGGCGCATCAACAACCGTTATCCGCTTCAGGTCAACCGTCCACACGGCTTCCGACCCCGAAACTTCCCATTCGGCTGGCTGGACGAGGCCGGACCCGACGAGCACCAGTCGCCTTGCCTGCTGCCCATGCCCGAGGGAGCCGAGCGCCCTGGAGGCGAGCAGAAGAAGATGGTCCGAATCAACCACAAACGCCGTCTTGCCGTCGCCCAGAAAGAACTCAACGGCATGCGCCACTTCGTCAAGGGCATGTGAATCAAGGCTGAGCGAGCTGCCGCATGCCGACTGGATTGTTTCAGTCAGATGAGATGCTAGTGAGCTCCGTGCGTGCCGCGGCAAGCACTTGGGGTCACAAATCATGGTTGTTCTTCTTTTCCAACAAGACCTTCGATTGCGCTCAGGAACTGGTTCACATCCCTGAAACGCCGGTAGACCGAGGCGAACCTGACGAACGCAACCTCGTCGATCTTCTCAAGCCGTTCCATCACCTTCCGCCCTATCGCCTCGCTCGTGACTTCCCGCTCGTTTTCATTTTCAAGCTCGTCGATGATGCTGTCCACCATCTTCTCGATCTGCTCGGTGCTGACGGGACGTTTTTCACAGGCCCGCTGTATCCCGCTGGCCAGTTTCCTTGGATCCAGGTCCTCGTGCCGCCCGTCGCGCTTGGCAACCCGCAGCTTCGCCTTCACTACTTCTTCGTAGGTGGTAAACCTCTGGCTGCACAGCATGCACATCCGGCGCCTGCGGATAACAGCTCCGTTGCGGGCCGAACGGCTGTCTATCACCTTGTCTTCAACGTTGCCGCATTTCGGACATCGCATCAGGACACCTCACAGACCATCCACCATCATCATTCCCCGAGAACAGACTTGACCGCGGCCAGAAGCTGCATCGCATTGTTGCTGCGGATGAACTTCTTTATCCCTGTACCAGACTCGGTAAACTTCGTCGCCGGCACCTGCGCCTCGCTGTCATCGTACAGGACTATCGGTATCGCCCGCGTGTTGGGCATCTCTTTCAACATCTGTGCGACTGCATCGCCGTTCATGTTTGCCATGACCAGCTTGATCACGATCACGTCCGGCCGCTCGACTATCGCCTTCTCGAGCACCTCCGGACCGCTGAAGACGCTGTTTACCACGTAACCCTCGCTCGCGAGGACATTTATCAGGGACTCGTTTATGCCGCGATCGTCCTCCCCGATGAGCACCTTACGCTTCTCGACACGCGCGCCGGGGGTACGTTCCTCGTCATCCGCGCCGCGCCTGAGAAATATGATGCGCCCCACTTCCATCAGCAGGTCGCTCGGGTCGCACGGCTTCGCGACAAACCCGTCCACTTCCATGTTCGCGAAGAATTCCGCCATGTTGGCGCGCGCCGTCAGGACAAGAACCGGGTGTTTGGGCTTCCCGTCGGCGTTGGAGATCTCCTTCAGGAAACCGACGCCCCCCATCCCGGGCATACTCATGTCCAGGATGATCAGATCGGGCGCGGGCATGCGCGAAAGCTTCCGCAACCCCTGCTCACCGCTGTCCGCCGTCACGACCTCATACCCCTCAAACCTGAGGAAATCGCTCAGGGTCACGAGCAGGCTCGTATCATCGTCTACCAGCAGGATTCTTCTCTTTTGCTTTTCCATGTGTTGTCCTCGCTCACTTGATACCCGTATTCCGGCTTCTTTTCAACCCACTTTCACCGATTACACAAGGGCCGCCATCCCCAGGAAGGCCCCTTCAAGCTTGTCCAGCAGGTCGGCCTCCTGCCACGGCTTCGACAACGCCGGTATGGAAAAGCTGTTTAGAATGTGCGCACGGGCCCGACCGACGTTACCCGCGGTAACCACGATGATCGGAATCCGCATGAAACTCTTTTCACTTTTCAACTTCAGTATGACTTCGGTCCCGTCCATTTCGGGCAGGCCCAGGTCAAGGATAAGGGCATCCGGTTTGCCGGCTTGTACCTTTTCCAGGGCTTCGCGCCCGTTTGCGGCGCCGACAACCTGGTAGCCCTGCGACGTCATCTGCTCGCTGAGAATCTCCAGCACGCCCGGCTCGTCTTCGACTATGAGCAGCGTGGGCGCAGTCACAAGCGGCATGGCGATGTAAACTATCGTGCCCTTCTCCGCTTCCGGTGGCGGGCTTTGAATCTCGATTGATCCGCCGTGCAACTGGACAATCTCCTTCGAAATGGCCAGCCCGAGCCCGGATCCGCTAGGCTGCTCACCCACTGTAAAGTACCTCTCCATCACCCTGTCTATCGCATCCGGAGGTATGCCTATCCCCGTGTCCTGTACCGACAGCAGGACATGCCCCGCCCAGTTGGGATAGTCCTGCACTGCAACCGTGACGCCGCCACCGCCCTGCGGGGTGAACTTGATGGCGTTGCCCACAACGTTCAGTATCACCCGTTCCATCTTCAGAGGGTCGCAGTTCACGAACCACCTGCCGTTCGTCACGATCTGCAACTCAAGCCCCTTCTGCTCCGCAAGCACCTTCAATGATTCGCAGGCGCGGCGCACGAGCCTGGCCAGGGGCGTTTTCGAACGCGAAAGAGTGAGGGTATTGGTCTCGATCTTCCTGAGATCCAGGATGTCGTTAACCGTCGCGAGAAGGCGCTTGCAGTCTCCCTCCAGCATCTCCATGTAGTAACGGACACGGTCGGGCAGCGGGCCAACCACCCCACGCAGCATGTTGTGAACCGCGTAGATCATCGAGGTAAGCGGGGTGCGCAACTCATGCGACACGTTCGACACGAACTGCGACCGTGACCTGTCGTGCGCCTCAAGGCGCGCCACCGCCTTCTCCAGTGCCTCCTGTGCCATCTTGCGCACCGTGGTGTCGCGCACAAAGAAACAAAGCCGCTCCGAACCGTTCATGTCCATCTTGTTGACCGCTATCTCCGCGGGAAAACTCGACTTGTCCTTCCTGACACACACGGCGTCGATAAGGGTATACCGGTGGTCTTCAAGGTTGGACAGCACCGAGCGGAGTATTGACTCATCGGCTCCGGACATGAGGTCGATCACGCTGACGCCACGCAGCTCGCTGCTCTCGCACAGGAAGAAATCCTTGGCACGCTGGTTGAACAGCTGCACCTTGCCCGAATAGTCGGTGATAAGGGCCGCATCGTATATGCCCTGGAACAGGTTGGTGAACTCCTGCGAAAGACCGGTTCTCTCGTCATCCCCCGCAAGTTGTGGCCCGAGTGCGTCACGGTGGAATATCTGCGTATTGCGCTTCTTGCGTTCGAGAGATTCACCCAGGAAATCCGGATGAATGTCTATCCGTTGCGTCCTGGAGAGTTGCGCATCAACGTCGGCGGCCTGTTCGTCCCCTGTCATCTTCCCTGCAGTCCTCCAGCCAATGCGATCAGGTCTTCTTCTTGTAAAGCGAGTTCGTTATCTCGTCGTCGGGAGACATGGTATCCGGCATACCGCAGATGCCCTTCAGATCCTCCACCAGCACCCGTAGCCGCTCCGCGCTGGTCGCGGCCAGCTCAACGATACTGCGTTGCTGAGGAGTGATGCTGCCGATGTTCTGGGACATCATCATCTCCAGCGAACAGTTTACGACCGAGAGCGGCTGGCAGAGCTCCTGTCCTATCTCCGCAAGTGTCGACAACAGCTTGCGCCTGGGCATGTGCAGGCCCGAACCGGAACCGGCGGCTTCCTTCTCAATCCGGTCGATCGTCTCCTGGTCCATCTCTATTTCCTTGCCCAGGTTGTCGATCTTGGTCTCGGTGGCCTGCGTCGCCTGGCTCACCTGCATCCCGACGTTCTTCGCTATGTCCTCAACCTTGGCGGCTTCACCCGTTGCCTTGGATGTTTCAACGCGCTTCTCCAGTTCCGCCAGCAGCATCGCAATATTGCCCAGGGCCGCAAGGCCTGCAGCCGCCCCGCCCGGACCTGCTCCCCCATCCCCCCCGCCACCACCACCCCCGCCTCCCGCAGCGGCCCTGCTCTTCACCAGGAGCTCCTGCCAACCTTCCGGCGTGAGGCCGCTTTCGGCAAGGCGTTCCTGCAGATCAGTTTCGTCCAGGCTCTCCAGCCCCTTCTTCTTGATGTACCGGAGTATCCGATTCTCGCTGGATTCGATGGCATCACGGCGCTTCATGTACTCGGACGCAAGGCCGTCAACGGCGAGCTCATCCGTCAGTTCTTCGACGACGTCATGGATTGTTTCCTCATCGGCCGGCACCGTCTTGCCTGCCATCTCGCGCATCTTGTCGAGCACTTCCTTCTCAAGCAGCATCAGGCTTTTCGAAAGCGCCTTTTTGCCCTTCTGGCTGCGGGCCGCCGGGGACTTCGCCATTCCCTCGTGTACCCTGCGCAGGCACCCTACAACGATATCCGCAAAATTCTCACCGCCACTGGTCTCCGCAGCACGCTTGATCTCTGCCGCGCGCAGTATCAACTCGCCGAGTTTCTTCGCGTCAGGGGGCGCGTTCTGCAGCCCGGCCTGAAGTGCCGGGTCGTCCGAATTCACCTCGCCGCGCAGAAACGCCATGATCGTCTCCACGCTCTTGGCGGCCTCGACCACCGCTTCCTTCTCGGCAATCTCGCTCTTGTCGACCACCTCTTCACCCTCTTCAACGTGCTGGATGGTGACCTTGCGCACCTTGATTTCGGTTATCCCGACAGAAGCAGCAAAGGCTGCAAAACCGCCAAGCTGCTGCAACTCCTCCGGCTTGGCATTCATGATCTCCATGAGCTGCGCGAACTTCTCATGGGACAGTCCCCTGGCGATTGTGAAGTTGTTCACATTGATTTCAGTCAGGTGCGTCACAAACATCCGTGCAAGCGGATTCTTGAGTTCGACCGGCTCGCCGTTGACCGTAACGCCGGCATCGGTGATCTGGAACATGACTTCGCCGGTCTCGGCGAGCGCACCGCCAAGCCTGGTATAGCAGTCCTCCAGGGCTTTCGTGGTAACACCGTGCTGTGCGCCGTAGAGGAATGTATTGCTGAAAACAAGTCCAATGGCCCTGATCAGGCCTTCCGCATCCTTCACCGGATGTTGTGACGGTGCAGGCGCCGACTCGGCTTGTGAAGGTGTATCAACCATTGCTCCTACTCCATGAACACCACACATTATCCTAAGAATAAAGCATTGTAGGAACGGTCTTTACCGAACTCAAATAAAAACAGCCTCATACGTCGTCCGCCCAACAACGTGGACAACCCCTCACGGATAGTACCGTAGCACTTGCGTATGTAATATGGAAGCTGTTTGCGGCGAAATCACACTGGCCAGGAACGCAACTCCTGCTATGCTTTGCACCATGAGTACGAAGTATTTCACCGGCACCCCTCTGGACATCGGAACAGGAACGCAACTCCTGATCGACGACACGGTCATCGAAGACCGCTGGCGCCTGAAACGGGTGATGCACCATCCCAGGCGCTTCCCTCACAACCCGGTCATCCTCGCCGACAAACCATGGGAAAGCGACGCAGTCCACGGCGCAAAGGTCATATGGGACGAGGAACTACGCCGCTACCGCATGTGGTACCTCTGCTTCAACAATTCCAACTACTGCCATGGCAGCGGCCCGGTCGACTGCGTCGCCTACGCCGAAAGCGAAGACGGCTATAACTGGACCAAACCGCTGTTCGACCACTGCCCGTTCGGAGAACACAAGAAGACCAATATCGTATACTACGGGACCCATGACCAGGGAACCTACTACAACCACAAGAAGTGGCCGGAAGGCACGCCCTTCACCCGTGTTCAAATTGCCGACTTCTCGCAGGTGTGGAAGGATAACGATGATCCGAACCCTGCCCGCAGGTACAAGGCAATCAGCACGGAAGGCCGCCCGCGCGATGACCTCGGAGAGATACATACCGGCGTGCAGCTCATAGCATCCCCCGACGGCATCCACTGGAAGATAGACGGCGACAGACCGATCCTGGACTACCCCAGCGACTGCCTGAACCACGTTGTATACGACGAAGCGCAACGCCTCTGGCTGCTCTACGGCCGCCCCACTGTGTGGCATTCGGGCCGCCACCATGCCATGCGTAACATCAGGCGCAGGGTCGCGGTGATGACCAGTCCCGACTTCGTACACTGGTCCCTCCCCCGCGTCTGCTGCTACCCTGACGAGTACGACACCACGGACTATGACCACGTGCGGGTGTTCAAGTACGGTAACGTGTTGATGATGCTCTACGCCGCCATGGATGGAGACACGACAGGAAGGTGGGAGCTCCGCCTCGCCACCAGTACGGACGGCTTCAACTGGGAACGCTACCATACCAGGGAAACCTACTTCGCCCGCGGCCCGGAGGGCGCATGGGACCACGGCGGTGTGCTGCCGACCTGCCCTCCCCTGCGACACGGCGAGAACCTCCTCCTATACTACTCGGGAATGAATATAGGTCAGGAGGAACAGGGCGGCTTTACCGGCGGAGTCGGCATTGCGACCATAAAGGCCGACAGGTTCGTGGAACAGCGCGCCGGCGAAGAAACCGCGTACCTCCTGACAAAGGACTTCGTTCTCAGGGGCAAATCGCTGCTCATCAACGTGGAATGCAACAAGAGCACGAATCTCAAGGTGGCGCCACGAATCCGGGTCGAGGTCCTGCGCCGTCCCCCTCTCGGTCAGTACTGGGAGTTCAAACAGGCATTTGACGGGTTCAGTTTCGAAGAGTGCGACCCGCTTGCGATAGACCACACCGCGGCACGTGTCACATGGAAAGGCCACGGCGACCTGTCTTCGCTCGTCGGAAAGACCGTACAACTCCGGTTCGAACTCCAGAACGCAGGACTCTTTTCCTTCCGGACGGCCGGAGACTGAGCGCCGGCATGCTTGTCCTATGAAGATCAGCGGATTCTCATTCGTACGGGACGGGGTCAGCCTGTACTACCCCGTCGCAGAGTCGATAAGGTCAGTTCTTCCCGTTGTTGACGAGTTCGTCGTCGCTGTGGGCAGGAGCAGCCCCGGGGACAGTACGCGTGAGACAATTGCGGCAATCGGCGATCCGAAGGTACGCATCCTGGACACGGAATGGGATACGAAGCATTTCCTCCGCGGCGCCGTAAACGCGATCCAGACCGACATCGCCAGGGCAGCCTGCTCTGGCGACTGGCTGATCTACCTTCAGGCAGACGAGGTGATCCACGAAAAGTACCTGCCGGTGATCCGGGACAGGATGGTGGAACTGCTCGACGACCGCCGGGTAGATGCTCTCCTCTTCAGGTTCCGCCACTTCTGGGGCGACTACGCGCACTGCATGGACAGCCACGCCTGGTACTCGCGGGAAATACGCGCAGTGCGAAACGATCCGGCTATCCATTCATGGCACAGCGCCCAGTCTTTCCGCCGTTTTGACCATTACGAGCATCCCCACCAGACATCCGGCACTCGCAAGCTTCGGGTGGCTGACGTCGATGCCGAGGTGTTCCACTACGGGTGGGTTCGCCCACCCCGTCTCATGCAGGGCAAGAACAGGGCACTTCGCAGCGTCCATGCCGGCCCCGAGCAGGCCGCCCGCGAGTACGATTCCCGCCCCGCCATGTTCCAGTTCGGCCCGCTCGATGACGTTCCCCGCTTCACCGGGACACACCCGGCCGTGATGCAACAGCGCATCGCCGCCATGGACTGGCAGGAGGATCTCAGGGAGTCAACACTGGCCTACCCGCCCGGCGAAACGCCGAAACACCTTCGATTCAAATACCGCCTCCTCTCCTGGATAGAGCGAAAGTGCTTCGGATGCGAACAGGTATTCGGTTCGAAGAACTACCGGCGCGTTCGACGCCTGCCCCACCAGTCGCCATGAATACCAGGACAATCGAACGAGCCGTCATCCGCGCCGGGAATCCCCGGAAAGCCATCCTCCTGATGCGTTTCTTCAAGACCGGCCCCGGCCAATATGGCGAGGGCGACCGGTTCGTCGGTCTCATGGTGCCCGGAACAAGGGAGTTGGTTCGGAAGTACTCCGATGCACCGATCCCTGTCCTGCGCCGCCTGCTGGATTCGCCGATCCACGAAGTCCGATTGCTCTCGCTGCTCGTGCTCGTCAACCGCTTCAAGCGCGGTACCGTGGACGAACAACGAAGCATTTTCGATCTCTATATGGCTTGCACGGATCGCATCAACAACTGGGACCTGGTGGATCTTTCTGCGCCGTGGATAGTTGGCGGATGGTTGTCGTCCCGCTCTCGCAGACCCGTGTATCGAATGGCGCGTTCCCGCCTGCTCTGGGACCGTCGCATCGCCGTGCTCGCGTCCTTCTACTGGATCCGGGACGGCGAATTCAGTGATGCTCTGAAACTGGCCCGCATGTCTCTCACCGATCGGCATGACCTCATGCACAAGGCAGCCGGTTGGATGCTGCGTGAGATCGGCAAGCGGGACCGGGACGTCCTGTGTGCCTTCCTGGATCGCCATGCCCTGCAAATGCCACGGACCATGCTCCGGTATGCCATCGAACGGCTTCCCGCGTCCCACCGGCGCCACTACATGAGAAAGGAAACATAGTCCGTTTACTTTCCGGATGCGTTTGATATACAAGCCGTTCGTTCCCGACGAAGGCATGCGGGATGAATAACTCCGCTCGGCACGCGAACCGGGTCTCGAAACGGTGTAACGGGAAGGATTCTACGTTCATGGCTGACGAACGATACAACACTTTCATGGGTCACGGTCCGCGCCAGATGCTGCACTGGGAGCACTGGTCATGCCCTGATGCCGAGACATATATCACCGGCATCGACTACTACGACCATCCACGCCTGTGCCGACAGAGATTGCAGGAACTCTATCCCGAACTTGCCCTCGGAATCCCGGAAAAGGACGATCCCGTGCCCCGTCCACGCCTTGATTCCGGCTCGGCGAGCGCGGATCACTCGAAACACACCGTCCGATGGGGCACAGGAGAGACCGGTACGTTCCAGCACGGAGAGGCATTCTTCCACTCCGCCGAAGATGTCTTTGCGTTCAGCCCCCTTGCCAAGGGGGACTATACCGATTGGCCACACGTGGTCATGAACTGGGACTACCGTGACGAGGAGAAACTCTACGGGACTCTGAAAGCCGGCTACCCTGCCGAGTGGGGCGACAAGGCGCCCGAGGCGAGCTCAGCCGGTACCTGGTTCTACAACACCACTTTCATGTGGCCGCTCCTGACTTTCGGATGGGAACTGTTCCTTGAATGCTGCCTCGACGATCGATTCGAACGGATCATGGACGAGTTCGCCGAGATAAACCGCCGCGTTTTCAGGGTCTTTGCCCGCCTTCCGGTCAACTTCGTGACCTGCCACGACGACATAGTGACGTCGCGCGGCCCCGTGTGCAGTCCGGCGTGGATGCACAAGTACGTCTTTCCCCGTTATGAAGAGCTCTGGGGAATTCTGAAGGCAGCGGGAAAGAAAGTAATCTTCATGGCTGACGGTTGCATGGACCAGTACGTCGACGACGTCATGGCATGCGGCGCGCTCGGTGTGATCAGCGAACCTTTCACTGACTACAAGGCAATAGCGCGTCGCTACAGGAATCCTTTCATAGCGGGCGAAGGCGACAACCGCATCCTGATGCGGAACAAGCCCGACGAGATCAAGCGTATGGTCCAATCAATGGCGGAAACCGGAAAGATGTCCGGCGGCTACATGATGTGCATCGGGAACCACATCCCGTGGAATGTCCCAGGCCAGGCAATAAAACTCTACCTCGATCTCTCCAGGGAACTGGGCAGACGAGAGTGACGACAAACGGAGGCAATCACATGGCTATTGCGTCTCAGGGCACCTATCTCGCGGACCTGGTAACGGTCATGAACACCCACTGGCCCGACAATCGCTGTATAAACATCGTGTGCCACGGTCACAGCGTCCCCGCAGGCTACTTTGCCACGCCGAGGGTCGACTCGCTGAACGCCTACCCACACCTCCTCTACGTCGGGCTCAAAGAACGATACCCGTACGCCGTCATCAACGTGATAGTCACGGCAATTGGCGGAGAGAATTCCGAATCCGGGCTCAAGCGATTTGAGCGGGATGTCCTTACCCACAAGCCGGATGTCGTTACGCTGGACTACGGCCTGAACGATCGACCGCTCGGTGTGAAGAAGGCAAAGGCCAACTGGACGCGCATGATCCGGCTTGCCATGGCCGCCGGTTCAAGAGTGATCCTCCTCACGCCAACCGCGGACCTGACACAGCGCCGAGGCGCACCTGCGGCAGAACGCAATCCCCTTCGGGAACATGCACAGCAGATACGGAAACTGGCCGCTGAGTACGGCCTCGGCATCGCCGACAGCTTGAAGGCATTCGATGTCTATTGCAGGACTGGCCACCTCTCCGATCTGCTTTCCTGGCGCAACCATCCCGGCCGCGCAGGTCATGACCTAGTGGCGCGCGAGCTGATGCGCTGGTTCCCGATGCAGTAAAGAAGAGGCGCCGGAACAAGGTGGTTCAGATACGCCCCAGTAGCCGCAGCACACCATCAAGGAACGTGTAAGGATGCGGCGGACACCCGGGCACAAACAGGTCTACCGGCACAACCGAAGCGGCGCCGTTCAGCGTCTCAGGCCTGTCGGCGTAGATGCCTCCGGAGATCGCACACGCGCCTGATGCAATTACTATCCGCGGATCAGGAATGGCATCGTACGTCTTCTTCAGTGCCAGCTTCATGTTCCTGGTCACCGGCCCCGTGACAACAATGCCGTCGGCATGCCGGGGTGACGCGACAAATTGAATACCGAAGCGCGCCAGGTCGAAGACAACGGTACCCAGCACGTTCAGGTCCGCTTCGCACGCGTTACAGCCGCCGGCGCTGACCTGCCTCAGGCGAAGCGAGCGGCCCAGAAGTCTCCTTAACTCCCTGCCCATTGCTTCCATGCGTATCGACTTCTCGCGCGACACCACCAGTCCCTCCCTGGTGCGGCCGGCAAGTTTCCAGCCCCGCGTGAAGGTGACGGCATGAACCGGGCACTCCCGCTCGCAGGCGCCGCAGAATGTGCAGCGTCCGCAATCGATGCTGGCACTGTCCCCCGTGTGCTTGATTGCACCGGTGGGGCAGATCGCCTCACACGCCTTGCAGGATGGCGTACAGGCAGCGCTGATTTCAGGGACTCCGTGGAAACGGTCGGGAAGAACGGGATCACCGTCCGGGTATCGCACCGTCCTGTACTTCTGTCTGATACGGGCCCTGAGAATGCTCAGCATTTTCGCTCCCTACAAATCATGTCCACAGTACGACAGGTTGAAGCTCTTGTTGCACAACGGGAAGTCGGATATCTCGACATTGCGCAGTGCCATCGCCAGCCCCATCCAGTTATGGAAGGACGGATCAACGACCTTGTAGCAGGAAAAACGACCCGAGGCATCGGTCATGGCAACATGCACTATTTCGCCGCGCCACCCCTCCACCAGGGATACCGCAAACCGGTCCGGCTGCAGCTGACCGGCAACGGAACGGACCGGTCCCTCCCCGAGGCTATCCATCTGGCTCATGACAAAATCAAGTGAGTGCTGGATCTCGAGCCATCGCACATACGCCCTCGCAAAAACGTCTCCCGAATGCCATGTCGAAACCGGTATCTGCACAAAGCGGTAAACGCCCTGCGGAAACTCGTAACGCGCATCCGTCTCACGTCCGCACGCGCGCGCGGCGACACCGACCAGGCCGAGGTCGCGACACGTGTCGTTGGACAAAACGCCTGTCTGTTCAAACCGGGCCATGACGGAAGCCGAATCCCAGAGAAGGTTCACGGCGCTGGTGACATCCTGCCGTGCACGGGCCAATCTCTCCACCAGTTCTTTCCGGCGTGCCTCATCCACATCGTACCCCGTTCCTCCAGGGATCACGAGGCCCCGGCCAAACCGGTTTCCACACAACAAGGCCGTCATGTTCAGGAAATCGCCCCGGATCCGCCCGCAGTAGGATGCGGTCGGCAGGAAAGCCACATCGCCTGCCAGCGCTCCGAGGTCACCTGTATGGTTTGCCAGACGCTCCAGCTCCAGCGCAACACCACGCAGTATATGAGCCCGGAACGGCACGGTACATCCGGCCAGCGCCTCGACACATTCACTGTAGGCGCTGGCATGTCCAATGGTTGTGTCGCCTGCCAGTGTTTCAACACACGCCACTGACCGCACACCAGGGCCTCCCGTCAACATGCGTTCGACACCGCGGTGCTGGTAGCCCAGCGCAATTTCCAGGTGCAGTACTTCCTCACCGTGGCACTGGAACCTGAAGTGCCCGGGCTCAATCACGCCGGCATGCACGGGACCTACGGCCACTTCGTGTATTCCCTCTCCTTCGACCCGGTAGAAGTCCGTAACGCAGGGGTCAATCCTGGTATCGGCAGATCGTCCCCACGCGTCCCTGCCATCCTGCCGCCAGCTCCTGTGGTAACGTATGGGCTTCAGCCACGGGTGTCCTTGCGGAACTATCCCCCGCTGCTCTGCAACCTCGCGCTCGAACCAGTGTGCCTGCGGACAGACAGGCGTCAGCGCCGGGTACGCATCCCCATCGGGGCTCATGGAAGTCACCAGCAGGCTGCCCTGCTCAGGCCTGGCCATGACGGCCATGATTCGCACCCGGGCGCCGTCGGAGGGATATCCGAACAACGCCGCAAGCCGTGTTCCCTCCCTTACCAGTTCCGCCACCGTGTCCCTGAACTGAACCGGCGACAACACGGGCAAGGCGTTTGTTGCAAGCGCCTCACCCGGTCTGGTTTGAAGATAGAGCTCGCCGCTCATCAACGTCCTTCCACAATCCGGCCTGCAGCCATGAGGAAATCGCGGACCTCTGCCGGCATCCAGGTGCCTGCCACCACGAGCCCCACCAGGCACACCGTGACCAGCACAATCTCAAGCCGGCTGCGCCTGACGACCTCGTGATGCTCCGTCGCCTCACCCCATGCCATCTCAAGAACGTGCTGGAGTGCGCCGGCAAACACCATGCAGGTTCCAGCCAGAAAGATACCCACGGAAATCCACTGTCCTGTCTGAACCCCGGCCTTCACGATCTGGAATTCGCTCACGAACAGGGCGAACGGAGCCATCCCGATCAGGGCCAGCAGTGACCCGACAAGGCCGGTGCCCCACACCGGGTCCCTGGCCATGACTCCCTTGAGCCGGCCCATGTCATGCGTCCCGTACAACTGCCCCAACCGACCGGCTGAACAAAAGGCCAGGGTCTT
>Ga0172375_10003365_pt1 | contig 24301 bp, 16 predicted proteins | sample LakKiv1m_FD_114537 | JGI IMG/M metagenome (GOLD analysis project Ga0172375, IMG submission 114537) | Freshwater microbial communities from Kabuno Bay, South-Kivu, Congo - kab_092012_11.1m | ecosystem: Environmental > Aquatic > Freshwater > Lake | place: Democratic Republic of the Congo... | reverse complement strand
GCTTTGTAACCGACTGCAAGAGATGGAACGGCTCAGGGAAATGGCCGGGACACTGAAAGTGGTGGAGGTTGCCGTACACGACCACGTCGTCGATGAAATCATCTCGGAAGGTATCCAAATGGGACAAATCCATTTCAATGAGCAAGGAGGTGCTTATGCTCAATTCCATTAATGACGTGACAGGGTATCTTCAGACCTTCGGCAATGCCCTGGCTCACAAGATACAAACCGAAGCCCAACCCCTTTTTCAACCGGGTGATGAGTGGCATCCCCGAATGCAAACCCTATTACGTACACCATTCCAGGCCCAGGCTGATTCCATACAGGCAGCAGTCGAGACCTTGAGGAAACAAGGCAGCGTGATGTGCATAGGCGAGATGGGGGTGGGTAAGACTCTCATCGGGGCAGCGGTTCCATACATCATGGAGAATGGGCATCCACCCAGAGTGTTGGTGATGTGCCCCGGCCATCTAACTCGCAAGTGGGCACGAGAGGTAACACAGACCATCCCAGGGGCACAGGCGACGATACTCAATCGTTTATCTGATGTTCAGGCCATAGACCCACAAGAGCCTCATCCTGGCCTGCGGTTTTACATTGTGAGCAAGGAACGCGCAAAGCTCTCATACGCATGGAGGCCCGCGTTCAATGTACGCAGGAATGTTCCCGTCTGCCCCGATTGCGGACAGAGAGTGGTGGACCGGGACGGAGTTCCAGTTGACCAGGAAGCTTTGACAAAAAGAAAGCATAAGTGCCCAGCCTGCAATGCTCCATTGTGGCAAGCCGACAACACGAGGTTTCGTCGGTATTCTGTTGCGGATTACATCAAGAAGCGCCTCAACGGGTACTTTGACTTTTTCATTTGCGATGAGGTCCATGAGCTGAAGGGAGCCGCAACGGCCCAAGGAAACGCGTTCGGAACCCTGGCGTCGGCCTGTAAGAAGACCATTGCACTGACCGGCACCCTGTTGGGCGGATATGCAACCCACATGTTCTATCTTAACTACCGGCTTAATCCTCATGCCATGCTGGCCGACGGCGTCCAGTACGGCAAGGAGATGAACTTCATCAGCCGGTACGGGGTCTTGGAGCGTGTCACCCGGTACTATCCCAGTGATGACAACATCTGCTCCAAAGGAAGGAAGGGCACTACCATAACGAGAGAGAAGCCCGGTGTCAGCCCGGCCATATTCTCTAACCACCTCATGGGTTCCACGGTGTTCCTCAACTTGGAAGACATTGCCCTTGACCTGCCCGAGTTAACTGAAGAGGTGGTACCTGTGGAGATGGATAGTGATTTGGCTGCGGCTTACAATGAATTGGAGCACAAGGTCGGCAGTGCTATGCGAGAGATGTTGGTCAAAGGCTCTCGCAAGCTGCTCGGCACGTACCTCAACAGTTTGCTGTGCTATCCGGATCGCCCGTTTCACAATGAGCCCATAATGTATCCTGGAACGGATCGGGTTATTGCCCAGCCCGCTGCGCTGCCGGAGGACCGGGTCTATGGCAAGGAGCGGCATCTGCTGGACATTGTTCGTCAGGAGCTTTCAGAAGGCCGACGCTGTTTTGTGTATTGCGTGTACACGAACACGAGGGACATTACGAGCAGGCTGAAAGACATCTTGGCCAGGAATGGTATCCGGGCTGAGATTCTCCGCTCGCACGTCAAGCCGGAGCTGAGGGAGGAGTGGCTCCGTGAAAAGGTAGAGCAGGACATTCAGGTGGTCATCGGTAATCCGATGCTCGTCCAGACCGGTCTGGACCTGCTGGATTTCCCGACGATCATCTTCTATCAGACCGGCTATTCGATCTTTACCCTGCGCCAGGCTTCTCGCCGTTCGTGGCGTATCGGCCAGAACAATCCCGTGAGAATACATTACCTTCACTATCGGGGCACTATGCAGGAGCGGGCTCTTGAGCTTGTCGGCAAGAAGCTCTCTGCCTCTTTGGCTATTGAGGGCAAGCTCACCGATGATGGTCTTGTTTCGATGTGCGCTGGCGATGACATGACTCTGATGCTGGCACGAGCACTTGTGGAGGGCAGCCAAATAGAAGGGGCAGAGTCTGTGTGGCGTACCCTGAATCAGCGGAAACACGAGCCAGGACATGGGAACGACATTCCTTTTGTTCGCAAGACTCGACCGTTGGAGCTTCTGGAGGAGCGTTCGGGCCAGTTCAGGGAAGATTACCTGGAAATGCTGGCGCATGCTCTTTGACTTGGTGAATACTCGAGAAATGGGCCGTTTCGCCCTTTGACGTACCGCAGTACTATATCTGCGGTCCTCTTTTCTCCGGACCTCGAATGATGATCGAGTGGGTTCGGAGCACAGAATGAGAAGGTTTTGTCCGTTCCGCTCATCATAAATGCAGTTTTCGCATTTTTCCACAAAGCCAGCTACCATGTACAGAAACGGGCACTTACAGACACGCAATCCTATCCTTAGCGTCTGGTAGGGCCGGGTTTGATTTGTTGGGAACGCATCGGCAACCCCACAAGTATAGTGACACGACGCTGAGAGGATTGGCAGCGACAAATCGGCGATTACATCACCGTCATTCCACAAATCTATTGCCCAATGAGTTAGAATAGCGATCTGCTGAGTCGAAGCTTAAAGCGCATCGGTACAGTATTTGAGCACTCAACACACAGATAGCATCCGTATATCGGCCAAATTCGTTCCGAAGTGTCCGTATGGCTCACATTCCGCACCCCATTTGAGCATATTCCAGGGTATTTTTGGAAGGTATCAACCGAATGATATCATTGGCAATATTCCTTCGGAGGAGAGTCGCCCCATCCCATATTCAGTGACACATCTCAACTTGACGGACGTTCTCGGTCCAAAGGTCTTTTCAAGGAGCGCGTCTCGGATGTTTTTGCTCCCCCCAACCCTAAAAAGGGAAAGCCCACATTTGACGAACTTCGGCAGACATCCGACAAGTCAAATACTAGCATAATCAATGAGTTGCCGCAACTCCGAAAAATGCATCAAATGCCATCCTAAGGGGTGCGGAACGGGAGACATAGCCTCTCCTGTTTGCCGTATCGGTAGGGCTTATTATTGTGCTGGCATTGATAATGTAATACGGTCGTTGCTTCTCCGACTATTTTACGAGGTCTCTTCCTGCCTCTTTTTCGACTGCTTTTATCCCATCCTTTATGCCCCGTTTTGCCTGCATAATTCTCTTCACTGTCGGCAAGTGTTCTAGTCTGACTCGCACGTGTGGAATTCCACCTATTTCCCAATGTGTATTATCTTCTATATATTCACGCCCCACCCCTATTTTATTATACTGTGTCTGATACCTAACACATTTTTCGTACTTTTTCCTGAACTCATCTTGGACAGTCATCCCAGCAGTGAAATTTAATATCTCACACTCGATACAATACAGTCTGTCATTGTAAAACTTCAAATGTGTCGTACTTGGCGTCGTTCTGTTCAATTCATAGTTGCCACCCATTTCTGATAGTGGCATACCTAGTGCTTTGTCTTCATCACTTATTACGACGTTATGAAGAATATTCTTCTTATGCCACAACATATCCCACCAACTTGTTTGTTTGCTTAATACATCATCTTTCTTTGCTCCTAGTTGAAAACCTGCGAATTCTCTTGGCAACTTGCATTGTCCTTGGGATGTCTTTAATGTTTGTGTCAAATTATCAGGATCTTTACTGCCACATCCTCCGATACCCAGGCAGGCAACTATCAGTACTGCTAAGACCCCATATCTCATTGTATACATCCCTCCACAATATGGTGCTGTTACTTGCTCAGGCTGATAGCCGACCGTATTTCCGCAAGGAGATCTTTCAGCTCGGCTCCAAATCCCGCGCCATACCCTGGACTCTCCCGGCCTTATCCAGAAGCCCGCACCGCTTCTTGCCGTTGTCCGAGCTGGCTTCATAGCTCGTCCACAGCGTTTCAGTCTTGCACGGGTCACGTTGTCTCCGCATTGATCTCCCGTTCCCATGCGTCCTCTCCCATGCTTCCCCGCAAGTCCCCGCAACTGGCGGGGCACCGCCCTATTTTGACACCTTATCACAATCTCAGACAATTGTCTGTAGATTTCCTGTCTGCACCTAGTCATTGAATCGGCAATGACTGAACAGCCCCAAACCCTCCTGAATCGGCCTGATGTTGCGAAGATATTCGGTGAAGTCCTTCGGGAGCTTCGCACAAAGCGTGGACTCTCGCAAGAAGAATTCGGCTTCGAGTGCGAATTACACCGAACGTATATCAGCCTACTGGAACGAGGAAAGCGGATTCCTTCATTGACGACCATCATCCAACTGGCGACCGCCTTAAAACTCCCCCCATCCGAAATTGTCAGGCATGTCGAGTCCCGTATGGGATGGCCAGCAGAGGCGGCTTCGACTGGGGCATAATACTGAGCCCCCGGAGGGGAGGTACTGATTCAACGGACATAGCCCCATGATGCTGGCCAGATATGTTTAATTTGAAGATATCATTTATTATATTCCGCAAGACCTCTTAGTCCCCCTCTTTCCGAAACCGAGAACGTCCCTCAGAATCGATCTGGCTAAGCCTGAGGCTACTTCCTTCGGGCAAAGCGGTGCGGATATCGAACGGGTAATCGGCAGGGCAATCGGGGCAGAGGGAGAAATGCGGCTTGAAAGCTGAAAGTTAAGGCCGGTGCAAGAAAAGGTGCGTAAAGGAGCTTGCTCTAAGAAAGACCCTGCCTAAGCGGGGGATGCCTCATTCTATGTATGTATATGTATTCCTCTATTCATGAAGGCAGACTAGGCCGCGTCAAACTGGCCTACTGTCCATTCTTAGAGGTGTTCTTACATTTCTCGAGTATTTCTGCCTTTAGTCGAGCACATGCATCACATGCCGCCTGTGACTCCTCATACACGCATGCGCCCATGCTCTGTCTGTAAAGATCAATGAGGTTTGACACGTGCTTGGTTACCTGGGCGTTCTTGTACCGTAAAAGGGGACCTTCATCAAACGAAACATGAACATCTGGCATTTTCTTCATGGTTTTGCTGGTAGACTGGAGCCAGGACAGGTAATCCGATATGGCTTTACATGCTCCAGGCTGCGTCAAGGATGATCTCTCGCTGGAACTCGAAACCCCTGCCCCCAAATACAATCCACACAAAAAGACCACAATGAAAAATATGTGGAATTTAGTAAACATGCGGGGCCTCTGCATCAGACATATTTGCGTCACCAGATTCGTCGGCTCCTCATCGGATTCATTGCCTAAAGCCGAACAAGCACTTCCCATCCGCACTATTTGACGGTTTCGCTCTTTCTGCTGTCAGTGTTACCAGGAATTATGCGGCGGTCTTGCCATTTTGGGAGCTTTTTGGAGCCTTGGGGGCAGACAGATCCCCCCGCTGACCTCACGGTGGGCTCTGTCGGGTGTCCAACGCGACCAGAAAGAGGCAAAACCATCGTCACGTTGATGAAAACGTCCCCTTTATCCTTATTCTGAGCGTACTCCACCCTCCGGCACTCCGTCAACTGTTTTTTCCACCGCTTTCGTCACCCAAACACGAACATACTTTTGTTTGTTTACCCTCCCAATAATCCGGGATGAAGACTTTAGTGGTCCCAGGTACTCCTACAAAGGCATCATTTGGTTTATCCATGATCTTCATCTTCTTCCGAATTCGTGTCTGCAAGATAAAGCCTCTTTGGAATTAAAATGGAAACGAAAGAGGCCCTACTGTCCCATTAAATCGACCATAATATCGCTGATCCGGAAACCAGAAAGGACAATTTGCCGTTCTGCGGTCTGTTTTGCCTTGTCCTTATAATCGTTAGGGAGCACAGGACCTTCCCCTTGTACTTTACTTCCCTGCAAAGTCCCGTTGAGATAAGTCCGGTCTTTGGCAATGACATAGGATGCAAAAGCCCATTCACTAAATGACCTAACGGTCAGCTCCTCGGCAAAGTTTTCACGTTTGAAGCCGGGCTTGTTCCGCAGCAATGTCGCCATGTCCCGGGCTGCTTTGAATTTGTCGGAACCGAGAATGAGGCCATCCCAGAACTTATGAAGGCTGATCGGGGCCATACGATCCTTCACTCGGATGTAGAACCTGGTACCCCCTCGATCCCCCTCCGGTAAAGGGAACTGTTCGGTGACCAATTTGGTGACGTGTAGTGGTTGATGAACATCGCCGATGAGGTGAAAGATCCAAGACACGGCCACGGCACGGGCTTTGTCGTCAGAGCTGGCGTACTCCGCTATCGAATAGTTTTCGTGCAACGCCTTGAGTATGCCTTGTCCATGAGGAATCTCCACCGAGATCTCTCCAGGAAAGTAGGGAATGTTAACGTAGTGCCATTCGGGTCTGTCATACTGAGAAGTCCCGCGCACGTCATCAGACCATCTAGCAGCAAGCATGAGCACGTACAAGTCCCGATCATCGGACGAAACTTTGCTCAGCTTGTTGGCCCATCCAGACTCAAAATAAGGATGTCGGGTCAGGAGTTGAATCACTTTTGCCAAGACGTCGGGTCTGCGCTCTTTCAGGTCGGCATACGCGATTGCCGCGGATACTATGTGTCCGCTTTTGTTCCAAGCCTCGGCTTTAGGGTTGAGAAGAAGAAAACAGATCCCGAGTGAAATGGCGAACGCTGATCGCATATTCAAATTCCTCCGATTTCAGGGGATTCACTTCATCGCCAAAACTGATGACGGGTCTACGTGGAAGTACAGCTTTTCAATCGGGACTTGGCCACATAGGCATAAAAGAGCATGAAGGATAAGCCAGCTGTGAGAGCCGCGAGTGTCATGTCTAATTGACAAAACCAGTCGTACATTCCATGCAAGAAGGCGGCAGCAGCCAGACCCACCAGAAACAGGTATTTTGTCGATTGGGTTTTCCCGATGGACATGGATACAAAATAAGCGAATATGCCCGACCAAACCGCATGACAAAAGACGAGTGACAATGAGCGCAGCATCACATTCGCCAACGCGCCCGCTACCCCTTCGGCAAGTCCAGGAACACCGTAGAAGACTCCCAACGCAGTGGACAGCAGTACGGACTGATTTGCATATCCCACATTTTCGACTGGGGCAAATCCTAATCCGGAAAAAACACCGAGGAGAATCAGTGTTTGTGAGTGCACTTGGGCTTCTTGCTTCCGTTGCCATCTTAAGTAAAGTAACACCGGTAATATCTTGCAGAGCTCCTCGAACATGCCCACCTGGAACACACAGCCCAGTAATGAGATCAGTCTATTCTGGCTCCCAGCCAACCCAACAAACCAACTAGGCACAACTGAGTTGACCAATAGCAGACCAGAGAGCCCTATCGTCCCAGTAAAGACCATTGAAAAGATCGGTTCCTTCCAACTTCCACCTTCAGGGACTATTATTCTTTTGAATATCACTCCCCAAATTGCTGCAAAGAAGGCGGCGAACGCCATGATTTGAGCTGTGGGGCTAGCCAGGGTCGCAATCAACAAAGGGACTACGCCAAGAGCTGAAACAGCCCAGAAAAGGAAATCCTTTTCCAGTAGCTTTATGCTCGCTCGGTTTATCGGGAAGATGTCTCCACGGAAACTCAGGGCCTTTACGCCGCCTATAATCCGTGTCGGAGCTGTCACGCTTCCATGAGGTGACTTCTTTGGCAATTCCTCAACTGCCTCATGAGAATCGGAAATCGGCTGAGAAGACCTTTGAGCTTTTTCTATGGTCGCTCCGCAACCGGTGCAGACGAGGACTCCCCGAGCGAGCCAGGAATTACACGAAGGGCATCTGCTTGAACTGCTCTCACGTGCCTCAGGTGCGACCTTTTTCCCTTCTAGGTCCGACCAAGCAAGAACGCCTTTCTCAAACAAGTCCAACAGGACGGCACCTAGCAGCCTAGCAGACATGTCATATTTCTTCATCAGCCTGCTTTCATCATCTCCACCTTTGACATCCCTTACGAACTGGTCCCTGTCAAACTTAACGGATGCGCCTTTCATATCTCACGCTCCCGGCACGCAACGATGTCAGCAAAGACAGCCGAGGGACTTAGAGCTCCCCTAGCACTTCGAAGCTATCCAAGCCGTTAAGACCAAGGGCGAACCAGGAATTCAGCCCCGGCTCCCCTTGAAAATCAAGGTCTGATGTGCGATTCACTGGGCTCTATGTGTGGCCATCAGACCTCCGTTGGTTTGTTCTGTGGCTGCTATTGTTGTGCAGTGTGAAACTTCAGTTACCGTATCTATCGTGCCGTGACGATTGGAAAAGTTTTGGTATGCCAAGAAGGGAAGATCATCCAACGACACCTGACGAACGCTGCAAATTCTCTTGCGGCAGGTGGGACTGACCATTTCCATGAAAATTGTTTCTTGTCACCTGCCGTAACTCGCTCTTCGAGAACAGCTCCTGCGTAACCGTATTTCAGAAAGCCGCTCTTAGTAACTGTAAAAGTGAAGATAACAGCACCAGGGTCGGAGCCTTTCTGAGTAATCGCAACATTATCGATGGTGGCATAGCTCAAAACAAAATAATTCCACAGCCAGTAACAAGTGATGGCGGCCATGACCAGAAGGCCAATGGTAGCGATCTTCAATTGCTTGTTTTTATTTCTGGTTTGATCAAGCTGACGCTTGAGTTCATTCACATCGGCTGTCTCGATGCGGGCTCCTAATCCACCTTTCATACGTTCTTCGGCCATGCCTACCTCCCTTTCCTCTTTTTTCTCAACAGCTGTCCCGAGAATCACGCGTATCCTAGCGCGTCCGAAAGCCTTGTGTGGCCAAGCGAGAAGGAAAACCTGACCGCATAATAGATTCAGATAGCCTAAAGTTCTTAGATTAATACGGGTCTTTCTCCGCACGTCCCCATTGGAAACCGAATCCGTAATGTTGATCTGCAAAGGGATGGGCTATAAAATATCTCTCCTCCTTGGTGACTTCAATCCGGTCACCTATGTTCCTGACTGTACAAACGGCGCTGAATCGACGATGAACCGCAGGATCGCTGAGCCGCAATTTGATCATGTTGCCTTGTTGGTCCTGGATAGTCACAAGGGTGTTCACGGCTACAAAGTCTGTGGCACCTTCATATATGAAGCAGAAAACCATCACTAAATCGATAAGATCGGGACGATAAATATAGAGGTTCTCGCCTTCCAAGGACAGTCCACTCCGGTCGTCCTTGTCGAGACAAATAAACGGGGCGCTTTCTTTTGATCCATAGTTGTTGTTCACTGCTTGAATCACACTTTTAAGGCCGTCCTTCATACGGTACATGCATCCCAAATCCAGATCGGGTCTCTGGCCCCTCCACTCCCACTTCAATCGGATATGGATCGGATAGACCACAGGTTTCTCAGGCAATTGAATAAATCCCTTATCTCCAGGCTTCTCTAGCGTTTCGACAGTCAAGACATTTTCCTGGTTAGGCTTCCTTTTAGCGGCCGGTGGGGCTGGCTGGGCAATCGGCAAGGAAGGTGATGGAGGAGGAGCGATAATTGGGTTGGAAACGCCACCACCCCTGGACAGCGTGCCGAGAATGGCAGCAGCAACCACAAAGGCAACAATTCCTGCGAGAAGAAACCTATAGGTTCGAAGAAGCTCTTTGTAGGAGCCAGCTCTTGCCAAGCCACAGACATGTTCCCAGACGGCCGCAACGCGCTGGTGCACCCCTTGGACTCTATTCTGGGCATCTTCCACGGTTTTTGAATGTTCCGCCTCAATGGCATTTGCAGCAGGTCTAACTCCAAATTTGGCAACTACGATGCCGCATGTAGGGCACTCCTCATATTTTTGCTTCTGTTCCTTGCCGCACGCAGGGCATTTCCACACGGTGGCGCTGGGCCGGGATGCTGATTCATCCCCCCGTTTCTGAGGCTCAAAGGTTTCTCCCAGCTCACTCAATATCGATTTGAGCTCGCTTTCCGAAAGCTGGTACTTGTGCATCAGCATCTCATGATTCATCCCGGCACGAATGTCGTGATGAATCATGGCGGCCATTCTACTTGGTGTCTTTGACATGGAGGTGATACTCTCCGATCATCAGTAGGAGCCATTTATTCGAAAAAGCCCAGAATACTCTGTCTGGCCATGCCCCCTGTTAAGCCCATGCAGCCACGTTAACGCAGTGAGTTTCGGTTGGCGAGCCAGTGAAATGGCCGGAGTTATCTTAAGAGGACGACTCCAAAGTTAGAACAGAAATGTCAGCTGGAAAATGTTTTGATGCTCCCAGTTGAAGATACAGGACACTCGCTCCCAGCAAGGTTGAGTGAGGAGCTGCCCCTTTTATTTAACAGATCGGGCCAATCTTCGCAAATTCAAAGTTTCGCACGACGGCAATGTCCAGGCTCTTTTATGGCAGCTCAGCGTCTCTTCGCCACCCACGTCAGGAGAACTTATTTAACTGCCCCCAATTTCGACAAATTCTTTTGGAAAAAGGACTTGAAATCCTCAAGTGGCGTCCAAAACAGGGTTGACCGGCTCCTGGATTGCTGATAATACTCATAGCTATTGGCCTGATTATAACTGTGTCGTGTTCATCAAGACCAAACGCGTGGGGGGGATTTCCCTCTATTAGCTGCCAAGAGGTTGATCGGGATTAGTAGGGAGGGCAGGCAACCCATCATGTTCCCTCGTGCCTTAACAGGTGAGTTCAGAGTCCTGAAGGAGCTCGCAAGTCACAAACCTTTCGATGTTTTCCACGTCAAAGAAAAGAACACAGATCAAGACCGCGTCATTCGTCTCCTTCCCATCCACTTGGCTGGAGACAGCGGGCTTTCATCGCGGTTTCATGAGTTCTTTACTAAGTGCACCGAAATAGTAAATAAGACCAACATAGCGACCGTTTATTCAGTTAACACCCGGGGCAGACACATCTATGCGATAGAAGAGTTCGTTTCGGGCATTCCTTTAATTGACTACTGTAGCAAAGGACTTCCATCCACTGAGGGCAAAGAACCCATAATTAAGGTGTTGGAGGGAATATGCGAAGGGCTTCATTACGCTCACCAGAACGGAGTGTTTCATCTTTGCATCACCCCGCATGACATTCTGGTGGATGAGGCTGGTTCCGGGCGGGTTAAGCTGGTAGGGTTCGGGATGCAAATATTTGGTTCTGGCACATCTGTTGACCATTTGTCGGACCAATGCAGGAAGTACTTAGCCCCAGAGATTCTTCGATCAATGAACTTTGAGCCTTCCCCATCATCGGACCTGTATAGCCTGGCCTTTACCATAAGGGAAGTGTGCCCTGAAATAACCGACTTCCATCGGATTCTTTCCGCAGCACTATCTGCCCAGTCACAGGATCGTTATCAAAGGGCAAGAGATTTTCGGAAAGATCTTAGGAGCGGTTCTACGGAGCCAGAGTCACATTTCTTGTTGTTCACTGAGCCATCGGGAGCCACAGTCAGGATTAACGGCAGCGAGAGGGGCAAAACAACAAGCTCAGGCCTGAACATCCCGTGGAATGAAGGCCCGATTACTGTGGAACTCAACGGGTACGAAACCAAAGATTTAGAATATTCTTCCCCTCCAAAGTCTTCCCGCATCACGCTGAAACTTAAACGTTTGGAGAAGCAAGAAAAGGAAAAAGGGCCAGGCGGCCTGAAATTGCTTCTCCATGTGGTCACGGACCCGCCGGGTGCAAGCGTGAAGGTCAATGGTGAATTGAAGGGTGAGACTGGTGCTGACGGGCTGTTAGTGCCTTGGGCGACGGGGAAAATGGTTATAGAGAAGCAGGACTATGAACCAGAAGTCCGGAATTATTCACGTCCCCCTCGCGGTCAAGAGACTGAAATCTTTGTAAAATTGAAATCCACACTCGTCTCAGTTGTTCTCAAAACAGACCCGACAGGCTCCAGAATATCTGTAGACGGCCAGTACAGAGGCGAAACCCCTCCTTCGGGGTTGAGATTGCCCTTGCGTCCCGGAAAGAGAAGACTCCTCATAGAGCATAAAGACTACATAGCCAAAGATGAATTCTTTGATTTCAGACGAGTTGACGGGGACCAACACTTGGCCATAAAGCTAGTCCCCAAGCCGATTCCCCCGGAAGAGGCTACGAATCTACCAGTCCCGGTGTCACCTTATCGGGGCCTGCTGGTAGCAACTGCGGCATTCTTCGGTGTCGTAATAGCTTTAGGAGCGATCCTTTGGTGGACAGGAATGCTAACGCCTCGCTCTGCGTTGACCGTCCTGACTGATCCACCAAGCGGAGTACAGGTATTTCTGAGAGGATCGCTGGTCGGCAGTACATCAGACGGCAAGCTCGTTTTGCCCCGCATACCAACGGGCAAGGCAGATCTGCAATTTAAAAAGCCCAATTATCAGGATCAAACACAAACGGTTGAGGTGAGAAAGGATTATTCGAATGAAGTAAGAGTCAAACTGCACTTGGCATTTGGGGACCTCCTTCTGTCAACCGATCCAGGAGGGGTTTCCGTAAAAATTAATGGAGCAGAAAAGGGCACGACCAATACCGACGGAAAGCTGCTGGTAAAGCAGTTGCCTGTTGAAATGCCAATCCACCTGGTCCTGGACAAAGGTGAAGAATTTGAAACTATGCAAGTCACTTTACCGGACCTGTCTCTATTAAGCCCTCTAAGTGAGGGTGTATACGTTTCGGAAACTTTCACTTTGCAAAAACTCTTGGGCCGCCTTACTGTGATCCTGGATCAACCTATGGCCGAAGTGTACATCAACGAGAAGCTATGCGGAAAGACCGGTCCAGAAGGAAAGATGACCTGTGAAACTCTCCCTCTTGGCATGCCGCTCACGGTAATAGCTCGAAAGAATTGCTGGGAACCTCTCACCGTGGCTGATGGCCTCGTGCTGAACAAAAGAAACCCGTCGCTGGTTCTTCCCAAGAAAAGTCTCTCGCCGGCACTACATGAAATCGAATTCACCACTGATCCCGCAGATGTGGAAGTGAAAATCGATGGCTCTAGAGCGGGAAAGACGGACCAAAATGGCAAGCTTGTTCTCCCAGGTATTCGATGCGGGAAAGAATTGAAGGTTGATTTCGAGAAACCAGGTTTTGCCGTTGTGAGTCGAACGGTGTCAGTGCCGGGATCATGGGACCAAAGGCAGTACGCGGTCGAGAAGACAACCCTGTCAAAAACCCCGCTCATCATAAACACCAATCCATCTCAGGCAGAGATCTTCATCAATGGAACCAAGGTTGGTGATAGTGACCCTCAAGGGTTTTTCGAGTTGCCGGACTCTGCGGAACCTGAGGGCAATTTCAGAATACAAGTTAAGAAGCAGTGTCATGTGGCCGAAGAGGTCATATATAAAAACCCAAGTCGTGATCGCTCTGTTTCCGTGATCCTAAAGGAGGAGAAGGCTTGTGGCCCGATTTGCTCCAAACTTGTAGAGGAGGGCAAGCAGCAGGTTAATCAAGGCCAATATCTCGCTGCGTTAAAATCTCTAAATGAAGCAGTCGGCCGATGTGGGCAAACCGATGACATTCTTTTGTACATTGGACTGGCCCATGCCAATCTGAAGGACACGGAGAAAGCGAAATCTCATTTTCTTTCGGCGGTAAAGATGAACCCGGAGAAGCATGTCGCATGGTACAATCTTGGAGTATTGTACACCAAGACTGTAGCAAGCATCTCTCCCATGGACTCAGCATTTGAAGAATTCAAGAAGGCTGGTGAACAGGTGGCCTTGGCCAAAGCCAATCTGGAGAGCCTCGCAGCGGCCAAAATGGATGCAGAGAAACGGTTTCGGAAATTGTTAAGCGACAAAGCCATGATGTTGGAGGAATATCGGTCGACCAGCACGTACTACAGTTCCTACTACGATAATCCTTACTCCACACGAACGCGTTTGAGAGACAAATTTCAGAAGTTGGAAGAAGAAGAAACAATGATTCGGAGAACTCTATTAGACATTGAGAAAAACATCGCTGCTGAGAAGACGGTGCTCAAACAGCGCGAGGCCGATTATAGCAGAATAAAGAACGCGACCGGAGCCGTTGGCCCAACAATCGAACATCAACACGATTTAGCTCGTGCCAAAGTGGCACTCGAAAAGGCGTGTGAACTCAATCAGTCGCCCGTTTACCTCATCTCGCTGCTCAATTTGTACAATAACTATTCATGGTTGATAAGCTGCCGAGACATCGAGAAACTCTCTAGCACTTACCGGAACCTTCGGCATTCATACGCATCGAGCCGCGAGGCAGAAACAGACAAGAAGACCCTGAAAGCTCTTCTTAGCACCAAGAATTGTGGGGTCCGGTGACCCCGCCCATCATTCCGCAAAGCTATATCAGATATCTCGTTCTGCTGACCGACGATCCAAACAATCAATCTGGCACTTGAGATCGTTTATCAGCTGCTTGGTGAAATCATGCGGCGAAGCAATTGAATCAGAAAGCCTAATGAGTCTCTCATACTGGTTGTTCAGTGCTTTTATCAACATGGCCTTGGTAGGATTGTAAAAAGGGTCCCACGGGACGGCAATCCAAGCACCGTTTTTCCGTAATAACGATGCCATCCTCTTGTGCCCAAAGATGTCGGCGAAAGCAGCGGCGGAGTACTCACCTGGATTCTGGAACACGTCAGCGCCCACTTCCAACAGTTCTCGTGCGCGCTTCATGTTTCCCGATTGCACTGCTCGCAACAACTGAACACGAAGTGGCGTCCTAATTTCAGTACTGACCAGAAAGTCTATTTTGGACCGTGGGCCAGTTTCAATATAATGATCTATCAATCTCTTCTGATTTGCATGCCTTGCTTCTCTTAGTCTTATCCACTGATTTTCCACCTGGTAAAAATTGTTTCTAGCCGCCTCTAATCTTGGGACAAGTCCCTTCAGCTCTTTCTCTAGTGGGTCTAATTCTTTTCTCACTTTGTCCAATTTGTCTTCTTCTGGTTTTATCTGCTTACCATAGTCCGCTTTTGCTTCTTTCAGGCGTCTCACATTTTCTGCCAATTCCTTCTCACCTCTCTTGAGAGGAGAAATGCGCTTATTCAATTCTAGCTCTCTTTGGGCGAGTTCGTCGCCCTCGCTTTTGGCCATCTTATAGTCTTTATCCTTTTCTTGAAATTCCGCTAAGGATTTGTCCAAGGCCGCCAGTTGTTCCGGAGTTAGATAGCCGAATCCACCGCCAGACCTAGGTGCAGGAACAGGTCCGGTTGGTGGAACTGGGGCTCTTTGCTTGCACCCCGATTCGCATTCTTCCGTCGGTGGACCCTCAGGAAAAATCCCGCGTAATCTGGTTATCGATTGCTTGAGTTCTCTCGCGCCTATTTCCAGCCAAACGGCGCGGGACTTTTCATCAAAAATTGATGATCTTGAATGTGAAAACGTCTCTGCGCTTCGAGGAGCTTCTTTATATTCGTCTCCTTCTGCTCCGAAAGCCACCTGACACATGTGCGGATTGAAGAAAAGAGAGAGGAGAGTTCCGGCGAAAATTACTAGGCTCCATCCAATAAGGTCGCAGGGCTGTCCTGATCGCCTCACACAGGGTCCATCATGGCTCCTTACAGCGAACATCATCTTATCCTCCCCAGTGAAACCAAATAGACGGGACGCTCGTTTCGGGACACGGAAGACAGACAAGCAGCCCGAAATAACTCTTTACGGTGGCGTGCGCGAACTCAAAGGTCCACCCGCTTAAACCATAAGCGAATAAACCGGGTACCCTCCATCCTTTGCCACTCAGGCGCTGAAATGATGCTAAATCGTTCTAACCCCAATCGTCCCCCCTGAAGGACAGCGAAAAAAATCTGCCTGGACAGGTCCCGAGAGAACCAAATCCGCTCTGGTGCCCTGATCACAAGCCGACCCGGCTCGTGACACCGACTATCACGTTGGTAGGTCAACTCATCTCAGATTCTCTTGTTATTCTAGCTCCATGACATCAACGTTTATAAAACGATCTGCAAAAGAATTACAACTTGTCGCGGAACATACATCATTTTGTCAAATATATCAAGTGATAAAAATGCTAGGGCTCTTATGATTTACGTCGGTGGTTTATCAGTCTATACTGGGAGCCCTCTTTGTGTCACACCTTGCCGCGAACAATTATGCTAGCCCCAGGGAGAAGTAGCTTCATGGAGTGACTTCTCATTTAATGTTATTGTCAACGAGTGGCAATAATTATATACAATGTAGTTTAGTAAAAATGTATAACATGCTAGTCTGACATGATTATTTGCTGTATAATCATTTTCCAGAAAGCATTGGAAAAGGACTTGACTATGGAACTTTTGGAAAGATAGGGTGAAGAGTGGAACCCGAAATCATGATTTCTGTCGTCAAATACTTTTGGAGTCAAGCGGCTGGTCTCAAGGCCAAAAAAGCCCATCTCAGTGAGATCCGTTGAGAAGGGAGGGGGAAAGCCGTGCCTGGGAAATTTGATAAAGACAGGATAAGGCTCGACATGAGGGCAGGTGCAAACAATGCAGCCCTAATGGAAAAATATCATCTGTCTGAATCTGAGCTTAAGGGCGTACTCCAAGAGATCATCGATGACCAATTCAAAATAGGGTCCGAGGCTGATAGCCCCAGATCAGCCGGTCTAACAAAAGACCATTCATTTCCCACATTCGACCCCAAAACACTGATGTTTGGAAAATGGGGGGCTCTTGGTGGAGCAATTGGTGCTTCTCTTTCAGAGCTTTTTCTCAGCCACGCGCCAGCATATTCATTGTTAGAGGCTGTGTTCGATTCTGCGATGTGGTTTGCTTTCGCTGGGATCGGGATATCCACTTTCATGTTTCTGTCTCAGGACAGATACCTCAGAAAGCCCTTCGCGATCAACACATCAGTTAGTGGTTCGCTCAGTGGATTAATAGCTGGGTTTCCAAGTGGAGCCATCGCACAATTCACATATTCAGTTATTGGTCCGACCGAGTTGCCCAGAATAATTTGCTGGTCGCTGGCTGGTGGACTGCTGGCGTTCTTTTTGGCCAAACGAATCCCAAACCTGGATCGAAAGAAGGCAGCCATTGGAGGCTCAGTGGGTGGGGCAATAGGCGGAATGGCTTTCATTGTGATGGCTGTCGCAGGGTCTTCGGTGCTGGGCAGGCTTGTGGGAGAGACGGCAATAGGATTTTGTATTGGAATCATGGTTGCTGTTACCGAGACATTGACCAGGGCGCAATGGGTGGAGATCAGGTGGCCGGACAACAGGACGAGCAATCTGTCACTTGGTGAGCGGCCAATTACCCTGGGAAGTGGCCAAGACTGCGACATTAGGGATACTTCCTTACCTCGGCTGCTGGGAAAGATTCGCATTCTGGGAGGAGTTGTCAAGTATGAGGAATCGTCGGGCAACCGAGTTGTCGAGCTACAGGAAGGACAGTCTTTGGACCTTGGAAATCTTTCTGTAACCTTGCGAAAATCGGCTCCTCTGGCATTTTTTGGCAGACAAAGTAATTGAAAATCCAGTCTGGTTCTTTATCTCATTCCGCTAGGCGAGTTTTTTTTGTGGCAGGTGAAGTCTTTTGTATCAAACTCCCAGTTAATGGGATCAATTGACGCGGTCAAAAGGACGGAAGTCACGGCAAGACATTTTGATTTGAGACGTAAGATCGGAAACCGGTTTACACTCGAAGCTATCACCCTTCAGACGTCGAAGCCCTCGTAAATGCCTCAGAGAGCCTCAGAGCCCGTTTCCACTCACAAAATTCTTTACGTTAAAGACATTTTTGAATTGACGTTATCTTCCCCATTCGTTTAAACTGGCTTCCTACCAGTGATCCCGAAACCCCCGAACTGGGTACTCTCTTTCAGGCTGCGAGAGCATTTATCGTAGGGTCGCTCCAAGTCGTGGACAACTCTACACTTAAGAAGTGGAAAACAGACGTGGCCCAGGGACCAGATCAGCCTCCCGTAGTCCTGTCTGAACTGTTATGAGGCGAAATGCAATGGGCTCTGACTCAAGATCCACAACGTTGGCGGCCATTTCTTGTTTCAAGCACCGATAGCGTTTCTTTGGTGATAGAGTGGGGGTAATCTCAAGTTCCATCTGTGGGAGTAGGCAGGCCAGACCCTTTTGTGGTTTCAATCACTCTGTAGCTTCTGGGAAAAACGGCCTCCATTTAGTGAGGCGTGGATGGCAAATCGCGAAATGGCTGGCCCGTAGTTGGCAATCGTAGGCATGATGGAGGGATTCAATGTCCGGACGCTATGCAGTCGGAATTGATTTGGGAACAACCAATTCCGTTGTTTCCATCTACAGGAGGGGGATTGCAGAAACCCTGAATGTTGACGGACGCAATACCGTACCATCCGTTGTTTCCTTGCGAGACGGTCAAATTCTGGTAGGGCAGCAGGCTAAGGCCCGACTATTGGCTGACCCCGAAAACTCAGTGGGATCTGTCAAACGTTTCATGGGTGATCGCCAGAAAAGTTTCTTGCTTGGTAACAAGAACTACACCCCGGTTGACATTTCTGCGTTAATTCTGAAAAAAGTTGTTGACGGAGCCTCAGGAGTTCTAGGCAATCGCGTTACAGATGCCGTGATAACGGTTCCAGCCTATTTCAATGAAGATCAAAAATTGGAAACCAAACAGGCTGGCGAAAAGGCAGGCCTGAACGTTTTAAGGATTATTCCAGAACCCACCTCAGCCGCCGTTGCTTACGGATTGGATAAAGGCAAGGACCAGGTCATACTCGTCTATGATTTGGGCGGGGGAACATTTGATGTGTCGATCCTTAAGGTTGAAGGTAACCGCTTTACTGTCATGGCAGTAGATGGTGACGCGCAACTCGGGGGAGATGATTTTGATCAAATCCTCCTGCAACACTTGGCTGAGTTGTTCAAGCAGCGAACCGGAGTTGATCTGTATGTGCCGGGCAAGGGCGTATTGGCCCCGTTCAAGCAAGACATTTCAAGGGAAAGTCGCATTGCCTTACAGCGGCTCAAGGAAGCTGCGGAGACCGCCAAGATAGAGCTATCGCAGACAGAATCTACTGAAGTTATAATGCCTGACCTGTTCGGCTACCCTTTCGAGGCGCGAGTTACCAGGGACGAATACGTGAAGATGACGCAGCCTCTGTTAAATCGGACTATCGAGAAAGTTCGCGACTTATTGAAGAGTGCTCGTATGACAGCTGCCGATATTGACAGAGTCATACTGGTCGGAGGCTCTACCCGTAATCCAACAATTCGACAATTAATAAGCCAAGAAATAAAGGACCCTTACACTTCAGACAGAGTCGATGAGATTGTGTCTCATGGGGCGGCAATTATGGCCGCAAACCTTTTTTTGCCAGAGGAGGACAGGGATAAAGCTCCTATTGAAGTTACCAACGTGCAGGCCCATAGCCTAGGCATAGATCTTCAAGATAGCACGGGGAAAATAGTGTTTAGGCCCATAATTGCTAAGAATACTGCCTATCCCTGCAAATCAGGGGTACTCGGTCAAACCATCGAGCAGTATCAATCGGCGGTTAGAATGAAAGTATTTCGGGGCGAAAGTTCGGCTCCCGAAGAGAATCATTATCTAGGAGAGCTGCTGCTCACTATTTCTAAACCATGTGAATATAAGGTTCCTGTTGCGGCTGTCTTTGAACTCGATGATGACGGGTTGCTGCATTTTACGGCAGTCGAAATATTCCTGAAGCCAGAGACCCTACCATATCTGGAGCGCGCCATAGGGCCGGATAGTATTGTTTTGCGAGATCTCGACACGCTGAACGAGCTAGTCGAAGCAGGTCATGCAAAAAGCGTCAAAACGGAAATAAAGATCCAGTAGATGAAAGGAGAGGCCAGTGGGAATCATAGCGAAAAACAGCCCCTATTTTTTCGGAATTGACTTGGGCACTTCAACTTCTTCAATCGCCTTTTTCCGCAGGGGAGTTCCGGAAATCATCAAAATCGGCGGACAAAAGTGTATTCCCTCGGTCGTCCATGTTCGCGAAGACGGTGAAATACTCGTAGGCCAACAAGCAAAATCGAAAATTCTTGTTGATCCTGCCAATACGGTCGCCAGCATCAAGCGTGAAATGGGAAACGATGCTTTTTCCGTTGAATTCCAGGGAAGAGTAGGCAACAGTTATGGGCCTGCCGACATTTCAGCCGAAATCCTTCGTGCTCTCTTCAAAGGGGCTGTAGACCAGACCGAGGAGCTGGATCTGAAAGGAATGCCGAAGTATGCGGTTGTGTGCGTTCCAGCAAATTTTGACGACAAGAAGAGAAATATGACCCTTGATGCAGCCAAGCTTGCAGACGTGGAAGTTAAGTTCCTTCTGGAAGAGCCCGTCGCCGCAGCTATTGCCTACGGTTTTGACAAAGACCGGGATCAGATAATCCTTGTCTACGATATGGGCGGAGGAACATTCGACGTTTCCATCCTTGAAGTCGAAACAGCCCTAGGGGACCGAGCGGCTTTTAAGGTTCGGGCCAAAGAAGGCGTCCCGAAGCTAGGCGGCGATGACCTTGACCAAAAAATAATGGAAATGGTTAATGAAAAGTTTAAGGCCGACACCGGGCTGGACATCTTCGACCTGAAGAAAGATCAAGGCATATCGAGCAGACATCTGCGGGAGGCTCAGCAAAAGCTGAAAGAGGCAGCCGAGGCCGCCAAGAAAGAACTGTCTACGGAGAAGGCAGCACAAATCCAAATACCAAGTTTTTTGAAGGATGAAGGCGGCACAGTTCATCACATAGATGTCGAAATTGCGAGGGACGATTTTGACGCGGCCATCACTGACTTGATAACCCAAAGTATGGAGGCCGTTAAGAAAGCACTGGAAGAGGCAAAACTGACTATAGATGACATTTCTAGAATAGTGTTGGTCGGTGGGTCAACTCGTGTTCCGCTCGTGCGGACCATGCTGACAGAAATGTTTGGTAAAGAACCGTTTGCAGATCATGATCCAGATGTGATTGTAGCCACGGGGGCGGCGATTTACGGGGCCTCCTTATTAACACCTGGAGATGATGTGTCGGAGGGTGACACAGTCAAGGAACCAATCAATTGGATCGATGCAGTCACACACAATTTAGGCATAGAGGTATATGGCCGGAAATTCAGCAAGATAATTGAGAAAAATACTAACCTGTCTGATGACCAGCCAATGATCTCTGCAAGTCGGTATTACACTACGCCGAGGGACGATGTTACGGATCTGTCCATAAACGTGTACCAAGCACTTGATGACGTAGAGTACGTGACAGACGAAGGGGCGGTGTGCATTGGTGAGCTATTTGTGACTGGAATCCCAGCGGCTCCTAAGGGGAGCGAAAAGATCACGGTTAAATTCGACATTGATCGACAGAATCTGTTGAAGGTTGAGGCTTCCTGCGTTAGCACGGACGGGGCCACGAAATCACTTGAGATTCAAAGATCCTAGTTCACGATTGGGAGTGAACAGTCCGTCTGTATTCTGTATGAGGTAATACTATGGAAGATGCCAAGAAACCAGAAAAAGAGGGATCGAGCCAGGATAGTGGAGCGGTTGCAGAAACCTTGCCGGATTTTTCAGAGTACTACAAGGCCGACCCTCGTCCAGAAGATACACGGTTGATCTCTGACTGTTCATCTCCAGAATCCCACTACTCTTCTATGGAGAGAGCACCTCAACAAGCGGCAAATGCCCCCGAGGAATCGTCCGAAACCACGCATGGCAAGTGTACCTTGGCCTCGGGGGAAAAGCTTTGCGAAAACAGAGCGTCGGATATCATCGGCGATGGTGCGGAAGATAATTGTGACAAGAGCATCGCAGGAGAAACTCAGTACTCTGAGGACAGCGAGATGGTTCCCGTGAGTGATAAGTTGCCGGAAGAGATTCCAGCTGGTGAAACATCACCAGGCATCGGCACTGACCACGAGATCGAAGATAAGATTCAAGCATTCATGCAGGAATTTGATAAAGACGAGAATGAATTTGCACGCTTAGAATGCCGGTACGGAAACTGGCAAACCATGTATGCAGATTTCTTGGAGGCCCTTCAGGACTTGACGGTGGCTGCCAAAGAGATCGTCCAATCTAGGAGTATAACGGGGAGCGAAAGCATCCCTGAAACGTTGATCCAAGCGTTTCGCAACAGTGAAGCTGGCGTCCGACTTATTCTGAAAATGCTGGAAAATTTGCCGGCCAGAGTGCCCAAGTTGGCTGACAAAGTTGTGGAAGGTGAATTCCGCGCCGATCCGGCCGAACTCAGGGGGCTGAATGTTGAGGATTCTAAGCAACTCCTCAACGACATGACTTTCCATAATTACGCCCTTGTCACCTCGGCGAGAAAAGCAGTGGATAATGCGAGTGATTCTTTCTTCTCCTTGCTTAGAGCGCAGTTTTTCACCATCCTCGACGGCATTTTTGATGGAAAGAAGCACTGGGAAGAGACTAGCTTAAGTTTGAGGGAGCTTCAGCCTGCCCCGCCCGTCAGTATGGACGGATGGTTTGCTATGTATGATGAATTAGCCAAGGAGTCCAATAAGGTGCTCCAAAGAATCCAGGTACAGGTTATCGCTCCCAAAACAGGCGACGACGTGGATTACGAACTGCATGACCCCTTCGATGTAACTCCAGGGGAGAAGGACGACACTGTTCAGGAAGTAGTCCGGGTGGGATTCAAGTATGTCGGAAACCTGCGCGGAGAAACTGACTATGTAATCAGGCCTGCCCAGGTGGTAGTAGTAAAAAGCCGAGAGGTTTGACAATACCCATGGACGAAGAGCTAAGACCGGTACTAGGTATAGATCTGGGGACCACCTTTAGTGCGATAGCAAGGTGGGATGGAAGGGGACCTCGGATCTATCAGAACAAACAGGGCCAAGATACGACGCAATCAGTTGTGTTTTACAACGAGAGACACAACTCGTTTCTGGTTGGTAAGTTGGCTTATGAAAAATATCTTGTTGAGCCGGAAAACGGTATTGTCGCCATTAAGCGGCGTATGGATGATAAGAATCAAGAGATAGTATTGGGGAAAAAGGTCCTGAACCCAGTCCAAATATCGAGCAAAATCCTCGGGCACTTGTACCAAGACGTGCAAAGCAAGTTTCCCGCGAATGCTTTTAATTCCCGAGGAGTAGTTGTTAGCGTTCCGTATTATTTCAAGGCTCACCAGTGTGCTAACACGAGAGAAGCTGCCGAGCTTGCCGGCCTAAATTTTCTGGGCATAATACAGGAGCCTATAGCGGCTGCTTTGTCGTATGCCCTGAAGATGGTGAGGTCAGATCCAAGTCGCGAACGCGAGGAAACAGTCCTTGTATTTGATCTGGGGGGTGGCACATTCGATCTGACCGTTTTCAAGTTGATTCAGACAAGGGAGAAGCTCCTCTTTGAAGTACTGGCAACCGGCGGGGACGATAGACTGGGTGGCCTTGACTTCGATCACCAGTTCAAGGAATACATCAAGAAATCGCAGAAGGTTAACCTGTCTTCTATTGACGATAAAGCAAAGAAAATGGCAGAAATGAAGCTCTTACAGGGAGCCAACGTTACCAAGGAACAACTATCTTTTGAACGCACATACAATCTCGTAATTCCATTTCTCACCGGCGACGTGTCGTTGGACTTAGATTTGACTCGGCCTGAATTTGAAGAATCAATAGCCAATTATATAGCCAAAGTGAGAGATATAACCGAAGATACGTTAAACAAGGGTGGCGTTCGGAGGAGTGAAATCACTAGAATAATCAAAGTAGGGGGCTCAAGTAAGATACCTGCCTTTGTAGAAATTCTTCAAAATGGTATCGGTTCCGACCGCATTTATGGTGACACTGATCCGAGTCTTTGCGTTGCGGAAGGGGCGGCAATCTATGCTGCCTATTTGGATGATCGGAGCGTGCTTGGGAAAGAAGTTGAAATAATCACGCGCAACTGTCATGCGTTAGGCATTGAAGATGGAGAAGGTCGATTCTGCCCGTTGGTTGCCCAAAACAGGCAGTTACCTTACGAATGCACTCAGATTTTTACCACTGACAAGGATAATATGACAGAGTTCGAGGTAGCCGTGTACCAGGGTTCTTCGAGCAAAGCCAAAGACAACGCTCTAGTAGGCAAAATAAATGTGAGGGGACTTGTTCCTAAACCCAAAGAGACCTTGAACATCCGCATCACCCTCAAAGTCAATGAAGAACAGCGGGTCACTGTCGTCATAGAAGAACCTCAGAGCGGCATAAAAATAGCTGAAGCGATGCAGTATGCCTGAAGCTCTCCTAATTCACTTCCGCACTAGACATTTATAACTTGTTGCAAATCCCATCATCCGTCGGCAGAGTCTCTACATCAACCTCCAGAGACACAATCGGCATCTCGACGGCATCTTCCATCTCTGCCTTCATCAATTGCCGGGCTCGTTGCGCCTCTTCTTCAGGGGCCTCAACATAGACAGCGTCGTGGATGACCATGACCACGCGGCTCTT
>Ga0172375_10003364_pt1 | contig 24304 bp, 21 predicted proteins | sample LakKiv1m_FD_114537 | JGI IMG/M metagenome (GOLD analysis project Ga0172375, IMG submission 114537) | Freshwater microbial communities from Kabuno Bay, South-Kivu, Congo - kab_092012_11.1m | ecosystem: Environmental > Aquatic > Freshwater > Lake | place: Democratic Republic of the Congo... | reverse complement strand
GTCCTGCCCCGTAATCCCGGTTATCAACGCCCGTTTTTTCATTTGACCTCTTTTCTAACGTGTGATGGTATTCCAGAGTCCACGGCCGATAATAGAATTATAAACGTTTTTATTATGCATTCGATAATTTTCTTTCAGAAAAACAAAAAGTCATCCCTGCGCAAAGCCAGAACAAAAATGTCAATTGAAGCGAATAAAGATTATTATCGAAGAGACAATGGACGAAAAAGCCGAAGATTGCGCAGAGGAGTCCAAGCAAAACCAGATCTTTCGTTTCCCTGAAGGCCCTGAAGGCCTTATGCATCAAGAGGCACGCAAAAGTGATAAAGCTCGTCAAGGAAAAGATCCCTGTTTCAGCGGCGATTTGAAGAAAGCTATTATGGGCGTATTGTCCTCCCCAGTACGTCGGCGTGTAATCCTTGACCCTGTCCATAAATGTGCCTACGCCTTTGCCAAAATAAGGATTCTCACAGAACATGCGTAAGGCAGCTTTCCAGAGAATGAATCTATGGGCGTCTCCTGATGGGGCGAAAGTCAAAAGGAATCTTTCGCACAGGGCAGGCTTAAACAGAAGCACGCCCAGAAATAGAAGAACGACAGCCCCTAAGATCCTTGCTCTCCTCGTAAGCACGGCCATCAACAGCAAAGACAGAATAAAACTCAGCCAGCTCCCTCTTGAATACGTGAGACAAAGGCAAGCCATGAGAAACACCGCAAGCAATAAAACACCGATCTTCCGCGGCCGCTTCAGTTCCCTGAAAAGCAGCAAGCTTATCGCAACGGGCAGGACCATCGCCAAGTAAGAGCCCAGCGTATTGTAATGGTTGAACGCCGCCGTGATGCCAAATACCCCCGGCGTCAACTCAATCGCGGGCTTCATTCTCACAAACTCGAGATGAAACAAACCTTGCGACAGACCATCGATCGAAACGAAAAATGAAGAGATAAACAAAACCACAACGGCATTCCTGACGCGTGATTTTGAGCCGAAAGAATCGCATGCCAGCACAAACAAGCTGATATAAGACAACCATTTTGCAAACAGGGTTTTTAGGCTTTTGGCGACGTAGGGCTCGCTGTTGAAGACCGATAGCCCGCTGAATAGAAAAAAAAGCAATAGAAAAACGAACATCCGGCTTTTTAAAAAATCAAAATCAGGGCGAAAGATTTTTCGGATGATAAAACAGGCCAATGCCAATCCGGCAAAAGCTTCCATCATGGCAATCGAAAACGGCAAAACGAACAAGACCGAGCATAGACAGGCGTATTGGATTTTATCCAGAGCCAAGATAAGATTTATTTTATTCATATATCCTCAAGACTTTTTTGCCTTGAAGTCCTCGTATTTGTTTTTAATAAAATCCGCAATTTCTCTTTTGAACACATTTTCGTTAAACCTGAGTGCATTATTTCTTATTGAAGAGGAAGAAAAGGTATGTTTTATCTCTTCGAATTTCTTGACAGCGCGAACCAATGACTCTGTCTTGGTTTCTTTAAAGAACAGGCCGGTAACCCCATCTACCACCGTCTCCAGGGCGCCGCCTGCCGCATAGGCGATTACGGGACGCCCGCAGACCTGGGCCTCTACGGGCACAATGCCGAAATCCTCATTACCGGGGAAGATGAGGGCTTCGCAATGGCTGTACATTTGGGGTAGAAGATCATTCGGCACCTTACCCAGAAACTCTATGTTTGGCCCGGACATCGCCTGAAGGGCTTTCTTATGCGGTCCATCTCCTATTATTTTCAATGGCAGACCCAATACATTAAAAGCCTCTATGGCCAGATCGATGCGTTTATAAGCGTTCAAGCGGGAAACAATCAAGAAAAATCCTGAAGTTTCTTTGGATATCTCAAAACCATCCACATGAACGGGAGGATAAATCAGGACCGATTCAAGGTGATAATATTTCTTTATCCTGTCTTGGATACATCTGGATATGGCAATAAAATAGTCAACCGACTTGTTTTTGTCCAGATCCCATTTCTTCAAGCGGGAAATAAAAAAAGGCAAAATCCTTCGGGTTAAACGGCTTAAACGCTCCCGGGCCACATAATGATCATAATCCCAGGCAAACCTCATGGGCGTATAACAATAACAGATATGCAGGCAACCCGGATGGATTCTTGCGCCCTTGGCAAATCCGCTGCTGCTTGACAGGATCACGTCGTATGACTCAAGATTCAAGCTCTCGAATGCGGCGGGATACAACATCAAGTATTTTTTAAAATGGCCTTTCAGGAAGGGCAGTTTCTGCATGAATGAAGTCCTGATGTCCATTTTCCTAAAAACGGCCGGCAAAAGCTCCGGCAGATAAATAGACGTGTAGATTGGCGCCCTGGGATAAAGATCATGCAGCGCCTCGACAACTTTCTCGGCCCCGCCGTACTGATTCAAATAATCGTGCACAATGGCGATTTTCATTGTTTTAACAAGACCTTCAAGTCTTGTCCGCTATGGCATATATGCTCCAGCCTGTCAACTGATGGATACCGGCACCAGCCCATTTCCTGTTCCTTGTCAAAAAACCAAAAAGAACAAGCAGGGGCGCCAACAGCATTCCGGGGAGATTTCTTACTGTCCCTGTTTTGATCCGCGAAAATCCCAGCCTTTGCAATAATATTGCCAGTTCCTGTCTTGGATAAGCTTTGATGTGAGTCGGGTCGTCAAAAAAATTTATCGGCCCCCCTTCCCTGTTCAGCCATTTTATAAAAGACGGGTACTTCAAGGATTTTTCCGAGGGAGTCGCAATATAAACCTTTCCCCCTGTTTTTAAAACCCTGTGCATCTCTTTCAACGCATGGTCGGCATCCCCGAGATGTTCCAAAACATGATTCAGGATAATTCCGTCAAAATAATCCGCGGGCCATGGCAACGAATCGACTTCAATATTCACGATGCAAAAATTGATGTTGCCGGGCATGCGATCCAGTACATCAACGATGTCGCATCCGTACAAACGCAGATCCGGCCTTATGCGCCGGTATTGGTCAAATTTTGAACCGACGCCGCACCCCAAATCAAGCAAGGCGCCATCGTCTGCCAGGCTATTTAAAAAATAGGCTTTAGGGGGCAGGCCCGGAAGAAATCTGCAAGCTAAATGAACCAGGGAAAATGTGCGACTGTATTTAGCCATTGGGTTGGCTCTTTTTCAGCTTCGGTAAAATACTATTTTCTATCACATTAATAACGTCTTCAGCCGCGATATTTTTGAGGCATGACATCACGCGGCAACCTAACGGGTTATAACATGGAACGCACGAAAGACCTTTGGTAATCACGAATACGTGATCTCCCCAGGGTTTCCACTGATTCGTCTTGGTTGTTCCCGAATAAAGAGATATAACCGGAGTCCCGACAGCGGCGGCCATATGGGAAGGCGCCGATTCAAGGCCCATGAAAAAATCGGCCAATTTTATCAGAGCCGTCAGTTCTTTTAAAGAAAGCGCCCCGCTGAGGTCCAGGCAGTGATTTTTAGGGCCAAGGATATTTTTTAAGTCCTGCATCAAAGATTTTTCATTTTTCCCGCCGGCAAATATGACCTGAATAGATCGGTTGACTAAAAAATCCACCACGCGGGCCCATCCTTTATTCGTCCAAAGCCTCGCTCGTTGCCCACAGCCAGGATGAATAACACAAACGGTCCTATCAGTATCTATCCCACTAGAAGATAGCAAGTTACGTATTTTATCCTCAGCCTTCTCCTCCGGATAAATCTCCAATTTGATGCGTTCTTTTGGCGGCACCTTGAGACCAAGCTGCGCCAATGCATTGACCTTCTGCTCCACTTCATGCAAGTCCGGACATAAGTTCAAATGTTGATCTAGGAGATAAGCGTGTCCCCTGTTGCCGAATCCGGCGACAAAATGGACACCGCCGGAAACCATCAGATGGATTGTCGTCGGATAATAGTGGCGCAGATCAAGACCGAAATCGAAACCTTCATGACGCAAAAAAGCTTTGAGATCGCCATATTCCTTAATCGTACGAAAAACTTTTTTGACGATCGAGGTTTTGTTCCTCGAAAGGCGAAAATGATCATATGTGACAATCTTGTCGACATAAGGATTCCCTTCTAGGAGCGGCTGCGCCGCCGGATTGACCAAAGCATACAATTGGCTATGGGGAAAGTTGTCCTTGATAATGCGAAAAACAGGCGTTGAAAAGACCATGTCGCCGATATGGCCGATCTCGGAAATGATAATCTTAGCCGGCCGATGAAACGTGCGCTTTTTACGTCTGCAGCACAACCGTCCGACGCTATCTCGGATAAGCAGATAAAATAATAGAAGACTCCTTAATATCCTGTAGCCACATCCGAGTGCGCCTTGAGTGAGCCGGTCCGTCATGCCACTCTCCGTTCATCGGAAATTGCTTCGAAAAATATACGCGGACGGACGCCGACGACCGTTAAGACAGCGGCACAAAAAGCAAAATAGAGAAAAATGACATCCGGGATGGCGATGAAATTGATGGCGGCGCAGCAAAGAAATCCGATCAAGAGGCCTTGAGCGATCGTCCACTCGTCCCAATGACGGCTCAGCGCTCGAACGGTAGCGCGCGCTCGCCATGCCAGCCAAATAAGCCATCCCAAAAATACGCCGAATCCCGCAATGCCCGTTTGAGATAAAATGGTCGTCCCCAAGTCTGAAGTTCTCATGCTTCCCCAGCCGGCGCCCAATCCGAAGGTTTTCTTGAGCACGGACAGCCCCATCTTAGCCTCTGCGATACGGGTTTGTCCTGACACCGTCTTGATCTTTTCGGAAATGACCTGCTTAAATACATCTTTGATTTTGCCCGTCTCTAGGCCTGGCGGCTTGCCGACTCCCCCATGTTGTTCCGCCACCATCCAGGTCGGCCCCCGCATTCCCAGGGCCCAGCCGAGGTAGCCGAATGACAAAATGCCGGAAACCAGAAACATCCCTATGAAAATCTTCAAAAGCCGTTTGAGGTCTCCAGGAAAAACCTGCCGAGATTTCCAAGCCGTAATGTAGATCAATGTAAACAAAATAACAGAGCCGACGTATGCGCTTGTGCTGGTTGAAACCAGTATTTGGATCATGCCGAGCATAAACCAGGCACGCAGAAACCATTGGTTCCCCGGGCTAGGGCAGATCAAGCGGGAAAAGGAAGCAAAGAACAAAACAGGCAAATAGATCATCATGAAGTGGGAATACATGGAAGGTTCTGCACACACCGAGCAAATACGCGGAACTTCATACCAATTCTCATACCATAGTTGACACATGCTCAAGGAATTATTGAAAATCCAAGCGGGATACGGCCACCGGCAGCTGATGACCGCAAATTGTATCCATCCCCACAAAATTACGAACATCCCGCTGTAAAGAAATACCCTCAGCGACTTCAACAAAAGGTCTTTCTTGCCGTAAAAGGTATCTGTTAGATAGACAATGACAAAAACGATAAATAATAAATAAGCGAATTGCGTCAGGTTGACTCGATTGAAATGCAAAAAGGCATTCCCGCCTTCAGGAAGAACGACGAGGACTCGCCCCTTAAAAACGAACGGCAACACCAGGCTTGCCGCGGCTACGCCCGTAAAAATCAGCAACAGGCGATTCACGCCCGGCAAATATATCTTCCGTTCGAACACAATCTTTCTTGCCCCCCATGCGGCCAAAAGAATCACCCCGAAAAAATAGCTCGGCTGAAGACCATATGTAATCGATTTGAAATTCACCACGGCAGAAGAAGTAAAGGGCAGGAAAAAAATAAAATAATATAGCAAATATTGCCGTTTCAATATGAAGCTGGCCAAGGCCAAACCAATCACGATATACCCCAAGAGCGTTATTTCCATATCCTCAGCCTTTCCTGCAGGCACATTCAAAACTTCGCTGTTAAAAATTAATCAACGCCAAAACTCAAAGCACATCGTGGCTAAAAAAGAAATTGTTGATATAGGCACATTTCTGATCCGTCGATTTCCGCGTTGGACGCAAAATGTCCAACTGATCTCTCTGAACGTCAAAGGCCGACAATGGCCATATTTTTTTATCTCTGATGAAATAACCGCGATAACCCATGCTTTCCAGGAAGCCAAATGTCTCCGAGATGGACCTATTTTCCTTTTGCCAGCGTTGTTCGATCTCAATGAGAAGAGCCGGGAGATTCCTTTCTATGGTTTTGAAACCTCCTTTAAGAACATCCAGTTCATGTCCTTCGACGTCAATCTTAATGAAATCGCAATCTATGATATCAAACGAATCCAGAGTGCGGCAGGACACCGGCACTGTTTTGATACTGGCGTCGTTTACAGCGCCGCGGTCAACTAGGGAGGCTTCCGTATATCTGGCATAGCTTCCATCCATCGGAACCCGTAACTGGAGATTCTCATTGGTGCTGGAAACGGCAACATTCAACACTCGGGCATTTTTCAGTTTTAATCGGGATAGAATCCTGTAAAGCTCCTCCACTGGTTCAAACGCATAAACCGACTTGAATATTTCTGCCAGGTACAAAAGAAATAAACCGTTATAAGCTCCGACATCTATGGCTGTGCGGTTCCGGCGCGCAAAATTCTTAATAAAGAATAATTCAGGCTCCAGACTCCCCCGAAGCCTGTGATATTCAAAAAGAACCCTTGTATAAATACCTGCGGGCAGCACCCCCTGCGCCCATGTCTTGACTCGTCTCCGCATATCGTTTGAAGATAGCATGCGCATCACCTCCTGGCCATCCAGACACAAACAATGCGTTCCTTGACCAGCGAGAGCGAAAATTTGAAATTATAGAATAAGAGCAGCGGAAGGCATCGCCATTTGACCGAAGCCGGAATCATGCCCTCCCTTAAGATTTTCAACGTCAGAGGCGTCATAGGCAAAATCCGGTCAATAGCGCGCGTCGCATTCAATTGCAAATTAGCCATGATTCCCTTTGTCGAAAGGCCTTGGCGACCCTTGAAAAACAGGACTTTGTCAACAACCTGATATTTGCCGTAGACAAGAGTTTTGATGGTAATTTCCCAATCGTGCCCAAAAAAATTAACATTATCAAAGCAACGCACTAAAATATCTCTTTTAAATAAGGAATGTACGCAGTATTGAAAATATGGCGCTTTAAGATATTTTAAGATGTTATCTACCATGCTGCCCATTAAAGGATAGGTATTCATGGGCGGTTCAGACCCGTCAAGGAATTTGAACTTAGACATACTGCCTATGATCGTATCATTGGCCTCAAAAGATTTCAGATTTTCTGCGATAAAATCCTTATCCCATATATCGTCAGCCGAAGCCCACATAAAATACCGGCCTTTCGATTCATTTAAAACATAGTTAAAATTCCAGCCGATGCCTCTATTTTCAGACTGTTTGACATAAACAATCCTCATATCTTTTTGGGCGTAGCGCTGGCAGATGGTGGCCGTTTCATCAGAGGAACAGTTATCAGAAATTAAAATCTCAAAATCAGTGAATGTCTGGGCCAGAAGCGAATCCAGAGTTTTCGCTATTGTCGCAGCACCGTTAAAAACAGGCACGCCGATACCGACTAAACGCGTAGACTTTTTTTCTCTTGAGTTTTCTTTATTGATGAAAGGCATATCAAGCACCAAAAGTTTTACTTAAACGCGTGAAAAACGACTCTGTCCTCCTGGACTAATTCAGAAAAAGACCTTGCCTCATCTTTTTTAGCTGTTTTACAATAAACAGCCCTACTCCATCTGGCCATAAACTTTCGGCGAGAAACAACTTCAATTCTTTTGAATCCGACATCGCGTAGCATGGCCTGAACAACCGCTACATTAGGCCCCCACCAATTTGTCGAATCGTTATTATTTTCATCGCCAGGATAAAACCTCATCACCGGTTGTTTAACAGAACACATGGAAACATGCGTTTCCAAAATCAGTTGTTTTTCTGTAACGCTAAAAACTTTTTCAAGAGCCAATAACGGATGACGCACATGATAAAGCACACCTAAAAAAAGGACTAAATCGAATGTGCCTATTTTTTGTGGAGAAATGTCTAAAACGTCTATAACCTTGCTTTCTACTTTAGAATTAAGAATTTTTTTAGCGAGATCAAAGCCTGCTCTCGAACCCCATCCCGCCCGATCCCAACAGGGGCAATCGGTCGCCAATACGCGTTTTGCTCCACGACGCTCTGCCTCAAATGAAAAGAAACCGTCAAAAGCACCTATATCAAGGACAGTCCTGCCTTTTAAATTTTCAGGCAACATCAGTGTTTTTAATTTTTCTGTCGAACGATCTATGCCAGGAGTCACGATATTATTCCCCAAATCAATAGTATGGAACCAGTTAATCTTTGCAACCTCTTTTATTAAATCACTTGCTTCCATGTGCGCCTCCGCATCCGATTTCTTTCGACATTGACATCAATTTTATCCTTTTTCCCCCGCTAACTTATGAATTCTGTCAATAATGGAGTAAACAACAGTACACTGTATTTAACAAAATAGGATGCTGGCATTGACTATATTCTTGACTTTTCATTACTCAGGAGAAACATCACAAAATGATTGATGGTGCCTCATGTAATCCGTTTCAGAAATCCTTCCGATGCAGAAGTAATCAACAATTTAGTATCCATGGTTCTGTCCATGGTGAACTCGGGATGCGTTCTCAAAAACGCCTTTACCGCCGTCTTGGGATTATCCCCTTTCCCCCATTTCCAGCCGGAAAGATGGTTTTTTTCCAAATCCTCGATGCCCGTGTCAAAGACGACACAGTAGTTCCCCACAGAAACCATGGGTCCGTAAGCCTGGAGCTCCGCCAACACATGGTCATGGGTGTGGTTGGAATCCAGGCAGACCATGATACGCTTGAAACCCTTGGAGGCTGACCGCACCTTTTCGATCACATCGGGAGCTATCGATGAACCTTCAATCATCTGGATGCGGCCTGAAAAAGGGTGATTTTCAATGGCCGTTCGATTATGAGGCCGGATCTCGATATCGACGCCTATGACTTTTCGGCCTGTTGAACGCGGATCAAACAAAATCCCTTTGCGGACGGCATCGGCCAAATCAAGCAAGGCTAACATCGAGGCGCTTAACACCAGGGACCCGCCGTGGGCGATCCCCGTCTCGATCACGAGATCTGGCTTTGTCTCCCAAATGATCTCCTGAATAGCCACAATATCCTGCGGCACCTGAATGATCGGCCGCCCCAACCATCGAAAGTTATAGGCGTAGTGGAATGGCAGAACAGCTTCGATCCATTTCACCGAAATCTCCTGCAAGGCGGCATCACGCCCCATCTGTTCGATATTTCGACGGACTTCGTCTTCAAAAGTCAACTCATGATTCATGCGGGCTCCTTCTTCTTTTGGAAAGAGTGCTTCATCATAAAGCCAGTGACGATTATTTTCAACGAAAAGAGTTTCGAAATTGTCTTGAGCAATAGCACAAAGAAAACCGTAATACCTACCAGCAATCTTTGCCCAAGAGGATAGCTTCTATACGAAGGATCGTTATAGATAATCTCGGATAGGGCGCAGAAAGCAATGGACGCCAGAGGGAAAATTCCCTGGATAGCCGGAAGCCCGCAGGATTTGACGATGTGTCCATAGCTTGCCGATGCTCCACCCAATTCACGATGCAAGCTAGATTGATTGAGCATAATAATCTTTCCAAATGCAGCCATTCTGGCGACGATCAACCAATCGTTGCCCATTGTAACCTTGATAGGCACCTGGCGCGCGTGTGAAATCCGCATCAGCCCGTACAGATGGCCGTTATCTCTCACGTGCCAGTAATAAGAAATAACCCTGAGTTGCCAGGATTCAGACAATAAGTTGAATATTTCTCCATCTCTAACCTTTATCCCATTGCGGTAATAACGGGGCGTGCCGCTTACCAAAGATACTGCACCGTCCTGTTTTAAGACCTGCAGCGCAGAACCCACATAATTAGGATCAATACGATCGTCATCTCCGAGCCACATAAAAAACCTGCCCCTTGCTTCCTTTAAGACGATACCGAAATTAGCCGCCATCCCTAAATTTTTTTCCTGTCTAAAATATTTCATGCGGGGATCAGCCGTGGCATATGATTGACAAATCTCCTGCGTGGCATCTGTCGATGCATTATCCGAAATGATAACTTCAATATTTCTATAGTCCTGTCTTAAAGCTGCTTCAATCGTGAGCCTGAGCAAACTTGCCCTATTAAAGGTCGGTATGCCTATGCTAACGAGAGGTTCTGTCCCCGTTATTGTCATGAGGAGCCTGCTTTCCGTTCTATGCCGGCGACATCCTGCGACGAGTGTGGTAAAAAAACGTATTCAGCAACCAAGCCCTGGTCGCTGGAGTTACAAAAGCCGCCATTAAAGTGGCCGCGATCAAAATAATCGTCAAACATAAAATCATCATAAACGGCGGCAAAGAAGAAGTTAAAAACTGCCGTCCTACCAGGCCCGTGACAAAACTTGCGGCGAATGGCAACCCTACATCCTGCCAATACCAACGCCGATTTTCATGCGGCAATAAACGTCTGTGGACTAAGGGAGTGACAATGAAGCAGTAACCGACGTTGAGGATCACCCAAACGCTGGCGCCTCCTACCGCCCCGAAATGCCTGGTCATGTAAATGATAAGGGGCACAAGCAAGACGACAGAAAGCGAATTAACGTATAAACCCATTTTGACCCAGGCATAGGCGCATTGCAGGGCATAGGGCATATAACCTAAGCCGTTAAGGGCCGTTCCGCAGATCAACAGGGTCACCAGGAGATGGGTCTTCTCGGCCGTCACCGGATTCCGCGTCCAAAGCAGCATGATATGGTAAGAAAACATGGCAACGACGATGGCGACCGGCAGGATCAGGACTGAAACAAGCTGACAGCTTTTATGGTAAAGCTGTTTCAGGCCTTGCGCATCTGACAGAGAAACCAATTGCGTGAATTTTGGGTATATGGCCGAAAAGATCGGAGTGATAATCCGGTAAAGAGACAAAGCGACGATGCTGGCCAGCGTATAGTAACCAAACATTTCCAGCGTCAGCATTTTGCTCAAAATAACCTTGTCTAATTGTCCGAGAATCGTCCCCAGGATGCTTATCCCGCTCATGCCCGCGGCAAACCGCCAAATCCCCTTAAGCAGGTTTTTATGAAAATGGGCCCTTTGGAGGGATTGTGGTAGCTGACGCCAGAAAAAAACACCCAGCGAGCACGTACCCGCCATGGAACAAATCACCTGCCATGAAAAAAAAGCCTGGATGGTCGGAGAAATTAGCCACAATACGAAAACGGCGCCGACGCTGCGCACCGTACTTATGCAGCTGTTGATGATATTCAACAACACCTGCTTTTGGAGTCCCATCAGACCCCCTGAATACAAAGCCACCGGCCATTGAAACGCCATGGCCATCCCCATCACCCGGAGGGCACGTTCAATCACGCGCGGGGATAACTGGCCTGCCTTAACCCAATGGTAAGAAAGAAAAGGCGCTGATATCACGAGGACGATGCCGATCAAAAGCGCCATGCTCCAGTAAATGACTTCGAGTGAACGAGCAAGATTCCGCATTTCCTGCCCTTGTTGCGGCAATACCGAAAGGCGAGCCATTTCCCGGTTCAATGTCACGCTCAATCCCATATCCAGCAGTAAAAACATGGCCTGAAGGGTCATATAAATGCCGACAAGTCCATACGATTCGACTCCCATGAACCTGATGTAAACCGGAATAAAAGCAAGATAGACCAACCCCTGCCAGATACTTCCGGCAAAATTAGCAATAATGTTCTTCTTAAGTAATGTCATATCACTTCTCCACCTTGAACGCAAAGAGAACTCGAAGGGTCCGATCCGAGCTATTGTTTAGAGACAGAGATCCCAAAATGCTCGAAATATTCCATCCAGGCCTTATCGTTTCCGATGATGGTTGCAAGTATTTCACGATGCCCCTTGATTCTTTCCGTATCTTCTTGCAAGGCTTCCTCCGCTTTAATCAGATAGTAATAAGCGAATGCGTGGTTCGCATACCTGTTGATAACATCCTTGAAACAATTCGCGGCAACCTCATAATCGCCGATCCTCATGCGGTAATTATTGACAAAATTGATATCTAAATTCATGATATAGGTTTTCCTCGTAATGTCGTCGGGATCTAGGCCAGGAGCCTTAATAATGTATTTCTTGTCCTGGATGCCGTCGATTCTGAGATTTTTATCAATGTAGCCGTTTCTCACACAAATATCATACAACTCGCTGCCTCTTGCAGGGGTTGCAAGACTGAAACCAGCCCAGTCCAGTTGGATATCCTTGATAAAATTTATAGTTTCCTTGCGGTGTTCCTCTCTTTCTCCCGGGATCCCGATAACAAAAAACCCCTCGATAAAAAAGCCATATTTCCTGAGGATCTTCACAACGGGCTTTACCATTTCCAGTTTTAAAGGTTTGTGAATCACCTTTTCAAGCATATATTTTGACCCCGACTCAATCGCTAAGGCGATGGTATCCATGCCTGCCTTTCTCATCAAGGCAGCCATCTCGTCATCAATGAAGGCAACAGACAGGCCATTCGGACATTCGATCCTGATCTTGAACGGCGCCAATTGCCTGAAGATCTCTTTGGCGCGGGCCTTGTTTGACAACAACTGGTCGTCATAGATGGTCAAAACATTCATCCCATGGTCTGACACCAGACGCCTGACATGGGAAATAATGGCATCAACGTCGGCATAGCGGATCTTATTGCCATACAGGGCAGAGGAGGTCGAACAAAAGACACATTTATAGGGGCATCCGCGCGATGTTACCAAGAAAAACTGTCTCTTTTCTGCATCCCGATCAGAGGCATAAGGCGAAAAGGCCTCCTTCATGGCATAATTTTTAATGTCCACGAGACTGTAATCAATGTCAATCACATCATTCAAATCAGGCACAAATGACTTATGGACGGCTCGGTGTGTTCCCAGGGCCCTCCTTGTGACCCACGAAAAATCAGTCTCCAGGGATTCCCGTATATTTTCTGAATTCATCAGCTTTAACAGCGGGACCTCGCCCTCCGAATAACAAATGGCATCGATGCCCTCCTGCTCGGTCAGGATCTCTCTATAGGAGAAACTTGCGGCAGAGCCGCCTAAAAGCACAAGCGCGTCTCCGGCATTCTCTCTGATCTTGCTTAAAATGTCTTTAAGAGATTTATAAGATTGGTCGAACATCATTGATAAACCTATGGCCTGAGGCTTAAAATCGGCCAGAACTTCCGTTATGGCCTGAACAGCTTCTTCAAAACTATATAAATTGCAATCGATGATTTTTATATCGACTTTTCTCTTGGCATACCTTTTGAGATAAGTCGCCATGGAAAGCAACCCATAGGGGAAAGCGGCAAAGCTTCGTATTTTAGGATTTTTTGCATCCGCATGCTTAACAAGATAAGGCAAAACAATAAAAAGAATGCGGCTCTTGGATGGCGATTGGTCTCTATGCATGCGGATAACCTCTATTGGCCTCTGCCGAGCTTGCGGCCCGACTCCAGAGCCTTAAAAGCCGGTCTTCGGGGAAAAAGTGGTGATAATGGCTTGGCGTTCCCCTTGTTTTTGCTCGCCAGAGGCCAGAAGTTTCATAAATCTTCCCGATGGCATCCAGGGCTTGCTTTTTCTCATTCTTCCCGACAGCTTCCAGGCTTTTTCTGAAAAAAGAAGCGTGGTCTCCGAGCGACTCACAAAAAACCTGAGCCGCTGTTGTACGTTTCCCCCGGAAGATACCCGACCAAGATTTTGAAGTCTTTGGCATAGCCAATACTTCTCTATAAACATTCTCCCAGGCGTCTACCATCCGTTCGATTGAAAACCTTTGTTTGGCTGTCTGTTTCGCATTCAGGGAGAGTTTTTTTCTCAGGCCGGGATTCCGGTACAACATCTCGATAGCCCGTGGATAGGCTTTTTCATCACGGACAATAATTCCCGTTACCCGATTCTCAACGATAGATGATTCTGCGCGATTGGCTAAGACAACCGGGGGTACGCCTGCAGCCATGCTTTCGCACAAGGATTGTTCACATGTCCCATAATGATACGGCGCCAACGGGTAACCGAAAACATCAAACTCCGCCAGATAGGAACCCACATCCTTAACATAGCCAGTAAAGACGAAACGGCCGCCGCTGTCATAATGCCTGGATTCTCTTTGAATAACCTTTTCACTGGAGCTGCCGCATATAATAAACCTTGCCGCGGGAATGTTCACCTTGCTGCACATCTTTAGAAAATGAGGATGCATTTTGGCATAGTCGACAGTACCAATATAGCCAATGTTGAAACCTGTGTGGGGCCTATGTCGGACGCCAAGCGCCTCCCCTATTCCTCCCGTCGACCAGATAACACGCAATCTCCTACGCGCCGACTTATCCAAGCATCTGACTTCGGGGGCCTGAAAACTGATCGGCGTCGTAAAAACAAATAGGTCCGGATACGCGAGCGCCTGCCTGGCAAAGACATAGGGTGGATGAAAACCGGAGATATGGCTCCAGAACACAAGGCGGCATACAGGCAGGCTCTCCCTGACAAGAAAAGCATATAAAAGAGGGTGATTCCACCAATGAACCAGGACGATATCCGCTGCGGCAACGGCGGCAAGAACGGCAGCAGGACGCAATGACATCTTGTCGACAATTGAAATACCTGCGTTCCGGGCAGCCAGGAGGGCCTCTTCATTAGCATATTCAAGGCTTAGGATCTTATGCGAACAGGACGAGTTGGCTTTTGTATTTTTCAGATAATTCAGAAGCACTTTGCCGACACCGCCCCCCAGGTGAGGCGTTATATGGAGGATATTCTTTCTTTTTAAGGCCTGCATGGAACCCTCTGGATAGCGCTATTCTTCAAATCCAGGATCTCACCTTTAAAACCCATGGCGAGAGCCCTCTTTCTTATCGGGCCTGCATGGGCTATGGCGGTAATCAGAAGCGTCGCGTCAGGCGATGCCTTTTGCAGCAATTCGTCAGCCCCCCTTATTTTCATCCCGTGGATACGGCATGACTGTTGCTTGAAATAATTTCCGTCGATCAGGCCGGCAATATTGCAATGCTTCAAGCCTGCGGACTCATAGAGATAGAAGAACTCTCTGCCGATGCCCCAGACAAAAACCGGCTTTTTCGACTGGATAAGCTCTGCGATCCTGCGGCTGTTCATCAACTGCCGGGATTTCTCCGTCCTGATGTAACCCGTCATCTGTTTGAACAGCTTGTTATCCTTAAAGACCCTGGCATTCTTTCCCGGCGCGGGGTCAGAAAGACGAAAAACGACATACAGGTTCGGCATGACCATTTGTTCGCTCATGACGGCATGAGCGGTCTGCCGGTATTCCTCCATCCGGAAGCCCTCCCGATTGGCAGCCAGGCTCAAATGATGCACATCAAAATGCTGAATATGTTCTCGCAGAAGCAGCCAATAAAAATCAAAAAAATAAAACTTCGAGTATTGGGAGGCATCCGGGACGCCCAGGCACAGGATGCCGCCTTTCTTTAAGACCCTCCTGATTTCCCGAAAAGCTTTTAAAGGATGAGCCAAATGTTCAAAAACCTGATCCATGACAATGGCATCAAAGGTACTGTCGGCAAAGGGGAGAGATTCGACATTTCCCAGTTTAATATTAAATTGTTTTTTCAGCCGCGCAGATTCTATGAAAGGCTCAAGCATGTCAACTCCCGACAATCGGTTGAAGCCTTTCCGGTTCAGATAGCTCAGGAACCCCCCCATAGCGCAACCAACGTCCAGGATTTCATGCTGATGTTGAATGTAGGGAGATAAAATGTTGTATAGCTGAGAATACCTGTCGTTCGAGAGGCTGCTTTTGCTTCCTGGGCGGTCTCCATCGATATCTACCGCGTTGAGATTGGCCGGAGCATATTCAATATTAAGATATCGATCAAGGCCTCTGAGTTCGTTTGGTGAAAGTACATTAAAAATATGGCCGCAATGAAGACAATGATTAACCCTGATGGTTGAATACAGCTTCGAGCGATCGAATTTTCCACAATCGAGAACATGGATCGTTTCCGTATCGCAAGACACACAAAGAGGACAAAGCTTAGGCAAAGGATTCTTCACGTCTCTCCTTACTCATGGATCTTTTCATACCACGTTGAACGTATCTGAATCTAGACTGTTTCCATATTGAATATCTTGGCATATTCCTGCCACGCCGCATCTGTTGCGATGATTCCGTTATAGCGTTCCCTATTTCTTTCAACGCGATCCGGACTCTCCTTCATCCCCTCATATGCCTTTGCCAAATAGTAATATGCGAAGGCATGATTTTCATACCGGGCGATAACATCCTCAAAACACAAGGCAGCCAGCTGATAATCACCCGTCCTCATTCTGTAGTTGTGGACAAAGTTGACGTCAAGGTTCATGAGATACCTTCTTTTTTTAATCGCCGCGGGATCAATCCCCGGAACCCTAATGGCATAATCATGCATGCCCAAATCACCAATCCTGTAATCGGGATCGATATAGCCCTTTTCTTTACAAATCCTGTAGAGCTCGCTCCCGCGCAAAGGTGTCGCGAGATTAAAGCCGCTCCAATCCAGCCCTATATCTTTGATAAAACGAACAGTTTGATCTCTGTCCTCTTCCTGCTCACCGGGTATCCCGACGACAAAATACCCTTGGACAAAAATGCCATTACGATGCAAAGCATCAACGGCAGGCTTGACCTGGGCCAGCCGCAAGGGCTTATGGATCACTTCGCGCAGCATGCGTTCTGATCCCGATTCAATAGCCAGAGGAACCGTATCCATCCCGGCCCCTCTCATGAGCTCCGCCATCTCGTCATCAATAAACGCGACACTTAAGCCATTAGGCGTCTCAAGCCTGATTTTAAAATCTGCGAGCCTGCGGAAGAATTCCTTGGCGCGAGGCTTGTTTAAAAGCAGCTGATCATCGTAAATGCTCAGGACATTCATTCCATATTTCGTTTTCAGAAACCTGACGTGGTCGATCAAGACATCCACGTCAGCGTAGCGCATACCTTTGCCGTGAAAGGAAGGTTCCGCGCAAAAAACACATTTGAAAGGGCATCCCCGGGACGTAACCAGGAAAAACTGTCTGATGTCCTTATGCTTTCTAATCGAAGAAAAGGGAGAAAATGCTTCCTTCATGCTGTAAGATTTAACATCAATAAATTCATAGTGTACGGGAATGACCTCGTTAAGATTATCGACATAGCACCCAACAGGTTTCATATTTTTGGAAAGTTTCTTTCGTGTCACCCAGGCAGGATCCTGATCCAGCGCCAGGGAAAGGTCGTCGGCTGCAACGAGCTTGTGCATCGTATACTCTCCCTCGGTAAAACAAAGAGCATCTACATATTCCTGCTCCTGAAGCACCGAATCCCACGACACGGTAGCCGCGGCACCTCCCAGAACAACGGTTGTTTTTTTAGAATAGTCCTTGATCCCCCTGGATACCGCATGAAGATATTTATAAGAGGTGTCGAACATCATGGAGATGCCGACAATAAGCGGCTGCAACGCTTCCAGTTCACTTCGAAGAACCTGGAGCATTCTATCTGACGGGCATAAATTTAAATCAAGGATACGAATACGATGATTGTCGGATAAATGGGCCTTCAGGTAGGAAGCAATGGAAAGAATGCCGTACGGGAACGCAAGCACGCTTCGCGTGTTATTGCCTTTCGCTTCTTTATATTCGGCCAGATACGGCAGAATAACAAAAAGAACGGTTCTCGGTGGATTATTCATTTATGGTTTTTGGCTTCCTGCCTGCGAGCAGCTTCTTGGCAAGGTCGCGTGCATAGGAATCAATGTTATCCGGAAGGCAATGACTCAACTGGCCGCAACCAGCACACACAGGATGATGCCTACGCTTCCCGTGCAGATGGTCCCACTGGTGCCTAAACAATTCTTCCCCCCGCCAGACATCTTTAAGGCTTTGTTTACGAATATCGCCAATGACCAATCGGCGCCCCCAGTCAAGAAAACACAGGCTGGCTGTCCCGTCCGCATTTACCGAAAAAGAATAAAAAATATAGGGACAAATCCGGACATCGGTTATCGGATTATTGTAAATTCCCGCTTTTATTTCAACGCCCGTACGTTTCTCTACATCAAACTCAGGCCAGCACGGTGCGAAATTTTCCAATGAGATCCGGTCCGCCATGTCGCCGAATATCTTAAAAAAGAGCTTCTTATCTGCCTCGTTCAACCTGTCGGCCGGCATCTTGATGCAGACTTCGCAGGTCTTTTTATTCTCATAAAAAAAGCGGATGTTTTCCACGAATTGCTTAAAATTGACCTTTGTGCCGGTAAACTGCAGGAACTGTTCGTCTGAAAGTCCGTCCACAGAAATGTTAATACGGCTCAATCCGGCATCAATCAATTGAAGTGATCTCTCTTTCGTCAGAAGGGACCCATTTGTCGTCGTGTCGATAGAAACCGCCCGACCGCTTTTTTTTGCATAACTGATCATGTCTGACAAGCGAGGATTAAGCAGTGGTTCGCCGTCTTTATAGAGACGCAGGACTTTCAACGGCCGATCGAATTCAAGCAAGTCGTCGATGATCTTTTTGTAAAGACCGAAATCCAAAGCTCCCTGCCACCGGCCTGTTTTTTTTATAAGATTACGGTCGCCTGTCGGACAAAAGGGGCACTGGAAATTGCATATACTGGCAGGGTCGACAAAAAGAACGAACGGCGTAGGCAAGGGAATAACCGTTTCCAGGGCCGTCCTGCCTTCAAGGTTAATTCTTGGTTTGATCTGCGCTTTCATTTCCACGTTCCTTTAGTCGCTGTTTCCACCACGCGATAGTCTTTGCCAGCCCCTCGGTCCAGTCAACAGAAGGCGACCAGCCTACTTCACTCTTCAGGCGCGTCACATCCGCAACAATAGACAAGGGATCATGGGTAGGCAAACGATCCACTGTCAGCCATGCGGCTCCATCTTTATTAAATCCACAGGCAATGTCTCTTGCGATATCCCCCAGCGACCTTGAAATGCCCGAGCCGATGTTGACGGCCCCGCAGACGGGGCTATCCAGAAGGGCCGCGAAGGCCGAAGCGACATCCTCAACATAGAGAAAATCCCTAAGAAGATGCCCATGTCGGCAGTGCGCTGCCTCCCCCTTCAAAAAAGAATTTATGAGCCCAGGGACGAAACGCGTGGCCCGCTCATGGGGTCCATAGAGGAAAAAAATCCTTCCCCACGCACAGCTAAGTTTCTCTTGCCCGGCGTAATCCTCCATCTCTTCGTACAAGCGGACTTTACTGACCCCATATGGACTCGCTGGCTTAAGCGTGGCACCTTCTTTCAGGCGGCCGCCGTTCATGAGATCATATTCAAAACACGTGCCTGCCAATACGGCCCTCTGACCGCCGCCTTGCCGGAAATTCTTCAGCATTTCAAAACTGGCAACCTGCCAAAGCGCATTGTCGGGTGAAACCAGATAAGTCTTGTGATCCACATTCCAGGCAAAATGTAAAAAATGTGTCGCGCGGAGCGAGCCGAATAATTTCTTCTGCTCAGCCTTATTCAATAAGTCGCATTGATGCCAGAATAAACGGGCGATGGAACCCGCAACAGGTTTTCTATTATGAAAAACAGCATGCACCTCATATCCACGTTGCAGCAGAAAAGGAACCGCGCATCTTGCGATAAAGCCGGTAGCGCCTGTTAAAAGGACTTTCTTCATCGGTAATAATTGATGTAGATCCTTCTTGCTTCGTTTTCTTGTTTTGCAAAGAACTGTTCATGCCCTGATGGAATATAGCCGCACTGACTGATAAGCGCCTTTTCGTCCTTGCCGGCGACCAAGGCTTTCCTGCATTTATTATCTCGGTAATATACAGCGGGAGTCCTCAAACAACCTCCCTCGTGAAAAATCCGTGCGCAGAAAATCTCACCGCTTGGATTATACAAGGCCGGAAAACGATCCAAGACAACCCTGGATATCGGCGAGAGCTTAAGCCAGCTCATGGATGAAGCGGTTATTCCACCATAAAGCACCATGACACACTGCGAAATAATGGCGATCCAAACCACGCCAGTTTTAAAGGTTCTCTTTGCGCCCAGCAGGAATTCGGGCCCGATATCTGTTACGATGACATAAAATAAAAAAGGAAGCATCCATATCACATATCTGCTGGGCCCAACAGATCCATTGTTCCAGTTAGGATTGATGGTGCAGGACAAAATCATGATTACCATAACCAGAAATAGCTGGATATGTACGTTGACTTTTCTTTTTAGGAAAGCATCTCTGAAAACAATGCCCAAAAACAAGAAAAGGATCACCGGAATATACGGCAGCATTCCGATATTCAGATCAAACAATATTTCCAGGCCTTTTAAAAAAGACAAACTGCCGATATCCGTGGATTTTGCCACCAGCAAGCTGGGGACGCCGAATTTAAGATAGTAAAAAATATTGTGGGTAGCTGCCGGAAGAGCTGAGAGCGAAAGGATAAAAACCGACTTAAAGCTCTTTAACTCCAGGACGCCCCTGACCCAGAGATAAGCCACCAGAAAGATAAGCGGCTGGTTTTGTGTGGAGGCAATAGCAGCCGACAGGATCGCCAAAGCCCACTTTTTTCTATGCATAAAAATTAGAGAAATAATCACAAAAGAATATGAGAATATTTCAGGATGGGGCCAGCGGAGATACCAAAGCGCAGGTGAAAATATCGTAAAAAAAGCAAACAGTAACCTCTGCGCTTCAGTGAACATCGAAACGAACAAAACAAAATAAAGAGCCAGCAACAATAAAATGCCATTAGTAACCTGAAATGTCTTAAATTCGTTAAATCGGAATGCATGCAGAATAAATTTAACAGGTAAATTTATAAACGGATAGGCCCAAAAATGCCAACAATACGAGCGGCCGTCTTTCGCCTGGTAATATCCGAAATCTCCGTAGTAGTAATCCGGATGGAATTTTGACAAAAGGTTCTGCATCGCCGCTTCATCCTTGGGTTGCCAATCAGGCGACAAGTGGTTGAATAAAGATTCTGTCATCCGGTAATATTCGGGACCGTCGCCTTGAGTTTCCGGCGGACTCAGCAGCATAGAACCCAAGAGGATGATGGATAATGCATAAAAAAATAGCCGGGCCGCAGCAGGGAAATTTCTTTTTAAAAAAGCGACCCGGGCAATATAGACAAACAGCGCAATGATCGAAACATACGACAGGACGAAGATAAAAATGATATCTGCGCGCTTAAAATAATACTCGAGAGGATAAGTAGCACGGCCTACCGCAAAGCTGTTTAAGATCCCTCCTGCCTTGCACTCGTATATGGATCTGACAAGCTGATGCCCAAAGATTACATAAAGAACCCAGCCGGCGACCAGCCATAAAACCAGGCCGACAAGGAAGGCCCTCGATCCTCTGTCTGCCGTTTTGGTCATGAGCTCCGTCCCTCTGCTATCGATAGGTCTCATCGTGTTGAGGCCTTAAGAAAATCAGGGCAAAGCGCATCCCTTTTTGAAATAACCTCAGGCTCTGACGGCCAAGGAATGGCGAATGCCGGGTCATTCCAACGGGCGCGTCGCTCAAATTCTGGAACATAATACTCCGAGACAAAATACATGATAACGGAATCATCCTTCAGCGTCAGATATCCGTGGGCGAACCCTCGGGGCACGTAGAGCATTTTATGATTATCAGGGGTCAATTCAGCGCAAAAATTCCGGCAATACGTTGCTGACTCCGGCCTCAAATCCACCATCACATCATAAATGGCCCCTTGGAGGCAAATGACACATTTAGCCTCCTGGCGGGGGACGCTCTGATAATGCAAGCCCCTGAGCGTCCCTTTGGAACGGTTATAAGAACTATTGCATTGAACAATACTGAAGTCTACCCCATGATCCAGGAATTCCTTCTTACAAAATGTCCTGGCAAAAAAACCCCTATCGTCAACACGGGGTTCCGTCTCAATGACAAATGATCCTTCAAGGGGGGTCGGATAAAATTTCATGGGGTTTAAAGGGATTTCCTGCTGTCCAGATACCATCTCAGGGTTCGTTCCAAGCCCGCATCCAGGGAATATAAGGGCCTCCACCCCAATCTTCTGCGAACCTTTTCAGAAGATAAATATTGACGTTTGATTTCAAATTTTGCCTTATTGAGTATTTCGTATTTGAAGCCGCCATGCCTAAAACTTTTCTTATTAATGTTATCCAGAAGTTCCAAGACGGACAAAGGACGATTTGTGCTGAAATTGAAGGCCTCTCCCGCCAGGCCCAACTTTTTAAGATTCTCCGCCAATAGCATATACCCCTTGACGATATCATCGACAAAGACGTAATCCCTGACGAAGCGACCGTCGCTGCGCACCAAAAAAGTCTTCTTGTGCCTGACACAACGCAGCGCATCAGGAATGATGCGGGAAAAATTGAAATCGCCCGGGCCGTAGATATTGCCGCAGCGGGTGATCGCAACGGGAAGGCCATACGAATGAAAATAAGCATGGGCCAGCAGATCCGCGCAACTCTTGGAAACATCGTAAGGGTGCCGCCCTACCAATGCGGCCCCCTCCTCATAGGGAAGTTTTTTGTGTTCACCATAGGCCTTGTCGCTTGAAGCGATAATGACGGCAGATATCTTGTCCGAATGCCGACAAACCTCAAGAATGTTCCATGTCCCTTTTATATTTGAAGAAAATGTGCGCCGCGGATTGCTCTGGCACTTGCCGACAATCGCCTCGGCCGCAAGATGAAAAACAATCTCGATGCGGTGCTCAAACAGCAGATCCTTGAGCAACCGATAATTTTCGACATTTCCTTTCATGACTATCATCCGACGATAATCATCTCTAGATAAAATCGTCTCCTTTCGGCCGACCTTTTTATCAAAACCGACAACTTTTGCCCCGCAGGAAATCAGGGCCCTGACGAGGTGGGACCCCAGAAAACCTTCGTATCCCGTCACCAAGACGGTTTTGTCCTTCCAAAAACGTTTATTCATCTTTAACCCTTCCACATTTGCCAAGGGGCCTTATGCATGTTCCAGAGCTGTTCCAGCTCGATCTTATCGCGCTGAGTGTCCATACACTTCCAAAAACCATCGTGCTTGTAAGCCGTCAATTGATTCTTTCCGGCCAGATTTTCTAATGGATCCTTTTCCCATACCGTCGCATCATCTTTGATAAAATGAAAAACCTCTGGCTCTAAGACAAAAAATCCTCCGCTTGCCCACATGCCGTCACCTTTCGGCTTTTCAAAAAAAGAAGTTATGGCATGGTCCCGATCGATCTTGAGCGCACCGAACCGGCCCGCGAACTGAATGGCCGTCACCGTGGCATATCTCTTATTACTCTTATGAAATTTGATAAGCTGCTTGATATCAACATCGCTGACCCCGTCGCCATAGGTCATCATGAATGTTTCGTCCCCGACATACTTCCGAATTCTCTTGAGGCGGCCTCCTGTGTTCGTCTCCAGGCCTGTGTCCACCAATGTGATCTTCCATGGCTCGGACGCCGTCGCATGGACCTTGACGTGGTTATTTTTCATATCGATCGTCACATCGCTCATATGCAGAAAATAATGCGAAAAATACTCTTTGATCAGGTAACCGCGATATCCCAGACAGATGATAAACTCGTTAAAGCCGAAGCGGGAATACATCTTCATGATATGCCAGATGATGGGCTTGCCGCCGATTTCCACCATGGGCTTGGGAATACTGCCTGTTTCTTCGCTGATCCTCGTCCCTCTGCCGCCCGCCAGAATGACTACCTTCATGTTCTCCTCCGGTATCTTATGCAAATTCCCGTTAGCTTTTTAAAATAAACTGATGGGGCTTTGTCCTTCCAAAGCTGTCCTGGAACCTGACGATATCGTCTTCCGTAAGACTTGTACCCGTCTGCACCTCGACGATCTTTAAAATGGTTTTTTCCTTGTTTTCAAGGCGGTGACGATGCCCCATCGGAATAAACGTGCTTTCATTCTTGCAAACATGGTAACGCCCCTTGCCGTTCGTGACCGTAGCCTGCCCCTGGATCACGACCCAGTGCTCGCAGCGTTTCCTGTGAAGCTGCAGACTCAAAGATTTTCCGGACAGGACCTCCACGAGTTTGATCTTGAATCCCGGGCCCGTTTCAAGCACCGTATAGGAGCCCCAGGGCCGCTTGACAGTGATATGGCAAAAATGTTCATCTCTTTTTTCCTTCTTCAAAATTTCCACAACCCGCTTGACGTCTTCACTCTTCTTCTTATCCGCAATAAAAAGGGCGTCCGGAGTATCAACTACAATCAATCCTTTGAGGCCGATGGTAGCTATCAAATGTTTGTGCCCAAGGACCGTCAGATCGCGGCTGCCGATATCCACGATATCGGCAAGCAGG
>Ga0172375_10003363_pt1 | contig 24306 bp, 20 predicted proteins | sample LakKiv1m_FD_114537 | JGI IMG/M metagenome (GOLD analysis project Ga0172375, IMG submission 114537) | Freshwater microbial communities from Kabuno Bay, South-Kivu, Congo - kab_092012_11.1m | ecosystem: Environmental > Aquatic > Freshwater > Lake | place: Democratic Republic of the Congo... | reverse complement strand
GAGCACTTTTTATCAAAAAATACCGTTATAGTAATTGCCGGCGATTTTAACGAAGAAAGGCTTTTGGAAAAAATAAAAAGATATTTTAAGGGCATAAATATTGGAGAGCCGATGAAAATTCCTTCGGTTCGCGAAGAGCAATTCAATCCAAAAATATCTTTGCAGTTTAGAAAAACAGACCAAAGCCATTTCGTCTTGGGCGTAAGAGCTTATAGTTTTTTTCACCCGGATAAATATCCTCTCGCAATTTTATCCGTAATCCTTGGGGGGAATATGAGTTCTCGTCTCTTTACCAACATCAGAGAGAGAAGGGGATTGGCTTATTACGTTCATACATCCGTTGAATCGTATGGCGACAGAGGTTATTTGGCGACGTTTGCCGGAGTTGACCATAAAAAGCTGGAAGAAGCGATTAAAATAATTTTAAGAGAATACAAATCAATTTCAAGAAATGCTTCCCCGGATGAATTAAACAAAGCAAAGGAATTTTTAAAAGGAAGGATGACAATTGAGCTTGAGGGACCGGATGATTTTGCTTCTTTTGTCGGCGGAGAAGAGGTCTCCACCGGAGAAATTTTAACCCCGGAACAGAAGTGTGATAAAATAGATAAAGTAACGTTAAATGACCTAAAAAGAGTGGCAAAGGACATTTTTAAAGAAAGCAGCCTTAATTTTGCCTTAATCGGACCATACAAGGACAAAAAAAGATTAGAAGAAATATTAAAAATGTAAGATATGCTTAAATTAAGAACGATATTTTTTGGATGTTTAATAGTTTTTGCTTTTATTTTTGCTTGGCAAATATGGCAAATTCTTGCCGGGCTTTTCTTGGCGCTGGTTATTTCCACTTTAGTTGATGGAGCCGCAGAAATTTTCAAAAAAATTAAAATCCCCAGAGTTGTTTCTGTTGTTTTTGTATATCTTGCGATAATAGTTTTGTTTTATTTTGCTTTTTATTTTTTGATTCCTCCGACAATAGACGAGATAAAACAATTTTCGGAAAACGTCCCCGATTATATTGAAAATTTTTCTCCGCAGTTAGAACAAATAAGAGTTTTTTGGAGCCAATACAAGGCTTCAGACACCCTGCAAAAATCCCTGTTTACTCTTGGAGAAAAAATGGTCAGCATGACCTCAAGCATAACCTCATTTATTTCGATGATTTTTGGCGGAGCGATTACCGCGTTGGTTGTCTTTTTTATTTCATTACTGCTTTCCCTTGAAGAAAGGGGGGTAGAAAAATTTTTGGGGATATTTGCGCCGCTTCAATCACAACAGAATTTTGTCAGGCTTTTATGCCTTTCCCAGAAAAAAATAAGGGGATGGTTTTTGGGAAGATTTTTTTCCGCAATAGTGGTCGGTTTTCTTATTTATGCAGGATTATTTTTAATGGGGGTAAAATATAAAATTACTCTTGCGATAATTGCGGCCCTGTTTGAATTCGTGCCGATAATAGGGTCCTGGTTTGCGGCAATAATCGGAATAATTTTGACGGCATTTCAATCTTTGAAATTTGGATTGTTTTCGTCAATTATGTATTTGGCTGTTCAACAACTGGAAAGTAATATTTTTAGTCCGTTTTTTATGAAAAGGACAGCTGGAATTAATCCGGTTTTGAGTATTATTGCTTTAATGGTTGGCGCAGAACTTGGAGGCGTGCTTGGTATTTTGATTGCGATTCCTTTTACGGTTGTAGTTCTGGAAATAATAAATGATTTGAAAAGAGGGCAAGCATCGGAAGTCCAAGGTTAAACAACAAAAAATGGGAATTTTATATATAACCGCAACGCCGATAGGAAACCTGGAAGACGTTTCAAAAAGAACCCTCCGTATATTATCGGAGGTTGATTTAATTTTGTGCGAAGATACGCGACAGACTCAGAAACTTTTGAATTTTTATGAGATTAAAACAAAGACATTAAGCTATCATCAGCACAGTAAGTTTAAAAAAATTGATTGTATTTTAGAGTTGTTGAAGAAGGGGAAAAATTTGGCGTTAGTGTGTGACGCAGGAACTCCGGGAATTTCAGACCCTGCGGGAAAATTGGTTTTTGAAGCTCGCAAAATAGGAGTTAAGGTCTCTCCGATTCCTGGCTCTTCTGCTCTTATTTCTGCCGCTTCAATTTCCGGATTTCCAATGGAAAAATTTCTGTTCCTTGGATTCCCGCCGCAAAAAAATAAAAGAAATAAATTTTTTGAAAAAATAGTTGACTCCGAATATCCCGTGATTTTTTACGAATCAACCTACAGAATAATTAAAAGCCTTCAAGATTTATTTTCCTGTGCTGAAAAAAAATCAGAGCAGGATAAAATAAGGATTGTGGTTTGTCGCGAGCTTACAAAAAAATTTGAAACTGTTTATGCCGGGACGATAGAGGGGGTGATTGAAGGATTAAAAAGCGGGGAAACAAGAGGAGAGTTTGTTGTGGTAGTTAATAGGCAATAATAATGAAAATATCATTTCTTGGAACAAACGGTTGGTATGACACAAAAACAGGCAATACCGTTTGCACCCTCGTTGAAACGGAAAAGTATTTTTTAGTTCTTGATGCGGGCACCGGGTTTTACAAACTGGACAAATTGATTGGGGGAAGCAAAAAACCGGTTTATGTTTTTTTAAGTCATTTTCATTTTGACCACATAATCGGTTTATATACTCTTCCGAAATTTGATTTTCCGAATGGATTGAGCATTTTTGGTCAAACCGGAACGAAAAGTTTTTTAAGGAAGGTGATGGAGCTTCCTTACGCAAAGGCGTTCAAAGACCTTCCCTTTGAAATAAAAATAGGGGAGTTGCCAAGGGATTCAAAAAAACTTCCGTTTCCGGTAGCATGCAAAGAGCTGGCGCACGTTTCTCCATGTGTTGGCTTCAGATTTAAAATAGACGGAAAAGAAATGACTTATTGCACCGATACAGGCCCATGCAAAAATTTTGATATACTAGCAAAAAACGTTGATGTTTTAATTGCAGAATGTTCTTTAAAGTCTGGGCAGCATTGTGATGAGTGGCTGCATTTGAGCCCAGAATGGACTGCAACGGCGGCAAAGAGGTGCAAGGCAAAAAAATTGATTTTAACCCACTTTGATGCGTATAAATACCAAGGCCTAGCGGAAAGAAAAAAATCTCAAAAAAAGGCAAGAGAAATATTCCCCAATACCTTTGTCGCTTTTGATGATGAAAAAATTGAAATATAATGAAGAAAAGAAGATATGCCTGAAAAATTTTATATAACAACAAGCATCGCCTATACAAATGCTCCGCCACATATCGGATATGCTTTGGAATTGATACAGGCGGATGTTTTGGCACGATATCATAAACTATTGGGCGAGGACGTTTTTTTCCTTACCGGAACCGATGAGCACGGCGTTAAAATAGAAAGAAAGGCGAAAGAAGAGGGGAAAACGCCGAAAGAATTTACTAACGAAATTTCCGAAAAATTCAAGGAGCTTACTAAAGCCCTTAATATTTCAAACAACGATTTTATTAGAACGACTGAGGGTAGGCATCAAAAAGTGGTGGAATCCGTTTGGGCTGATCTTTTGAAAAATAGGGATATTGAAGAGAGGGCATATAAAGGACTGTATTGCGTTGGATGTGAGGCCTTCGTGAAAGAAAAAGACCTAATTGATGGAAAATGTCCCAATCATCAAAAAGAGCCGGAGATAGTCGAAGAAAAAAATTATTTTTTTAAGCTTTCCAAATATTCGAAAGAGGTAGAAGAAAAAATTCAGAAAAACGAGATTGAAATAATTCCGGAAACGAGAAAAAACGAAATCCTGAGTTTTATGGGGCAGGGGGTCGAAGATATCAGTATATCGCGGCCAAAAGAAAAGCAGGGATGGGGGATTCCAGTTCCGGGAGACAATAGCCAGACAATTTATGTTTGGTTTGAAGCTCTTATAAATTATCTTTCGCCAGAAAAATATTGGCCGGCGAATATTCACTGCATAGGCAAGGATATTTTTCGCTTCCATGCATTAATGTGGCCGGCTATGCTTTTGGCTATGGGCAAGAAGTGTCCCAAAAAAATATTTGTCCATGGCTATTTAACGGTCGGTGGACAAAAGATGTCAAAGTCTCTTGGAAATGTTGTTGACCCTTTTGAGCTGGTTGAAAAGTATGGGGCAGATGCTGTCAGATATTTCCTTCTAAGAGAGATATCTTCAACAGAAGACGGTGATTTTACCGAAGAAAAATTTAAAGAAAGATACAATGGCGACTTAGCCAATGGTATTGGTAATACTGTAAGCAGAATTTTAGCCTTAGCTAAAAAAAAATATAACGGAGTCGTTCCAACAGTTGGAATAGATCAAAACAAGGTAAATCCATTAAGAGACTATATTTTAAATCAAGTTTTCCCGTCCTGGGAGGGTTGTTTTTCAAATGGTAAGGTGTTCTATTTTAATATTTGCCTGGAGCAAATTATTCGAGGGTTTAAAAAGATAGATGAAGAAATTGGACAAAATAAGCCTTGGGAATGGACAAAAAAAGAATCAGAAAGCGAAGTATTAAAAGAAGTTTTTTATTCTTGGCTGGCAGCCATTAGAGTGTTCGCCTGTATGATTTTTCCGTTCTTACCAGACTCAGCAGAAAAAATTCTAAGTCAATTTGATTTAAATACAGAAGATGAATTAAAAAATATTAAATGGGGCGGTTTAAAGGCCGGAACAAAAATCAAAAAAGGCGATCCTCTTTTTCCTCGTTTAAAGTAATTATGATTATTGATACTCATTCACACGTAAATTTTAACGCCTTTAAGGATGATTCAGGCGAGGTGATCAAAAAATCTCTTACACAAGGCGTTTGGATGATAAATGTTGGGTCTCAATACGATACTTCGGAAAGGGCGGTAAAAATGGCAGACAATTATCCGGAAGGGGTTTACGCCGCAATAGGACTTCACCCGGTGCATCTTGAGTCCGGGACCATAAAAGGGAAAATAGATAAAGAAGAAATAGAATTTAAAACGAGAGAGGAGGTTTTTGATTACGAAAAATATAAAGCTCTGGCGTTTAAGGATGGAGTAAAAAATAAAAAAGTTGTGGCAATAGGGGAGGTGGGCTTTGACTATTGGTACAGCCCGAAAACAAAAATAAAAATAGCGGAGTTTAAAGAAAAACAGAGACTCGCTTTTCTAAAACAATTGGACTTGGCAAAAGAACTTAATTTGCCGGTTATTATTCATTGCCGTTTGGCGCACGAAGAACTTTTATATTCTTTGAGGGAAAAAATAAAAGAATGGGGAGGAAATCCGATCGGCGGGGTTAGTCATTGTTTTATCGGGACATTAGAGCAGGCCAAAGAATATGTCAGGCTCGGATTTCATATAAGCTTTAACGGGTTGATTTTTAAAAAAATTGCAGGGCTTCCGGATTCGGAAGAAATAATAAAAGAGCTTCCTTTTGACAGAATTTTGGTTGAAACCGATTGCCCGTACCTGACTCCGCCTCAAAAAGAAGGCCAAAGGAACGAGCCCTTATTCATAAAGTATACTATTAAAAAAATAGCTGAAATAAAAAATATCTCGTTTGAGGAGGCAGTTGAAACTACGACAAAAAACGCCAGAAATTTATTCAGAATATAGGTTCAAAGGACGAGGTAAAAAGGGGAGGGGCTCAGCTTGACAAATTTAAAAAAGAAAGGTATAATATAGATAATGAAAAAGATATCAAAGAAGACAATTCAAGCTCTGAAAATCTTTTTTATTCCATGTGAGGGAAATAATTACGAACCAAAATCTTTGGACGGTCGTCTTTTGTTTGTTGTGGTAATGTGTCTGGCTCTTTTGAAGTTTTTGATTCTTCCGGTTTTTTCATTTTTTGGACAAAGTTTTTTCTATGCCTCAGTAAATAAAGACGCCTTAATCGCATTGGTTAACGAGGAAAGAGTTAAAAACTCGTTAGCTCCGTTAAAAGAAAATCAGGTATTGGATAAAACAGCAGAATTGAAAGCGCAGAATATGCTTGATTTGGGATATTTTAGCCACAACAGTCCGACCGGTACGACTCCTTGGTATTGGTTTAAACAAGCAGGTTACGATTATAAAACAGCGGGCGAAAACTTAGCTATTGGATTTATTGAATCAAGTGAGGTTTTCAACGCATGGAAAGAATCTCCTTCGCACAAGGCGAATTTATTGAATCCAAAATTTGAGGAGGTGGGAATCGCCGTTATCAAGGGAATTTTCCAGGGACAGGAGACTGCAATTGTGGTTCAGTCTTTTGGTACTCAAAGGGTAAAATCTGTTCAAAAAGTTGAGCAAACTCCGACGCCGGCTCCAACAAAAGAAAGCACTCCAACGCCGACAAAGACAGCACAAACTCCAACTCCGACTCCGCCTCAAAAACAAGTGGTTGTTTCAACTCCGACTCCAGTTTCAACTCCTAATTCAGTTTCTTCTTTAACTCCGTTTTCATCTCCGTCATCAACTCCGACGCCAAAGGTTGTGGCTCAATCCGAAACAAAAGAGATGGCGACTCCAAAAATAACTTCCGGTCCCGCGCCGACGCCGAACGAAAATATAGAAGGAACGGTGGCCGGAGAAGTTAAGGACATAAGCTCTCCGAAATTGTTTTCTATAGATGAAGAAATGAAGGCTATAGAGGGGAATATAATTTTTACCTTCTGGAAATTTATGGTCACAAATTATTATGACCTTATACAAAGGATTGTTTTTTATGTCCTTATTTTTATAGTTGTAGCGCTTTTGCTTAATATCTTCGTTAAAATAGGCGTTCAAAGACCCGCATTGATTTTTAAGGCGGTATTTTTCATCGCGCTGTTGGTTGGGTTCTCATTCTTAGATAAAGAGTCTATTTTGCGTATTATTCCGCACGATCTTAATATTTTTTAGATGGAAGATAATTCTGGGGGAAAATTGAACTTCAAAAATGATTTGAGAAGATTCTTAAGAATCTTCATTTTTGTATTTGTCATTGTTTTTTTGGTTATCAATAGCGGAAAAGTTTTTGGAATGTTTAACTACGGAGTTGTATATGGAAATTTATTTAAAGACTATCTTTCAGAAAAAATTCAAGAGAACAGAATAGACAATAGTAATCCTTTTGCGGCATTGCCGAGCATAAGTCCAGTCCCAACTCCGACTCCAGTCGCCTCAATTATTCCTTCTCAAGCACTTGTTTCTTCGGCTGGGCCCGCTCCGGCAACTTCAAAAAAACCGGTTGCGACACCATTTGTTGCAACCAGTTTTATAGAAATTCCAAAAATAGGAATTAAAGTTCCGATAGTTTTTCAAAACAGTACGAATACAAAAGTTTTGGAAAAAGCTCTAAAAAGTGGAGTAGTCCATTATCCAACTTCTTCTCTCCCTGGGCAAAGCGGAGCAGTAATGATAGCTGGGCATAGCGCGCCGGCGGGATGGAAAAGAAATTATGACTGGGTCTTCAATAGGATCAACGAGCTTCCTGCCGGAAGTGAAATTTTTATTTACTATAATAATCAAAAAATTCGTTATACCGTTGTAAGAAATTTTCTTTTAAATCCGGGAGCCGCTATTCCGGTAAACAGCAGTTTTTCAAAATCTTTATATCTTTCAACCTGTTGGCCTCCGGGGCAAAGTAAGGCAAAAAGGATGATTGTTGAGGCGCAGGGAAGTTAGGTATTGACAAATATCGCTATCTATGATAAAATAATATTGAGGATCGTTGAAAATAAAAAATAATAAATTCAGGAGGTATTAAAATGCAATTAGGGTTAAAGGATGTCTTTGTTATCAGCGTAATTCTTTTTCTGGTTTTCATTCTTGTTCTTGCTGGCGTTGGTGCCGCGATCTTCTTTTCTCCCTGTAGAGGACAGGTTGAAACAAAGGCGGTGGAAAAATGTACTCCGGTAGCCCCGGCGCCTGTGCAACAGGCCGAGCCACAAATTATCTATAGGGACAGAGAATGTCCGGCTTGTCCAGCTGCGTCTGTTACCGTGGCATCGCCGAAAATAACCGGGTACATGACACATGACGAAATGTACTGTTTAATTAAAAAGATGTATCCCGACTGCTATATGTATAATATAATGTCGGAAAGCGGATACGATCTTACAACTCTGGATGAAATGCAAAGATTTTTTAAGGCTTACAAGTCGAGAATGGCAATGTTGACCGTTGATCAGTCCGCATACGCAAGTGTGGGTCTGATCAAAAGCGCTCCTGGTTGGGAGAGAATTGCTTATGGGCATATCAAGACAAACAGGCAGTTTGTCAACGTTTTTGTCACCTGGGAGGCTGACGGTAAACCCCACGTATGGACATACGTGTCGGGAACTGGAGAGCTTGATGAGGAGGAGATTCCTTATCACGACCAGGGAATGGGCGTGAATATGTAAAAAATCAAAAAAGGGAGAGCAAGCTCTCCCTTTTAACTTGCAGGCGTACCTATTGACAAAATATTAATGTTGTGATAAAATATAAAAGATAAAAAAAGCAATTGCCTTTTTTATTTTATCAAATAGCTTATAATAAAAAAATTCTTAAAAATAATATCATAAACATAAAAAGTAAAAAAATATGAAAAACATAAAACATAATTTAATTTATATTTTAGTTTTAGTGATGACCATTTTGGTTATTCCGTCTTTTTCCTCTTTTGCATTTGTCGGTGGAGGAGGTACTGGGGGCGGCGGTGTTGGTTTTGGTGGCGGATATGACGGCGGATATAGCGGCATAAACGGAAGCTTTGTAAGTGGTGGGCTGACAACAGCCGCTTCTTCTGGTTTTCCGGGAGGAACGGAAATTAGTTGCCCTGGATGTGGAACGACAAGCGGAGGTAGCTCTACAGTCGTTTATCCAGTTTGTACAAGTTCTTGCTGCGGCAGTTCTTGCCCGACACCGACTCCGACTCCTTGCCCGACACCAACTCCAACATTGTATGTTGATTTAGTTGCAAATCCTTCCTCGGGAAAAGCGCCATTGGAGGATGTTGATTTAACGGCAGATGTTTCAGGAAGTGCGACGGGAGTAATAAAATATCAATTTGATTGTACGGATAATGGAACGTGGGATATAACAGAATATAATTCCTACGATCCATATACTACTTATGACTTGTGTGATTATTATTCAGGAGGAACATATACAGCAAGAGTGAGAGTTCAAAGGGCGGGGCTTACCGCTGAAGACACGACACAAATTGTAGTTGACGAAAGAACTCTAAGTGTTGATTTAGTAGCCGATCCATCTTCCGGAGACTCTCCATTGAGAGATGTTGATTTAATTGCGGATGTTTCAGGAAGCGCAACCGGAAGTATTGTTTATAAATTTGATTGCACAAATGATGGTTCTTGGGAGGGAACATATACCTCTTCTTCCGAACCGTACACAGCCTACGAGCTTTGCGACTATAATTCCGAAGGAACCTATACCGCAAGAGTTTTGGTGCAAAGAGACGGCTTAACAGCGGAAGACACGACAAAAATTAAGGTTTATGATGACAACAATCATAATCCAACCGCTGACGCAGGTCCTGATAAAGATGTTTGCGAAGGACAATCCGTAATGCTTGATGGGTCGGGATATGATTCCGACGGAAATTACATCCATTATAGATGGAGTTGTGAAACAGGTTCTCTTTCTGATTACAATATAGCCAGGCCTTATTTTTATGCGCCTCAGGTTTCGGTTAATGTGAGTTATTATTGTACGCTTACCGTAACCGACGATGATGGATTAACTGCTTCTGACAGAATGTATGTTAATATCAAAAACGATTGTAACGGGTCTTCATCTTTTTTAACTCTTTCAAAAACCGCCAAGAACCAAACCAAAGGAGATACAATTTGGATGGAATCCGTAAGCTCAAATCCAAGCGATATTATTCAATTCAGAATAACCGTTACCAACACAGGCACGACAACAGCAAGGAATGTCATCGTCAGAGATACTCTTCCAAGTAATTTAAGTTATTGGGGAGGTCTCAATATAGATGGAACTCCGAGCAGCGGAGCCATCTTAACAGGAGTTAACATCGGAGATCTATACGCCGGCCAGACAAAGACCATTATTTTTGATACCAAACTTTCTCCAACTGAATCATTCGGTTTTGGAGAAACATCTTTGACCAATACGGTGTCAGCAACGGGGGATAACATCTCTCAGGTAAACGACACGGCCATAGTCAGAGTATCAAAGTCTCAAGTCGCAGGCGCAGTTACTGAAATCAATACCGGAATGAATCCTTGGATATTTTCTATCCTTATATCAACAATTCTGACAGTACTCTTTATGCTTTTCTCCATATTCAATAGATATTTAATTCCAAGAAACAAGACATGGAGAAAGATAATGGACAAAGTCAGTTTGCTTAAGCTCTATATTTTCTCAAACTAAAAATACACTCAATTATTCGTTTTTAGTCATTACCATTTTCACAGAAATCCGGATTTTTATACCCGGATTTTTGTTTTTCCGATACTTAAATTTATTTTACAATCCTGCTCGACCGCGCGAGATTGTAAAGTGGGTGGTTGGTGATTTCGGGAGAGGTTGTTATAATTTATACAAACAAATAAATTAGTAAAAATGCAAAAGTTTCCGGGATTCTGGAGGCTTATATTAATATGGCAGATAAACAACTTAAAGATTTAATAAAAAAAGAAGAGAAGAGGCAACAAGATGGAATGGAGATGATCGCTTCGGAAAATTATGTTTCAAAAACTGTTTTAGAAGCGCTCGGTTCGGTTTTTACCAATAAATATTCCGAGGGTTATCCCGGGCACAGATATTATGGCGGTCAATTTTATACCGACGCTGTTGAAAACTTAGCTATTGAGCGGGCGAAAAAACTTTTTAAAGCGGAACACGTTAATGTGCAACCTCTTTCTGGCGCGCCGGCAAATATGATTGTTTATAGTGCAGTTTTAAAGCCTGGAGACAAAGTTTTGGGAATGGATCTTTCCCATGGAGGCCATTTGACTCATGGTCATCCCGTTACTCTTTCGGCCAAAATCTACAATTTTGTCCGATATAAAACCGAGTTGGACGGCACAATAGATTATAAAAAGCTTGAGAAATTAGCCACAAAAGAGAAGCCAAAATTGATGCTTGCAGGATTTTCTTCTTATACCAGGCAGATTAATTACAAAAAATTTTGTGATATTGCCGAAAAGGTAAAAGCGATATCTATGTTTGATGTGGCTCATATTGCCGGGCTTATCGCCGGGAAAGCTCTGCCAAATCCTATTCCGTATTTTGACATTATTACCACAACAACACATAAAACCTTGAGGGGTCCCAGAGGCGGAATGATTTTGTGCAAAAAAGAATTTGCAAAGGCCATTGATAAGGCTTGTTTTCCGGGATTCCAAGGGGGGCCGCACATGAATAATATTGCGGCTAAGGCCGTTGCTTTTGGTGAGGCCTTAAAGCCGTCGTTCCGAGCTTATGCGAAACAAGTTTTAAAAAACGCGAAAGTTTTAGAAAATGAATTAAGAAGGTATGGGTATAAGATAATGTTTAGTAAGACGGAAAATCATATGGTTTTGATTGACGTTTTTGGGTCAAAAGGAGTGAGCGGGAAAGAGGCGGAAGTCGCTTTGGATGAAATTGGGATTACGGTAAATAAAAATATGATTCCCGATGATTCAAGGAGCCCGATGGACCCAAGCGGATTAAGAATCGGGGTGCCCGCGATTACCACGAGGGGAATGAAAGAAAGGGAAATTCGTCAAATCAGCAAGTGGATAAATGAGGCAATTGAAAACAGGGGGAATAAAAAAACTTTAAGTAAATTGCATAAAGAAGTAATAAAAATATGCAGAAGGTTTCCTGTAAAATAAAATATGAAAATATTAGATGGGAAAAAATTAACAGAGAAAGTTTTAAAAAAGCTTAGTCAGAAAATAGTTAATTCTCGCTTAAGTTTAAAATTGGCCGTTGTTCTTGTCGGAGACGATCCATCTTCTGTAAGTTATATAAAACAGAAAGAAAAGGTTTGCAGGGCTTTGGGTATTGATTTTCAACTGTTTAAATATCAAAAAGACATAGAAACAAAGCAACTTGCCGTGGAAGTAAGAAAAATTTCTTCTGATAATTCGGTAAGCGGAGTGGTTGTACAGTTGCCTTTGCCAGAGCAAATTGATTCCAGGCTGATTTTGAACAGCGTTCCTGCGGAAAAGGACCCGGATATTTTATCGGAAATCGGTTCGGCAAAATTTTACTCCGGAGATTTTTTATTTATTCCTCCGGCCGTGGCTGGAATAGTCAGATTTTTTGAGGAATATAAAATAAAAGTATGGGGGAAAAAAGCGGTTGTTGTTGGGGCCGGGAAGCTTATCGGCAGGCCTATGACTTTTTGGCTGATGTTTCATGGGGCGACGGTTACAGTTTTGAATTCAAAAACAAAAAAAATTACTGATTTTACAAAAAAAGCCGATATTATAATTTGTGGAGTAGGAAGGGCAGGAATGATAAAAGGGTCAATGGTAAAAAAGAAAGTTGTTGTTATTGACGCAGGGTCGGCCTTTAAAAAAGGGAAAATTGCCGGAGACGTTGATTTTAAAACTGTTTCAAAAAAAGCCAGTTATATTACGCCGGTTCCCGGGGGAGTGGGGCCGATGACCGTGGCGATGCTGATGGAAAATATAGTAAGATTAAATAGTTAACATAATGGAGTCGCAATATATTCCAAAAGAAATAGAGCCAAAATGGCAAGAATATTGGAAAAAACATTCCGAGCTTTTTTCGGCTGATGAAAAAAGAGGCGATGAAATATATGTGCTTGATATGTTTCCGTATCCTTCTGGAGACGGGCTGCACACAGGACACGTTGAAAGCTATACCGCAACGGATATAATTTCCCGATATTTTAGGCTTAAAGGGAAAAATGTCTTACATCCACAGGGTTGGGACGCCTTTGGTTTGCCTGCTGAAAATTACGCTATAAAAACAAAAATTCACCCGTCCGTAACAACAAAAAAAGCGATAGAGAATTTTAAAAAACAGATGGGCATAATCGGTCTTTCATATGATTGGTCTCGCGAAATAAACTCTTCTGACCCCGAATATTATAAATGGACTCAATGGTTCTTTCTGCTGCTTTATAAAAACGGATTGGCATACAAAGCAAAAGCAAAAGTTAATTGGTGCAATCAATGCCAGACAGTTTTGGCCAATGAGCAGGCTGAAGGCGGAATTTGTGAACGTTGTAAAAATGAAGTTGTTCAAAAAGACTTAGAACAATGGTTTTTTAGAATCACTGATTTTATAGAGGATAAGGGGAAAACATCCGGATTGATTTCAGGGCTTGGTAAAATTGATTGGCCAGAATCAACTAAGTCTGCGCAAAAAAACTGGATTGGAAAATCAGAAGGAGTGCAATTTAAAATGCCGATAGTTGGTACGGATAAAAATTTGGAAGTTTTTACCACTAGGTTGGATACTGTTTTTGGCATGACCTTTGCCTTGATTGCGCCAGAGCATCAATTGGTGCAACAATTGAAAGCACAAATTACAAATTGGGATGAGGTGGAAAAATATATCATTGAGACTAAAAGTAAGCCCGAGCTTCAGCGAATTTCTGAAGTTAAAGAAAAAACCGGTGTGGAGTTGAAAGGTATAAAAGTCGTAAACCCGTTTACAAAAAAAGAAATTCCGCTTTTTGCTTCGGATTTTATTTTGGCGCAGTATGGTACCGGAGCTGTAATGGCTGTGTCCGCACACGATGAGCGCGATTTTGATTTTGCAAAAAAACACAATTTGAAAATTATTGAAGTGATAAAGAGTGAAGATAAAAAATCTTCAGTTGAAAAAGAAGCTTTTACAGAAGATGGCGTTTTAGTAAATTCCGAGGAATATAGCGGATTGACGTCTGAGCAAGCCAGGGAAAAATTAACGATATGGACGGAGAAGGAGAGAATCGGTTTGAGAAAAATAAATTACAAATTGCGTGATTGGTTAGTTTCTCGTCAGCGATATTGGGGTGCACCAATACCGATTATTTATTGTGATAAATGCGGTGAAATTCCTGTTCCTGAAAAAGATTTGCCGGTATTATTGCCCGAAGACGTTGATTTTATGCCTCATGGCGAGTCTCCTTTAGCTCGCTCCAAGAAGTTTCATGATGTTAAGTGTCCGAAATGCGGAGCACAAGCGAGAAGAGAATCAGATACAATGGACACTTTTGTCTGTTCAAGTTGGTATTATTTCAGATATGCCGACCCGAAAAATAATAAAGAATTTGCAAGCAAAAAAGAAATTAAAAAGTGGCTGTCTAAAGGAGTCGATTTATATGTTGGGGGGGCGGAGCATAGCGTTTTGCATCTTTTGTATTCAAGGTTTTTCACGAAAGTTTTGCATAATTTAGGATATATTAATTTTGACGAGCCGTTTTTAAAATTGCGCCATCAGGGGACAATTTTAGCGGAAGACGGAAGAAAAATGTCCAAGTCGTTTGGCAACGTTGTCAATCCCGACGATGTTATAAATCAATACGGAGCAGATTCATTAAGAATGTTTGAGATGTTTATGGGGCCGCTGGAGAGCGCAAAGCCATGGAACACAAAAGGAATTGAAGGTTCTTATCGTTTTCTAAAAAAGCTTTGGAGTTTTGTTAACGAGACAATAAGTGATCAAGTTTGGGCGGGCGTAAATACAACAAAAGAAGAGGGCTTAATTGTTTTGAATAAGATGATAAAAAAAGTGAGTGAGGATATTGAGAGTCTTAAATTTAATACGGCGATTAGTTCGCTAATGGAATTACTTAATTTTTTTAGAGAAGAGGAGGCCCTGGGAAAGTCGGGTGAGGTGATATATGAAAAAATGAGACAAATTTCTTTAACTGATTTAGGAAAAATTGTTCGGTTAGTTTATCCTTTTGCGCCGCATATTAGTGAAGAATTATGGAGCCTTTTAGGCCATAAAGAAAGTATTTTCAAAGAAAAATGGCCGGAGGCTGACTCCCAATATTTAAAAGAAGAAAAATTTAATTTAGTTGTTCAGATAAACGGGAAGGTTCGTGATAAAATTGAAGCAGATTTTAATATCTCCGAGGACGATGCTAAAAAATTGACTTTACAGAGTGAAAGGATTAAGAAACTAACAGGGGGTAAGGAGATAAAAAAAGTAATCTTCGTAAAAAATAAGCTGATAAACATAGTTATATAGTTATGTGCGGGATTGTCGCTTATATAGGTAAACAAGACGCAATACAGATTAGTATTGAAGGGTTAAAAAGGCTTGAATATCGCGGGTACGATTCTGCCGGAATCGCGCTTTTTGATTCAAAAAAGAATAAAGTTTTTTGTGTAAAAACGGTCGGTAGGGTTAGCTCTCTTGAGGAAAAAATGCATGGAGCTAATTTTTCCAGCAGTTTTGCGATTGCTCATACTCGTTGGGCTACCCATGGCATTCCTTCGGAAAAAAACGCCCATCCACATTTTGATTGCAAAAAAAATATTTATTTGGTGCATAACGGAATAATTGAAAACTTCAAATTTTTGAAAGAAAAACTTCAGAAAGAAGGCCATAAATTTGTTTCAAGCACCGATACGGAAGTTTTGACGCATCTTATAGAGAAGTTTTTTAAAGGGAATCTGGAGGAGGCAGTTATTGAGGCGTTAAAGCTGGTAAAAGGAACTTACGGAATAGTTGTAATATCAAAGGACGATCCGGGAAAAATTGTTGCGGCAAGAAATTCCAGCCCGCTTTTAATTGGGTTGGGGGAAGACGAATTTATAATAGCCTCTGACCCGTCTGCTGTTGTTTCTTATACAAAAAAGGTTGTTTTTCTTGAGGACGGAGAGGTTGTTACCGTTACTTCGCGAGACTTTTCAATAACGAATTTAAAACAACAAAAAATTACAAGACCGCATACTGATTTGAATTGGGATTTTGAAAAGTCAACAAAATCCGGGTTTACTCATTTTATGCAAAAAGAAATTTTTGAAATCCCGGATGCTATAGAAAGCTCAATAAGAGGGCGCCTTATTCCAAAAAATGGTCTTGCAAAACTTGGTGGCTTGGAACTGGTGTTGGATAAATTGAGAGATATTTCCCGTATGGTTATCTGTTCCTGCGGAACTTCTTATTATTCTTCTTTGATCGGCGAATATATGTTGGAAGAATATGCCGGAATTCCGACGGAAGTTGAATATTCTTCGGAATTTCGTTATCGCAAACCGATTTTAGATTTGGGGACCGCTTTTGTTGCTGTTTCTCAGTCCGGCGAAACAGCGGATACTCTTGCGGCGTTAAGAGAGGCAAAGCAAAAAGGAGCCTTAACCTTGGGACTGGTTAATGTTGTCGGTTCTTCAATCGCCAGAGAAACTGATGCCGGTGTTTACAATCACGTCGGACCGGAAATCGGCGTTGCCGCGACAAAAACCTTTGCTTCTCAGGTTGCAATTTTTTCTTTGATAGCTCTTTTGCTTGGCAGACAGAGACAACTGTCAGAAGTTATGGGAGAAAGAATAGCAAAAGAAATTTTATCGCTTCCCGGAAAAGTCAGGGAGATTTTAAAGCTTGATTCACAAATAAAAAAACTTGCCAGAAAATATAAAGACTATAATGATTTTCTTTTTATCGGAAGAAAATATAATTTTCCGACAGCAATGGAGGGGGCTTTGAAACTAAAGGAAATTTCTTATATTCATGCTGAAGGTTTGGCGGCGGGGGAGACAAAACATGGTCCGATAGCGATGATTAACGGAAATTGTCCGACCCTTGCTATTGCTCTTTCTGACAGCATTTATGATAAGATGGTTTCAAATATAATGGAAATAAAAGCAAGAAAAGGAAGGGTTTTGGCCATTGCCACGAAAGGAAATGAAGGGATTAAAAAATTAGTAGATGACGTTATTTATATTCCAAAGACATTAGAGATGCTTTCTCCGATTTTAGCCGTTGTTCCGTTGCAACTTTTCGCTTATCATATAGGAGTTTTGCGCGGATGCGACGTGGACAAGCCAAGGAATCTTGCAAAAAGTGTGACTGTGGAGTAATTTTCTAAAATAAAAAATCAAAAAACGGCGCTTTATGCCGTTTTTTGATTCCTTGCAAAATAGCGCCTTGTAATTTAAGATAAATTTATATGAAAGAGCTTTTAGAAAAAAGGCCAATGAAGGTAATTTTACTTGGAAATAACGCCATTATCAGAGGAGCGATTGAGGCTGGAGTTCAGTTTGTTTCAACTTTTCCAGGGACGCCCGCGTCTGAAATCGGAGATACTTTTTCGGCGCTTTCCAAACTTGGGCCTCAGGATTTTTATTTTGAATACAGTACTAATGAAAAAACAGCAATGGAGGCCGCAACCGGCGCGGCTTTTTCTGGTTTAAAATCTTTGGTTGCGATGAAACATTTCGGGCTGAATGTTGCTTCAGACTCTCTTCTGCCGGTTGTTTATACGGGAGTCGGGGGCGCGATGGTTGTGATGGTGGCAGACGATCCGGGTTGTTGGAGCTCGGCTCAGACCGAACAAGATACAAGATATTTTTCAAGAATGGCTCATATACCCATGCTTGAGCCCTCGGACCCTCAGGAGTGCAAAGATTTTACGAAATTAGCTTTTGAAATTTCCGATAAATTCAAAATTCCGGTGATGATTCGCACAACTACTCGCGTCAGCCACCAGCAGTCCATTGTTTCGCTGTCGGAAATTAAAGGACAAAAGAAAGTGAGTCAAAAAGACATAAAAAGAGGGCAGTTTTCAACAATGCCTCCGAATGTTTTGAGAATGAAAAAAGAGCTTTTCTCAAAATTGGCAAAAATAAGCGAGGTTTCTGAAAAAAGCGTGGCTAATAAAGTAGACGGTTTGAAGAAAAAAAATGACAGTGAATTTGGAATTATAGCTTCGGGAGTCTCTTATCTTTACGCAAAAGAAATTTTAAAAGAATTGGGAATTGATGTACCTGTTTTAAAACTCGGATTTACAAATCCATTGCCAAGGTTGTTAATAGAAAGTTTTATTAAAAATTTCAAAAAAGTTTTAATTGTTGAAGAAATAGAGCCGTTTTTGGAAGAGCAGGTTGCGGCGATAGCAAAAGACGTCAACCCGGAAATAAAAATATTCGGCAGCGAATTACCGAAAATCGGCGAATTGAAGCCAGAATATATTAAGGCATTAATAACCAGAATTTTAGGCATAAAGCAGGAGTTTGATTTTAAAAAACATCAGAAAGATTTTAATAAAATAGAATTAATTAAGAGGTTTCCAAATCTTTGTCCGGGATGTCCATACTGGCTTGTTTTTTCAGGGATTAAAAAAGCCGTTCAGGTCGCTTCACGGCAAGCCGCAAAAGATGTGGTTTTCGGCGGGGATATCGGGTGCTATATGCTTTCCGGATGCCCACCGCACAATATTCAAGATTGGCTTATCTCGATGGGCTCGTCTATCGGAATTTCCCACGGGGTTAAAAAATCAACGGACAAAAAAGTCATTTCTATTATTGGGGACTCAACCTTTTTCCACGCGGGAATTCCGGCATTGATTAATACGGTTTTTAATAAATCAAATCCGTTGATTATAATTTTAGAAAATAGTACGACAGGAATGACCGGCCATCAGCCGCATCCCGGAGTGGGTAAGACCGGGTCGGGTGAGGAGACGGTTTCTTTAAGTCTTGAAAATATGGTTCGTGCCTGCGGAGTGAAAAATTTGAAAATAATTGACCCGGTAAATCAAGAAGAATTTATTAATACCATAAAAGAATTTTTGGAAAATAAAGAAGTATCGGTTATCATCGCAAGGCGTCCATGCGTCTTGCTGGGAAGGAGATAAAATTATGAATAAAGATTTTAATATTATTATTGTCGGAACGGGGGGGCAGGGGCTTATAACTCTTTTGAAAATTTTAGCCGAAGCGGCAAAAATTAATGGATTTGATGTTAAGACATCAGAGCTTCACGGGCTTTCCCAAAGAGGAGGGTCGGTTGAGTGTCATATAAGATTTGGTAAGAAGATTTATTCTCCGCTGGTTGGGGCGGGAGACGCCGATCTGGTTTTGGCTCTTGAGCAGAATGAATCATTAAGGGCGGCATATTACGGGTCAAAAAAGAAGACAATCTTTTTAATAAATAAATTAAGTGTTTTTTCACTCGCTTCAATCGGAAAGGAAATGTTGCCTGCGCAGATTTCAGGAAGCCTTAAAAATTTTTCCAAAAAAACCATTTTGTTAAACGCCTCGGATATTGTTAAAAAAGAAACAGGGTCTATTGTTACAACGGGAATTTTTATGCTTGGTTTTTGCGCATTTAAAAAAATAATTCCGTTAAAGGAAAAATCAATTATAAAAGCAATTGAAAGGGTGGTTCCGGAGAAGTATTTAGACTTGAACAGAAAAATTTTTAAACTTTCCTCAAAAAAATAATTTCATGAAAAAAATAGTTGCAATTGGCGGCGGCAGTGCTATGCCAAGCGCTGTTTTAGAAGGGCTTAAAAAATACCCGATTGAGATTACGGCGGTTTCGGCGATGACTGATAGTGGCGGATCAACGGGAAAGTTACGAAAAGATTACAATGTATTGCCTCCGGGTGATATACGCAGGGCGTTTATTGCCCTCTCTTCGGCCCCCCAAAATTTAAAAAATCTTTTTTCGTATAGATTTTCCAGCGGAAGTCTCTCTGGGCACAATTTGGGGAATCTCTTGATTTCCGGATTGGAGATGGAGCTTGGATGTTTCGAAAAAGTGCTTGATGTAATACATGATTTTTTGAAAATTTCTGGAAGGGTTTTACCGGTGACAAAGGATAAGTCTCATGTAGTTGCCGTATTGGAAAACGGAAAAATAGTTAATGGCGAAAGAAATATTGATGTTCCAAAACATGACGGAAAATTAAAAATAAAAAAAGTATTTTTAAAACCGGAAGCAACGGCATTTAAACCGGTTAGGGAAGCCATAATTGCGGCAGATGCCATAATTATAGGGCCCGGGGATTTATTTTCTTCTCTGATTCCGTGTCTTTTGCCAAAAGGAATAAAAGAAGCTTTAAAGAAGACAAAAGCAAAGAAAATTTATATCTGTAATATTTTAACAAAGCATGGAGAGACGAAGGGCTTCTGCGTATCTGATTTTGTTGAAGAAATAAAAAAATATGGATTTACTCCGGATTTTGTAATTTATAACAACAAGATTCCTGCTTCTGAGGAAGTAAGGAAATATAAAAAAAATCGGTCGCTTCTGCTTGGCTGCGTAAAAATTGACGAAAAAACAAAAAAGAAAGAGACCGCAATGATAGGAAGAGATGTTTTAAAGAAGAAGGGAATTTTAGAACACGACAAAAATAAGTTGGCGAAAATAATTGTCAAAATCATAAATAATTCAAGGAATAAAAAATAATATGATAAAACAAGCTGTTATTTTGGCGGCTGGCCAGTCTTCAAGGTTCTGGCCGTTAAATCAGAAACACAAATCCCTTATTGAAATAATGGGGAAGTCTTTAATTTTACATACGATTAGGGCCTTGAATAAACTTGGGATTAAAGACATTGTTGTTGTTCAGGGTCAAGAAAAAAGGATAGAAGAAGCATTAAAACAATATAATTTAAAAATTAAATTTGCCGTTCAAAAAGAACCAAAAAGCACGGGAGATGCCGTTTGGCAAGCCAGGGAGCTATTAAAAAAAGATAAGTTTTTGGTTTTGGGTCCTCATAAAATAGATTTATCGGATTATTTAAGTACTGTTTTAAAAAAAGCTAAAGGTAGCAATAATAAAGTTATTTTAACCGGAGTAAAAACTGAAACTCCTTGGGAATACGGAATTATAAAATTCAAAAATAATAAAGCAACGGAAATAGTTGAAAATCCCAAAGATGGACAAGAACCGTCCAAGATAAAAGCGACTGAAACATATGTTCTTCCGTATGAATTTTTTGATGTTTATAAAAAACTCCCGAAGAAAGAAGACGGTCTTATTGACGCTATAAATTTTTTAATAAAGAAAAACGGAGCAGAGGTCGTTATTTTGAAAAAAGATACAGCTTCTCTGAAATATCCTTGGCATTTATTCAATCTATTAAAAATAGTCTTCGGGCAAAAAGGATTCAAAAAACATATTTCTTCTTCCGCAAAAATCGGGAAAAATGTTGTTTTAAAGGGGGCTGTCTACATAGGAAATAATTCAATAATAGGGGAGAATGCTGTAATAAACGGTCCCTGTTTTATAGGAGATAATTGTCAGGTTGGCGTAGGGTCGTTGATTAGGGGGCCGGTAATTTTTGAAAGAGAGGTTGTAACTGGGGCGTTTTTTGAAATAAAAAATTCTATTGTGCAAAAAGGCACTCATTTTCATTCTGGTTATGTGGGAGATTCCATAATTGGAAAAAATTGCCGTTTTGGGGCAGGGTTTATAAGCGCAAACCGCAGAATAGATCGCGGGAATATAAAAACGGTGGTAAAAAAGAAAAAAATAGATACAAAACTTACTTATCTTGGAATTATTGTTGGTGATAATTCCCGATTTGGGATTCACTGTGGAACTATGCCGGGAATTTTAATAGGGTCAAATTGTAATATCGGGCCGGGCTCTGTAGTTTTTGAAAACATTGCGGATAATTCCAATTTTATAACCAGATTTGAAAAAACCATCAATAAACATCAATGAAAATAAAAGCCTTGGTTTTAATGTCCGGAGGGCTTGATTCAATCCTGGCGGCAAAAATTTTAAAAGAATCGGGGATAAAAGTGGTTGCTCTTTGTTTTAAGAGCTGTTTTTTTTCAGACGTAAAGGCGAAGTTTGCGGCAAAAAAACTCGGAGTTGTTTTCAAATCAGTTGATTTTTCAAAAGAGCATCTGGAAATGACGAAAAATCCGAAATACGGCTATGGGTCGGCAGTAAATCCTTGCATTGATTGTCATCTTTTGATGCTTAAAAAAACCAAGGAAATAATGGAAAAAGACGGATTTGATTTTGTGGCAACAGGCGAGGTTCTCGGAGAACGTCCGATGAGCCAGAATAGAAGAGCGCTGGATCTTATAGAGAGAAAATCGGGGCTTTCCGGCTATTTACTTCGACCTCTTTCGGCAAGGGTGCTTGAGACTACAATTCCAGAGAAGAAAGGATTGATATTAAAAGAAAAAATTTTCGGAATTTCCGGCAGGTCAAGAAAAATACAAATGGCCTTGGCAAAAAAATGGAAAATAGATTGGTATCCTGCGCCGAGCGGAGGTTGTTTATTAACCGAAAAAGAGTTTGGGAAAAGATTAAAGGAGTTATTTGAGGTCTCTTTAGATTTTAACGAAAAAGATGCAAGACTTTTAGCTTTCGGCCGTCATTTTTGGCTTGGTAAAACAAAAATTATAATTGGAAGGAATAAGAATGAAAATAAAGAGATAAAGAAACTTTGGCAAAAAGGAGACGCGTTAATTGAAATGAAGAATTATGCAGGTCCGGCAACGTTAGTAAGGTCATATTTCGAAGGCGGAATCTCGGAAAAAGTAATAGAAAAAGCGAAACTTCAAACCCGTCATTATTCAACAAAGGCCAGGGGCAAAAGAGATGTAGAGTTCAAGATTGATTTCAATAGGGAAAATAGATAAACTTATTAATACGATGGAAAAAATAATTTTTGATTTTGATTACACCCTGTTTAATTCAAAAAAATATCAATTTGCTTTGCAAGAAATTTTTTTGAAAATTGGTGTAAGCGCAGGGGACTATAAGGAAACTTCTGAAATAGCAAGGGAAGAAGGCCTGTTTTTTAGCCTGTCAAAACAAATTACTCTTCTGCAAGATAGATACCCGAAAGTGCCAAAGGCAAAATTTATGGCTGTTTGGGGGAAAATAAATAAAGAGATGAAGGAATTTTTATACAAAGACTCCATAGATTTTCTGAAAAAAATTAAAAAAAGACATAAAATTTTTATTGTTTCCTGCGGAGATGTGAAAACCCAAAATCACAAGATAAAATATTCCGGAGTGGGGAAATATTTTAAGAATATTTTTATTGAAAGAAGCGAAAATAAGAATGATGCGATAAAGAAGATTGTTAAAAAAGGCGAAAAAGCCCTTTTTATAGACGACAATCCATTTATTCTTCTGGCTGCAAAAAAAGACCTTCCAAATTTAATTGTCGTCAGAATTAACCGGGGGCAGGGGAGATATGCGTCTGATAAGAATAATTATCCGGTTGATTTCTCAATTAGAAATCTTAAGGGGCTTGAAAAAATTTTAGAGAATTAAAATATTAAAGACAGGGAAAAAATCCTGCAGAGAACAATCAAAGATGTTATTAATCAGTTAAAAAATAAAAAAGCCTCACCGGATTTTATATTTAATGCCGGAAATTTAAAAAATCAGGCCTATCAATAGTTATGGATTTAACAGTAAATAAATTTAAAATAATAAGAAAATGACATTAATTCAATCGGTTGTTTTGGGAATTTTACAGGGAATTACCGAGTTTTTACCGATTTCAAGCTCCGGGCATTTGGTTTTGGCGCAAAAGTTTTTTTCATTTCAGACTCCGCCTATTCTTTTTGACGCGTTGATTCATTTGGGGACTATTGTTGCGGTGATTATTTATTTTTGGAAAGATTTACTGGGCATTCTTTTAAACTTAAAAAACAAGGAAAACCAGAAATTGATAACATTTATTGTCATAGGAACTATTCCGGTTGTAATAGTCGGCCTGATTTTGCAGGATTCAATAGAGAAGATTTTTAATTCTCTTTTTATGGTCGGAATTTCTTTTTTGATTACAGCTGCGATTTTGTCAGTAACGATTTTTGTAAAAAATCCGAGTAAAAATATTGGAAAGATGAATTGGCTTGACGCTTTATTTATCGGGATTTTTCAGGCGGTTGCGATATTGCCAGGCGTTTCAAGGTCGGGCAGTACTATTTCGTCTGCTATTTTCAGAAAAATAGACGGGCAGACGGCTTTTAGGTTTTCATTCTTTCTTGCTATCCCCGCTGTTCTGGGGGCTGTGGTCTTGCAATTTTTTGATTTAAAGAATCAGCAGATTGACGATAGTCTTTTGATATATTTTGCGGGAGTTTTGGCTGCAATTTTTTCGGGACTTCTGGCCTTAAAATTTTTAAATAAAGTTTTGCTCGGTAAAAAATTCTATCTATTTGCTATTTACTGCGCGGTTTTAGGAGCTATTACTTTATTATTTTTTCGTTAAAGACGAAGCGTTATTAAAACAAAAAATCCGCCAAGAGGCGGATTTTTAAGTTGTGCCGCGGGAGAGGGTCGAACTCTCATGACCTTGCGGCCATTGGATTTTGAGTCCAACGCGTCTGCCAATTCCGCCACCGCGGCTTAAGTCGATTTTAAATATTCTTTTCCGACCCCCGATTTTAAATATTTTTCTCTTTGCCTAGCTTCTTTTCTTGTTGGGAAGCTCTCCATCAATACTAT